>Ga0247611_10001853_pt1 | contig 36439 bp, 41 predicted proteins | sample 177DNAGHGhighgp2_FD_192422 | JGI IMG/M metagenome (GOLD analysis project Ga0247611, IMG submission 192422) | Sheep rumen microbial communities from Palmerston North, Manawatu-Wanganui, New Zealand - 1770 DNA GHGhigh gp2 | ecosystem: Host-associated > Mammals > Digestive system > Stomach > Rumen... | reverse complement strand
CCACGCGCTCACCTCGCGCCGACGGGGCACCCCCCATGAAAGAACCTATGGGGCGGCACCCGTTTCCTGTACGGGGCGTGGCGGGGCGGTCGTGGCCGTTTGTGTCAAAATCTTTCATTCGGAACGATCGTCGCTCCTGCGCGATCCTGTTGCGTTTCAGAGGCATGGGTGATTTTCCATGCCAAAATGTCGTTGAAAACACGTCTTTCATTTTTATTCATTGGTGAATGCAAATGCAATTCACTCATGGAAGCCATTGTCGATCATCCACTTGCGCAGTTCGTTCGTCAAGCGTCTTCTCTCGTGGTCTTCGATCTGCAACTCCGCGTCGATCTCGTGCATGCCCATGCCCCGTATGTAGCACATGGCCAATGGCCGCAAGTGGATCGGTATCTCCTTCATGAACGACCAATCAGCGTCGTAAACAGGCACCAGAATTTCCATCCATGAATCTATGGACATATCCTCGTGCTGGTCGTCACTATCTATTTTACGGTTTATGTATTTGAGTTCCTTGTTTATGACATTGCGCACGACGAACTTCAAATTGCACCATTCCCACTGGCCGCTGTCATAGCCTTTCTCTTCGCAGATTCTGTCACGCAGGCCGCTGGCGATCATGTTGCTTACTCGTATGACTGCGGCCTGCACCGCATCCTGCCTTACCTGAGTACCGACCGCATATAGATTGGCCAGCCTGTGCGCCATGCCATACAGGCGATGGATCGTGCTTTCTGACACAGAATCAGAATAATCCGCATAGGTGTCTCGTTTAAGCTTCCGTGGTATGCTGTCGTACATCCAGCCATGACGGAATTCGTGCCTGTCGCAAGCGTAATGCAATGCGGTCGTCGTGCGTGGCCAGCGGGTGAGCTTCTTCGCTTCCTTCAATGTGTGTGCGATCACCACTCGGCCAGTCTTCTCGTTTGTGCATTTTATATCGTACAGTTGGCCGCGCTTTCTGACGGCTCCGCTTCTGCCCTTCGGCTGGTCGATCGTGACGGAGACGATTTTGTGCGCCTTGTGAAGCGTGGTCGCCAGATCGTTGGCCAATCTTTGAATCGTGAAAGGCGTACACCGCAAAGCTTCCGCCGCTTTGCCGAGGCTCTCGTATTCGGCGGTCGTGCCGTCTTCATATAATATCGTGACTTTTCTCATGCAATGCCCCTAGGGCTTTCATAAATCAATTCTGAGCCACTTTGCAGTGATGGGAGTGTGGTTATATGGTTTTGGATCAAAATGGCTCAGAGAGGCCTTTATTCGCGTTTTACGGATTTCCATGCGGCAATCCACTGATCGGAGCCGATCTCGATGTCCTGATACTTCATCCACCAGCGAAAGAAAAGCTTCGGCACCTGCGAGAATTCAAGTTTGTCGGGCTTGTGGATGCGCATCCATTCGAGTGCTTCGTCGGCTCGTTCGCCGATCAGTTGCTCGATCGCTGGCCGAGCAAGTTCAAGCACCGTGTAGTGCGTTCTAACGCCTTTCGGGACGGTCGCTATCGGCTGGCCTGTGTGCGGGTTGAGATACCTGCAAACGCACTCTTTGCAACGCACACCATGAAGGCAGTTCAGGCTCACACGCTGGATCGAAACGCCGAGCACGTCCGCGCATTTCTGCGCGTTCGGGAATAGTTCTGTTTGGCCTGTCGGCCATGTGCATAGTACCGCTTTCATGACCTATTATACCAGATGGCGAAAACAAAAAAGCCCCGCAGGGATCATCCCTGCGGGGCTGTGTGCTTGTGGTGTCTCAGATCAGCGTGGCTGTGTCGGCCTCTTTTCTGTCAGGCGTGAGTTTCAGGCTGTAGAAATAGCCGAAGTCGCTCGGCTTGTAATATTGGACTTTGAGCTTCGACTTGTTCTCGAACTTGCCCCAGACTTCATCACTGTCCTTCTCACAGCGGAACATGAAGAACAGGCTTTCGTCTTTAAGGCGGAAGCACTGCGTCGTGACCGAGAATGCGTAGTCGCAGTTCTTGCGGTAATGAATCTCGAACAGCTCATGAGCATGTTCGCAAATGAACTGCGCCGCCGTGGGATGGCCGCAAAGCAGGAACTGGCGTTTCAGGAACGGAACGGTGTTTTTCATTCCATCGAAGAACGGATGCACGTCGTCGGAGTAGGCGATGTATTCGGCTCCCATGTCCATGAGTGCCTTGTAACGCCTTGCCCCCAGTTCCAACGTGCTCTGGCTCGGCTTGCACCATCCAGCGTAGCTGATGAAATACGGCACTTCGACCAGCATGCCACGGTCGCAGTCGGCGAGGAACTTGGCCTGCCATTCGGGTGTCGTGATCCGATTGTCCTTGTCCAACGGTTTGAATTCGGCTGTCATAAAATATCTCCTTTTATGTAATGATGAATGTTGAGTGTTGCCAAAAAACGGCCTTCAAACTATATATATATAAATTCAAGCTTCTACCCTATACTACTCTATATGTCTTTCTATATTCTTATATATATTATAAACTATACATCTATACATAGGGGTTATATAATATGGTGAAATAGAGGGACTTAGGGGTGTGTAGGGGTTTATGTAAGGATGTAGGCATGTGGGAGACCGTATTCTTTTTCTTGCTGTCTTATTCATTTATCGCATTCCTTAAAGGTCAACTTCATTCCTTCGGTTTTCAGTCACTATTGCTTCCGCCGCCTTCTTCTCTTCCTCTGGCAACGGCTGATCCGCCATCTTGGCCGACGGCAACGCCGCGACCGATCCGAAAAGCGGGTCGTTGGCGTTCGAGATCATCGCGTCCGTCGCGATCGTGGCCGCGAGATTCGTGCGCTTCGGAGGCATGTAGTAGATCACGCCGTATGACTTCCGCGCCTTCTTGACACCCAAAGCCGCCAAGCCGCGACCGATGTTCGTCTGGTCTTTCGGCTGGACATGCTGAATCATCTTGTCCTCGTCATCGACGGCTCGGTTCAGTATGGCGAGATCGACCTCGGTGGCCGACATGGCGTTGCTTCTGTCTGGGTCGTCGAAGTCGAAGGTTTCGAGGATCGCGCTCTCATAGCCAGAATCCTCCCTGAACTCGGCGTTGCGGTTTTCAAGCTCGGCTCTCTCCGTGTCCGTCAGGCCGTATGTCTCCCACCACTTGCGCTTGTCGCTCGCGTCCCACATCCGCCAGACCTGTCCCCACAGTTGCTCGCGGTCGATCACGGCCATGCGGTCTAGGTCGATCTTGCTTTTGGGTTCGATGACCCACCACCGCCTGTTGCCCGTGCTGTCTTTGAGGAACACTTCCTCGTTCACGGAAGCACAAAGCGAGACATGGGAAAAGACCTCGGTTTCGGATCGGTCATAAGGCAGGCGGATGGACTGCTTCACGTTGGTGATGACGGCCTTCAACCTCGTCTGGTCGCGCTTCAATGTGCTGTCCACTTCGCCCAGCTCGACGATCACGCCTTTGATAAGGTTTTTCAGATCGTCTTTGTTTTCAATGTTCAAGGACGCTCCTGAGACCACCCATTCGTACTTGTTCCTTGGGAAAAGCTCGGTCAGGAACGTCGTCTTTCCCGCGCCCTGCCTACCACGGAACGTCAGGATGCCGCACGGCGAAAGATGCAGTTCGTCTCCGTTCTCCTGAAGGGCTACGCACTGGATCAGCCACTTGCGGATCATGGTCTTCTCGATCTCGGATGTCACGCCTAGGATCGAGTAGATCGCTGGCAGGCGGTCAACGCCGTCCCACGGCAGGCTTCTGAACCATTCCAACGCGGAGTTGGTCTGGTTTTCCTTATAAATGGTCTTCAAGCAGGCCGAGAGCTTCTGGTGGCTCGTGGCCTTGACGTTGTAGGTCTCCATCCATCCGTCGGAGATCATGTTCTCGATGACTTCGAGATCGGTCTCGTCGAAGTCCGCGCCCGTCAGATGCGGCTTCAACATTGTGGAATCCCACCAAAGCTTCCATTGCTTGTGCTCCAAGAACTTCTCGACATTGCCAGTCGTCAGAAGCGGGGCTTCGCCGTCGATGACGGCCTGCTCCACTTCGTCGCTTCCCACTGGAATGAACTCCGCGACGATCTTCTCCAATGCGTCCGCGTACTCGGCCAGCGTCAACGCCTTGGCCGAAGGATCGAGCAACATGCAGTCCTGCAACCGCCAGACGCACTCCGACGCGTCCGTAATGCCTGCTTCGGCCAGCTTGGTTCTTGCTTCCGTCTTGACGTTGACAGACTTCGACCGCATCTGCCACCGCCAGAAATCGACCTTCGTACCATCCACAATTGTGTCGTCGTCGCTGACGTAGTATTTGCGCAGGCCGTACGGCGTTCTGGTCTTCCTTACCGCGTCAATATTGGCCGTGTCCATGTGCAGTTCCGAATAGGCCTTGTTGAGCCTTGTGCGCAATGCTTCCAGTTCCTGCGCCGTGCCTGCGACTGGGATCAGCGCGTGGATCGACTTTCCGCCGCTGTACGTCAAACAGGCCACAGGCAGTTTCTTCCGCAGAACGTTCCACAACTTCGCCTGCTGGCCGCACAATGCGTCGTAGTAGGCTTCCGTTCCCTTGGTCTCCTTCGGTTCTTCAAGCACTTCATCCATTTCCAAGAGCATGTAGGAAATGGCCTTGCAATGGTCTTTCGTGCGCTCCCGCGCATCCAGCCTGTTCGGCGACCAGAAGCATTGCTCCTGCGGAGCGTCCAAGTCATAACCAATTGTGACATAGGCGGTTGCCTGCTTGTCCCAGTTTACGCCGCCACAGAAGATGAATTCGTCTTTGGCCAGATTCGGGACGAGCTTTTGGATGGTGTCTTTCATCCTTTGCTCTTGGTCGTCCGTGCTTTCCACTTCATCCGCATGATCCACGATCAGCGGCTGTTTCATGATGTCGGCCACCCACTCCGCCCATCTTTTACGGTGTGCTTCGACGAGCTTGGCCTGTTGCTTCTGCGCCGCCTTTTCTTCCTTGCTTACCGTGCTTTTAGGCTCGATGTACCCGCCCTGTTCTTCGGCCATTTTGATGGCCGTCTTGGCCGTGTTGTTGCAGTCGTTTTCGTCCACGGAGCCTTGGCCGTGCTTGCTCCACATGGCCTTCAACTCCGCCGCCAATGCGTTCTCGTCCCTGAAACCCGCGTTGTAGGCCGCGATCGCCACGCCGAGCAACGGCGGATGTCTCTGGCCGACTGGATACGTCGAGAATCGTTCACACGCCTTCTGGTACAGCTCTTGGGCTGTCAGTTTTTTTGTCATAATCTGCCCTCCTATTACTTAAAATTCCCAAAACTCACAAGGCTGGCTGTTGTCGATCAGCTCGGCTGGCTCCCACGCCATGACGATGACCTTCCGCATGAGATCGGCGGTGCCGCTGATGGTGTTGTCGCACTTGTACGCGCCGTTGCTGTCGGCGTTGTCGAAAATCCATTCTTCGTACCTGTCCCAGAGCCATCCTGCCGCCATGTAGAAGTCGCCGATGTCCTTGAGCGGATCGACGTTGTTGCAGTAGGCCTTGAAATACTCGATGTGCGCGTCGCTCAGGTTCTGCGGCATGTCCAGCCTTTCGGCGAACATGCGCTGGAACTTGATTCGGTTGGCCGTCTGGATGGCCAGTTGCCGCAACGCCTCGTCCTTGTCGGCGGAAAGCTTCACCGCCAACGCGCTCGTGCTGTCGCCGTACCATTCGCACAGGCGATCCCAGTCCTTGTGGTTCTCCAACAACGCCGTCACGTAGGTCTGTTCTGTCCTTGGTTCTTCTGTTCGCATCATGATAAATACTCCTTTTCTTCTATCGACCGTAACACGATTTCCCGCCCTTCTCCCGTCGTCAGATCAGGCAGGCCTTTTAGTTCCCAAATACCGATAACCACATCATCTGGCAGGCTGTATTTAACCGCCGTCATTTTGAGCCACTGCATCTGTCGGTCGATCTTTCGTGATCGGCCTGCGCGGCACAGTTCGACAAGGCTTTCCCGCAGGCCTGCCCACGGCTCTGGCTCTCCTGCTCTGCGTGGTTCAAGCATTGGCCGTCTCCGCTTCCTTGACCTTGGTGACGTACTGGCGGATCGCCTCACCCATCACCCAACTGAGCTTCTGGCCGTGCGATCCGCAGTGCGTCCGAAGCATGGTCTCGATCTCAGGCGTGAGCCACACGCCGACGAACTTCTTCTCTTTCTCTTTTTCCTTGATCTCTTTCATCTTTGATCTCCTTTACTTTGGTTTGTTTTGACTTCGCGTTTTTCGCGATCTACATTAATATGACAAGAATAAACATCTAATGATAAAAAAACTTATCAGATGATAACTTTTTCTTGTAAGTCGTTGATTATCAACGCCAAAATTTTTTCAAAATTCGTTACGGAACGACAATTTTCGCCGCCTCGTTAAGCAAACGGGCTTTTGAAACGTGGTTGTAAACCCGCGTCGTGATCGGACTGGTGTGGCCGACCATTTCCGAACAAACGTTTAAGTCAACGCCTGCATTGCACATCATCGTCACGAAGCCGTGGCGAAGGCTGTGGAATCCGTAGATCGAAGACCTGCGGCCAACGGATCGGTCGGTCTGTGTCTCGATCCCACAGGCCTCGAAGATTCGGCGGTAGAGACGGCACAGATCGCTCGGCCTGCTTTCGTGCATCCGCCGCAGATTCGGTGTCAATTCACCATCCAATTCCTCCAGCTTTTGTTTCAGGCCGTCGTGAAGCACAGGCACCGTGACTTCCTTGCCGCTGGTCTCCTGCGTTTTGCGGGGCGTGTAGGTGATGAAGCCGTCGGCGTACTGATCCGCCGTCACGGCCAAAGCGTCCGACAGGCGCATTCCCGCCCAGAAGCCCAGCAGGATCGTGTCACGGACTTCCCTATTATAAGGTATGGTGTAAGGCCGATCGACCGTCACAACGCGGCCATGCGTCTTGTAATGATATGGGATCATGATCCGTCCTTCTTCAACAACGGCGACGATCCGAGCCGCCTGATCTTTCGTGATCGGCTTCCTGCTTACGGAAGCATTGCGCTTGACTGGCACTTCCAAAGCTGGATTGCAGGCCAAGCCTGTCTTGCTCAGGATGCCGCCGATGACTTGCCTGAGAATCCTCAAATACTCGTTGTAGGTCTTGGGCGAGCATAGGCGACAACGCTGACATAGCCACGTCGCAATCATGTCGCTTGTGATCTTGTTGGCAGGCCTTGACCAATATGCCTTGGCAAACTCCTGCCAGACTTTCTCCACGTCCCGCTTGCGGCGATCCGAAGTGTCCTTCATGCAGATCGGCGAAGCTACGTAGGTCGGCCAGATTTCTCGAACTTGCATACAACCCCTTGCCTAGACGGGTTGAAGGTGTAAATATGTTACTTATGACTTTTTCTTTTGTTGTAACATATTGGTGTTAAATGATTTATAGGTCACTGGTTCGAGTCCAGTTGCGCGCACCAACAAATCACTCAACGCCAAGGATTTACGTCTAGGGCGAAGATTAATATATCATTAAAACGCGGCCTGTCAAGTGGCGTAACGCCACAAAAAGCCCTTGTAACGATGCTTCCTTCCCTTGCAACACTCGCAGATGGGGGAATGGAGAAAACCACCCTGCCTTTCAGCTTCCTTTGCGGATTCCCATCTTTTCACCACATGGCCGTCGGGATCAAGTTGTTCGACGGCGATGTTGTGGCTGTATTTAATATTGTAGGCATGCGAGCACCATTCGAGGTTGTCGGCGTGGTTGTTCGTTTTGTCCTCGTCGATATGATTGACTTCGGGTAGATTGTCGGGATTCGGGACAAACGCCTCCGCGACAAGCCTGTGAACTTTGATTTTGGTGTGATGATCTCCGAAGCAAAGATAGAGATACCCTGTTCGGTTCATCTGTGGCCTGAGCACTTTTTCATTCCCAGTCCTTCGGTAGTTAAGGCTCTTCACCCGTCCGCAATTCGACACTTCATAGCCTTTGTGGCCTTTGATCTCTTTCCAAATTTCCATTTAAAAACTCTGTTTTCCATAATCAAACTCCTTTGTTGATCTTTGCCCTTGTTTCAAATTTCCCAGATGTATTTTCTCGGCCTGTCCTCTGGCATGCAGACCGTAGGATGGGCGAGCATTTCAGGTAGCCCGTCTTCCTGATCTACCATCCACTCTTGAAAGCGCGTTGACGACGGCGGATCGAAAGTCGAAGCCATCTTGGCCGCTTCCGCAAAGCTGATCCACGGCTTCTTGCCATCCTTGTTTTCAATGTGGTCGATGGTCTCCCATGTCAGGTTGACATTTGGATACAGGTCGCCTACGCAAATGTGCGATTCTCCATAGAACTTCCACCAAAGATGCCGCCACAGGCCTTCCCTTACATAGCCGATCTTCGGTTTGTCGGCGTTGGCCATGCGGATCAGTTGTTCTGTTTCGCCCAGTGCTCCATCAATCAAATAGTTGTACAACTCGTCCTCGAAGTCGGTTTCTTTCAGCTCTCTTGTCACACCGTCCTTGCAGGCGCAGAAGATGGGGATCAACGGCGGATGGACTTCATTCGGGCGGTAGCGGTCGGCGAAGCGGTGTTCGTCGTCCTCTTCCTGCCAACGGACGAAGTAGGCCGTGCTTCCATCGCGGAATTGGCCGATCTCCGTCATCGGATCATCCAGTTGCCACATGTAGTACGGGTTCCCTTTGCGGAACTCGATCAAGTCGGAATAAAGTTTTGTCATGTCATACCTCCCAAAAGAATTGTTCTTCGTTAAGGATGGGCGCACCATCCTTTCCTACGTTGCCAGACCATGAAGCGATGGTGCCGCGCAATAATTGGTCGAGCCAATTGTCGCGTTCGACGATCCACGGCACAAGCTCGTTGGACGACGGCGGAGTGAAATGGCTGACGGCCTGAGCGACATCGTGGAAGCTTCGGTCGATGCCCACCTTGTCCCAGAGAACGCAGTCTTCATAATCACCAAAGTGCTCGCAAAAGTCCATGTAATACTCCTGCCGATAGAACTCCTTGACGTACTCTGGGTCGTATTGGAACTTGCGGCCAGTCACTTCGGACACTTTCTTGACAAGGAATTCGGCTTCCTTCATGTGGCCGTCAAGCCAGTATTCGTACAGATCGCGCCGCAGGTCTTGGACGCTGACGAGGCGGGAACCTACATCCAGCTCGTTCTGCTTCCAATAGCCGATGGAATCGAACGAGAACGCCTTTTCCAATAGGACGGGATCGTACTGCTCCCACCAGTCGTAGAACGGCGGAAGTTCGATCGGGTTGCGCTTGATGTACGTCAACAGGATGACGGGGTGGCCGTCATGCAGGTCGCCGACATATCGGCACGTCCCCGTGTAGCTCCACAGGTACGGCACCTTCTCGCCTCTGGCTTTTGCCGCCTGCTGGAGCGGGATCAGTTCGTCGAAGACGGACGGCTTCGCGTCCCTGACCTTGATTAGATTCGCTTCCGTGAAGCACATTTCCTGTTGCAAGTCGTTGAGTGTAAGTGTCATTCGCTTGTGATTACTCCTTTATATGTTTCGGGTTTGTACTCTGAGATCGGTGTCTCGACGGCACCGACCGTGTTGATCGACGTAGCCGTATTGTAGTCCACACGCTCGATCTGGCCGTTGTTTCCGTTCTTGTATTTGCGTGGCTTGACCAGCTTGATCGCGCCGCATTTGACGAGCGCATCAATGATCCCTCTGTCGTCGTCTTCGTCGGGATCGGCCACCAACGCGTCATAGGCATCGTCGTACAGATCGTCGTCGAAGCCGCTCTCCACGTCGTCGTCATCGTCTTCCTCGTCGGGATCGTAGTCGTCGCTGTCCGTCCAGATGATCTCGAATCGGTCGTACAGCCACATCGGCAAGGCCGTTTCAAAGTCCGCCTGCCACTTCGCCCAGAAGGCGTTCCATTTCCTGCGGCTGACGATCTCAAAAGTGCTCGTCATCCCGTCGTTGTCTTCGTGCAGGTCGCATTCCAGCCTGCACTTCCGCTTGTCCGCCCAGTCCGCCGCCAACCGTGCGATCACTTCGCCTTCTTCTTCACTGTTGATGTAATACTTCATGATGATCTCCTTGTTTCTTTATGGTTTCTACTCTCTTTACCTTAGTCGGCCAACGCGACGGACTGCTGTTCGATCCACGCTTTCCGTTCTTCCATCGTGCCGCTCAGGTGGCTCAAAGCTTCGAGCGCGTCATCCCGCCACTCGGCGGTCATGTCGTTGATCCATGTAAACACATTGTCGCATCCTTGGTCAGTCATGTTGCCGTCTTTTCCGATCGTCAGCCAAACGTGGTTGCGGAAGTTCTGTGAGACGGCGTGAAAGTGGATTCCGCCACGATCGGCGAACGCCATCATTTCCGTCATGATCGGGTACACCTTCAAATCCTTGGCCGTCTTGATGATCTTTTCGATTTCCTGTTTTTTCATTGTCATGCCTCCTTTATTATAGTTCCGTGATCCAGACCGTGACGCGGCCAATGTAGCCGTAGCCGTTCGTCGATCTGTACTTACGATAGACACCGAAAATTTCGCCGCCGTTCGCGTAGCCCTGAGAAAGACTGGTCGTGGTCTTCCCGAAAAGCTTCTCGAACGCCGACCATCTTGCTTCCCGCTCGCTGTCCGCCTCGATGTGGCGGTAGGTGTGGTTTTTCAGTCCTTCGATCTCGACTTTGTACGTCATAATATTTTCTCCTATTCTTTGGTGCCCTTACCTACTGTAGATGGTGAGCGGTTGCACCTTGGCCGCTCACAATAATAAGATACATCATTTTTTGTCAAATGCAATTTTTCCTGTCGATTTTTTCTGGAAAATGTTTGCATTTTGAATTTGGCCATTTATAGTACCGCCTTTTTCAAAAATATATACTAATATGACTCTCGGAAAAGAAAAATCAAGGCAACTTGGCAAAATTTTTCAAAATTCGACTTGCATTTTCCAAAAAACGTGCTCTCCCTATACCTTATATATAGATGGCCGAAAAAATTCAGTTGCGGCCACAAAAAAACCCCGCCAAGAAACCGCTTGGCGGGGCTGTTTCGCGAGAAACATAGGAGTATCATTATGACATGACAATGCCGTGAAGAACGACATCACCACTATTATACCATCTGAGTTTTTTAGAAAAGACAGCAGTTCACGCACGTCTCGTCGATCAACTCGCCGTCTTCTTGGAGCAGGCTGAACATAAGCTCTTCGATCACGCCGTCGTTCACCTTGGCGTACTTGATCCGCAATGGCGTGGTCGTGGCTCCGTTGGCCTGCAACTCGACCATCTTCACGACGAAATGCTTCAATTCCACGGCGTAGGTGTTGCCGCCTTCAAATGCCTTGCTTCCGTCCATCTTTGAAAGTTTGTAGGCCAAGGCAATCTGGTATTCGATCGAGCCGTTGGTGGCCGCAGAGACCGTGAAGCTTCGTCCGTCCGTCTGTTTGTCGGCGACATATACCTGTTCGGCTATGTCAATGCTCTTGATGACCAAATCGACGATTTTCTCTTTTTGTTCAGGTGTTAAGTCCCTGCAACCTGTAAGCAACGCAATACCAATAATCAATGCAATAAATTTCTTCATGTTACGTCTCCTTTTTTGTTTACCAGTGGCTACCGCCGCCAATCCTTACACCTATATACACAAGCCAGCTCTTCACCTTGCCGAACCCGTTGCGGATCAGGTTCTCGTGGTAGAACTCGTCGGCCTCCTTGCGGGAGCATATCTTCGCCTCGTACATCCAGTCGTGTATCACACTCGGCACCAATGTCTTGTGGTTGATCTTAGGCGAAAGCATGCGCCAGAAGAAGCGAGGGCAACTCATTCCGTCCGAGTCGTAGCCAGCAGGCACTTCGTACTGCTGGCCGTTGTACTCGAAACGTATAGGAGTTACCAACCTAATGATGTCGCCCCGTTCTTCGTCCGTAAGAATCTGCCAGTAGATGTTGTTATTTGATTCCATGTTTAAGTAGTTCTGTTTCAACTATTTCCTTAACTGCTTCCTTCGTCAGCACATCTTTCTGCAACTGCACTATCTCCAGTCGCAAAGCAATCAAGTCCCTCGATATTTCGGCCATTTTATTGTACTGGATGGTTCCAAGCCAGCCCAATAGGCCTATTAATATGGATACAACTGCGGTCAATACTTTTTTTTCCATTTTCAATCCCTCGTTTAATCGAATTCATGGAAAAGATCGTCGATCTCCTCGGTTTCAAGGTAGCGGTTCCAGATGCGAAGATGGCAGAGCTTGAAGACAGCGGACTTGCCCCAGTCTCCGTCGCCGCCGACAAAGACGTTGACGTTGCCGTTGCTTGTCGCGTCGTCGCCAGTCCATCCCGTTTCGGAAGTAACCACCTCTCCATCCATATACCATTCCCATTCGTGATCCGAATAGTGGATGAACACCCAGTGATGCCATGTATCGTCGGTCGGTATGTCGGACGACTTCGCTTGATTGGAATTCGAGCCTATGCGCATGTCCATCGTGTAATTGGAATCCTTGAACAGCACGAAGCCGTCCTTGGAATCGAAGCCAGTGCCGTTGCCGCGATGCGAAATGATCGCCTGCCCGTAAGTGTTCCATTGCGGCGCATTCAACCAGAATGCGATCGACCAGTTGCCAGTGCCCAACTGCAACGCATCCTGCGTGCCAGCGAACTGCAAGCCAGTCAGGTTGCCGCCGTTGTACTTGTGCATGTCCAAGAACCCGCCGAAGCGGTCGTCTGGCACGATCGAGCAGATGCTGTTCGATGTCGGCACGCCCGTGATCCCCGAAACCTGCTCCGTGTAGCTGGCCGAGAAAGGCGTGTACCACACAAGCGTCTTGTCCTTGACGGGTTCGTTCGGGCTTCCCCGCATGAGCATGAGCTGTTGCAATTTGTTCATGGCCTGCCCTCCTTACTGCTCGGCTGGAAGCGTGGAAGCGTAATAAGAATCCGTTACTCCACCAATGACTGTTTTAAAGTATCGTTGCCAGTAATTGCCGTCCCAGTAGCACCCAGTCCATACTTGGCAAACCTTCATTCCGCTGACTTGGAAAGTGCAGGATGAAGCAAGCAGGTCGGTACTGCCGCTGTCAAGGTAGCAATGGCCACTTGAACCGCCGATTATCGTCACAAGCATTGGCTCCAACGTCGTGTTGATTCGTTGCAAATCCTCGATGGTGTTGTCGCCGACGAAGATATACGGATTGTGGCTGTGGACGGACAGGTACTTTTGGTTCATGTCCGTTCCACCTTCGGTGATTCGGAGCGTCTGGCCAGAAACGGAGGTGTCGAATCCCATGCCTATGTCGCCGCCGTCAACCAAAGGCGAGACAAACCCGCCGAACGGCATCTGCGCGTAGTCGTTGCTGATCGGATGGTACATCTTGTCGGAAGCTTGATAATCACTGGCATACCACATGAACGGCATGATGCCTTCGGGATAGGTGTTGTTGCCCTGCTTCTGGATGATCCCTCCGTCGCCATTGAGCAAGTAGTAGTAACTTCCGTCATACGTGATGCGGTAATGGAAACGGCCTCTCTGCGCACGGCAACGCGGATCGTGCGATCCCAGATAGAAAGATTGGCCAGCTTCATATTGGATTTGAATGTTGTCAGCATTGTTGTCACCCGACAACCACGAACCCGTTACAACAACCTCGATGTTGACCCAGTCTCCGCTGGACATGCTTGTGATTTCGTAGTATTGCCTTGAACTTGGGAATATGCGCCATGCTTTGTTCTTTGTAAGGGAGTAGCTTGTCGCGTCGGTGTATTCGTCTCCGACAGGAACGATGTTGGTAGGAAGCTTGCCCGTGGAACTGTCAACGATGGCGAAACCGCCAGCCGTGTTCGGCATGTTCCCGCTTTTCTTGATGTTGTTGCAGGTGATATTAATGTCGTTGTCCACTTTAGTCCAGCTTATGCCCTTGCTACCATCGCCAAGGAGTTGCAGTTCACCGCCTTTGATAATCGTAACGCCTTGTGTCAAGCCAAAACCAGAAATTCCAGTTTTGTCCTTTGGTATTTGTATCTGTGACCAGCCATCTGAAGATTTGATATTGAACCCCTTGCCGTTTTCCTTCGTCGGATTCCCTTTGACATAGGACGGATCAGTAGAGTCCGAGCAGTCCCAGTCAGATTGAATCTGCGTGTTGCCTGAGCAATAAAGTCTGGCCGAGCCGTCCTGCCACCTGACGATGCAGATGTTTCGCTCGCCTGCCTTGATGGTGTCGGCGAAAGTGATCCCCGTGCCTGCAACAACCGTGGCTCCCGCCGCTACATCGAGCACGATTTCCGCATAGGCGATTCTGTCGTTCGCCACCGCGCCTGCGTTGAGCGTCAGTGCGTCGGCCACCGTGATCACAGGCGTGGTGGCCTGCCCAGCGTCGATGGTGTAGGTTTGCGCCGTGCTCTCGGCCACCGTGGCCGTGTCCCTGTTTTTAACGTATGCGTCCGAATTGACGTTCGTTTCCAAAAAATCTGGTTTTACATTCTGCAACATAGTATGTCTCCTGTATTTAAATCCCCTTTAAATAGCGGTTTCCCACATGACGTGGAGCGTGGCGTTGCCGTATGCCTCCCATGTGACCAGCACACGGCTCATGTACCCCTTACGCGGAGTGTCGATGAACGTGATGCCTGTGCCTGCGATGACGGTGTAGGAGTCAGCCACGTAGGAAGGCCAGATGATGAACGCCTGCGCGGAGCCTACGTAGCCACTTGGCAATTGGATTGCGTTGAGCGTCAGTTCGCCGTTGACGTAAATCCAGTCCTGCTCGGAGTCCGTCGGCGCGAACGTGACGTTGGTTGTATTGATGTTCCATTTCGGGATCAGGCCGTCGGCGGTGTATGCAGACCGAGTTGGAATCCAGTTTTCTGGAATCTTGCTCTCGCTTCTTGTGGACGTGTCCAAGTTCGCGTTGCAGACGAACGCCCTTCTCAGGTACGAAAGACCTGACATCCACTGGTACATGGCCGAATCGTTCCAAGAAGTAAGGCTCGGTATCCAGACGCGGCACAAGTTTGTGCAGTTTTTGAGCATCTGGTACATGCACCCGTTTGCAAGTGTCTCCACACTAATCCTTTCGGAATCCGTGAGAGACGTGCAGTTTTCGTAGAGATGGGAATAGCAGTAGTCGGCCATGACCGTGGCAGGAAGCCTTGTCCCGCACTTCAATGACGAGCATCCAGCAAACATCCACTGATAGCAATACGTCTGTAACGTCGTGGCAGGCAAGTAGTTAAGTGGGATGTTCTCAAGCTTTGTGTTGCCGCTGAACATGCCGCCGTAGCATGAATAGGCCAGATCGACCGCAGGCAACGCGGGAACTTCCGTCAGGCCGCAATTTTTAAACATGTCGGAATAGCAGTACGCGGCCAACGTCGTGGCTGGCAACGCGGGCGGCTTGCTGAGATTCTGGCAGTTCTTGAACATTCCAGAATAGCAATTTTCCGCGAGCGTCATGGCTGGAAGCCGTGCAGGCGCGTTTACCAAGCTGGTACAGCCTTCGAAAGTGCTCTGGTAGCACAGGTTTGCGAGCGTCGTTGCAGGCAGGTCAGGAGCCGTGGCCAGCCGAACGCAGTTTTGAAACATGAATTTATAGCAACCTTCGCCGATCGTGGTTGCAGGCAGTTTCGGAGCCGCGACGAGATTCGCGCAGTTCTTGAACATATACCCGTACGTGTTCCTAAATACCGTGATCGCAGGAAGTTCTGGAGCCGTGACAATGGCCGATCCGTCGAACATGTCATTGTAGCTGTCGTTGTGGAGCTTCGTGGCGGTCAGTTTCGGCGGCGTGACGATCCCAGCATCCTTGAACAACGACACCAGACCAGTTCCGCCGTGCTCGTCGTCCGTCGGGATTTCGTCGAGCTTGCAGGTCTTGTCGAACAGCGACATGACCGTGCCAGAGCAGGCCAGCTTGCCAGTCGTGACGAACTGGTGCCAGCTCGCCGCGCTGTTGTACCAGTAGGACAGCGGAACGGAGTTGTCGCCGCGCCAGTACACCTTGTCGCCAATATTGGCCAGCGTGATGACGGCACCAGCGTTCCCTGACCACGTATAAGCAGTCCAGTTCTCACCGTCCGCGCTGGTCTCCAGCGTGATCGGGTTGAACGGCGTGTTTACCTTGTTGAGCGCGACGCTAGAATTGGCTTCCAACGCCTCGAAGCACAAGTAGTCTGGGGCTTCCTCCGCCACGGTGTCAGCCCATTCCTGACCCGTGGCCGTCTTCGTCAGGACTTGGCCGACCGTGCCAGCGACGGTCGGAGCGTCAAGCTTCAAACTCAGATCAGGCTTGTTGGAGAGATCGTCGTAGTCGCCAGTCGTAGCCACGGTGGACAGCTCGGCCTTGGTGGCGTATGCCGACAAGTCAATTTCGCCAGCCAAAACATCCCAACCAGAACCCGTCCAAGCCACATTGTCGCCAGCCTTGATCCCGTGCGTGGCATCTGCTGTCACGACGTTCCAGACATCGCCGACTTCCTGACCAGTGGAAGGCAGATCGGCGTAGGTCTGGACGCTTCCCTTGTAGTGGAAAACGGAAGCCACCTTGGAATCAACTTCGGTCTTGGTATATGCGTTCGTGATGCCGTAGCCAGCCAGCGTGGTCGATTTGTCGGCCTTGTTTGCGATGGCGGTCGAGATCGCCGTGGAAACTTCGGTTCCAGTCTGGAAGTCGCTGTCGTTTGTCAGATCGCTCGTCTTCGTAGGAAGCTCGGACTTGTCGGCCTTGCCTGCGATGGCCGTGGATATGGCCGTGGAAACCTGAGTCCCGTTCTGGAAATCCGAATCGTTCGTCAGATCGCTGGTCTTCGTCGGGATCGTCGGCTTGTTGGTAAGGTCGTTGTAGTCACCAGAGAAAAGCTCTGGCTTGTCGGTAAGATCGTTGTAAGAGCCTGTCGTTGCGACATTTGCGAGTTCGGGCTTATGAAGAATGAACGATTTTTTCGTATCGTCCGTCTCCGTCCAGTCCGCTTGCTCCTGCTCAGGAATTTCAGGCAAGTCCTGCCAAGCGTAATGGCCGTCGGCATCCATCGTAAGTACCTGACCATCCGTGCCTTCCGCCTGCGGCTTGTCCATCTTCGCGTCAATGAGGGACTTGATCGGGTCGCCGTCATAGACCGTCATGGAGCCGTCGATCACGCTGGGCAAGGCCAGCACATCGTCAAGCAGAACCGTCTCGTATTTGCCGCCTACGCCGCGCACGACCTGCAACCAGATCGGCATGGGCTTGCGGATGGAAGAAACGAAATCGCGAAGCTTCGACGTGCGGAGATCGAGCGTGAAAGTAACATCGTCTCCGTCTCTTGAAAAAGCTTCCGTGTAGGCGCAAATAGGCCTGTTCGGCGGATAAAGAATTCTTTCGTTGTCGAGTGCGCAGGCGTAACTTTCGCCAGCGACGTGCTCGATCTCGAAGGTGACGGTCATCTGATCCCCGAAGATGACCTTGAGATCATCTTTCTGAGAATAAGGACTGATTCGTAAATTCTTGATTTTAATGCTCATAAGTAAGCTCCCCGCTTAGTTTTGTTGTTAATTTACCATCTGGAACATCCAGTCAACGTCTATAATCCTATATAACCTTTTATGGCGATTAGCACAAGCTTCGGCGAGAAGTCCATGCACGGGCACCGCCCGATCCAGTGCTTGCAGTCCTTGGCCGTCCGAGCTATGCAGAATTCGTCCTCGCACTCCGTCGTAATATATTTGCAATGATCGTACAGCGTCAGTTTGTTCTCTCTGGCACCTATAAGGCACACAGTGGGCTTTTTCCATGCCGCCCCTATGTGGACTATCCCCGACGACGGAGAGACGATCCCAGCGCAATTGTAGGCCATTGTGATCAGTTCCCGAATGCTTGTGCGGCCACGCCAGTCCTCCACGCCTTTCAGCTCCGTGCTTATGTCCTGCGGAAGATTGCCGCCGATCTGCACGCAGTCAAGCCCCAGATCGCGCATGCCGTCGATCACGTCCTGCCAATACGGATATGCTTTTGATATGCTTTCCTTCTGGCAGTTGGCATTGACGATCCATTTTCCTGCAAACTGTTCTCCCCATGTTTTTTCCTCTTCGGTCAGGTACAGCACAGGCACGCTTGTCACGATGGGCACACATTCATCGTAACCCATTAATTCGCACAGCCGCTTGGTTTGTGCTTCCACATGGTTGCCGTACAGGCCGTGCATTTCGGCGTAGGTGTCGCCGTAGCCGATGCTATGCAGGTATTCTCCGCCATGAAACTCGGCGAAATCCTCGTTGTTTGCATATATCGGCTTGTACTTGTCCCAGCCGTCATATCTGAAAAGACATTCTGGATGCGCGGCTCTGACATTTCTGACTGCGCCTGTAAGGATGACCGAATCACCCAGTTGATCCCAGCTTCTAACCCTGTAAGTAGCCATCTTTAAGCTCCGCTACGACTTCACCAAACTCGTCGAGCCTGTGCAGGCTCTTGCTAGAAAAATGAAAACTGACGAGATCGTACAACTTGTTCTCGTTCGTCCCGACCTTGATAGCCCCTTCCCACCTGATCACTTCGCGATCTTCTCTGCGCAAATTCCAGAAGGCCACATTGTAGCCAGCGTGGTTGTTGTAAACGCAGTCATAACCGCAGTCGGGAATGGCACTTACGATGTTTTGAAGCCACAGTTGCTCGCCGTGGAAAAAGTTCGATGGCTTGTACAAGACTTCGCCGATGACAAAATCGAATATGCCAACATTGTCCGTATGCTGGCTCATTTCCATAATGCCTATATTTGCGATCCCGTCCTTGTATAAAAAATGCTTCGCGGCCTGCTTCGCTTTGGCCGTCACATAATGCGGATAAAGCACCATGCCGTGATCGCCTGTCTCGTACTTGCTGTACCAGCGCATGTCGCCGTCCGAATATACGATGGTCTTGTATTGTTCAAGTGCCTTCTGCATGGCGAACCAACGGCCTATCTCGCACATGTTGAAAGGCGACCAGCTCTTGCACTGCATAGGCAAGAGGTTCTTTAAATTGTTGTCGTAGAACTTGATAACATCCCAGTCGGGATTGTGCTTTTGGAAGCTTTCGATCATCTTGTCCGTCTGCGCATTATATACGGCTCCCATCGAGACGGCCACCAGTGCTTTACTGTTGCTCATAAATACTCCTTGTAGGAAAGATGTTTGCCAATCGGTCTAAAACGTATCCAGCGCAGGCATCGCCGTAGCCCAAAAACGGCTTTGAGAACAACTCCTTGTCGGACATGCGCTTGATGCTGTCGTCGCCTTCCAGTTCAAAAGTATGCTTCATGGCCATTTGGTCTTTGCTGTTTTGCCATGTATTCGTGACCACGCGCCATGTCGTGTAGATCGTCTTGCCCTGCGGGTAGAACGGCACGTTTTTCATGCCTTCAAGTATGGCGTGGCCGTTGAATTTCTGCGGACAATGGCATTCGTAGTTGTGCGGAAGATCAACGCCTTGCGACTTCGCCCAGTCCAACGTCGCGGCCACTCTGGCACGCCATTTTGTCTGCGGCTTTTCATAGAAGATATGGTTCGACCTGTGGTTGTGGATGACGGGAATATCTTCGAGGTTCAAAGTCTGCAATATGGCCGCGTCGTCAGCCGTCCAAACAAAATCGCCGATGTTATATTTTTCGATCGTCTTGTGCGTCTTGTAGAACAGGCACGCGTCCTTGCAATCACTGTACGGATCAGGCAAGGGCACGACCGTCACATGCTCTGGATTGATCCACGCAGGCGCACACATCGTCATCAAGTAAACATGCGGCTGGCCTGCGTTCCGATCCAAGCTTCTCAGCAAATACCGAAGCTCGTCATTGTTCCTGTAACTCCCTTGTCCCAAAGGGATTAGAATAGGAATTGTCATGGTTTTTCTGCTCCTTCAGCTTGTCCAACCGCTCTTTCACTTCTGGGTTGGCCTTATAGAATTCTGCATCTATTATACTGCCGAGCAGTTCCATCTTTTCAGCGGCCTCTTTGTCACGCGCCTCTTGTACGAGAAGGGCACATTCACGCGCAAGCTTCCCGATCTCTGGCCACTCGCGGAAGGTGTGTAAAACGACCGCACGCAACGAGCCACGGACAAAACGCCGATTCGCTTCTTCGTAACCGCACTCCGAGAAGGCGATAAACGCCTCGTCGAAATGCTTCTGTGCGCAGGATACACACTGATCCGTCGGCCTTATCTTCTCTTCTCTCTGCGTTTGGTACACCCAGTCGCCAGCCACGGCCTGCGTCACCGCTGGCTGGTCTGGATTCTGGTCTTTCTTGCAATTGCAACTCATATTAATTCCTCGCTTGTGGATTCATCGCTTGTGGATTGATCTTCGGAATCGCTCTCGTCTGGGATGTCGAAATCAAAATCCAAACAACACCAGTGCATGTCTTCGTCAACTGGCGTTGAAATGACTGAATCATTCCAGCCAGCAGGATCTTCGTCGGGGTCTTCCCACCATTGACGGCACACGTATTGTGGATAGTGGTTGGAGCCTAGCAACGTGTATGAATCACGGAATCCAAGCCCCTTCAAGTACAAACCTTTGTTCGTTTTCACCCAAAGAACATGGTACATGTACCACGCGCAACCATAGCCGTATTCAGTAGGATATGTGCCGACATTCGCACCAATCGTAATCCAGCGGTAAGCGGAAATGCAATACTGCGTCTCACGCTCGATGTCGTACTCGCCGTCGCCCATCGGAATTCTTATTTCACGGATGTTTTCGCTTACCGAACACGGGTGGTCAACAACCGAAAAGTCAGGCGTGAACAACGGCGAAAGTTGCCAACTGTGGCCGTCTGCGTAAAGCAAAGAAATGCAAGGCGTGGGAACGGTTGCGTTGCAACCTGCTGTTGTTTCTGCTTCGTCTCTGTCATAATAGCAATCACTGCCACTTGCGCTTGGTTGGCAATTATTTACGAAGCCATCGTGAATTCCGCCATGCGCCCACCCATAGTGGAATCCTGTGAAGTTCGTGCCGTCTTGCCCAGCTTGGTACTCAATGTCGGGGTCGTGCGTGAAAGGCGTGAAGTGGTCGCCACGGAAGTACACGTCGTCGTAGATGCCCCAAGGATCGTCCGAACCTGACGTACTGCGCTTCGGCCTTGTCCAGTAGTAATGAACGAGTGTCCAACCCACCATTTCGGTCGGTGCTCCACTGCTACCTCTTGGATAGATGCCACGCACCCACGTCTTTACCGTGCCATCCTTCCATAACGCCTTGCCTGTGAAGCACATGCAACGGTAGTCTATATACAGGCACCGCTGTCCGACACCTTCGGTTTCTTGATAAATAGTACCGATGATGTACGTCCCCGTGGTAGTCACCAAATGGGATGGATCGTCGGGCGAGCCTTCCGTCATTTCGGAGTATTCGTAGTCAAACTTGGCATGGTTGCCCCACACGATGTCGATAATCCCAAAATCGTCTGGATAGGTCAGAATCAGCTCTCGGTCTGGTGTCCCGCCGTCCTCCCACGGGCAGTTGCACACGCCGTCCAGATCGAAGTATTTCCAATAAGCTTCCACAGGATCATTTTTAGCATAGTACCCCGCGCTCCCGCAGTCGCAGTTGATCACCCAGTAGCCAGTCGGTGTCTCGGCGGCGCACATGCGGTTTACGTAGGCTATGCCTTCCTCTCCATACGATCCGTCGCTGTACCAGACTTGCTCTCTCAACGCGTACCAGTCGCCGTACCCCACGACCTCGCCGTTGACGGTGGCCTTGGCGCGATGCGCCAGCACGCCTTCGCCGTGCCACAGCCATCCATTTTCCTGCGCCTGATTGTGGAGCAGAAGCACGTTCACGCACGGGCTTTGGATCGTACATGCGCCAGCGTATTCCAGTACGGCTTCGCTCGCCCGTATCGTGTGCGTGGCGATGCCTGAACAGTCGCAGGCCAGATAGGTCAGATATTGCGTCGGCTGTGTCGAAGTTGAAGTTGATTCGGAAATGTCCTCCTGCCACTTGATCGCCATCTGGAACGGCCAGTAGTTGATGTTGTCGTCCGTCCACGAATGCGGTGTCAAGAGCCAGTCGTAGTAGCCTTCGCCGAACCACGTGCCGCCATGCCAATAGTACGCGGCCTGCATTTTAAGCTTCAAAACTTGGCACGGATCGGGCTGGCAGGCCATATAAGGCTCATAGGAGGCCGCTGACGCGCCTTCAGGGAGTTGCCAAGGGGGTAACACCCCACCGATGCTATAATCGCGCAGAGAGGCCTTTCTGCGCGTGCATTGATGATCCTGCACGACGCACTCGCAACCGACCGTGTGCCACAGGCCTTGTGAAGCACTGTAAAGAAGCTTCGCGTAAAGCAGGAAGCTCGGCTGACAGCCCGTGGTGTCCGTGACGGTCGTGCCGACCTGCAACGCCACGAGAAGCGATCCGCTGGCCGTGCGGTCGAGAATCCATTCGCCGTACGTCTCGTCGTAGTGCCATGCGGCGCACGAGAAATCGGGGTTGTACGTGCCGTAGAGAGACCACACAGGCCGATCCTGTTCGTCCCTTTCGGCCAGCATGCTGGCCACCTCCCGATCGACGGCCTCATCGCACGTCAAGCCCCCGCAAGGGCATTGATCGCAGACGATCGGATTCCCCCTTGTACCCACCAGAATCTTCCCGTTTTTTGTCCAAAGTCCCATTTTTCAACTCCTTATGTAAAAAAAGACGGCCTGAATCGTGTGTGGTGTGTCGCCAAAAAACCGCCTTCAAACTATATATATATAAATTCAAGCTTCTACCCTATACTACTCTATATATCTTTCTATATTTTATATTATTATATATAACTATACATCTATACATTAAGTATATATAAGTATATAATATAGAGGGATTTAGAGAGCTGTATGGTTCGATGTAGGTAGATGGGTGTATTCATGCCGTCTTTCTGTGTTAGTCTCGGTGCCGTATATTTAACGTTTCGTACTCAGCTATCACATTCGTCGGAATCAACCCAGATCATGTCGCCGTTGCTGTCATGGCTCGCAAACTGCGTTTTGCTCGCATCGTAGCCGTCCCACCACACCGCTGGGTACTCGTCGAAGAAGAAGTCGCCGAAATGATGGTAAGTCGGTGTCCATTCCTTATTTACCTTGCTGAAACTGGCGATGTAAAGATCGACCGTCCCATCGCTGGCCACGATCCTGTTGTTCATCTGGCCGTCCCACCGCAATTCGCCTGTTATTGTGCTTCCGCTTTTCGTCAACCGCACGTACAGCGTGTTGCTGGACGAGCACGACTTGTTCGACAGGCCAGAGATCGTCTTATAATGTTTCCCGAAGAAGACATAGCCGCCCGTGACATCGAACTTGTCGTCATCGACCGTGATCTTGAAGCTGTGCTTGATTACGGTCTCGGACGTGGATCGGCCGATGACGCGAGCCAAGCTGTCCACGTCCAGCCCGACGGCCATGCCGCCGTTCGGGGCTGGGTTCAGCGTGATGAAGTCGCTCACGCTTCGGATGTTGCGGAGCCAGTCAACGATGGGGTTGATCGTGGCCTCGCCTGCTATCTCGTTCTCATTCAAATATTTGAATTGCTTTCCAAGAAACATCTTGCGCCTCCTTAGATGGATTCGGAGACATCAATGTGCTCCCAACTGTAATGCTTTATGAACGTGATCCTTATGTCGCGTGTGAGCGGCGTGGACAGGCTCTTCGTGTACTCGATCGACTGCAATTTCCACGCATCGCCGCTGATCTCGCTGTCGGCCACGATAGTCTTTGCGTTTGCTTCCGTGGGTATGGGCGCGTCATGGTCATACTGGCCAGAGCCGTTCGGAAGCTTTTCCGTAAGCGTGGCCTCGTACGTGCGTGTCTCGAACTTACGTCTGTAATAGGACGGGATCGGAATGCCTGCGTGGAAGTAGTATTTTGTCCGATACTCGTATTCCGTGTTCTGCTCGACCTTGGTGTACGAGCTTTGGTATATGTTGGGAGGTGTGTTAGCCATATTATATCTCCTTGCTATTTAACAAGAAATGTCTTTTTCAAGATGGTCTGCAAGTCCCTGTGGAGCGTGTCGAGCTGGCTTCCGTAGCCCTTGGTGCTGGATGCCGCCGCGTCCATCACGCCACGGGCTTTCAGGCCTTCCTTTCCGCGAGCCTGACGGAAGATGCGCTCGGCGGAGTCGTTCTTGCTGACCGTGCCTTCCTTCGATCTGGCTTCATTCAGTTGCCTGCCTGCTTCGCGCAGGTTCCGTCCCGCGTCTCCGCGTCCCATGACGGCCAGACGGATGGCCTTGGCCGCTTCCTGCAACTGCTCGGCGGCCTGCTTCTGCTTCGTGGCCGCGTCCATCTGCTTCTGAGCCGCGTCCAGCTCCTTGTCGCGGCGTTTCAGCGTCTGGAATTCGCCTATGCGCTCGCGTTCGCCACGCGTCCAATGCACGCGACCGCCAGCCTGAGCCTTGGCCATTTTCTCCGCGATCGACGCATCGAGTTGCATGTTGCGCCTGCGTTCGCGGCGTGCGGAAGAAGATTCATCGAGCGAGAACCCGTCGTACGGCGTGAAACCGAACCTGCCCAGAGCCTTCTGGATGCGCTCACGACGCTTTGCAATGCGTTCTGAACGATTTTCGTTAGCCAGATCGCGCTGTGTCTTGGCGTAGTCCAGTTTTGCATCACGCACGGCCTTGTCGGCCTGCACGTAGGCTTCGTACGCGGACTTGTAGGCTTTGATCCTGTCCTCAACGGCCTTCAACAGCTCGGCGTTCTTCTTTTCCTCGTCGGCCTTCTCTTTTTCAAGCATGGCCGTCACGGCCTTGACGGCGACGGTCTCGGCCTCCTTCTCGTCCACGCCTGCCTTGACGGCCTCTTCGTACTTCTGCAAGATCGTTCTCAGGTTCTTCTGACGCTCGTTGTCGTCAAGCGAATTGCCCCACGCTTCAAGCTTCCGCGTGGCTTCTTCGAGAGCCTTCTTCTGGTCTTCCAGAGCCTTGGTGGCCTGCTTCTCGGCTTCTTCCTTCTCCTTCTTCTCTTCGTCGTGAGCTTCCGCTTCCTGCTCGCGCTTCCAGTCGCCGAGGTTGTCCTCCGCGCCCATCATGCGCAACTGCTCGCGCAACTCCATGATGCGCTGGCCGTTGGCACCTTGCTCGTTGCGGATTTCAAGCATGCGCTGTTTGCCGCGCTCCTTCTCGTCGATGCTGGCTCCGAAGTCGTTGCGCCAGTAGGAATCACGATCTTTGTACTCTTCCTCCAACGCTTCGTTGAGCTTCTGCAACGCCCTGATCTGCGATTCGATCGCATCCACACGGCCATTCTTCGACCAGTCGAACGTCTCCTTCATCACCGCGTCCAGATTCTCTGGGTTCACGTCGATCCCGTACTGGTTTTCAAGAAGCCTGCGTTGCCGCTCCAACGCCACTTCGTCCGTCTCCTTGCCTTCCTTGTTGTAGCGTTTCAGGATTTCGGCGTACTTCTTCAGCTCGTCTTCCATCTGCGAGAAACGGGCGATGTTCTTCTCGGAGTTTTCGATCTGCGCCTTGGTCATGGCCTCGGTCATTTTCCTTACTTCTTCGTTGGCCTTGCGCCACGGCTCGATCAGGTACACGTTGATGGCGTGGCCGATCGTGCGGAAGCCTTTTACAATGATCGCCACGGCGGAACCCATTCCAAGCAACTGGCCAGCCACCTGTTTAAGTTGCGACATGGTGTTGGTGCCCATCTGCGTGGACGCGCTGGATGCCGTGTTCGTGGCGTTGATATACTCGCGGACATGGCCGATCAGCTCCTTGACCGTCTCGATCGGATGTTTGAAAGCGTGCCTGATCTTGAACCCAGTCGTCTCGGTCTTGGCCTGCAAATCGTCCATCTGCGCCTTCAACGCGCCGATCTGGCCGATCAGCCTGTTGACCGCCTCGATGTTCCGAGGATTGCGCTTGTTGCTAAGGCGTTCGAGTTGCTTTTGCAAGGCTTCGAGCTTCTTCTGCGCTTCGTCGATGTTTGCCGTGTCGAACTTCGGTTTCAGCCCCTTGGAGAGAGCGGCTTCCGCTTCTTCGACCTGCTTCTTGAAATCCTCAATCGCCTTTGTCGCGCCTTCGTCCGCCCATGCGCGGTTAAAGTTGTCCGCCTTGCTTATGAGCTTCTCCATGCTGGCCGCGTTTTCATCCAGAAGCTTGGCTGTTTCGGTCAGCATTTGCTCGTCTTTCGCGTCAATCGGATTCCCGTTGAGCTTTTCCTCGTTGACGATCTTCTGGAGCATAGAAAGCGATTCTCTGAGCGAATCGACGTGCTCGATGGACGCTTCCAGCTCCTTTGTCTCGATGGGCGCACCAGCGAACAGCCTCTGGCTCATGATCCCGTAGATCGCCTTGTATTCCTCTTCGATCTTGTCTTTCGCCAGTGCTATGAAAGCAACGAGCTGGTCGAGACTACTGCTGGCCAAATCCCAATGCGGATCGTAGATCGGCGCATCCCCCGCTTCCTGCCTGAAACGAAGGTCGTTCACCTGATCCGAGAACGTCTTCAACGCGGCTGTCGCGTCCAGCGTGCTTGTGACGCTGGACTTGAGCTTGTCAACGAAGTTGGCGTACTCGACATACAGCGGCGCGAGTATGCCGTCGTTGTTTTTCAGGATTTCAAACAACTCCTCGAAGCTTTTCGCTGAAATTGCGGACTGCTGGCCTGCAACGCCAGCCTTGCCAGCGTACACGCCGAGCTGTTCGCCGAGCTTTTCGACTGCGGAGGCCAAAGAGATCGACTGCTGTACGTCTTTTTCGGTTGCATACGAATTGTTTGTTTGCTCGACCAGCAACTTATTGTATTCCTGTGAGACGTTGACGGCGTGCTCCATCGAAGTCTTGAACAACTCCATGCTTGCACGAGCCTGTTCCGTCGGCTGGATCACGCTCTGCAAAGCCTGCACGATCGCATCGAAGTTGGCCGTAGCAGTATTTGAAGAAAGATTCTCTACGGTCAAACCCAATTTCGCAAAAGTATCCTTCACCTGCGGCACGTCGTTGGCGAGATCAAGTATGCTCTGGCGCATGCCGAGTATCATGTCCTTGCCTTCGCCCATGCTCAGGCCAGCCGCGTGAACCGCATCGGCGAATCTTTGGTATTCTTCGACTGGCATGCCGAGTGCGCTGGCCTCGTTCTGCATACTTACAAGCGATGTTTTGAACGCTTCCACTTCGCCCTGAACACGACCAAAGACTTCGGTTACTTCGGCCACGGAAGCCGAAATCTTGTCCATGCCCTCAACGTCCATGTCGATGTCGCCGACCTTCTTGACAAGATCACCTAAGTTCTTGACGCTCTGGGAGATAAGGGATGTGCTGTCTTTGAGCGTGGAGAACTTGGCCTTCCAGTCGCCCGTAGCGTCGGACACGGCACCGCTGGCCTGTTTGAGAGCGTTCACAAGCCCTTGGCTCGTCGCGCTGATCTCCGCCGTTAATTTAATCTTGCTTTCCTGATTCATCGTTTTCCCTCATTTTCTTAAAAGCTTCAAGTGCGCCTTTTACGTCGCTAGGCCTGCGCGTGATGGCTCCGTGCCTGCGTGCCGTCGATACGGCCAGATGGGTTATCATCGTCATCGGCACTTCCCACAAAATCTGCTGATACGTCAACGACGGCATGGCCATGCAGGCCATGCTGATCTGGTCGGACATCCATTCTGGGCTGAACGTCGCGATCTCGCTGTGCTTTTGCTCCTTCGTTATGTCCGAATCAGGCACGATCAATTCAAACGGGCGGCAGGATGCGTCTATCGCCTTCACCAATGCGTCGTGGAACGCGATCGGGTCAGCTCCGTCCTCCGCACAGCATACCTTCATGGCCACGGCCAGATCGTTTTCTGTGACGTTTCCGCCCTTGATGTACGGACTGTCAAGAAGCCACAGCCCTTCGATCATGCCCAGCGTCACGAGAATGTCGCCCGTGCCGAGCATTTCCCGCATTTCTTCCTTTATCATTTCTGGGCTGTGCAACCCGTTGACCTTGATTTCGTCCTGCATACTTTCCTCGTGCCTAAATATACTTATTCTACCAACAAAAAAACCGATGACGACTATTGTGCCGTCATCGGTCTTGCAACGGCCTATGCCGCTAGTTGTATGCCATTAGAGGCTTTCGGAAGCGTCATCGGGCATGGACGGGTTGCCGTCCTTGTCGAGATAACGCTTGGCCGTGATCGAGAAGCGGTTGAAATCCGTGTTCGTCTCGGTCTGCGTCGCGCCAGAGACGTACCAGCCCACGCCTTTGTACGTGAACTTGGTGCCGACTTTCGGAAGCAAATTCTTATCATCCTTGGGGACAATGACTTCCAGCGACATTTCGACCTGCTTCTGATAAAAATGAGCTATTTTAATTTCGCCATTTTCATCGAGAGCGTTGGCCTCCTGCGCCGAGGTCGTCTCGGAGGCGTTCTGAACGAGCCATGCGGGATGGTTGTTGATCGCAGTGCAACCGAATCCGTAGGTGCCTGCACTTGTGGTTTCGTCAATCATTTTCGTTCTCCTTATTGTTCAATATTGTTTTGTTTAACTATTGGTAATACGGCACTTAGAACATATTGTCGGAAAGAGCCATCCATCATGGTGTCGGTGACTTGCCAGTTTCCGTTCCAAGCCACGTACCAGCCTTCTAGGCTGTATTTTATCGACTGCATGATGTCGAGCGTGTCTGAGGCCAGCGAATCGCACAGTGAGCCGTCCTGATCTTCGTCAAGGTGGCTGAACACGGTGATCGTCGGCTTGATCGAAACCAAGACGCGGCCTGTGTTGCCTGCCCAATCTCCTTCATCAGAAGCACTTACAGTAATTCCGTATGCGTCCTTGGGTGTGCCGCTTAGGTCGAGCACCCCTCGTATCTGCGTCTGCGGGATCGGCATGGAATACTCGTTTATCATGCCTTGCAAGTGCGCCACGATGGCTTCTTTAATTTGTGTCGCTGGTGACTTCATTAATTACCGCTCCATTGTCTTGCGATCATCTTGTTGACTTCGCTGGTCATGCGTTTCGCGGCCAGCTTGAAGCCTTCTCTCGCAATTTCATCCGTTTTCGTGTCTCTCGATCTGCCGAACTGGTCGAACCGAATCTCGTCCGTCATGACGGTCTTGCTGTCGGTCTGCGTGCCTGATACGATCGCGTTGGAAATGTGCTCCACGGCCTGCGGGAGCCTGCCCGTGGCCGTCTTCAAGGTCATTCCCAAAGCCCTGAAAATCCCGATCCATGATGCCTTGCTCCATCCCTTGTGGATGCGTACCTTGCGAAGCTTACTGCCACGCTTGCGCTTGCCTACCTGAGATTCGTGCAGGAACTTCTTCTCGCCGTCTTTCCAGTAGTAGTAATACTCTGAACGAGAGACTTTTGCGAGCGGCGTGTGTTGCCACGCGGCCTGCGCGAAGTCGCGGCTGGCATTCCTGACTACTTTCGCAACAGGAATGTCTTTGAGACGCGCCAACGCCTCCATAATGCCTGAGATTTCTATGTTAGTGGAAAACAACATGTTAGCTAAGGACTGAACCGAGGTTTATCTTGATCGTGGCACCGATCGCGTCGGCATCCACGCTGAGTACACGGAATGTGTCTTTTCCGATCAGGACTTTCCCAGTGCGCGGCACTGGAAAAGCCCCGTTGAACTGCGCCGTAGGTGCAAGAATGCTGAAACTGTATTCACCTTCCAGCAGGCCGTCGTTGGACGCGACATCCTCCCTGCGGAGCACGGTTTTCGTGCCTTCGTACGGCCTGCCGTCATATACAAACGTGACCAGAAGACCCTTTTGAGCTTTCAAAAGGGCTTCCACCTTGTTTGCAATGTGAATCCAGTTGGTCATTGTGTTTCAATTGATTAAGCGGAAACGGAATCCGAGTTGTTGTTGAAGATGCGGATGGTCTTCTTGAGTTCAGGATTGATTTCCTTGATCTCGATAAGGCCTTTGCAATCTACGACGAACGAATCATTGACTGGATTGACCCAGCTTTCCATGCAGAAGCGGTCATCGGCGGAATCCGTGTACATGAAGTACATAAGACGGCCATACTGAATCTCTTCCGCAGGTTCGGTGTATTCCTCTGGGAGCACGACGAGAGCCGCGCAGTCCTTGGCCGCGCCAGCAACGCCAGCATACCAGATGGCATCCTTGCCAGTCAGAATTTCGTCCACGCCGAGAGCCGCCGCCAACTGGAGGTCGCCCAGATTGCGGATGTCGTCGAGGCTGTAAACGCCAACGCCCGTGGACTTCATCCTGTCGCGGATGACTTCGTTGTTCTTCAAGGCAACCTTGTTGTGGTTGGCGATGACCAGAGCGACGCGGCCAATGCCGAGATCGCGGAGCAAGCTCACGTTGGTGTCGATCGTCGCGACTGGATCGGCGGTTCCGTCGGTCGCGCCAGCGGCCTTCAAAACTTTCTCTGCACACGCCTGATCTATGGCGTTGAAATAAGCCCTTTTGGCGAGACGGCCTTGGGCAAGATCGGCATGCTCATTATCAGAATATGCGATGCGCTCGGTGTAACCCATTGCAACTCTGGCTCTTTTCTCGACAAAATTGAAGTTTACGCTGTTGCCAGCGATCACGTTCTGGTTGATGTCGGCGAGGTTGGCCGTGTTACGACCGCTCTGGACGGAAATATCGTCCTTGACGAGCTGAACGTACAGGGAACCAGCGACTTGCGGACGGCCAAGCCAAGGGAAAACCTTGGTGCCGATGTAATCAGGATAGGAAACCTGCGCGGCTTCCAGATCAGGTCTGCGAACAATTTCTCCTGCCATTGTAGTATTCTCCTTGTTTGTTATTGGTTTGATTCCAATGTTTTGTGTTTATTTAACGAACAAATAACTTAGTGCCTCTTCGTATGCGTGGCCATGAATTCGTCGAAAGCCGCACGGTGCTCGTTCTTCAACGCGATATATGCTTCCGTGTACTCGGTCTCGGACATCTTCTTGGCGTTCAGCTCGCGCACCAGCTCCATCCATCCAGCAGGCTTGCTGGCGGCGTTGGACTTGGCCGTGGGCTTGTACTTCTCGATCGTCGAAGTCAACTCTGCGACCTTGGCCTCCAGTTCCGTGATCTTGGCAGTAAGTTCCGCGTTCGCAGTCTTCAACGCTTCCTTTTCTTCGTCGCACTCCTGCGTCTCTTCGGTTTCTTCGGTCTCCTCGGTCTCCGTGGCCTGCGTCTCTTCCGTTTCTTCCGTCTCGGCAGTCGTGGCTTCCGCCGTAATGACCTGATTCTCGGTCTCTTCGGCGACGATGGTATCTTTCACTTCTTCTTCCATTTTGATCGTCTCCTTTTGTTTAGTATAGGATGCAACTATTTGAGATATATCATATTTTTCAGCGGCTTTCGTGCTCAGGCAGGCCGTGAAATCGGACATTTCAGGCACGCCGTCCACGAGTTCCGTCACCAACCCGCAGTCCAAACATTCCTTGCCCGTCAACCACATTTCATGGCCAGCCAGAAAAGCTTCTTTGATCTGCTTCGCAGGCAACGTGGTCTTCTGCAACAGGCCGAACTGGACGGATTCGTTGATCGCGTCCATTTCTTCCGCCGTCGATCTCAGGTCTTCGGGATTGCCGATGGCTCCGCCACTGCATGAGTGGAACATCACGAGCGAATGGCCGTAGGCCGTGACCTTGACGCTACGCGGAAGGGCTACGACAAAATTAGCCGCCGCAGAAGCGGCCAGAGAGCCGATCTGCACAGTGACGGCTTTGTTCGGATGATCCAAGCACCAGCGAGCCAGCGCGAACGTCATCTGGCGCGAGCCGTACACCGATCCGCCGCAAGAATCTATGCTGATCTCGATGTCGTCGTCGGTTTCGTTCAACTCGGCCACGAACTTCTCGGCGTTGCACACGCCTTCCCAGTCTTCGTCGCAGGAATCTAGGATCACGCCATTAAGAACCAGTTTCTTCATCATCATTCTCCTGCGTATTTTCCGTATTATTATCGTTCTTATCCAAATGCTCGGATTGGACTTCGCTAAGTTCTTGTCCGCTAGATGTTTGGAAGAATGTCAAATTATCGAGACCTTTGCTCTTCAAATACTCTTTTTCCTCGGCCAGCTCGTCGATGATCTGCCTCCAATCCGTGCCCAAAATGTCTCGGAATGTGGTTCTGCCCCCACGGAGTTGCATATCATAGGTCTTTTCTGATTTTTCTGGATCGATTTGGATACTGGTTGGCCAGAACACCTCATATTGCGCATTCGGGAAAAGTGTCTCCATGACATAATCTACAACGTTGCGCTCCAACATCTTCTGATCTTCCTCAAACGCCTTCCACGAGACTTCGATCTCGATCTGGCCAGATGAATAGGAATTATCGGCTCTGCCACGGCTCAGGCACGACATCACGCCGAGAGACATGCCGTTTCTGTCGGCCAGCAGGTCGATGAAACTCTGAATCTGCGGCGACGGTCTCTGCGAATTATTCAAATTCTGGACTTTAGTGCCGTTGGCCACAGTCGCGATTGCGCTATGGCCTTCAAACGCTTGGAAAGTCTTGTCTTCCTGCGTTTTACCGAGCATTCCGAGCTGTTCAGGTTCTATGCCAGTGCCCTCGGCCAATTCATCCAAGTTCTCGTAGCCTTCCAGCAAGGAACTGATCTCGTCGCTGGACATGCCTTCTGGCTGTTCGACGATCAACGGGAGTTCGCTGGCCAGCTTCGCCGCCGCGATCTCGGATTTCAGCAGTTCCTTCGTGTCGGAAGTCAATTCCTCGTTTGACAAAAACGCCGCAGGCTCGCCACGGTACTGAGTATGTTTGCGATGATACGCCACGCGTCTGCAAGTCTCGATGGGCAAGTACATTGCGTCATCCAAATTGACCGAATAGCGGTTGCGGAGCATCGTTACAAAATAGCCATGCACTTTTCCGTCGCCTGAAACCACGCAACCTTCGACCTGCCGACAGTCGGCTGGAAGCCCTTTCTCGGCCTTCCATTTTTCGAAGTCGGCGACGGAGACATTGCATATCTGGTCGGAATCGAATACTCGGAGTTGCCCATTTGTGAGAATCGGATCAATCCAGCAAAGGACATCCCCATGAAGCTTTACGAGACGCAGGATTAAGGCCAGCATTTCGTACCAGCTCTCGCCCTCGTTGTAGCCTGCGTGCTTCTTCCATTTGTTGAACCACGCCTGCATCGTGTCCTTGTCGGAACCAGTGAACAGCGGCGAGCCGCCGCGCTGGCCTACGGTAAGACGGATCGAAGTATCCAGAATGCTGGCAAGAGGCGTGTTATCAAACAGGTCATTAGCCTTCTGATACGCCAGAATCCGCTTTTCGGCGGTGAATTCCTGCTCCGTCTGGCTAAGATCAGTCCTAATCTCCGTGATTTTTCTCGTTGGCGAAGGTTTGAGTGCATCATAGCGTGCGGCCAGTGCTCTGGTCAGCAATGTACTGGCAAGTTTGGCCAGTGCTTTTTCTTTTTTAGTACGCCTTGGCATTATTGCAATCCTCCAAACGGACTAAGGCGGTAATCAGGCCACTTCACGGACATCCCAGCCCAAGAACCCTTCACGACGGCGTTGATCTTGTCGTCGATGGCCGCGATCTCCTTGCGGATGTCTTCCAGCTTTCTGTTGGTCGCGTTGACGGCACCCGTGATGCCGAAGCTTTCAGGCTCGGCGATCAGGTCGTCGTACGCCTTCTGCAATGCGGCCTTGCGTTGCATGAGCTTTTCCAGTGCTTTTTTCTTGATCTCGTCCATTATATGTAGCCCCGTAATAAATTCAGTCAGTTACGCCTTATAACGTCATATAAGTGAAATATGCTATATTATACCATCTAGGCCTTGCCGATTTTCTGCGCACGTGCTAGTTTCATGAGCTGGGATTTCACCCAGAATGCTGGCTTCCGTGCGTTCGGGAAGGCCGTCGCAGGCAGGACTGAGCACGCAATATCGACCGCGCAGATGATTTGTTTTTCGCAGTCGAAGTAATCTCGTCTGTTAGCTCCATAGGCGCACCAATTCTCAAAAGCGAAGTTATTGCTGTCCTTCATGGCTCTCGCAGGCTGGACATTGCACAACTGCCTGAAATAATCCTCGTCCACGCCGTTCGGCAAATACCATCGGTTCCCATCCATGCGCCGCGTTGTATATAACAAGTCCAGCAGTCGGACTTGGTAGCCGAGAGCGTTGGCCAAGAACAGCTTCTTGACGTTTTTGGACATCAAGAAGTCCTTGCCGTCGATTTTGTTGGCCGAAGTTCCTTTGTACCAGAAAAGATTGGAATGCGATTCTATAAACGGCTGGTACTCAGCGGTTTCAAAGCCGCCGTTGTCTATCAGCGCAAGTGCCACCTTATGCCCGAAATACGTCTGGCCGATGCGGTTTTCGACATCCGCAAGCGTCTGGTCTATGCCACAACTCAGCAGGTACGAATCCCCGTTTTCAGCGAATCCCCTGACCACGGAAACGAAGTATTTGGAATTCGCAATTTCGCTGGCCTGACGGTCGATCCCCGCGACGACAAGCACGAGTTTACTGCCAAGATCGGAAGGATATTCGATCTGGCGTTTGTGGTTTGTTTCCTCGATGGAAACGGACGTGTCACCGTCGGCCACATGCTTATATGGCATACCAAGAATAGTGTTTGCTAGATATTTCTTGCCATCGCCATCTATTGCGTCTTCCTGAGCCTGCGCAATTTCTCTCCAACTCCACAAAGATTCGTTTGCCAAGGCTCCAATTTGAAAGCTTCTATGCAACAAATTGTTCGGCCTTTGATGGACAAACTGACCTAACTCGTTCATTTTATGTGCATCTGCGTATGTGTGCTCGTGCAGACAATGCGGACAAATCCAGCGAATAGAATCCTCTATCACCTGCCCGTTCTCGTCCTTGCGCCATTGCAGGCCTGCCCACTTCCCGCCGTCGATGTAGAAGGCCAGCTTGTTGACAGGGCTTAACTCCCCGCATTTCAAGCATCTAAGATGCCATTCGCCCATAGAGCCTTTGCGCCAGTTGCTATGCACCACGCCGCCGTACTGCGTAGGCGAACTGCAAACGATCATCATGCGGTTCTTAAATGACTGCATACGAAGCCTTACCGCACGTATCTGAGACATGTTCTTCTGTTCGTCCTCCGCCGACTGCAATTCGACGAAATCGCATTCGTCCAAAACAACCCAGTTGGCCGTGCTTGAAATGACCTGACTTCCGCCACCCAGAAAGTAGATCACGCTTGACAAACTAGGCAGATGGAACGAGTTCTTCAGCTTGTTTCCGCGTTGGGAGAGGTCTTTGACGGCCTCTGGAAGTGTCTGCAAAAGCGGTACTACGGTATCACGGTTGGTACGTTCGCCGAGTTCCAGAGACGGATAGACGATCAGGCCTGAAAGATTGCCGTCGTGGACACGCTTCAGCAACGAGAATTTCCATATCTGCGACTTTCCGAGTCGCTGTCCCGCCTGAATAGTCACTTCCTGACATTGCGGATCGTCGCAGGCTTCAAGTATTTCCCGCTGATACGGATACAGATGCACCAAACCTTTTGCGCTGGCCGTGTGGTCAAACGACAAGTCGATGTTCTGCTCGCACCAGTTGCATATATCTTCGACGACCACAGGTTTTATGCCTTTTAGAATCTGCTTGACCACATAGTTTGTGGCCGCTTCATAAAACGGCCTTTCATCTATTTTCCATTTGCTCACTTGCCCTTCCCCATCCCTATGTACAAAATACCGAAAATAAGTATGCTGGACAGAAGTTTAACTCCCTTGCTGATCCCTGTAATCCACCACGGGATCGACACCAAGCCTGCAACGATAAGCAACACCAAGACCAGCAGTAGAAACGCTTTGCAAAATTGAATAAATTCCTCTTTCGCTTCCTTTTGCAATTGTTCGTCATTCTTCGTCGTCATCTATTTCTCCTTCTCAAAACATCTAACCAACCATCTGCCAAACTCATAAGAGGCAATAATCAAAATGGTTCTCAACAAATCAAACAAAAAACTACTCATCGTCATCTTCGTTTTCTCCCTCGATTAAGTATGATATTTTTTCAAGATCAATGTCCTGCACCACGCGGATAAACTCGTCTATTTCTTCGGGCAGTTTCGGCACGAGCCTGCAACTCTCTTTAAGCTTCGTCATGGTCGTGACGATCCCTTGGATGATGGCCAAGCCGACTTCCCGATCGCGTTGCATCCGCCAGCTTTGCAGTTGCGTTTTCAGCTTCTCGTTTTTCAGGAACGTGTTTTCGAGTTCCAGTTCGCTCTTGCTGTCGCCGACGCGCTTCTCTCGCATCCGCTTGCAGTAGCCGCTGACGGAATCCCGCAAGTTGAATTTCCCGTCTTCGTCCTTGGCCATCATGCCGTTCTGAACCATCGGCGTGATGTTGCTCGTGGCCAGCCCAAGGATCGACGCAAGCTCCGCCTGCGTCACGGCGAACGTGGCGAGATCGAGCTTCTCCTTCTTCGCCGTCGCCGTCTTTTTCGTGGCCGTCTTCGTGGCCGTCTTGCGGTTGCGCGTGGCTGTCGTTCGTTCCGAACTTTCAGCCGCGTCTTTTGTTGTGGTTTTCGCTGTCGTCATAAGTCATTCATTCACAGCAAGTTGTTGTTATTCCCTAAATTTCATTTCCTTTCCGAAAAAGAGAATGCGCCACGCGCTCAC
>Ga0247611_10001852_pt1 | contig 36465 bp, 44 predicted proteins | sample 177DNAGHGhighgp2_FD_192422 | JGI IMG/M metagenome (GOLD analysis project Ga0247611, IMG submission 192422) | Sheep rumen microbial communities from Palmerston North, Manawatu-Wanganui, New Zealand - 1770 DNA GHGhigh gp2 | ecosystem: Host-associated > Mammals > Digestive system > Stomach > Rumen... | reverse complement strand
GATATGCGTGACAAAGTTCCGAACGCACGGAGCAAACAAGTTAAACCGACGGTCTTTCTCGACTGTCACAATTTGTCACGCCATTCAACGTTTTTCAGAGCGTGGCGAAAAGGAAAATTTAATATGGCTATTTACGGTCAAACTAGCACTCCGACCAACTCCTTTACCAACAATGTGAAGGTCCAGGTCATTGCATCCAACGTTGCAGACGCACGTGTGTTTACAAAGGCATCTGTTTCCAAGATGTCCCAGGCTGACTTCGCAAAGAAGAAGTACGGCAACTCCTACAAGCTCTACATTCCGGGCAAGCCGAAGCTTGTGAACGGCGTGGTCGCAGACCCGTCCAACGTAACTGAAGTCGAAACCGAAGTGTTCATCGACAACGACAACGTTTCTGAGGAACTCGGCCCGTTCCAGCGTCTCGGTGACATCGAATCCTTCGACGACGAAGTTGGTCAGCCGATGGCTGAAATCCTCGCTCGTGGTCAGGAAAAAAAGATCGTCGAGAAGGAAATCTTCAAGGCTGCTCACGGTATCGTCGTTGCTAAGACTTCTGCCGCTCTCGACGGTGCAGACTTTGGCAACTTGTCTGCCGCTACGGCAAAGCTTCGCAAGCTTGCACTCGGTTCGAAGCTCATCGGCTTCCTCGATCCGGATGTCGAAGCTGTGATTACTGGCAAGGGTCTCAACAAGTTCCAGGCTCCGTCCGATGACTTCAAACGTCTCTACGGTGAGAACGCAATCGGTCGTTTCGGCACGGCTAAGTTCGTGGAATCTCCGGACCTTCCGACCATCCACATCGGTACTGCTTACACTGGTTCCATCACTCTCGGTGATGCAATCCTCGATGCAGACAACGTTGCTCAGGGCTTCGCTGAAATCAAGCAGATCTCTGGTACGAATCTCGTGAAGGGTGCAATGTTCACCGTCGCTGGCTTGAAGATTGTCGACGAATCTGGCATCCAGACTCAGGTTCCGTTCCACATCATCGTTACGGAAGTTTCTGACGGCGGTACGAAGGGTAAGATTTCTCCGCTCCGTATCACTCTCGACGGCAAGGCTTTCGGCAACCCGAATGCCTGGGTTCCGGCTGGCACTGAATCTCTCACGCTCGTTGCAGCTCTCTCTGCTAACACTGATTACGTTATCGGTGAAGTCCGCTCTGAAGACTGCCTTGCTTACGATACTTACCAGTTCGACGTGCTCCCTGGCTCTCAGGATGAGTTTGTCTCCACTGTCGGTGGTTCCAGCATTAAGATGCGTATCTTCGGTGATGGTACGAACTTGAACAAGCTCTATCGTCTCGACTCTACGTACGCCGCTGCTTTGTACGAACCGCGTGAAGCTGTGGTGCTCTACTTCGAGGCTTAATCAGACAAAGGAAATAGTGTTACCTCCTTGTGAAAAGGGTCAGCCGTAAGGCTGGCTCTTTTTTTGACCCCTACTTTATCAGAGAAAAGTATGAGGTTTTTACATGTACGCAGTAAACCAATTAATTCAGGACGCCTATGAATCCATCGGCATGGCTGGACTCGGCGAATCCGTTGCCGAAAGCGGCGATGACAACCTCAACGTCGTCGGTGTGAAAGAGCTAAACCGTCTCATTACCCAGTTGAACAACGAAGGCTACATTGCCATGAGTCAGCAATGGGTTGACGGTCCGCAAGCACGTGTCATCTATTTCCGCAAGCTGGAAGACGGCGAGACGTCTCCGAACACGATAGACATGGAACCGCCGCAGAAGATTGAATCTGTTGCCAGGGCAGTTGGCGACCGCTTCATCGTGTTGCGTAATTCCAACCTTATCGACCAGTCTTACAAGAATCCCGGTACGACCGCTCTGACGTGGACTTACAATACCGAAGTCGAGACACAGACGATGTCCGACCACGGACAGCAGCGAATCGTCGGCATCCTTACGCTCGATGGCGACCCTCGCAACAAGGTTCGCATCTGGTACAATTCCAAGCTTCCTTTGTACAAGCTAGACGACACGATTTACTTGTCCGACCTCTACAATGAGCTGTTGATGTCCGGACTGTGCAACCGTCTGGCGAACTACTTTGAGCTTTCCGAAGAGAAGAAGGCTTCGACTGCTTCCGACTTCCTTGCAGCAAAGTCGATGATCAAGCGTAACAACGCTACACAGCGAATGATGCAGACGTCCAAGCTATGTGGAGACTGGCGCGACAGCTACTACAACGGTCTCAACGGTTCTTGGCTCTAAGGAGGACACATGTCTAAGACGACGGTAAGCAATTACCTCATTTCACCTGGTACGAACAAGGGAAAGCATCCAGCTACTATGGGTAGCTCTTGGAGCTGTAACATGTTCCTTGACGTGAACCAGGAAAACCAGTACCTCGCATCGCTTCCAGGTCTGGAATTTGTGCGAAAGATTGGCAACGGAAAGTGCCGTGGTGCATACGTTTCCAGCGTCGGTTTGTCAAGTCAGAACCAGCAAGAGAACGCCTTCGTCGTGTTCGGTGCTAGTCTGTACAGACTCGACTGGATTGGCAACTGCACCAAGCTTGGTAACGTAGCCAACGGTTCGAGCCGTGTACACTTTGCCGAGACTGGTGGCATCAATCCGTACTTGCTCATAGCTGACGGCTCAGACCTCTGGGCTTACAGCTTGCTCGACGGTGGCGAACTCCGTCGTATTAGCTTGCCCGAAAGAGTCACTGGTGATGGTGGACAAATTAATCCAAGCCACGTAGCTGTTGTCGGTGGATCTGTGGTAATCAACGACCGTACAAGCGGTTTCTTGTACTACAGTATTCCATATCCTCTGAACAGTGATACACGTGAGGTGTTCCAGACTCAAATTGTGGACGGTGTTGCTAAACCAGTCTACGACCCGAACAATGCGTACAAGGTTTTGACAAAGTCAGTGGACGCCTTCGAGTGGATGTTCTACGACTCTTACGGAGTCCAGCAGTACTTCAACGCCGAAAGCTCTTCGGATAACGTTCGAGCAATCGCAGCCATCGGTGCGAACCTTTATCTCTTCGGATATAAGACCGTCGAAATCTGGCAACGTGGCTCTTCCGAAGACGCAACGTGGCAGAGACAGTCATACACGGCGAACATGTCCAACGGTCTGCAAGCACCGAACAGCGTCGCCATCTGTGGAAGCAACTTGTACTATCTCGGCTCTGGCGAATCATACGCCAAAGGCGTTTTGATGGTCTCTGGTCAGAACTATACAAAGATTTCCGAGGATTGGCTTGATGAAAAGCTGTTGCAGGAGACTGGCGACACGGCTTATGCCTTTGCTTACGCACAAGGTAACCACAATTTCTACGTGTTGCACCTCGGCAATCTGCAAGAAACCTGGTGTTACGATACCGAGACGAGGGAATGGCATCAGAGAACGTCACGAGTTCTCGACTCTGGCGACGAGACACGTTGGAGAGCGTCTGACATGGTCTGGTTCAAGGGTCAATTCATCGCATTCGCCAACGACGGTTGCGAGTACAAGCACTCTGAGGACTACTGGTACGAGGACTACGGCAACAGAATCGTAGACGGCAAGCCGGCTCGACTTCCTATGATACGTCACAGACAAGGTGCAGTGATTGTTAACGATGAAAAGCCGTTCATCTTTAACGAGCTTTCAATCGAGTGTAACGTCGGATGTTGGGACGACTATTCCTTACAGCCGGAACTGTTGTTGGAAGTCTCTAAGGACGGCGGACAAAGTTTCGGACATGTTCGCACGGCGAAACTGGGCAAGACTGGTAACTATGGGCATCGAGTTAGATACCATGTACTGGGTTACAACCGTCTGTGCGTGTTGCGACTTACCTACGCACACCCGACTTCTCTCGAACTGACCGCATGTAGCCAGAGAGTGTCGCCTACTACGAGCGTCATCTAGGAGGTTGTATGTACTCTGGAGCGATCAACAAGACTTCTCCGATAATCGACCTCAACACGGTCTTGACTGGTTCTTGGGACGAGCGGACTGTCAACGACTGGCATATCGTCATGACGCCGTTTTTCACGAGTTTCGACGCCGTGGTAGACGCTGGCAGCGTTGCCTTACCGTTCACAGTGTCGAGACCAGTTCCAGCCATGCTCTACGGCAACAGTGGAAGCGTTTCGTCTCTTGTGATTAAGCCTGGCGACACTGCCATCGTGTTACCAGAGCCAGGCGTTGTTCAAGTACAAGTGTTCGGTGCTGCGACACAGCTGAAAGCCGTCCGATGACCCTACTTTATCAGAGAAAAGAGGAATTTGTTATGGACAACAAGGACATTCTCGCCAAACTAAAAGCTCTTACAAGTTCGATTGAGGACTACCTAGACCGTCTCGACATGGACGAAGCTGACGAAGAGCAAAAAACCGAAAAGAAGCCGGTGAAGAAGCCGAGCAAGGAGGATTAATATATGTGGCCAGCTATAGCACTCGCAGCGGCGGCTGGAGCTTCCGCTCTCGGCAATTACATGGGTAACAAGGCTGACGCAAGTCGTGCGTCAGAAGCTTACGACAAGATAACTGGTCTTGCACAGTCTGCTGGTGCTCAGAACGAAGCTGACATCAAGTCGTACGGCAACCTTATCAACAACATGTACGGCAACGATGCGTCTCGATACAGCAACGCTCTCGCGAACTTCCTGGACAGCGATGTCTACCAGAACGAAGGATTTTCGTACGGAACGAAAACAAAAAACGCTGATGGTACTACTACTATAACTCCGTACACAGCTTCAGATTTCATGGATCCGTATGCAAACCAGCGTGCAGACGCAGCAATGCAAGCCATTGCCAACGCTTCGGCATCCAATGGTTCTCGGTTCAGTTCGGACTATATCTCACGCGTAGGTGCAAAGCAGCAAGCACTTGCCAGTGAAGAATGGGAGAAGGCTTATAACAAACTAATGCAAGACCGTCAGATGGCTCTCAGCGAGTACAATACAAACTCTCAGAACGCTTGGAACAACTACAACGCCAACAATGCTCGCAACCAGTATGCAGTCGATGCCTACGGCAACGCACGCAACCAGTATGTTAGCGGTCTGGGCGACGCCATGAGCGCAGGGCTTCAGAACCGTAACGCCGTGTTGCAGACTCAAGCCAACGCTATCGCTGGTTCTGCAAATGCACAGCAGGGTACGAGCGGTTGGAACTTGCTCTCAGCACTTGGCGGAGCTGGAGCGAACTTCCTCGGCAGTTACTTTGGAGGTAAATAATGGCTTTCACGTTTAACTGGACTGGTTTTTCCACACCGGAAATCCGTGGCGGAAGCAACGACTATCAGCGTACCATCCGCGAGGACTCTTCGAACTTCGGCGGTGCTCTTCGAGGCTATGAAGTCAAGAAGGCTAACCAGGAGTATGCCGACATTCTCGACAAGAAGGCGAAGATTCAGACAATCTCTGCAAGGATTGCCCAGCTAGAGCAACGTAATGCGGAACTCCGCAGCCAGTTGCAAGGCATGGCACAAGTTGCAGTCGATGCGAACGACCCAGGTGCTGCATATCCAGATAACTATTACGCACAAATTGGCGACATTTCCACGCCAGCCAACATTTCTGGTGTACCTATCCGAAACGCCTTTGCGAGCTTTGACCCAAAGACAGCACCGAAGGCTGATGTCCAGTACGTGCAAGGTCTCGTCGGAACAAAGCCAGACGGTATTTGGGGCAAGAAGTCTCGTCGTGCATGGGTGAACAATCCAGTCTTCCTCGGAGACCGTTTCGGAGGTTGGGAATATCCGGAGGAATAGCGTATGGCTGCGAACAAAGCAGAAATAGCAAAGCAGTTGTTCAACATCATCCTCGGTATGGGTATGGGCGGTGCCGCACGTGGCGGCATCTCTTTGTCATTTGTTCCAAGTGTCGCAAGCGGTATGCCAGCTTCGGCAGAAACTTTTGCAGCAAAGAACTATCCGACAGAGTTTGCACCGGATGCGTTCCATAATTACAACGTTATGCATGTAAGCAACGGACCAAACAACAACGCTTGGGGCAAAGCGGACAGTGACATTATCGACATCGCTGGACGTATGCAGACTCTTGACGAGCACAACAAGGCTATCACGAAGTTTGTACGTCCTGGGATGAATCCTAAACAGTTGAGACAAGCTCTCAACATGGGTCTCGAAGCCGAGAAGCATCTTCCGGCGTTCTGGAACGAGTCGAAGTCTCGTATTCCGTTCAGGGTGTCATCCAGTGCAGTATCTGGCATAAGATTGACTCCGGACGCACGTATCGAGGTTCGTTGGGGAAGTTCCCCAAAGTGGTATTCCTACAAGCAGTACCCAGACACGCAACAGGCGTCACTTGCTGCACAACAGTTGCTACAAGCTGACAGCATCGGCAGAGCGGTTATGCCATTCCAGAGGAACGGTAAGCCTCTGAACTTCAAGAAGGGTGCAGTCTACTCTGAATGGAGCAAGCCTAATTACGACCCAGCATACGCCTAACCGACCCTACTTTATTGGAGAAAAGAGGAATTTATATGGCATACAATCCGTACAGACAACCGATGCTCGCTACTCCTAGTTATCAAGCGATGGATTATACTACACGCGCCGCACAAGATGCGTGGAACGCACAGCAGAATGCGGCGGTTGCACACAACCAGGCGACAAATGCTGGCGTAATTGCCATACAGCAAGAAATCGCACAGAACGAGGCTGAAATCTCCAAGCTGAAGACGGAGCTGTCGCAACTGACGGCACAGTATGGCGACGCGGATGCGATGGACCGCATGCTTGCTGCCAACCGTGCCAGGATTGGCGACATGGGCAACTCGCTTGCACATCAGCAAGCCATCAACAACCGTTTTCAGTTCCAGTGGGCAAACAAGGACAAGGTAAAGAACCAGGCTAAGGCTCTCGAGAAGGATATCGTCGACGCTTACCGTGAATATGCTTACGCCGAAGATTTGAAGTCCAAACAAGTTGCTGCGTACAACATCAAGACGAAGCTCGACGAGTACAAGGACTTGACAGGCAAAGAATACGCTGGCAATCCGTTTGCGAACGTCAAATTGGGCGTGCCAGGTGTTTCTGACGAGGTCATGACTGCTGACGACTTGAAAAAGCGTTTCCTTGCTCAATACGACCCCAAGACAAAGAGCTATCCGCAATCCGCTATCGACCAGCTCATGCACGACGCAAAGGGAGTCATGGCTTCGGAAGATTTAATCAAGTTCATCAACGAGGAACGTTCCAAGAAGTCCACCGAGGATATTAAGGCTAACACAGAGAAGGCTGTTAGAATTGCTAAGGCTGCTATTGCAGAGGTAAACATAAAGAGTTATGTAAACAGCCCTAAGTTAGACAGCAACGATGGTAAAATAACGGTCGAAGCTACTAATGGAGCAACGGTTACTATTTCACGACTAGCTGCCAAAACTGGAGAAAATAAGCCAAGATATAAGATACAGTCTGGCAAACAGTCCAAAATCGTGTACGCTGACGGAACGGAGGCGAAATAATGGCAACTAATAAAATTAGCTGGGATGAATACGATTACAAAATCCGCCAAGCCGTTCGTCGTGCTATCAAGAAAGAGGATGAAGTCGCTCAGAAGACTAGCTTTAGTGGTAATGGTCTAGGTTCACCAGGTGACCCTCTTTATGATAAAGTATTTGACGACTACTACGGTAAACTAACGAAGGAATACCCATATAAAGAAGATGACAATGTTCTTTCGATTATATTGAATGACATTGATGCATTCCCAGACGACAAGCTTCATCTTTGGTTGCAGACCGTCGGAACTCCGTCCGAAACTATCTCTCCGGACATGTACAAGACGAACATGGAAGCTGCGAAGTTGTTGCCGCTTTTGCAAGGTGTCGCCAGTGAAGGTCAAGACTGGTATTCACTTCCGTACAAGAACGGCCTAGACCGCATTGGTTCTGAGGCTGGTTACCCTATGGGTACCGCTTCAGGACGTAGCCGTTTTTTCCAGTCTCTTGCCGATGCACAAGAGACGTACGATCGTGCTAAGCTGTTGAAAGAATACCAGAGCAAGGGGGCAGACTACTGGCTTCCGAAACTGTTCTACCCGGCTACGACACAAGAAATCGAGAACGCCATCGCAACTGGTCAGGGCGGTTCTGACGAGTCTCTTGACAAGCTAAAAAATATTGACTTCGCTACCAATATGCTAATCGCGGCAATACCGGGCAGCACAGCCATAAAGGGATTGTCACCTGTTGCGAATGCTGGTATCGACGCCTTGTTGCAAGGCGTTGCTGAATATGCAATACGACAGAGGGGCAAAGAAGCAAGGTCAGAAACGGGGCAGAAGGCTAGCTTAGCAGACGCCGTTCTTGCTGCTTCGATTGGTGCGACCAGACCTGGAATGGTGCAGACCGTTTCTAGCGTTGGTAGCCAAATACCAGGCAAGGCCGTAAGAGACTTTTCTAGAGGATTTACGGCTGGTGCAATGCGCGGTAGCAACGAGGAAGCTCTTATCAAGAACGCCATACAGAATTACAATAAGAACCTTCTTCCACGACTTAAAAGCGGCACGTCTCCAATACTTGACGAATCCGGCAAATATGCCGACGCTGTCAAGGTTCCGGATATGGCAAAGTTCTTTGGTATCGCACCGAATGCGGAAGGTAAGTACGACGTTAAAAAGCTTTTGAAATCGTATAAATCCAATACAACCGCTCCGAAGTCTGTATTGAAAAAGGATGGTAACCTCGTCTACGAACGAGTTGCCAACAGCGAAATCCCTACAGCCGATGAACTTGCTGGAAGGGGCGGTGTTCGAGGCTGGATTGACGACCTTCTTGGGTTGAACCAACCAAAAACAATGATCGGTGCTGACAAGATAGACGAGTACACTAGACTGTTCCCAGGCAAGGCGGCTGACCTTGACGCTGGTCGAACAGCGTTTGGCCTTGGTAATTTAGCTGGGTCTGTGCTAGGCGACATCGGAGGTCGTGTAGAGCCGATGATCAAGATAAACCCACTTGACGCATACAACAAGAAGAGCGTCCGCAAGGAAATCTCCGACCCATACAAGGTTGAAGCATTGGCTGCGGCAAAGCGTCTTGCAGACAAGTACGACGAGAATAAGTGGAAAGACCCACGACAAGGAGTCTACTTCCAGGCAAAACGAGTCAAAGACTTGTTCGATGCGGTATTCAAGAAGAAAGAAGAAGAGGACGAAGAAGAGTAGTCCAAAGGGGTCGCCACGGTGCGACCCCTACTTTATAGGGGAAAATAGAGGTTTTGCCGATGCTAAAGATTGACGAAGCAATAAAGGCGTGGAAAGACTTCGAGACCCGAGCCAATGGGAAACGGAGCACGCAAATCAGAAATATCAAGGAAGACCGTGCTTTTCTCAGCGGTGACCAGTGGGATAACGACGACTTGGCTGTCATCGACGGCACTCGTCCGAACAAGCGAACAGTCAACGTTCTCGGCAACTCCGTGAACAGTACTGTTAACGTGTACGCAAGCTATCCGTACAAGTTCTACTCCCCTAACGAGGATATCGACCAGACTTGCGAATGGTTCCTGAAGACTGGCAGCAATGCTAGAGCTGCGTACGACGCACTCTATAGCAACGTCGCCTTCGGTCTGGGATACATGGCAATCGGTTCCGAACAAGTTATGAACCCTGAGACTGGTGAACCGGAAGACGTCCCAGCCCTGTACAACATAGACAAGATTGAGAACGTCTATTTTGACCCAGACAGTTCCGAGATCGACGGGCATGACGCGATGGAGGCTGCAATAGTCGAGTATCGCTCAAAAGAGTGGGTAAAGGCAAAGTACGGCGAAGAATGGGCAACACCGAAGGGCGTCAGAGCCGTTGTCAACACGACAGACAACAAATCTCCTGATACGATGGCTATCGTCACGTATTACAGAATGAACAAGAACCAGTGCGAAGTGTATCGTCTGTTAAACAACGATTTCATTGATGAACCGATTACACTCAACATAGACAGAATCCCGGTATTCCCAGTGTACGGCGAACGAGTCTGGGACGGCGACAACGTTGTGTGGCAGGGTATCGTCCGCAAGGGACGTTCAATCCAGAAGCTCATCAACTATGCGTTTACGCAACTTTGTGAACGCTTGGCAATGGCTCCGAAGAATGTCTTTATCACAGAGCCTGAAGCTATCGAAGGCTACGTTGACGGCTATCGCAACTTCAACAAGAACAACAACCCAATCCTTTTGTACAACCGCTGGTCTCCAGACCACAAGATTGAATACAACGCGCCGATTAAGTCTGACAACCGAGTGGCATTTGACGACATCACGAGCATCATCGGCTCGAATCTCGATCTGTTGTCCTCAATCACAGGCATTGACAGCAAGGGAATACTTCTAGGAGAAGCTCCGCAAAAGACGGCAACCGAAGTGCTCTCTTCTGAACGCCAGACGCAGTGTACAATCCGCCACTACTATGCGAACCTCCGAGACAGTTTCAAGGCTGTCGGCGAGTGTGTCATGCAGTTGTTGGGCAAGGGCAAGGTCGTCTTGGACGTTATTCAAGGTCCGGAAAACGGCATGGAATTGCAAGTCGCACGTCAGGAGTTGATGACGCTCATGTCTGTTGTCCCAGAGGACAAGCGTATGAGCCTTGTCAACGGCATCTTCCTTACCCACCCAGACAATGCGGTGATGAAGAACGTGTTCGGTGCAATCAACACGAACCCAGGTCCGTCTCCGATTGAACAGCAAGCCTTCGCTACTATCGAGCAGATGAAGGATGCTATCGGTCAGAAGAACCAGCAGATCCAGGAACTCCAGGAACAAATTAAGCGTTACGAACTTTATCAGGACAACAACGACAAGTCTATCAGAGCCGAGTTCGCCAAGATGGATATGCAACACCAGTACAACATGGAAGACGCAATCCTGAAGGCACAGCTTGACAACGGTCTCGACGCTGACAAGGCTGCACTGGACGTGCAGAAGAGTCAGATGGAACTCGAGAAGCAAGCAATCCAGCTCGATACGGCTAAGGTAAAGGCAACGGCAGACATGGCTAAGGCATTCGGAGGAGTGAACAATGAAAATCAGCTTTAATTCGAACCAGCTTTTCGACGCTGTCGGAAAACCGCTCATCAACGGTCGAGTTTCCTTCTACTTGCACGACTCTGACACGCTTGCAGACGTCTACACTCTCGAGGGGAACGACTTCGTACAAGCGACGAACCCGGTCACTCTCGACAACAGCGGTGCATTCCCGTCGACAATCTTCATGGAGGCATCCATCTACGATGTCGTCGTCGAGCAATACGTGGACGGAGCTTACGTACAAGTGTACGACATGGAGTACGGCTTCAACATGCCATCTGTCAAGAATGACACTGTTGTCGAAGGCATCGACGGCTTGGCTGACGCCAACCCGGACGTGGGCTTCGTGACCGTTGTCGGATATGACGGCATCACATACGCAGGTCCTCGCATGTACATGTGGGATGCACAGTGTACTGACGCTGCCGACGGCGGTTGCATCGTCGAGAGCAACAACGCCGATTCCGGACGCTGGCTCTTGCTTTCAGACCTCAGAGAGATGCCGAGCACTTTCTACGGCGTCGAGGCTGGTCGCGAGTCTAACTTGTCCGCATTCCTCACATATCCGACGGTTGTCGGAACACATGGCATCTTCATGCCACCAGTTCCGAGATTTGTCACGGGTGTGTACCAGTCCGAAGGCACGTTCACTACGACAAAGACGCTGAGTTTCGACAAGGGCGCAAAGTTCGTCAAGGCGACGTTCTATTGCGACTCTGTCGAGATTTCTGCGCCTGTTTCCGACTACGTTGCAGACTTTATCTTTAGACGCCAGAGCTATGCCGAGTCTGAATGGTTCCGTACTGTTCACGGCTTCTGGGCTTGCAACGCCTACGAGCTTCATCAGTCAGCTAATAACCACTTTGCCGACAACGCATTGCCGCAGGGGCAAACTGCTGTCCAGAATGCACGTGTCAGCGGTCGACCGATGACAATGTCTGGCACTGGTGCGTTGCTGTTCAACCATTGCGATATAGCAGACGATGCACTTTCTACGGAATGGTTCACGGCTTTCTACAACATGTCAATTTCTGACAGATGGTTTGCCGATACCAACTGGAACATCGGGCAGACTACGGCGTACCGCCAGCTTGCCTACAAGGAGAACTGTACTCTCGACCTCGTGAACTTCGAGAATCCGAACGTGTATCTGTTGTTCGCAGCGGCATGGGAACTAGAGAGCATCAACATGCTCGGTCGTGCTGGTGCGTTCATCACTGCTGACATGCCGTTCGTGAACGTGTCCAACGGTTCTTTCGAGGCTATCGCGTCCGACCATGCAATGAACATCAGCAACGTGCAGTGCAACGGTCTCCACCTTGTCGACGATTCGTTTACTTTGTCCAACGTTGTCGGACGGCTTGCCACGTGCAGTGCAAGCTCGCTGACGGTTGCTGGCGGCACTCTCGAGCTGTTGACAGATATCGACACTACGGTCACCGGTCTCGCACTTCGAGACATGAGCCTTGTCATGGGCGGTCACAAGATTGCTCCGACGGCTGGTAACTGGGATTTCAGCCATGAGGTTGTCATTGACGGATGTGACGTTACTGGCGGCAGTGTCTACTCCAATGCACTTTATCTGCACGGCTCACGGCTGAACAACGTTGTCGTTAACGTGTATCCGTTTGCCATTGGTGGCAAGTGGAAACTGAGCATGGACGTTGGAGAAAACGTGTTCAGCGGTTCGAGCAAGGTCGCCATCGGTGCCGACAACGGCAACGGTGTCCAGAACCAGTACGTGTACGACGTGGAGATCCAGAAGCTTCGGATTACTGACAACACGTTCAACACAGTTGAAAGCGGTGTCCAGTGTCCGTTCTGGGGAGCGGACGGTCAGCATCGTTACATGCGTGGAATTGTCGCAACGCTTGGCTGGTCTGGCAATACCGAGTGGAATGTGGAAGTGCTGTACAGTGGGAACAAGGGAAATTGCCCGGCTAGCTACGGCGAACCGAGTGCTGACTTTAACGCTCTATGGCATTCTATCAGCTTTGACGAACCTGGCGACTCTGGCGACAGCAAGCATATCCGCTTCCCTGCCGCATACACGCCAGTCAGTGTCTTCTGTGTCCCTGTCACGGTCGATGACGGTGGTGTTATGGACGAGAACGACGTATGGACTATCGACAGGAAGGCGAAGGCTGTAACTCCGTACAAGCCTCGCTACATGGCGTACAACAGCCTTAATCTCGGTGCAACTCCGTTCTTGTTCCCTTACATCATGTACACGCCGGAGTGTGCCTGGGATCCATCCATGCCGAACGACATGTTCAACGTCCGTCTTGGCGGTTCGACCAACCTCACCTTCAACGGCGGAATTCCGCTTCCGGCGGCACAGTAACCGACCCTACTTTATTTGAGAAAAGAGGTTTTTCATGGCAATTAAATACGCTCGCTTGTGGGATCCAGTTAATCAGTTCCAAATAAAGTCTGGTCAGCTCAACGTCGCTGGGCGTGTGTTTGTACGCCTTGAAGAGACGGACGACCTTGCACCACTCTACGACGAGAATCACACTTTGATGCCACAGCCTGTCGTGCTCGACAACAACGGCAGAAGCCGTGGCGTGTTCGTAGATGCAGCAAAGACGTACTGGATTGACGTACAAGATAGATACGGCATGTCCTTGTTCACAGTCCGAAAGATGTCGCCCGGTGGAGGCGGTGGCGGAAGTTCCGCCAGCTCTTTCGAGGTCGTGAGTTCTGACGGCACTATCAACGTCCAGAAATACGTCGACGGTGGCGTTGTCACGTTCGACGTGAGCGTTGCGGACGACTCGGCGGAATCCCTCGACTGGATCCGTTGCGACGGTTCTGACAAGCTTGCTGGTCTGAACATCTACAGACCGATTTACGCCTCCGGAACGATGGCTCTGGGAGAGCAGGGCGTCCTACTCGGTGCTGACCGTTACTACCACGTAACAGCCCATGTGACGGCTACGAAGGGTTCTGTATCTCCGTTCTACGAGAACGCCCATGTGACAATCAAGACACGTGCCGGTAGCACTGTGACAGAAGTCATCACTACGGATAACCTTGTCGACTACTCCCTCGGTCTGTCCCAAGAGTTCGAGGTTTCTGCTGACGTCTACTCGCCGGAAGCATGTGAGCTGTTGTTCGAGATCACCTCGGAAGGCAATGCGACATTCGCCTTGTCCGACGTCGCTGTACACCGTGTCTACAGTGGCATGCCGCAGGGCGGTGGCGGAAGTTTCGAGCAAGTCCAGTCAGACTGGACGGAAGAAAACAGTGCCGAGCCGTCCTACATCTTGCATAAGCCTGAAGTCAAGACTGTCGTTGAAGGCGACAACATCAACATCGTCGAAGGCGAGACGACATTTACCATCAGTGCAGACCTGTCTGGCTGTGCGACACGTGAGCAACTTGCCGCGCTCCAGTCGCAGCTCATTGCATTGCAGTCTACAGTCAGCTCTCTCAACTCGACCATAAACACGTTGCAGACAAGCGTAACCGACTTGACAAGAAGTTACAACAGTCATGGACTGGCTTACGACTCGACCTCTCACACGATGAAGCACTTGCTGTAAAGTGGAGTAATTTAAGTCGAAAACGGAGAATTACGACGATGTGCATGTTCGACTACACAAACGCGAAAAAGACCTGGAGGGAAGACCCGAGCTTGAGTCTGAACGATAACTTGTTCTTTGGCTCGGTCCATTTCACAGAAGTGTTCTTCATGAAATACAAGATCACTCGCCACCAGAACGAGCATGACTTCGACGACATGGCTGCTGACTGCTCGGTTGCCGTATACGAAGCGGCCAAGCGCAACATAGACAAGTGGGATCGTGCAAAGTATCGCATGGATCAGTACCTTTACGGTCGCGCTTGGTCAGTTGTCGGCAGCTGGCTGAAAAAGTACTTTGACCGGAAGCGCAGAAGCCCGATTGACGTGCCGAAGCTATCCGGCAACAGGTTGACGCCTGTCGAGTATGACGTCGGTGGGGATGAAATCGACTCGAACAACTATGAACAGGGGACGCGCTACACTGTCTGGAAGGGGACGCCAAAGACTTACGCAGAGAAGAAGCTGAGCGAAGCGGCGGAGCAATATCTCGACTACTACGATGAGTGCATCGACATTGGCATCGAACCAGTCGAGCCGGCAGATTGGCTGACAAACAAGAACTCGAAGGAAACCGACTTACGTTATCTAAAAAAGATTTTAAACGAAAGTCCTGAGAGGACAACTAAATGCTCTCTGTTGTCCTCGAAGACTTAAATCTTCCAAAACAGCTGTTTCGTTTTACATCAGGGTAGCAGAGAGCAAAGGAATTTATTATGGCGGAATCATATATTTCGGAACTGGGTGATCGACTGGGTGGCAACGACGTCGAAGCTACGGACGGCAAACACGTAAAAACAATCGCACCAGTCTACTACACCAGAACTGACAATAACGTTGTCTCGCATCCGTCTATCCAGGAAGCGATAGACAGCTTGTCTTCACCAAAGGTCAAGAACCAAAAGACGATCATCCGACACACGATTACTGCTGCCGATGTGACGAACCAATCCGCAGCTTTCGATGACCCTATTGTGATGCCCAGCGGATATGGTTCTAAGACCGTCGCCTTTGTCAACTTGAAAGGGACGATTACTACTGACGATACGTCTGGCGTGACCAATGCGTACATGATTGCACTCGACTTCAACTCGGCACATTCGTTTGGTACAAACACCTATTCGGTCAATTTCATAACACAGCCGGATGTCCAGGTGAACTTCGAATCGAACACGCAAGTACAGCTGTCGGGAGGCACGATGCACCCTGATGGACTTTATTTGGAAATTTACAGACATGGTCTTCCTGTGGGTAGCTCAATCGCAGTGACTGCGGAAGTAACAGTGCTTGATAGGGAGTAAGATATGGCAATAGGAACTACGACTAACATGCAGTGGCTCAGTGGACAGGGCGGTGCATCGGTTCGCTACACTGGCGAAAACGGCGTCATTGTCAACAATTCCACAGACAAGATAAGCGCGGACTTCGATGTAGTCCAGCACAAGCTGACACAGGGTTCGAACATTATAATCTCTGACAACGTCATATCGGCACAGCAGCCGGACGTGTCACAGTTTGTGACCAGCTCGGAAGTGAACGCCCAGATTGAGAACGCAATCGCCAACGTGCGAGAGGTTCCAGCCAGTGATTCGTCCGACTTGTACAAGGTGCTGACAGCGGATTCCAACAATGGCTACAGCTGGCAACCAGTTCCGAGCGGTGTTACGGATGTGAAGGTTGACGGCACGTCGGTTGTCACGGCTGGTGTCGCAAACATAACGATGCCTACCGTACCGACAAAGGTTTCCCAGTTGCAGAACGACTCGAATTTCATTACGTTGTCAGACGTACCAGCGCAGGTAAATGCTGACTGGGCATCGAATAGTGGGGCATCTCAAATACTTAACAAGCCGTCGCTTGCTACTGTTGCTACGACTGGTTCCTATAACGACCTAAACGACAAGCCAGTGATTCCTACGCCGACCATCTACACGGCTGGAAACGGCATCGACATCACTGGCAATGCCATCTCTGCCAAAGTTGACGGCACGACTATTACTACGAATGCGTCTGGTCAGCTCGTGGCGACTGGTTCGGCACCGTTCACACCAGTTACCACCCACTTCACTGTTGACGGAACGTCGTCCATTGTTAGCGAGGTATGCCCATCCAGTTCGATGTCGCAAGCAGACACGACATACTATTACGTTCCGATTCCGTCGTCCGTATTTCCGACGACTGGTCGATACGTCATGTACGGCGTCATCTACAAGGACATGACATTGAATCCAGAGCCGAGTTGGGTTGATGGACATAGTACATTTGGTCCTAAGATGAGCATATCCAAGCAAGACGCAATAACTCGTGCATGGAACTTGCAGTGCGTTCATACTAGTCCTTACGGCTATCCAGATCGTTCCGAACGATACAGTATCGACAGGCAGCAGTACGACAAGCCTAATTGGACATTTTCAAGCAATATCTCTCTGCGAGGTGAAAACCACATCAGCTTTAGTTCGGGGTGTGGCAACACCGAACAATGGTGGAACAATCCGAGCGGAGTCGCTGGCGTGAACCGATTCTATACGATAAGCCGTTGCGGATGGAGCGACTTTATCATCAACAACACGTTGTATATTCCGAACGGAGTCATCGTACACAGCATTTACGCCAACCAGAGAGTCGATACTATCAACGACTTCTACGCTGACCTTTACTTTGTCAAGGTCGCTGATTATCCGTCGATTCCGTACGATTCATTTGTCCCTGCTAACGCATAAGGAGATTTTATATGGAAAGAATCAAGAAAGTTCTCGCAAACTGCGAACAAGGTCTTAGCGTTTCCGAAAAGAAACAGGCTCGCCGTAACATCGGCTATTACACGCACAAGGATTACGTGACTTCGTACGATTATCCGGACTGTGTGCACACACGCACTCCTGGTGCACACTCCAGCATGATAGTTTACTTTCCGTACGAAGATAGGAAAAAAGTCCTGTTCGTGGACGGACGTGTGTACAACTTGAAAATCAGCACGTCCGGAATCCAGCCACAGGACCCGTCGGTAGAGTCAATCACGGCTCGTTTGTTCACAACAGGTGCCGACAGACAGCGGAAATACCTGTGTCCGCCGTACACGTTCAAGGCAGGGAATTCCGCCCAGTTCGACTTGAACTGGGAAGCCAGCGGAGTATACAGTATCAGCGAAGCACTGCTAGACGAATGTGCTCCGCACATCGAGTTCGACTGCGAGCTAAAGGAAGGCGAGGACATTAATATCTACTGTAACGGTCTTGAATGGTCGCTGAACGTGTATGTCGCAGAGCAGTAAAGGAGACAGAATATGACACCGGAACTATGGGCAACACTTATCGGAGCGGTCGTGTTATTGTTGACGAACACCGCAGCTGTCGTTAAAATTTGGGGCGACAACATCGCCACGAAGGACGATAGACTAGCTACGAAAACAGCTAGAGACAAGGACTCTGCCGAGCTGCACGACAAGGTACTGGCTCTCGAGTTCAGAGCGACACAGAACAAAGACAACATATCCTTACTGTTCGAACAAGTTGCCGACACGGCAAAGGCGGTAAATGCGTTGAATACACAGTTTGCGACCATGTTAACCAAGATGGACTCGGTGCTAGAGACACTTCGCGAACTCAAGGACCTTAAACATGGAAGACCAGATCAGTAACTTCCAGCAGACAATCATGTTCATTGTCATCGTGCTCGTCGCCGGATGGTATTGGTTCGACAAAGACGACTGGACTAAACCAAAGTAACCCTACTTTATATGGGAAAAGAATTTATAGGAGTCGCAAATGGCTTTGAAAAAGGTTATTAATTCAGCTACGCAGCAGTTCGAACCAGTGCTTGTAGACAAGCTAGTGCTCGACGCTGTGCCGACAGTCAACAGCTTCAACAGCGTCACTTCCGACGCCGTGGCACGTGCCGTGGCTGGTGCGTCCGGCGAAGTGCCAGCCGTGACAGAATCTGACAATGGCAAGGTCCTCAAGGCCATCTACGACGAAGGCGGTGCTGCCGTCGAATGGGGCGACGCTGCCCCTGCCGTGACGGTCGACCAGACATACAACGCTTTGTCTGAAAATCCGCAGTCTGGTACTGCTGTAGCAGAAGCTATCGCCCAGGGCGGTGGCGGTGGCGTGTCCATCCTTGAAAATGGCGGTCTCGCACTTTATCAGGACAAGGCATACGTCAAGACCGCTGAGGGCAAAGGCGTCAAGCTCGACAGTGGCAACGTAGTTGCAGACTTCGATGTCGTGCAGCCGTGTCTCACTTTCGGTTCTGACTTCTATTTCAACAGAGCTATACAATATTACTCGAATGTGTCACATGATGACACATGGGTTGAGATTACGTACAACGATGTTTCTAAATTTACGTTGCCAGGCTCATTACCGCAATACGTATATAGTAACTTTGGTGGTCGCCTCGAGTTGCAGATCGTCGATTCTAACGGAACGAAGCTTACTACAGTGAAGACTAAGACTTACGGTGGTTCGTCGATGCTCATTCCAGAGGAGATGTATAAGAACGTGTCTATTCCGGCTGGTAACCAGGGCAACTATCTGAGATGGCAAGCATTTACTGATGCAATGTATCCTTATTCGCCAACAGAAACGACGTTGACAATAAGCAATTTCAGCACGAGCACGCCATGCTTCTCTGTTCCGTACAGCGGTACGCTTATGGTTAACTTCCCAGAAACACCGAAGGTTATCTTCAATGCCAAAGACTTTGGTCAGCAGCATCCTACGTACGGATACTTTAGTGTATATGGCAGCGGTAGCGATAGGTTGGAAGCTGGCGTTTACTCGGTGACCATTTATGGACCGGTTCCAGCTGGCACTACTAAAGCTGTTGTCAACGTAAGCACAGAAGGCTCGTACACTGCACCCCTTACCAACACTCCAGCAACGCTTCCGCCTGGATTTGCTGGAACAAGTTCTAGTGTAATTCAGTTCACGGTAAGCTTGTCGACGCGGACTAGCAATATCGTCTTTGTCGCGTTCTACGACAGCTCAGACGCCATCATCGACTCGACTGGCTGGGGTTCTTTGGCGGTTCCAAAGATTACGTTGGTCAAAATCGCGTAACTCTAATCGGTTAAACAAAACCGGAAGCCGTTTAACTCCTTTTGGGCTTCCGAACAGAGCCGTGGCGGGGTATCACGCCACGGCTCTTACTCAAGCTGGCGTAGCTCAACTAGGCAGAGCAGGGTTTTTGTAAAGCTCAGGTTATCGGTTCGATTCCAGTCGTCAGCTTTATACGAAATGAGATAGTTTAGTCGTATGGGCAAGAAGAAATTCACACTTAAACCTTATCTAACAGCACGCGAGAACCTCTGGGAAGCGGCTACATCTGCTTGTACATATATATTAAACGGCAGACATCTGCAACTTTTATATGAAGAGAGACGGGAGCTGTTGCTCGATATGACTGTCGCGACAATCGAGAACTTCCTTTATCATAAAATATTTCTGAAAAAATATGACAGAAAATATGATTTTTGGAGCAATGTCCACTCGTCCGCATGGTCTATAGCAGGCGGTCATCGTATCATAGACAAGTATCTGAACAACATAAAGAACAAGCTTAACTCGACGAGCTTGTCTATGCAGATAGGTAACGACCCTGAAGACACGGTCGAGAACTTGATAGCAGATACTGGTGTGCATCCGCTGTACCACGGTAGTGACAGCAAGTACGTACACTGCGTAACTGGTCGCCATGTTGGCGAGGATGCCACTGCTGCACTTGATAGGATATGGGCGATGGACGACGAGGACATGAAGGCTGACGGCACGTATCACGACTGGCTAGAGATCAATGCCCACCGCTCCGAGATACGTCAGAAGGTCCTCGACAAAGAGACCGAGGACAAGCGACGACTATCGGAGCTTCGTCGACGTGTCACGACGGAAATGTGGGCAAAGAGAAGAGCTAAGTCTCTCCACCAGGACCAAAGTCCGGAATGTAATATTCAGCATCAGAATACGGGTCATCAACAACCATGACACGCTCTTCTGGCGGTTCTTCTTGACCAGACTTGATTAGACGGTAGACAGCGTAGATAGACGCGGAAATAAAAACAAAAGGAACTATGAATCTCATAGTTCCTAAATTACTCACTTTTCAAGGATTTCCAACGCCTCGACTTTCTTGGGGTCAATCTTGACCTTTTCAAGAGCGTTCTCGACGAATTTGGTGATGCCTACAGTCTTCTTTACGTACTCGACCTTGTCGGTGTACTTTGGGTCGATGTAGACGGCTAGGGCTTTAGTTTTTCTTCTTGGTGTTGTCATTATTACCTCTGCTTGATTACGACCGCATCACCAGCAAAACGTCCGACGTTCGCCAATCGGTGGGCATCCTCTGGAAGTTCTGCATAGAGTGATTTAAACTGTGCATCCAGACGCTGATACTCAGCATATTCTGCACTGTCTTGATCCATGTATGACATGGTCTCTTCGACGATGAACGGAACCTTTGACAACGCCTTTTCTCTGGCGATACGAAAAGCAACCGCTTGCTTTATCTTCGCTTGAACCGAAGCGTCAAAATACTTAAACTCTTGCTGCATCTTCAAACTCCCACTGGGTTTTATTCATTTCGAAGTTGAGGAATCGCATCCATTGCTCTACGGCATAGTTCGCGACCGCCTGGAACCTGATGCAGTTGCGGTCTACGATGTAGCCGAGAACGTCCTCGAACTTGCGTACGGCGTAGTTAAGGGCTTCCCTGGCGCAATAATAGCAATCGTCTGGATTGTTTGCAATGCCCTCTAGGTAGCGGAATGCGTCATCTAGCGAGAGTTCGCTAATCGGTCGCACCTGTGCCAGTATGTTCTCCGAGAGGAGTTCACGGAGCTTGAGAGCTTCCTCGTCGGTGATTAGGGCGTTGTGCTCCACGTTAACCGTCTTGACCGTCTGTCCGATTTTTGCCCATGCGGTCTTGTAGCGGTTGGTGAGGGTTTCGTCGTTCTGCATTTCTGCGAATGTCATAGTTTGTCTCCTTTTTTGTTTCTGTGGTTTAGGTCCCTGCGTTTTCATTATAGACTCGCCTTTTCGAGCAATTCTCGACCTTCTTCGTCGGTTTCCTCGCACCAGTCGCACCAGACCCTGTAGCGGTCTGCGATGACGTCGACAAGGGCTAGTTCGACATCGCCATCGTTATCTTCGAGAAGCTGGTCGAAGCGGTTGTCATAGCCCACGATGATGTCATCCCACATGCCGTCGTCGATGAAGTCGCGGTGGCAGACTTCGATGAGGTTCTTGCAGTCGCGGTGAGCGTGTGGATGGGTGGCGACATCGAGGCTGAAGTGGTTGTCCTTGATGCTTGCGAACACTGCACAAGCGGTTGCAAGGTTTTCGTCGGTGATGACGTAGTTCGGCTTTTCGATAAGAGTTTTCATAGTTTGTTTCCTTTTTTGTTTCTGTGGTTAAATATAGTCTAAACAGTACAGGCTGTCAAGACAGTTTGAGAAAAAATTTAGATGTTATCTTACCAATCATCGTTACGCAAACCAGTGAGAATGTCCATAAAATACCAATCCGTTGAATATCCATAATTAACCCCTGTTGAATCTATAGGAGAACCGTGTCGATCAATATGACACTGGAACGTTGTATTGCCCTTGTCGAAGTATTTGTAATAGGTTTCCGTTGTCGTAGTTTTCCCTGCCATGAACGCACGTAGTTCGTCGTTCCACTTTTCCGATGTTTTGACATACACAATCCTGCCCTTGTTATCGCGTTTGTAAGTAACAAACGTTTTAGACGTCCACGGCAAACGGTTGTCGTTAACTTGAACGTCTCCGATTTTAACTCCAGTAGAATCGTAACTTGACATATAAGACAATTTTCCAGATTTTTCAATTATCCTAAACGATGCCAAACGTCCTTTATCGTCGTAGACATATTCAAATCCGTTATGGGTCATCGGGTGGCACAACGAATCGTTGTGAAATTCGTGAATAAGCGTATCCGTCTTACTGTCGTATTTAGCGATAGGGCATCCCTTCTCGTTGAGCGTCGTGTATGTAGAACGCATGAAATAGGTCTTCTTTCTATCATATTTAGACCAACCAGATACAATATGACGCATTTCATGGCGAGAAGAATCGTGAATTACGTAGCTTTCTCGATAATAATCGAACTGGGTTTCTCCTGTTATATTGACCAAATGCGTCTGTTCAAATCCGAACTTCTTATCGTAATAATGTGTTATTGTAGTACCGTAGTATGACGTTTCTTTGACAGTGTCGCCATGTACATCGGTCGTGTAAGAGTCGCACACGTGCCACTCGCCGTCCAGGTAGTGTGTCGGTGTGAGCTTTTCACTGGCGTTTGCCATAGCGGTAATCAGTGCGATTGTGAGAATGAGCTTTTTCATGTTGTTATCTCCTTTGAGTATTAAACGTTGTGACCAAAAAGAACACCAATCACAGTGAGAGCCAAGCCGAGCCACAGAAATGCGGATCCAGCTTCGGCGAACATACGCTTGATTCGTTCGCGACGGACGAACTGTTCACGTGCTGCCTGGATGCACATAGCGTTGATGTATTCAGTAAGGGATTGTTCTTTCATGGTGTTACCTCGTTGTTTGTTGTTTACGTGATATAATATAAATATTTTTGTCTAGACTGTCAAGACATTTCTAGACAAAAATATACTATTTATTTCTTACAATATAGGCTATACTCCTGATTGACGCACATACAAAAACACCAACAGAAATACAGCTAATACAAGACCCTCCTTTGTGTAAGCCGTTGGTTCTTTAATGGCTATATTGTCCATCCAGAATTTACCATCAGCCGTGCATGTAGCCAATGTGTCAGTCAGCGTGTAGTCGTTTACGTGAGGGACAAACGCGTCCTGAATGAGGTGATTATTGACGTAAAATGGAACACCGCGATCAATGGTCAACTTAATCCAGTGATTTGTTTCTGGATTCTTGACGTACATGCCATGCTGCTTATAGCATTCCAACTTAGCTACTGGAATCGGATAGCCGTGGTCGATGGAACGGGCTTCGGTATGAGTGACTTTTTTATAACGATACGCGAAGTCGTTATCAGATTCGCTAATATTGTGCTCGTGACATTCATAGACGATGGATGCGATCACGACTATGACGAAAGTGATAGCTGCGGATAATTTTAAAGCGTCGAACATTTGAACTCCTTTGTTTTGTTGTTTACGATGTAAATCTAACTAATTTTGTCTAGACTGTCAAGACATTTCTTAAAAATATTTCTTATTTATTTCTTACATGCCATAGCATAGCATGATATATTATTAGCCACATGATAGATTGCAGTATAATTAGCATCCATTCTATTGCACCCATTTGGTCTAGGGGAAGCCCATGTTCAGCGCAGCTGATTTCTATCAATCCATTATACGCTAACAATCGAACTATAGCACATATACCACAGCACACAAAAAACCACACCAAAAACATCACTCCCGCAATGCAGTCAAACTCTTCACCAAAATGTTTATGGATATATTCGCCAACTCGTTGTATTCTATATGTACTGTAAAACGGTGGCTTTAATGACGCGCCGAATATTAAGAAGAAGTATTCTAGCAAAACAATTTGAGCTGCGATCGCTTGGCCAAAATATAATTCATTAGATATCATGTGTCTGTCTCCTTTGTTGATTATCCCATAACCGAGCTGAGGATGCGAGAAACGATGTATGCGATTGCACCTCCGATGGCGATCACGATGGCGTGGCAGAATACGCTGGACGCCATGTCGATAGCCTTTTGGACTCTGTCGGCGGCGGAATTAATATCCTTGATGGCTTCGACAATAAAGCACACGACCGGAACTACCAGTGCACCCATCAGGACAAAGACAATGCCCCATAAGATGCAGTCTTTTGCCTTACCAGCGGTGACAAGGCAATATTCCCACCCGTCGAACCAGGTAATAAAGACATGCCACGGAGCGATGTCCGGAAGCGTTTCGCCTTTTAGGCGAGCCCATGCACGTCTACCTTCATGTATTTTGCACCAGAAGTCGTATTCTCCGTAGCAGAATCCAACTACGAAAAGAACTGCGACGACGATGACTGCGATGATGATTTTTGTACGCTTGCTAAGCATTGTGAACTCCTTTGTTTTGTTGTTTACGTGATATAATATAACTATTTCTGTCTAGACTGTCAAGACATTTCTCAAAGAAAATATGTTATTTATTTCTTACGTCGAAAGGGTGCGACTGAAGTCGCACCCTTGTTACTTTTCGTGAGTGCCATAGCTACTTGTGGCGGCGACTCACAGTAACCCTTGCCACAAGAAAATTTGACCGTGCCACGGTCGCCAGGTAAGCACAACAAGAACCTGGCCAAACGAGACAACTTGGAGACAAGACCGTGGCACGGCGACTTTATCTGCTCCTCTATTCACGCCGAGAATTATAGCACGTTGCCACCGCCGTGTCAGGAAGCAAACGTGTAAAAATTACTTTACTAATTTAAATTGATTTTTCAATTCAGCCAGAATTGAGTCCCAGTTCGTGTTGATACATGTATCAACACGTTGTACAGTAAAACCTTTACGAGTTGTTTTATGTATCCAGTGCCTAATATTGCAAGATGCTAAATGGTCGTGCTTATATCCTTCGTTTCTCCTCTGTCCGTTCATATAATACGTTTCTATCTGGATCCACTGGAAAACTTTGTCACCGTCCGCAGCAACTCGATAATCGTTGTCGATATACACAACGATAGAGTCCGTTACTTCGTCCATAACATGACATACAAACATGTCTATATTGTCATTATAAGCTTCGTAATGACATTGCTTTTTATCGGCAAATGCACCGACCGTGCAGAACATGATAGCGAGTGCTAGAATGAGTTTCTTCATTTGTAGTTCTCCTTAAAATTAATTTTCGTTAGTCTTATCGAACTGCTCGGACGACATTTCACCTTTTACGATTGGTCTTCCGTTAAGTTCGATTGGCGTACCGTTAAGAACTGCATTTTTTTCGTTTGCAGTCCAAAGACTTCTCGGGTCTTTTGCTATTGTCTTTTTGGTATACTCAAACCATTCACCCTCAACTTCTAATTTCCATTGGACCCAACGATCCAAACATGCTGTATAATGAGCATCACGGACGAACCAAAAAATGCACATACCAAAAAACGACCATAATCCAAATATCCACGACCAATCATGATGATAACTTCCCCCTGGAAATTTTCCTACAACCTTGATGAAATATTCCCAATGATTATAACTGAATGCAATGTCAAACACTGATTTAATTTGGTCATGCGTGTTATATATGGCGCCAAAAAATCCAGGAATTGTGTGACGTTCTACCCAGTAGTTCCAGTAGGTGTAATAGTCAATAACGGTTCCAATAACAAGTGCAACGACCAAAACAAGAGCAGTCAATAGAACCATCTTGAGTTTTGTGTACTCTTTTGGCACAAACGGCTCGTGTTGCATTAGATATTCAATTCTAGCCGTGTTTGGCAATACGACACGACCTACACATGGAATGTAGTGAATGTGTCTTACATTTTTCGTTTCCATCATGTTTGAACTCCTTGTTTGTTGTTTACGATGTAAATCTAGCTAATTTTGTCTAGACTGTCAAGACAGTTAGGCAAAATTTTAGTTATTTATTTCTTACATTCGAAAATCCACTTTCGCAAATGGGCGGTCCCACACGAGAGCACACAATCCATACGGCAGACCGTACTGTTCATGGCATGCGTCAAGGTATACGGCAAAACGGTCTACGTGGCAATCTTGTGGTTCTATGTCTTTACGAGACGGCTTATCTGTAGTAAAGTCTATACCAAGTACATGATTGTATTTTGCACACTGCGACTTGTATCTGCTAATCATACGACTGCGAGAACCGCTATACACGTAGCGTGCATTGTCGCCTATGTAGTCAAAACGATTCCCTGAAATATACTTACCAACGTTGTCCAACGACTCACGAATCATATCCGTGCAGTTGGGCATCTTACCGTGCTCGTTGCACAGATTAGGTTCAAATGCACCGACGGTGCTGATAGTCATAGCGAGTGCGATAATGAGCTTTTTCATTTGTCCGTCTCCTTTGTTGTTATTTATCGTAGCACTGATAATGGTGATTGCCTTTGGTAAAGTACTTATACTTCCAGCCTCTAGTAAAAGTGTTGTCTTTTACGATACGCCCTAAATGGTCATATTCTGATTGCGGAAAAGTATAGTCAAACGAACGATGGTCTGTCGAGTTATAACCTTTAAGACGTTTCAACGAACCATTAGGATAGTATTCGCGAAGTGTTCCATCAGACTCCTCCGACTTCAAAAGACGGCCGCTGATACTATTTGTGTACCATGTTGTAGAGCTATAACCATCGCTGTGAATAGTATGGAACTTTATAAGGTTTCCATCTTCGTCATAACTATATGTATTTGTATAGTTATACCACTTGCCCCAATAGGAACGACCAACTTCTTTAGAAATCTTCCCAAATTTGTTGTATGTCAATTTTCCGTACTCACCGTCATTGTACCAAGAAATTTTTTGGTGCTTTTTGTTGTATTTATATGTGGTTACCGAATTACTACCGTCATCGTACAATCCATAGTAAATAACTTTAAGCGTGTCACCATAATCATTTAAAACCGATTCGGTGCAGTCATACCACTTCCCATCGAAGTTGTGAGTGTATTTAGTGGCACAAGCCATAGCAGCCAGGATTGAGATTGCGAGGATGATGTTTTTCATGTTTGAACTCCTTGTTTGTTGTTTACGATGTAAATCTAACTAATTTTGTCTAGACTGTCAAGACGTTCTAAGAATTTTCTTGGTAAATATTTTTTTACGTATTTTGCCGATATTTAATCAAAAAAGGCAGAGGTTACCCCCTGCCAGCTCGGAAATAATTTGCTACCCTTGAAGTGAAAAGATAAATTTGGTAAAAGTAGCTCCGCTACGAAACTCACCTCCACAATCTCACAATCATCTGGGCGAACTCCGTATCCATATCTGCTGGTGGCGTGAGTTCGTACACCTCGCCTTCGTCGACTTGCACCTTGTCGTGCAGCCATTTCAGAACGGAGTACATCGTACGGTTCCTCGTACCCTCTACGGCGTTGTCGATTATCTCTTGAGCCTTCTTGAGTGCTCCGGCGTGCGGAGTGGTCGAATAGTCGGCCTTCCTTATCTCCCTTCGCCAGTGGGCGTCTTGCTGATACTCCGTCGCCATCCCCTCGAAGTCCTCCAGTGCAAAGGACAAGCGTTCGCCTTCGTGTTGCATGAACTTGTACGGAGCGTCCTTAGAGCTGATGCAAGGGAGTATCTGCCAGTGGGCCTTGTCAAAACAGCTGATGTCGCACATATCGAACAACTTAATCAGAGATTCCTTGACAGGAGGCACGAGCCAGCTAGTCCTTAGATATTCCTTGAGCGGGAATATCACACGGAAGCGGTAGCCCGGCTTGAAAACGCCATAAGAATAGCTTGTATATAATTGGAAAGAGTATCTGCGGAAACATTTGACAAAGTCGTCGATACTACAGCCGTTGTCGACGTCGACCTGGAGTGCAAACAGCTTGTCTACGTTGTCAGCAGTGCATCTAGCTTGGTTATATGCGTAGTCGATTTCCGGATTTTGCACCATGTCGCCCCAGATGGCGAGAGGAGCACCAGCCTTGTCCGGCTTGACCAATGGGTTCTGAATGAGCCAGTTCCACGTGGCTGTGTCCATCTTGGAATACCGCATCCACGTGGAGTTTTGGTGAGGTTTGAGCAAGAACTGCATTACAGACCCTCCATTACGTTGTCGATAGGACTCTCAGCCATGCTCTTGGCTTCCCACGGCTCTTCCTCCTCGCCTACCTTGTACTCGAGGTGAGCACGTCCGGACTCGTCGATAGCAGTCGGAATCATGTGCGCGATGTCCTTGATGAAGTTCTGCATGGTCTTCTGTCTGTTGCCAGTCTCGCGGCACCAGGCACAGTATGCCTTGTAGGCGTGCGTGCCAGGATGCTTGCCAGCCGTCACTCCCTGTGCCTCTATCCACATGGACGTTGTAGTGCGTGTCGGATAGTACTCGGACTGGATCTTGCTGATCTGTTCGCCTATGTCGGAGTTAGGGTCCCAGTAACCACGCTCAAGACGCTCGTCAATGCCCTTCCAGAACACGTCGCTGTGCTCCAGGTACTTGTTTATCTCGTCGTACGACTTCGGCTTCTTGCCCTCGCAGTGGAACTCGAAGAATCGACGCATGGACGTGTCGTCATAGATGATGTCGTACAAGTGGTTGTTTGCGGATGAAATCGGTGCAAACGTTATCTTCTGCTTGCTCTGACGCTGGGTGCCGTACACTCGGACGTCGATGAAGTCCGTCGTGATTATGGACTTGAGCGTCGACTTGTTGTCTTCCGTAAGGCTTCCGCCAGGCTCGCCTTCCACGTTGACAGCAAGCTCGTCGAAGATGAGCACGTAGTACTCTGACAGCTTCGCGATTTCGCGAGTGCTGTCGAACAGCATGGATATGCTCGTGATTGACGTGTAGTCAGCCATAGGCGAACAAAGTTTTCTCAACAACGTAGTCTTGCCAAGACCAGTAGCTCCGTACAAATTTGGCCAGATGTGCCAGACAACCTCTCGACCGAGCATTCGACGCTTGCAGATCCACGCCCAGTGCTTCATGAGCGTCTTGAAGATGTCGAAGCTCTCTGTCGGCTTGAGGTAGTCGTATATGCCCTTTAGGAAGCGGTCGCAAGCGTCAGACATTCTCTCGTCGTATGCGATGTCCTCGAAGATCTTCGACACGGCGAAGCTGGACGCATCCCTCGCGATGCAGTTGAGCGTCGTCTTGACCTCTTCCGTACGGTAAGGCAGCTGTTCCTGGTATACCGTTTCCATGAGTGCATCCTTGACGTCCTCCAGAGTCTTGTTGCGCGGGACGCCGTTGAATACGTAGGAAATGCTCGTCCAGCCCTTGTTGAAGTGCCAGTTGTCCTTGTGTGCGACAAGCCATTCGCTTATCCACTGGCGGCACGGCTTGCGTTCCTCTTCCTTGTCCGAAGGCGTGTGCTCCGCTATGTACTTGGAAATATCGTCTACCGACACGTCCACGCCCTGACCGTTCTGAGCCTTGTACGTGGCGTACTTCAAGAAGATGTCGTTAGCTTGTAGGTACTTGTTAGATCCGTTGAGCTTTACTCCGTACGTGTTGCTGCGGAACGGCTTCGTGAATGTGAAGTTGGACTGGAAGTAGGAGTTAAATTCGTCTGTCATATTCTAAAAATTCCTTTGCACAAAAAAGCGGTGCTGGCTGTTTACGCACCTGACAGATAATTACGTAAGAGCCAGCACCGCAGGGATTTTTAGAAACTTTGTGTGCAGTACACCCTTGCGATAGAGATCTCGTCTGTCAGGATCGAGTTATGTTCGATGTGGTTTATTCTAGTCATCTAATTTCTATCTTATGCTTCCGAGTGTACGTCCTTTTCTTTAGCTGTACGAAGTTTAGCTATACTAAATTTGAAAAACAAGCCGATTCAAGGGTTTTTCGGAAAAATTTTTAAAAGTGTGATTTCTGTCACACTTCAGTCTTTGGCTGGTCTCGATGTCCGGACCGAATAGGAAATTTCTACCAGTAAAAAGGACATTTTTACCATTTTTCCTATTATAAATTTTATAAATCTGTTAAAGTATCTTATATATATATTCTTTTCTAGGTGAGAGACATTCGAACTCTCACTCACAAAAGTCCGTGAATTACTCGATTTTTTTCAGATTTTCTCGTACAAACTATTTCGGACGTTCTGACTGGTAAAAACGGCTGCACAACGTTGCAGATGTTTTAGGTCTAGATGAGGTCCGCCTCCAGCAACCTATCCATCGGACTGGGCAGCTGGTTGTTCTCTCCAAACGCCTTTTCGACCATATCACGCAGTTGATCTGGTGAACGGCTGGACTGGTAGTACGTCAAAGCCGTTGCCGCTGAATGCCCAAGCATCTCGGCGGTCGCCTTTATGTCGTTCGTATGGGCGTATAGGTACATCGAAGAGGAATGTCTGAACGTGTGCAGTCCTCCGTGCTTAACCCCAGACTTCTTTACGGCGTTGGCGAGTACGGAGAAACGCCCTGGCTGGTTCGGATGTATGTCGTAGAACACCTTGCGTCCCCTGTGTGGCAGCCGTCCGAGCATTTCCACTATCCTCCATTCCAGCGGAACTCTTCGGACCTGGTTGCCCTTCGTCGTGGACGCACGGAACGTCACTATGCCGTCGTTGGAAATGTCAGACCACTCGACGTCGCCAGCTTCGCCTTGTCTTGCTCCAGTGGTAGCGAGAAACCAAAAGAAAGCCTTGTAGCAGTCCTCGACCAGCTTGGACTTGCAGTGGACGCACTCGATGATACGTCTAATCTCGGTCATAGTCCAGTACGGTCTGTCCGTCTGTATCTGCCTTATCTTCGGAATCTCCTCTATCGTCTCGAGAGGTACGCCGTAGTGCTTCACTCCGTACCGTAGGAACTCCTTGTAGCTGACAAAGTAAGCTCGCCTCGTCGTGGACTTGATGTGGTCGTGCTCGGTCATCTGTTTCCGGACTGTCTCTGGGGTTATGGACGTTATCGGAAGTGACAAGTCCTTGAGCACGTAGCTGACGTTCGTCGTGTAAGTGCGTATCGTCCTCTCAGAGAACCCCCTACGGCGTAGATTTGCCTCCCACTCGTCCAAACACTCTCGCAATGTCAAAACGGGCTTAGAAGTGCCTTTCTGTGGCATTAAATGGGTATCCCTTCTCAATATTTTGCTAGCGTCGGCGGATTCGCCAGCAAGTAGCTGCGCGTTGTACAGCTCTACCTCGTGCTTTCGGAGCATGATGAACGCCTCCGCCTGGGCTTTGTTCTTAGTGTGTAGGTTGACGTCGAGAGGACTGTGACCCTTCTCTCTGACACGGCACCAGTACGTCTCGTCTCCACGGTTCTTGTTCTTTTGCCACAAACTATAACTTACTTTCAGCATGAGGTACTCCTTGAGGTACGGTTTCGATGTGTATTTCCGGTATTGGATGACCAAAACGGCTCAAATTCGCCATATTAAAATATAATTTTTAAACTATAGTTTGTAAACACATCAGTAAAATCAAGGGTTATATTATGGCGAGGTACAGGTGAGGTTCCGTTTTTTCTGAAATGGAGTAATTTAATTCGTGCCGAGGGGTGGTTTCCTTCTGAATCATGCATAGTTTACCTTCCCACCCTTCGGCAAAGGATTTATATGTTAGCAACCATCATCACAATCTGCATCAACGTCCTCGCATTCTCCGTAGGAATGTACATCGGTTCGATAATCTTCGGTAAGGACGAGCCGAAACTCCCCACGGAAACGCAAAACCCAGTCAAGATATACTATCCGATGGTTCGTACGTTCGAGTTCCGCAACGGTCTGACTAAGGCTAAGCTCGTCGCTGACGTACTAAAGCCGTGCATGGTCGAGTTTTACCACCACTGGTATGGCGGCACCGAGTTCATGAAATGGCCGGACAACATCGAACAGCTCGCTGATAGAATTATGCAGTGGTACAATCCTGGAAGCGAGTACACGGAGTTGTTGCTTGTCGCACATGGAGACGGAAACGGCTCTTTCCAGGTCGATTTCACGTGGATTAAGCCGTCGCACGGAGCCGTAGATGAACTCGGAAAATAACGTAACCAGATACATCTGCGAGCTGCTTATCGCCGTATGTGCGATAGTCGCAGCTGTAGCACAGCTCAAGGTCACGCTTATCAACTGGTCGGGGGACAAGTAATGGACATAACCTTGTCTGAAAAAGAGCGAGAGCCGTTGGTCGAGAAGGTCTGGGACGAGTGTCAGAAAATATACGACCTCGACTACAAGGCCAATAGAGGTCTGCCTCTGTTCGATTTGCCGTGGGAACACTGCACGACATGTGGTGCAACGCACCGATGCGTCGTGAGTGTCGTCGACATGTCTGCCGAGTGCTGCGAGTGCCGTTTCAAGCGTCGTCTCAAAGAGGAAGAGGACAAGGTTATAGCCGAAAAACTGGCTTATAGAGCTGAACAGCTCAAGGATTTTGCGTCGATATAGCGTCGTAACCGCGTCAACATAGCGTCATAAAATGTCATCGCCTACTTTATCTGAGATAAGGTAGGTAATTTTATGTCTAAATCTGACAAAAAAACGATAAAAGAGGGAATCGACTTGGTAAAAGTCGAGTCTAAGCCCGTACAAACTAGTCCGGACAAGGTAACTGTAGCCGAAGTGAACGCCGAGATGTCCAAAGAGTACGGCTGGCTCGGAAACGATATCGTGGGTTCACTGAAGTGCATCCTGCGAGAGCTTGTACGAGCACGATTGGAGCGTGAGAAGGGAGGCAAATAATGGCGGAAGAAGTTACCCAAAATGAAGCCGTTGAGCCAGCAATTACTCCAGAAAAGCCCAAAAAGAAGCTTCCGGGCATACCGTTCACCAGCGAGACTGCAAAGGCTCTGAAAGCTAAGGCGGACGCTGCAAAGGCTATGCGAAAGAAGATACGTGCAGAGATGCTTGCAACGCTGTGCAGCAAGGCTGACCTCGGCATAGAACTTCTGAAGGCGATGAAGGCTGGCGACGAAAAGAAGATGAACGCCATCGAGAAGGCAATCAAAATTGTCGGACTGCATTTTGACCAGTCCGAAGAGTCTGTGACCAAGCTCGACGTCAAGAGCGATAACAAGGTAGACGGCAGTTTGAAGATAACTGTCACTGGTCTGGATGGCTAAGGAAATCACAATAGATCTTAGTAAGTTGCTTCCACACCAGCGGCAACTGGTTACAAGCCATGCTAAGAAGACCGCACTGATATGCGGAAGAGGTAGCGGCAAGTCGTATGCTTGTGCCGCACTTTGTCTGCTGTATCTAATCAAGGGCAAAAACGTCTTGATTGGCGGTCAAAGGTACGATACCATCCACGACACTTTGTACGAGGAAATAAAGAACCTCGCAACTGAATGGGGTCTCTACGAGTACATCGAGTGGCGTGAACGCCCGATGATGATGACTCTAGGACAAGCTCATGTGTGGTTTGGCACGTATGAAAGTGTCGACGCAGTTCGTGGTTATTCACGGGTCAGCTTGATTCTGTTGGACGAGATGTTCTTAGCTCCAGCTAACATATTGTCAATTTGGGGTCCGTGTATGCGTGCAACTGGCGACGGCTCCAAGAACCGCATCGTCGGTGCTACAACACCACGTACTGGCAGTCTTTGGAACATCATGATGGCTGGAGACAAGTGCGACTGGGAGATTGTACGTGCTTCGACACTTGACAACCCTCATATCGACGAGGAAGAATACAATCTTATCTTGTCTGGTATCGACGGCGACGCAATGTATCGCCAGGAAATCCTCGGCGAAATATGCACCGATTTGGGCGGAGCTGCCATTATCCACCTCGGCGAATTCCCACGAGCATCAGCACCGACAACTGATACACGTGTTATAGCTGGTCTCGACTGTGCCGAAGGCGTCGAGAGAGACTCCACTGCATTTGTCAAGCGTCGTGGTAATGAAATACTGGAAATGTGGAAACTGTCGACCATCGACCACGAAGAAACCGTCCGTAGAATCCGTGAAAGCAATAGACGGCTCAAGATCGACACTCTGAACATGGACGCAGCGTTCTCGGATTATGAGTACAACATACTCAAGTATGAGATGAGCTGCGAACAGGTCAACTTCGCCAGAGCAGCAAGCGAAGAGTACAAGGACAAGTACGCCAATGTCCGTGCAGAGATGTACTTCAACCTCGCATGGCACGTCAAGCATGGACTCTGCTGCGACGGTTTCGACTTGTCTCCGGAGCTTAAACGCCAGATGTGTGCGATTACATGGCTACACAACAATCAAGGGCGTCTGTTGCTCGTTAAGAAGGAAGAGCTACGTGCCGCATTGAAGATGTCCACCGACGTTGCTGACGCACTCGCACTCACCTGTCTCGACCGCTACACCCTTGACGACCCGCAAATCCAGCAGAAGACAGACGACAACAGAGCCAAAATACGACGCTTTGCGTCACTAATGGGCTAGCATATAAACTGCTTGTAAATGGAGTAATTTACTCAACAGCAAGACAAGGTAACACAAATGTCACGCAACGTAGAAATACTGAACAACGTCGAATATGCGACAGCTCTCAAGGAAGCTATCATACTCAGACAAAAGAAGACAATACCCCCAGAGATCGATAACATGCTTGGCGTATTCGCCAACTCTATCACCCATTGGGTCGTTGTCGACGCTGTCAAGAACGGAAAGCTGTGGCGAGAGCAGAGCAACGACGAAGATTTCCAGTGCAACGTACGTCTGGCAATACTTAAACAGCTCGACAAGGTCGATACAAGCCGTCAGCCGAAGGAAATCATCAAGTACTTGTTCCGAACTGGCACTTCGGCCATACGAGACCAGCTACTTTATCTCAACAGGGACAAGCGAAAACACGAAGAAATTGATATCGAGTCAGCAATAGTCACGACCGACATATACGGCAACAGACAAGGACTCGGATTCGAAGCAACTACAACAATGTAAGAGGAAAACACTATGGGTTATTACGCAGACAAACTCAGAGAACAGCTCGGCTCCAGTGCCGATGCAGAACCAGCAGAAACCGTCGAGACTCCGTCCGAGACTCCGTCCGAAACTTCCGAGGAAGTGGTAAACGATAACCAGGACGTGGTTAATGAAGACCAGCCGTCGGAAACTGTCGACCAGACTCCGGAAACGGAAGACCAGCCGTCCGAAGAGCCGAAGGCTGAACCAGAGGAACAGCCGAAGGAAGAAACCACCGAGGAACAGCCGAAAGAGGAAAAACCTGACCTCTCCCAGTTGACAAAGGAAGAAAAAGCAACACATGCGTTTCAGCGTCAGCTATCCAAGATGAAGGAAAAGCACAAGGCTGAACTTGAGGAACAGCGTGAAGCTCTCAAGAAAGAGTTCCAGCAACAGTTCGAAGAGTTCAAGAAGTCTCAGACCGATAAGAAAGCTGAAGAGCCTGTAAAGACTCGTGACGATTTTGCCGACGGCAAAGGCGGTGACGAAGCTTACATCAAGTATCTCACTAAGCAAGGCTACATGGAGGCAAAAGCCGAGGACGAGAAGCTGATGGCTGAACAGCGTGCAAAGGAAGAGGCACAGAGTCAGCAAGAAGCCGAAATCCAAGCACAGCGTCAGCAAGTTGCCGACTACTTCAACTCTAACGCAAAGACCGAGTTTGGCGACAGCTACGGCGAGTTCGAGAAGCGTTTGGAGAAGGGTGTGAGTAATGGACTCGCGGAAGTGCTGGAAGAAGCTCCGGCTGTCCGAGACTTTATTTTCAGTACCCCAGATGGTCCGCTGGTTCTCAACGAGATGTTGCAAGACCGTGATGCATTTGTCCGCGTCATGAGCCGTGGCTCAAATCCGACACTCGCCATCATCGAGTGCCACGACCTCGCTCGTGAAGTCCGTAGCAAACGTGCAATGGCTTCCCAGCCAGTAGAAACCGCTCCGAAGATGCCACGCATGGGCAAGCCCGGAGCTGGATCTAGCCGTCCGACCGCTCCAGACATCTACACCGACCCTGCTGCAATGCTTGACTGGGTTCATAGACGTCGCAATCGGTAATACATTTCCCAATTCGTACAAAAGGCTGCCACTAAGTGACAGCTTTTTTGTTTGTCCTATTATATGATAGAAATGGGTTGGAATAGCTAACCATCCTCTTTCGCCAACGAACGGCTCAGTTCGATATGCGTGACAAAGTTCCGAACGCACGGAGCAAACAAGTTAAACCGACGGTCTTTCTCGACTGTCACAATTTGTCACGCCATTCAACGTTTTTCAGAGCGTGGCGAAAAGGAAAATTTAATATGG
>Ga0247611_10001851_pt1 | contig 36475 bp, 27 predicted proteins | sample 177DNAGHGhighgp2_FD_192422 | JGI IMG/M metagenome (GOLD analysis project Ga0247611, IMG submission 192422) | Sheep rumen microbial communities from Palmerston North, Manawatu-Wanganui, New Zealand - 1770 DNA GHGhigh gp2 | ecosystem: Host-associated > Mammals > Digestive system > Stomach > Rumen... | reverse complement strand
CCATGAGGGTCAGCCAGATCGGCAGCGACATAGATCTGGTGGGGCTGTATCTCCTCCAGCAGTTGCATGATCGGCTCCACATCGCGCTCCGTCATAGGCAGTTTCTCAATCTTGCCGCTCTCGTAGAACGGCAGGTCGAGGAAGTGGATATGATCCTTGGTGATATGGTTATAGCCGCAGGCATTACGGGCCTCGCCACGACGGATCAGACCCTTCACGGTGAGGATGGTCTTATTGTCCCAATCCCCCTCTTTCTTCTCCTTCAGGTAACTCATGATTTCACGATAGCGAATCTTGATGACCTCGTCGGAGCCGTTGGCAAAGAGCTTGTTGAAGCCGTTGATGAAGTGCATATAGAGCCTCACCTCTTCATCTGCCACAGCGATATTGCCCGATGTCTCGTAGGCCACATGCACGTCGTGCTTCTGTTGCATCAGCCGTCGGATGGTGCCTCCCATGGAGATGACATCGTCGTCGGGGTGGGGGGAGAAGACGATGACCCGCTTGGGGTAGGGCTTGGCCCGCTCCGGACGGGTGGTGTCGTCTACGTCAGGCTTGCCGCCAGGCCATCCGGTGATGGTGTGCTGCAGTTCGTTGAACACTTCGATGTTCACCAGTCCGGCTTGTCCGTCGAATTGCTCGACGAGGTGGCCCAGGCCGTTGTCCATATAGTCCTTGGTGGAGAGTTTCAATAGGGGCTTGCCTGTCTTGTTACAGAGGTCGATGACCTGTCGCCTTAACTGATGGTCAGGCATCTTGATGTTGGCTGTCAGATTCAGATTCATAATGATAGTAGTAATGGTTATTTGTCCGACAAAGTTACGAAATATAAATGGAATGAATCTGTTTTTTGGGAAGATTAACACTCATTATGGACAAAAATGATTATCTTTGCAGACGAAATGTGAAAATAGTGATGAAGAAACCAGCAATTATAGTGCCTGAAGGACTCAAGGATGTCTTGTTGCATGCCTGTTGTGCACCTTGTTCCTCTGCCATCGTCGAGTGGCTGGTGCAGCATGATATCCGTCCGACCATATTCTATTACAATCCGAATATCTTTCCGTTAGAAGAGTATGAGATTCGCAAGCAGGAGAGCAAGCGCCATGCAGAGCGTCTGGGACTCACTTGGATTGATGGCGACTACGACCATGAACAATGGCGGAGAGATGTATGTGGACTGGAAGGTGAGCCTGAGCGCGGCCGTCGCTGCGAGCAATGCTTTACGCTCCGCCTGACTGTTGCTGCGAGGAAGGCTAAGGAATTAAATATCAGGTATTTCACTACCACCCTTGCCTCCAGCCGTTGGAAGAGTTTAGAACAGATAGAGCGTGCTGGCCATCTGGCTGAGCAGGCTGTTAACGGAATCTCACGACAGGGACAGTCCCCTCTCTGTGATTCTGTCACTTTCTGGGCGCAGAACTGGCGGAAGGGAGGACTCTATGAACGGCGTAATCAACTGCTGAAAGAGTTTGACTTCTATAACCAGCAATATTGCGGTTGTGAGTTCTCACAGCGACCACCCAGAGATACTAACGTCTGACACGGAGCGTCTGCACGATGCGGCTCAATTGGTTGGGAATACGAATCTGTTGCGGACACTTGGACAGGCACTCCTCGCAGTCTTGGCAGGCGCGGGCCCATGTGTCGCCATCGGGCAGTGCTTGGCGATACCCCTCGATAAACTGTTTCTGACGCTCAGCATAATCCGCTGCCGTCGGCTCTGGCAATGGCAGTAGATGATCGTTGACGGCCTTGTTGTAGTAGGCAAAGTTGCCAGGGATATTCACTCCATAGGGACAAGGCATACAGTATTCACAGGTAGTACAGGGTATGGTCGGGAATCCCATCATCTGATCGGCAATGTTCGCCAGCAGTTGGTTCTCGGCTTCGGTGCAAACCTCAAGCGGAGAGAATGTCTGGATGTTCTCCACCAGATGGTCCATTTGGTTCATGCCGCTCAGCGTGGTGAGGATATTCGGGTGGGAACCAACCCATCTGAACGCCCAGCGGGCAGTACTGTCGTCAGGACGCATGGCCTTCAGTTGGTCAGTGAGTTCTTGGGCCATATTACCGAAGGCTCCGCCACGCAGCGGCTCCATTACCACACACTGAATACCGAGTTTCTCGCATTTCCCATATAGATATTCAGCATCGGCATCCTTTCTCCATCCGCTCGTGTTGAGCGATGCATGCCGCCAGTCGAGGAAGTTCATCTGGATCTGTACAAAGTCGAAATGGTAGTCGTCGTTATGGTCGAGCAGCCAGTCGAAGGCACTCACGTCGCCATGATACGAGAAGCCCAGGTGCTTGATCCTGCCGGCCTCACGCTCTTTCAACAGGAAGTCGAGCAGGCCGTTGTCGAGGAATCGTTTCCTCAGTGTGTCTACACCTCCGCCGCCAATACTATGCAGCAGATAGTAGTCGATATAATCCACGCGCAGTCGCTGGAATGACTGGCGGTACATATTGACTGCCTCGTCGAAGTCCCAGAGGTTATCTCTCTGGTTTGACATCTTCGTGGCGATGAAGAACTTGTCTCTGGGATGGCGGGCGAGGGCATTGCCTGTCAGCACTTCCGACCTGCCCCTCATATACATCGGCGCCGTGTCGAAATAGTTCACGCCGTGTTCGATGGCGTAGTCTACGAGGCTGTTGACCTCATCCTGGTCATTTGGCAGGCGCATCATGCCGAAGCCGAGCAGGGAGATCTGATTGCCAGAACCGTGCTGCACGCGGTAGGTCATACGATTCTCTATGCTTTCCTTGTTTTGTCGGGCCAGTGCGTTCAATGGCTCCATTGCCATCAGAGCCATGGCTGATCCTGTGCCGAGGCCAAGTCTGCGAAGGAACTCTCGACGGCTCATGTCTGGTTTTTCTCGTTTTATCCTAATAGCATTTGTGGGTTTGTGGTGCCAAAGTTACGAAGAATATTTAAGAAAAACAACAAAAACGGGCTTAAAGTTTTGCGAGTCTCATTTTTTTGTTGTAATTTTGCGCCCTAAAATAAATAATGTGCTTAATTAGATTGAAAATTAACGTTTATAGTTTGTAGATTATGTCCAACACTAACACTTATGTCGGTTCCAAAATAAAGGGACTCAGAGAGACGAAAAACCTCAGCATCGAAGAAGTGGCTGAGAGCACAGGTCTGTCGGTAGAGCAGATCAACAGCATTGAGAACGACCAGAACCTGCCCTCGTTAGGTCCGCTGATCAAGATAGCCCGTGCACTGGGTGTGCGACTGGGTACCTTTATGGACGACAACGACGCATTAGGTCCCGTGGTGACACGTGCAGCAGACCGTGAACGTGAAAGCAGCATCAGTTTCTCGAACGGTGCCACCGATGCCCGTAAGCACATGGAGTATCATCCCCTGGCCCAGCAGAAGGCCGGCCGTCATATGGAGCCGTTCATCATCGACATCAACCCCGAAGAGAATACCGACTATAAACTCTCTGCCCATGAAGGTGAGGAGTTCATCTACGTGATGCAGGGCGAAGTGGAAGTGGAATACGGTAAGGAGAAGTATTCGCTGAAGGAAGGCGACTCGATCTACTATGACTCCATCGTGAAGCATCATCTGCACGGTGCCCCAGGTAAGAGTGCCAAGATTCTTGCACTTATTTACATCCCGTTCTGATTTTTAGACAGAAGAACATAAGAACAGAAAGATTGTATGAGCAACGTGAAATTAGATATGGCAGGCAGACCGCTGCCAGACAGAACCTATCCTGCCGAGACCGGCAGTGAGGGCTATACACTCCATGAGCGCACCCTCGGCCAGTGGCTTGAGCATTGGGCTGAGACTACGCCCGATAAAGAATATATCGTCTATAGTGACCGTGACCTGCGCTTCACCTGGAGCAAGTTCAACGAGCGAGTGGACAACCTCGCCAAGGGCCTGATCGCCATCGGTGTGGAGCGGGGCTCGAACGTGGGTATCTGGGCGACAAACGTACCCGACTGGCTGACGTTTCTCTATGCCACTGCCAAGATCGGTGCCGTGCTGGTGACGGTGAACACGAACTATAAGCAGAGTGAGTTGGAGTATCTCTGTAAGGACTCTGACATGCACACCCTCTGTATCACCGACGGTACATGGGACTGTAACTACGTCGATATGACCTACACGATGCTGCCCGAACTGAAGACCTGTGAGCGCGGCCATCTGAACAGCGAGCGCTTCCCTTATATGAAGAACGTGGTGTTCATCGGTATGGAGAAGTATCGCGGCATGTTCAACACCGCTGAGTTGCTGCTCTTAGGTCAGAATGTGGAGGACGAGACCCTGCTGGAGATGAAGAGCAAGGTGACCTGTCACGATGTCTGCAACATGCAGTACACCTCAGGTACGACGGGCTTCCCCAAGGGCGTGATGCTGACGCACTTTGGCATTGCCAACGACGGTTTCTTCACGGGAGAGAACATGGGCTTCACACAGGACGACAAACTCTGTGTCTGTGTGCCGCTGTTCCATTGCTTCGGTGTGGTGCTTGCCACGATGAACTGTCTGACGCACGGCTGTACCGAGGTGATGGTGGAGAAGTTCGACCCGCTGGTGGTGCTGGCCTCTATCCATAAAGAAAGATGTACGGCCGTCTATGGCGTGCCCACGATGTTTATCGCCGAACTGAACCACCCGATGTTCTCGATGTTCGACCTGACCTGTCTGCGAACGGGTATCATGGCAGGTTCGCTGTGTCCTGTGGAACTGATGAAGCAGGTCTCCGAGAAGATGTATATGACCATCACAAGTGTGTACGGACTGACGGAGTCGTCACCAGGCATGACACAAACCTGTCTGAATGATACCTTCGAGCAGCGCTGCACGACCGTAGGCCGCGACTATCCGTTTGTCGACGTGAAGGTGCTCGACCCAGAGACTGGCGAGGAGTGTCCCGTCGGCGTACAGGGTGAGATGTGCTGTAAAGGCTTCAACGTGATGAAGGGCTACTACAAGAACCCCGAGGCCACGGCTGAGGTAATCGACAAGAACGGCTATCTGCACTCGGGCGACCTGGGCGTGAAAGACGAGCAGGGCTTCTATAAGATTACGGGTCGCATCAAGGACATGATCATCCGTGGTGGTGAGAACATCTATCCGCGTGAGATCGAGGAGTACCTCTATCACATGCCCGGCATCCGTGACGTACAGGTGGCTGCCGTGCCGTCGAAGAAATACGGTGAGGCCGTTGGTGCCTTCATCATCCTGGAAGAGGGCGTGAAGATGGAGCCGGAGGATGTACAGGAGTTCTGCCGCGGAAAGATTGCCCGTTATAAGATTCCGAAGTACGTGTTCTTCATCGATGAGTTCCCATTGACTGGCTCTGGCAAGATCCAGAAGTTTAAGTTGAAGGAGATGAGCCTCGCCCTCTGCGAGAAATTCGGATATGAGGTGATATAAGTTATAGTTTACAGTTGACGGTTTACAGTTCTTGCGTCCTTTCAGTAGCAAGCGAGCAGAGCTCGAGCGTACAGATGATATGCTGGCAAGCCGTTCTGAGGATACCGCCTATAGAAGTAATCAACTGTAAACCGTAAACTGTAAACAGTAAACAAGAAGAAAGATGTTTGAGAATTTAAGTGACAGATTAGAGAGATCGTTTAAGATACTGAAAGGTGAGGGAAAGATCACCGAGATCAACGTTGCCGAGACCCTGAAGGACGTCCGCCGTGCATTGCTTGATGCCGACGTCAACTATAAGGTGGCCAAGAACTTTACCGACACGGTGAAGCAGAAGGCGCTGGGTATGAACGTGCTGACGGCTGTGAAACCGAGCCAGTTGATGGTGAAGATCGTTCATGACGAACTGGCCGAACTCATGGGTGGTACAGCCTCAGAACTGAAGGTCGAGGGACGTGCAGGAGCCCCTGCCATTATCCTGATGTCGGGTCTGCAAGGCTCTGGTAAGACCACGTTCAGCGGTAAACTGGCCAACCTGTTGAAGACCCGCAACCACAAGAAGCCCTTGTTGGTAGCCTGCGACGTGTATCGTCCGGCTGCCATCGAGCAGTTGAAGGTTGTCGGTGAGAGTGTCGGTGTGCCCGTCTATACTGAGCCTGACAACAAGAATGTCGTAGAGATAGCCAACCACGCTATCGCCGAAGCCAAGGCCAAGGCCAACGATGTGGTCATCATCGATACCGCCGGTCGTCTGGCTGTCGATGAGGAGATGATGCAGGAGATTGAGACGCTGAAGAAGGCCGTCAATCCCAACGAGACGCTCTTCGTGGTCGACTCGATGACGGGTCAGGATGCCGTGAATACCGCCAAGGAGTTCAACGACCGTCTCGACTTCGACGGCGTGGTGCTGACCAAACTCGATGGTGATACCCGAGGTGGTGCTGCCCTCTCCATCCGTACGGTGGTGACGAAGCCCATCAAGTTCGTCGGTACGGGTGAGAAGATGGAGGCCATCGATGTGTTCCATCCGGAACGTATGGCCGACCGTATCCTTGGTATGGGTGACGTCGTATCGCTCGTTGAGCGGGCACAGATGCAGTACGACGAGGAAGAGGCCAAGCGCCTGGAGAAGAAGATCCGTAAGAACAAGTTCGACTTCGACGACTTCATGGGTCAGATCCAGCAGATCAAGAAGATGGGCAACCTGAAGGATCTTGCCTCGATGATCCCTGGAGTAGGCAAGCAGATCAAGGACCTTGACATCGACGACGACGCCTTCAAGGGCATCGAGGCCATCATCAACTCGATGACACCAAAGGAGCGTCAGAATCCCGATATCATCAACCAGAGCCGTCGTCGCCGTATTGCTGCTGGTTCAGGTACGAAACTCGACGATGTGAACCGCTTGATGAAACAGTTCGACCAGACGCGTAAGATGATGAAGATGGTCAGTGGCATGGGCTCTTCGAAGATGGCTCAGATGGCCAACGCGATGAAGGCCATGAAGGGAGGAGGAATGCCGAAATTTTAACTTTGTTTACAGTTGACGGTTTACAGTTTACAGATGATATGCTGGCAAGCCGTTCTGACTATAGAAGTAATCCGCTCGAGCTTTGCTCGCTTGCTACCGAAGGGACGCAAGAACTGTAAACCGTAAACTGTAAACTGTAAACAGAAAAAATATGCAACTAATTGACGGAAAAGCAACAGCAGCAGCCATTAAGGCTGAGATTGCCGAAGAGGTAAAGGAGATCATGGCTCGTGGTGGCAAACAGCCCCATTTGGCAGCAGTGTTGGTAGGTCACGACGGTGGTTCGGAGACTTACGTTAAAAATAAGGTACTCGCGTGCGAGGCTTGTGGCTTCAAGTCCACACTTATCCGTTTTGAGGATAACATCACCGAGGCCGAACTCCTGGCTTGTGTGGATAAACTGAATAAGGACGACGATGTCGACGGCTTCATCGTACAACTGCCTCTGCCGAAGCATATCGATGAGCAGAAGATCATCGAGGCCATCGACTATCGTAAGGATGTCGACGGTTTCCATCCCATCAATGTCGGCCGTATGGCCATCGGCCTGCCGTGTTTCATCTCGGCCACGCCGCTGGGCATCATAACCCTGTTGAAGCGCTATGGCATCGAGACCTCAGGTAAGAAGTGTGTCATCCTCGGACGTTCAAACATCGTCGGTAAGCCCATGGCCCAGTTGATGATGCAGAAACAGTATGGCGACGCCACCGTCACCGTCTGCCACTCGCGTTCGAAGACCCTGAAGGAAGAGTGCCGTGCAGCCGATATCATCATTGCCGCCATCGGACAGCCCGATTTCGTGACGGCTGATATGGTGAAGGAGGGTGCTGTGATCGTCGATGTGGGTACTACCCGAGTGCCTGATGCCACCCGTAAGAGCGGTTTCCGCCTGAATGGTGACGTGAAGTTCGACGAGGTCAGTCCCAAGTGCTCATACATCACGCCTGTTCCTGGCGGGGTGGGGCCGATGACCATCTGTTCGCTGATGAAGAACACTCTCGCTGCCGGGAAAAAGGAGTATTATAAGTGAAGCATGAAGCCTGAAGAATTGATGTCGGCAGAGGATTGGTATGAGCAGGGCAATGCCTTTCGCAAAGAGTCGAAATGGCATGAGGCCATCAACTGCTATATCCAGGCCATCGAACTCGACCCCGACAGTCCTGCTGTCGAGGCCAAGCGTATGCTCGACGATATCATGGCCTTCTATTGTAAAGATATGTATAATCCGTGAACGAAGAGGGTTTTGAACAGTCAGATCTGGTCATGCGTATCGCAACCCAGGTGATCTGCCACACGCTGGTGAACTGTCAGGATCTTTTTCTGCAGGAGCGCTTTGCTGTGGCCAATGCCATCCTCCAGCGGGTGATGACTACACACCTTTGCAACCACAAACTGACCAAGGAGGGGCTGGTCTATGAATATAAGGGCCAGCCGTTTGAACTGCATGAGGAGTATAAGACGATGACCCTGACTCGCACAGTATACGAGCATCTGGCCATGTTCTACTTCCTCTTCGAGCATCCGAAGACAGATGAGGAGCGTGAGACCGTATGGAAGAACTGGCAGAGTGATAACTGGCGGGAGATGATATCCTTCAGCCAGGCCTGGCGATACCTCTTTAAGAACAAGGAGATGGCATCGTTCTATCGTCAACTGAGCATGCACTGCCATCCCATATATCAGGGGCTGGTGCAGTATCAGAACCAGGATGTGGCTGATGAAGGTAACGCCGCCGTGCCACTCTTTTTCTCCTCCTGTTTCCTGGCACAACTGACACGTTTGTTCCTGAAACAGGTACCTGACGGATGGGACATGCTCCGCAAGGAGTTTACCGAGCGCGAACTCTCCACCTTCAAAGGCCTATCGCAAATGTGTAAATCTTAGCATACGGCTGCTTTAGCCTGTATGCCTCCATTAGAGGGGGCGAGAGAATACATATATATATAATATTTAATTTTATATCCGCAGATGTCGCCAGAGGCATCGTGGAATCCTTTTCCATAGGCAGGTCAGCAGACGGTATTCCCAGTCGATGATCTGGATGTGCCTGCGGTGGTGGATGGCGGAAAGGATATCCCTGGCCACACTCTCGGGCTTGAGCATCATCGGATAACGGAAGTCGCCGTCGAGCAGGGCGGTATCTACGAAGCCCGGACGGATATCGGTGAATCGGATCTTCAGCCCCCGGCTGTTGGCTTGTTGTTCGAGAGCCTGCAGGTAGACATTCTGCATGGCCTTGGTAGCCGAGTAACTGGGGGCGGGACCAAGCCCTTTCGTGCCTGCTATGGAGGTGATGGCAGCGATATGTCCACGACCCTGTTCAGCGAAGTAGCGATAGGCCTCGCCGATCATTCTGGTGAAGCCCATAGCGTTGGTCTGCATGGTCGCCAGTTCGATGCCTTCCTCCAGTTCCCGGTTCTGCTTGCCGATGCCTGAGGCATAGAAGAAGAGGTCCATGCCGCCTATGTGGCCGATGAGCGTTCTCAGTCTGGCGGGCGCATCCTCCTGCGTGACATCGATCTTCTCGATCGCTGCGGCACCCAGTTCTTTCAGACGCTCCTCCCTCCGGGCTGCAGCGCCGACCGTCCAACCTTCCCTTATCAGCAGTCTTGTTACTTCTCTTCCGATACCTGAAGAGGCTCCGATGACAATTGCCTTTTTCATCATTCTTATTGATTTTCATGTCATTGACGATGCAAAGGTAGGGCAAAAAGTGAAAAATGGAAAGAAAAAATCCATTTTCTTTTGCATTTTGCTCACTTATTTGTACCTTTGCACCCCGAAATTGAGAGTTTAATGCATTAAACAGGATAATATGGCAAAATTAAAAGGTGCTATTGAGGTGAATACTGAGCGCTGCAAGGGATGCCAGTTGTGCATCATTGCCTGCCCTCAGAAGGTCATCGCTCTGGCCAACAAAGTGAATCTGCACGGTTATCCGTATGTGGAGGCTGTCAATGAGGAGGCCTGTGTGGGCTGTGCCTCGTGCGGCATCGTCTGCCCCGATGGATGTATCACCGTGTATCGTAAAAAAGTGGAGGAATAAGTTATGGCAGAAGAACGTGTAATCGAGAACTCGCTTGCTACCGAAGGGACGCAAGAAGTTGTGTTGATGAAAGGCAATGAGGCCATTGCCCATGCTGCTATTCGTTGCGGATGCGATGGCTATTTCGGCTATCCTATTACTCCGCAGAGTGAAGTGATTGAGACGCTGGCAGAACTGAAGCCGTGGGAGACTACCGGTATGCAGGTGGTTCAGGCCGAGAGTGAACTGGCCAGTATCTATATGGTCTATGGTGCAGCCGGAGCAGGTAAGCGTGCCATGACCTCATCGAGTTCTCCTGGTATCGCCCTGATGCAGGAGGGTATCACCTACATGGCTGGTGCCGAGGTGCCGGGCGTGTTTGTGAACGTCCAGCGCGGCGGCCCCGGTCTGGGAACGATCCAGCCTTCGCAGGGTGACTATTTCCAGGCTACCCGCGGTGGTGGTAATGGTGACTACAAGGTAATCGTGCTGGCTCCTAACTCTGTACAGGAGATGGCCGACTTCGTAGATCTCGCCTTTGAGTTGGCATTCAAGTATCGTAACCCTGCCATGATTCTGTCCGACGGTGTGATCGGTCAGATGATGGAGAAGGTGGTGTTGCCGCCACAGAAACCCCGTCGTACTGACGAGGAGGTCATCAAGCAGTGTCCCTGGGCCTCTACAGGTAAGCCTAAGAATCGTGAGCGCGTCGTGATCACCTCTTTGGAGTTGAAGCCAGAGATCATGGAGCAGCGCAATCTTGCCTTGCAAGAGAAATATCGTAAGATTCAGGAGAACGAGGTCCGCTTCGAGGAGCAGCAGATGGACGATGCAGAGTATGCCATCGTGGCCTTCGGAAGTGCTGCCCGTTTGTCGGAGAAGGCTATCGAGATTGCCCGTGAACAGGGCGTCAAGGTCGGTCTGTTCCGTCCGATCACGCTGTTCCCGTTCCCCATCAAGCAGATTGAGGCATTGTCGAAGAAGGTGAAGGGTATCCTCGTGGTGGAGATCAATGCAGGACAGATGGTACAGGATGTGCGTCTGGCTGTGAATGGTGCCATTCCCGTAGAGCAGTTCGGTCGTCTCGGTGGTATTGTTCCAGAACCCGAGGAAATCGTTGACGCATTGAAGAACAAGGTGATGAAATAGTTTATAGTTTAATGTTTATAGTTTATAGGTGATATGTTCTATAGGCAGAAGGGCTTGCAGGGTAATCACCTTTAAACAATAAACTCTCAACAATAAACAAAAAAGAAAGAAAATGGATAGAAATCAGATAGTTCAACCCGAGAATATCGTCTGCAAGAAGCCGACGCTCATGAACGACAATAATATGCACTACTGTCCGGGCTGCTCGCACGGTGTGGTGCATAAACTCATTGCCGAAGTGATCGAAGAGATGGGTATGGAAGAGAAGGCTGTAGGCGTATCGCCTGTAGGCTGTGCCGTCTTCGCGTACAATTATATAGATATCGACTGGCAGGAGGCTGCCCATGGTCGTGCTCCCGCATTGGCTACGGGTATCAAGCGCTGCTGGCCAGATCGTCTGGTGTTCACCTATCAGGGTGACGGTGACCTGGCCTGTATCGGCACCTGTGAGACCATCCATGCCCTGAACCGTGGCGAGAATATCGTCATCATCTTCGTCAACAATGCCATCTATGGTATGACGGGCGGTCAGATGGCACCTACCACGCTGATTGGTCAGAAGACCTCTACTTGTCCTTATGGCCGTGATCCTCAGTTGCACGGTTATCCCCTGAAGATGGCAGATATCGCTGCTGGTCTGGAGGGTACCTGCTACGTCACTCGTCAGAGTGTCGAGAGTGTGGCCTCAATCCTCAAGGCTAAGAAGGCGCTGCGCAAGGCTTTCGAGGCTTCGATGGCTGGCAAGGGCTCAAGCCTCGTGGAGTTCGTCTCTACCTGTAACAGCGGATGGAAACTGACTCCTGCCAAGGCTAACGAATGGATGAAGGAGAACATGTTCCCCTTCTATCCCAAAGGTGACCTCAAGGATACAACGAAATGAGAATAATGTTTATAGTTTAAAGTTTATAGTTTATAGATGATATGTTCTATAGGTAGAATGGCTTGCAGGGTAATCAACTATAAACTATAAACTCTAAACAATAAACAAGAAGAAAAAGATAAAACGATGAAAAAGGAAATAATTATCAGTGGTTTCGGAGGTCAGGGTGTGCTCTCTATGGGTAAGATTCTGGCCTATAGTGGACTGATGGAGGACAAAGAGGTGACTTGGATGCCTGCCTACGGTCCTGAGCAGCGTGGTGGTACTGCCAACGTGACGGTGATCGTCAGCGACGAGCGCATCTCTTCGCCCATCCTCAGCAAGTACGACATCGCCGTGGTGCTGAACCAGCCTTCGCTGGAGAAGTTCGAACCGAAGATCAAGCCCGGTGGTATTCTGATCTATGACGGTTTTGGTATCATCAACAAGCCTACCCGTAAGGACATCACCATCTACGAGATTAATGCGATGGACAAGGCCGCTGAGATGAAGAACGGTAAGGTCTTTAATATGATTGTTCTCGGCGGTCTGCTGAAGGTGGCTCCCGTCGTCAGCGACAAGGGTGTGGAGAAGGCTTTGAAGAAGACGCTGCCTGAGCGCCATCATGACCTCATACCCTTGAATATGGAGGCCCTCAAGGAAGGAGCCAAGATTATCCAGGAGGTCTAAGAAATAATTTACTCTTTATTATATTCCTTTCATGGAGAGGGAAATACGGTTGCGTCGACGGTCTACCTCGATGACTCGGACTTGTATGTGCTGATGGAGTTTCACTACGTCGAGCGGATGGGCGATGCGACGATTGGCCATCTGTGAGATATGTACCAGTCCGTCCTGATGGACGCCGATATCGACGAAGGCACCGAAGTTGGTGATGTTTGTGACGATACCAGGCAATACCATACCCTCTACGAGGTCGTCGATGGTGGAGACATTCTTGTCGAACTCAAACTCCTCTAACTGTTCACGAGGGTCGCGTCCAGGCTTCTCCAGTTCCTTCATGATATCCGTCAGGGTAGGGATACCCACCTCGGCTGTCACATATTTCTTGATATCGACGGCTTCACGTTTCTCCTTATTATTAATAAGGTCAGCGACGGTGCAGGCATGATCCTTGGCCATCTGCTCGACGATAGGATAACTCTCCGGATGCACGGCAGAGTTGTCTAGCGGGTTCTTGGCGTCAGGGATACGCAGGAAACCGGCGCATTGCTGATAGGCAGAAGGGCCGAGACGCGGCACTTTCTTCAGTTCGGCGCGAGAGGTGAAGGCACCGTGCTCCTTGCGATAGTCCACAATATTCTTGGCCAGAGTGGGACCGAGACCACTGACATACATCAGCAGATGCTGTGAGGCGGTGTTCAGGTTGACGCCAACAGAGTTGACACAACTCTCTACGGTCTGGTCGAGGGAGTGTTTGAGTTTTGTCTGGTCCACGTCGTGCTGATACTGTCCGACGCCGATGCTCTTCGGATCAATCTTCACCAGTTCGGCGAGGGGATCCATAAGCCGACGGCCGATGGAGACAGCACCACGAACGGTCACATCCTCATCGGGGAACTCTTCACGGGCAATCTTCGAGGCGGAATAGACGGATGCACCCGACTCCGAAACAACGAAGACCTGGGGTTTGAGTGTTGAGGTTTGAGATTTGAGGTCTGTGTCGATGTTATATTTCCCTGCGAGGGCATCCTTGATGAAATGCTCTGTCTCACGGCTGGCCGTACCATTGCCGATGGAGATGGCCTCAATCTGATATTTCTTGATCATCTTCTGGATGGCGATGGCAGCCTCTGTCCGCTTGTTGACGGGCGGGTGGGGGAAGATGGCCTCATGGTGGAGCAGGTTGCCCTGGGCATCGAGGCACACCACCTTACACCCAGTACGGAAGCCGGGATCGACGCCCATCACCCTTTTCTGTCCAAGAGGTGCACCCAGCAACAGTTGGCGCAGGTTCTCTGCAAACACATGGATAGCCTCTTCGTCGGCCTTCTCCTTGCTAAGCGCAGCAAACTCCGTCTCGATGGCGGGCTTAAGCAGACGCTTGTAGCCGTCGTCGATAGCCTCGGCCACCAGTTGTCCGCAAGGGGTGTTGCCGTAGACATAATGACGCTTCAGCCGTTCTGCGGCCTCCTCGTCGTTTGGGGAGATCGTGATGCGGAGGATACCCTCGTCCTCACCCCGTCGCATGGCCAGCAGACGGTGGGATGAACAGCGCTTCAGAGGCTCCGACCAGTCGAAGTAGTCGCTGTACTTGGCGGCTTCGTCAGTATCGGCCTTGGACTTGATGACCTTCGAAGAGATGATAGCCTGACGACTGAAGGCGTTGCGGAGTTGCTGACGGCTGCGCTCGTCCTCGCTGACGGTCTCGGCGATGATGTCCTGAGCACCCTTGATAGCAGTATCCGCATCTTTCACATCGCCCTTGATAAAGCGTTCTGCAGCGCGCTCGGGGTCTCGTTCTCGCTGGACGATGAGAATCTGTGCCAAAGGCTCTAGTCCCTGTTCACGAGCCACCTGGGCTCTGGTTCTGCGCTTAGGCTTATAGGGCAGGTAGATATCCTCCAGTTCTGTGGCATCCCAGCAGGCGTCGATGCGCTGTTGCAGTTCGGGCGTCATCTTCTCGAGGTCGGTGATGGTCTTCGTGACCGTCTCCTTACGCTTTTGTATCTCTTTCAGTTTGTCGTAACGGTCGCTGATGGCGGCTATCTGCACCTCGTCGAGACCGCCTGTCCGTTCCTTCCTGTATCGTGAGATGAAGGGGATGGTACAGCCTTCCTCCAGGAGTGACAGTGTATTGGCTACGGCCCGTTCCTGCAACTGAAGGGCTTTGGCAATGAGTTCTGCAAAGATGTTCTTTTCCATATGCTATGGGATAAAATCGTTAATTTGTGTGCAAAAATAACAATAATCCGCGAGAAATGTGTAATTTTGCAGCCCGAAAGTAGAAAAAATTGAGTAATTGAGATAATGAGAGAATGAGAAACAGGTTTCTTATCCTATTTTTGCTGTTTCTGACGGCCCTCTGTTCTGTGCAGGCACAGGACACGCCCAATGCCCGTCAGGCCCGTCGCATCTTCAATAACGCCTACCATCAGGTGTTCGGCGAGCAGGGCGCTACGTTGCACTATGACGTGAACATCATCGGCATCTATAAGACCAACGGCACGATATGGTATAAAGGCAAGAAGAGCAAGTTCGTGGACGAGAAGATGAACTCCTGGAACGACGGCACGACGGTCTATACCATCAAGAAAAAGAAAAAGAAGAAAGAGGTGGAGATCCATAATGCGAGGAACAACAAGTCGGACAAGTATTCCTCGAAATTCAAGTTCGAACCTGATAACTTCAACTATAGCATCGCTGAGCATGAGCAGGGCCTGATGGTGACGCTGAAGGCCAAGAAGGGTGCGAAGGGTATCAAGGAGATCCATGCCCTGGTGGAGCGTAAGACCTATCATCCCATCAGCGTCCGTATCAAGATATCCATCATCTGGACAACCATCAAGGTATCCAACTTCCGCTCTGGCGGTATCACCGACGAGATGCTCCGTTTCCCGAGGGAACAGTTCAGGGACTACGAGTTCGTCGATAAGCGCGAGAAATAAATTGCAAGCCTCATGATATCAGTAGAGAGTCTGAAAGTAGAGTTTGGCGTGAAGCCGTTGTTCGCTGATGCGAGTTTCGTCATCAACGACCGCGACCGCATTGCCCTTGTGGGAAAGAACGGCGCAGGCAAGTCTACGATGCTGAAGATCCTCTGTGGCCAGCAGAAACCCACGTCAGGAACGGTGAGCGTGCCCAACGACTGTCGTATCGGCTACCTGCCGCAGGTGATGATCCTGCAGGACAATACGACCGTCCGTGAGGAGGCTCAGAAGGCCTTTGCCGACATCTCGAGGATGAAGGAACGCCTCGACAGAATGAATAATGAACTTGCCGAACGTACTGACTATGAGAGTGAAAGTTACCTGGCGCTGATCGAGAAATACACCACCGAGCACGAGCGCTATCTGATGATGGGTGCTGAGAGCCGTGAGGCGGAACTCGAGCGAACACTCATCGGACTGGGTTTCCTGCGTTCCGACTTCGATCGCCCCACCTCTGAGTTCTCAGGAGGCTGGCGTATGCGTATCGAACTGGCTAAGATCCTTCTGCAGAAGCCCGACGTGCTGTTGCTCGACGAGCCCACGAACCACCTCGACATCGAGTCGATCCAGTGGCTGGAGCAGTTCCTCGCACAATCGGCGAGTGCCGTCGTCCTGGTGAGCCACGACCGTGCCTTTATAAATAATGTGTCGAACCGTACGCTGGAAATCTCCTGCGGAAGGATTATCGACTATAAGGTGAAATACAACGAATACGTCGTCCTGCGCCAGGAACGGCGCGAGCAGCAGTTGCGGGCCTATGAGAACCAGCAGAAGGAGATGGCCGACATGCGAGCCTTCATCGAGCGCTTCCGCTATCAGGCCACCAAGGCCGTGCAGGTGCAGCAGAAGATCAAACAACTGGAGAAGATCGTGCCCATCGAGATCGACGAGGTCGACAACTCCGCCATGCACCTGAAGTTCCCGCCTTGTCTGCGCTCTGGCGACTATCCGATCATCTGCGACGAGGTGCGTAAGGACTATGGAGCCCACACCGTGTTCGACCATGTGACGCTCACCATCAAACGGGGCGAGAAGGTGGCCTTCGTAGGCAAGAACGGCGAAGGAAAGTCTACCCTCGTGAAGTGCATCATGGGCGAGATCCCCTTTACGGGCGAACTGAAGGTCGGCCATAACATCCAGATCGGCTATTTCGCCCAGAACCAGGCCCAGTTACTCGACGAGAACCTCACCGTCTTCCAGACCATCGACAACGTGGCAAAGGGTGAGGTCCGTCTGCGCATCAATGATATCCTTGGCGCTTTCATGTTTGGCGGCGAGGAGAGTGACAAGAAGGTGAAGGTGCTCAGCGGGGGCGAGCGGAGCCGTCTGGCCATGATCCGCCTGTTGCTGGAGCCCGTGAACCTGCTGATCCTCGACGAGCCGACGAACCATCTCGACATGCCTTCGAAGGATGTCCTTAAGGAGGCCATCCGTGCCTTCGACGGCACAGCCATCATCGTGAGCCATGACCGCGAGTTCTTAGACGGCCTGGTCACGAAGGTCTTCGAGTTCGGAGGAGGGAGAGTCAGGGAGCATATCGGAGGCATCTACGACTTCCTTCAGGCCAAGAAGATCAGCGAACTCAGCGAACTGGGCAAGGCGAATGTCGTTTCCCCTCAGGGAAAACAGTCTTTTCCCTCAGAGAAAACATCGTTTTCCCTCAGAGAAAACAACGTTATCCCTGAGGGAAACAACCAGGAAACGCTATCCAAGGCCTTGAGTTATGCCGAGCACAAGGAACAGCAGAAGCGCATCAAGCGCGGAGAGAAGGCCGTGAAGGAGTCGGAAGCGAAGATCGAGAAGATGGAGAATCGCCTGAAGGAACTCGACGACCTGCTGATGGTGCCCGAGAACGCCTCGGACATGACGCTGGTGACAGAGTATACCTCGACCAAGCGCAGCCTCGATGAAGAGGTGGAGCGCTGGGAGAAACTGAGTGAGGAATTAGAGAATCTTTTAAACGAATGATATGAAACGAATCGTAACAATGTTGGCAATGGCATCAATCTCGATGATGACAATGGCCCAGGACGGGCTGCGCTCGGGCCTGAATGTGGCGAACCTTGACAAGACGGTACGCCCTGGTGATGATTTCTATGAGTACGCCTGCGGCGGATGGATGAAGAACAATCCCCTGCCGGCAGCCTATTCGCGCTACGGCAGCTTCGACAAGTTGCAGGAAGACAACGACAAGCGGGTGAACGGCATCCTGAAGGAACTGCAGGAGAATACTTATGAGAAAGGTACGCTGGAGCAGAAACTCAGCGACCTCTATAAACTCGCGATGGACTCCGTGCGCCGCAACCAGGAGGGCGTGGCGCCGCTGATGCCCCTCATCAAGCGCCTGGAGGCTGCCAAGACCAATGAGCAGTTGCAGGCCATCCAGCTCGAGCTGGCACCCTACGGCGAGGAGGAGTTCTTCTTCTGTGGCTTCGGTGCTGACGAGAAGAACGCCACGCAGAACATCCTGAACGTCAGCCAGGGTGGTCTCTCCATGGGTCAGAAGGAGTATTACCTCGACAACGACAAGGCTACGGCTGATATCCGCGAGGCATTCAAGAAGCACGTGGTGAAGATGTTCCAACTCTTCGGCTTCAGCAAAGGTGCTGCCACGAAGAAGATGCAGAATATCATGAAGGTGGAGACGGCGCTGGCCAAGGTGTCGAAGTCGCGCACTGAACTCCGTGACCCAGAGGCCAACTACAACAAGATGACGCTGCAGGAGTTTGAGGCCAAGTATCCCAATCTCCCGCTGGTGAAGGTGATGAAGGCCCAGGGCGTCGATACGAAATACCTGCAGGAGATGGTGGTCGGACAGCCTGCCTTCTTAGAGGGAGCCAACGCACTCGTGGCAGGTATCAAGCCCGCTGAATATCGCGATGTGATGGAGTGGGGCTTTATCTCTGGTGCAGCCAACTATCTGAGCGACGCTACCGTGGCAGAGAGTTTCGACTTCAACGGCCGGGTCCGTTCTGGTCGTAAGGAGAATCATCCGCTGTGGAAGCGCAGTACCAGTCAGGTGGAGCGTATGATGGGTGAGGCACTGGGTAAGATCTATTCAGAGAAATACTTCCCTGAGGCCGCCAAGCAGCGTATGATCACGCTGATCAAGAACCTCCAGATAGCCCTTGGCGAGCGCATTGCCGCCCAGGACTGGATGGACGACTCGACCAAGGTGAATGCCCTGCTGAAACTGAATACATTCTATGTCAAGGTGGGCTACCCAGACAAGTGGACGGATCTCTCCAAACTTCAGATTGATCCTGCCAAATCTTATTACGAAAACATTCAGGAGTGTTACAAGTTCTGGAACGCCTGGAAACTCGACCATACCGTCGGAAAACCCGTGGACCGTGACGACTGGTACATGACGCCACAGACCGTCAATGCCTATTATAACCCCACGACCAACGAGATCTGCTTCCCCGCAGGAATCCTGCAATACCCGTTCTTCGATATGAATGCCGACGATGCCTTTAACTATGGGGCTATCGGTGTGGTGATCGGCCATGAGATGACCCACGGCTTTGACGATCAGGGACGCCGCTTCGACAAGGACGGAAACATGCATGACTGGTGGAAGGAAGAAGATGGAAAGAATTTTACAGCGCGCACGGATAAGTATGCTGATTTCTTCTCGGCCATCGACGTGTTGCCCGACCTGAAGGGCAACGGTCGTCTGACCTTAGGAGAGAACCTCGCCGATCACGGTGGTCTGCAGGTGGCTTGGGCTGCCTATAAGAATGCCACGAAGCGCCAGCCGTTGGGTGAGAAGGACGGTCTGACCGCCGACCAGCGTTTCTTCCATGCCTATGCTGGTGTCTGGGCTGGTAATATCACAGAGGAGGAAATCCGTAATCGTACGAAGAGCGACCCCCACTCATTGGGACGCTGGCGTGTCAATGGTGCCCTTCCGCATGTCAATGCCTGGTACGAGGCCTTTGGGGTGAAAGAGGGCGATAAGATGTTCATTCCTGAGTCGGAACGCCTCCAATTGTGGTAAAAATAGGACTTTTTAGCATAAAATGCCGTCGTAAATATAAATTTACGGCGGTTTTTTTTGTAAGTTTTGTTTTTTTTCATATCTTTGCACCTAAGTTATGATAAAATGCTAAATTATGATGGACGAAGATATTACACTTAACCCGGAAAATAATAGTAATTCTGTGCTGGAGAGACAGCGCGAGGAGATGACTCGTACAAGAGAAGTCGAGACGCGTGGTCAGCAGCAGATGCAGATGCAAAGCGCCGTTGGCGTCAAGTGTCCCCACTGTGGGACCATCAACGACTCTGAGGCCGCCTATTGTGCATCGTGTGGTAATCCAATCGGCAAGGTCGCATGTCCGAATTGTGGAGCCGAACTCGATCCTGATGCCGATTTCTGTGAGTCGTGCCGTAGATACATCAAGCGCGATATCTGCAGTTTCTGTGGCGCCAGACTCGCCAGCAATGATGCTTTCTGTCCTGAATGTGGAAGTCCGAGGGGAGGCATTGTTTGTCCAGTGTGCCATACGTTGAACGACTTCTCTTTCTGTAAACAGTGCGGAACGGCCTTGACAGAAGAAGCACGCCAGTTGATGGAACGTGTTCATGAGATGCCTGAATTCAAAGAACTGCAGAAGTTGGCTTCAAGTCTTCAGCAACTGGAGCAGTCTATCCCATACACTTCGGAGCTCGACCTCCTCAAGGATCAGCGGAACATCAAACTGCGTGAACGTGTGCTTACCTTGTTGGCTGAAGACCGTGGTATCGCTCATCCTGTGATTCCAGAGTCAGAGAACAAACGCATGAGCAAGGAGGAGTATAACGCCAAGAAGAAGGAACGTCTCGAGCAGATTGCTGCCATTCTGGATAAGATGGTCCAGAAGCCTCAGCCGAAGCCGGCTCAGGTTCGCAACTACGCAATGGCCTGCCGTCCGCAAGGGGTCAGGCTGGCATGGGAGTGTAATTTCAAGCATGCCTTGCACTCTAGTCCCTGTGGCTGTGCCAAGCCACAGTTGGGGGGTAAGTGGCTTATCCTTGGCAAAGACGTGAAAAAAGAAATTAAAGACGATTTGTAATAGATATGAATACGGAAAGAACCTTGGACCCTGAGATTTCTAATCAGACGGATCATACCATAAGGCCTGATGATGATACGACGATGCGCCCTGCGACAGTCGAACCAGAAGCCCCGTCAATAGACGGGACGGCGCGTGCTGACGGTGCCATTGCCTCGAACGATGACGTTAAGGAAGACAATTTTATCCTCAAAGGTCTTAACTATCGGCGGGTGAGTGTCCTGAGCGACAACTCCGGTGAGGCTCAGGTGTTCCTGGTGGAGCGTGACGGGGAGACCTTTGTCCTGAAGATTTATTATCCGAATTTCGACGTGAATAAGAAGATTCTTCAGGCTGTCTATAATTTCGGTTTTGAGATGATAGTCAGGGTCTATGACTTCGGTAAGACCTATGTCGAAGGCAAGCACCGTTATTATGAGTTGATGGAATATCTGAGCGGAGGCACCTTATCCGAGTACCGCCTGAATGGCGACCTGGACAAGTTCCGTCGCATTGCCCTCCAAGGGGCTGCCGCCTTGGCCTATTGCCATCAGAGCAGTATCCTGCATAAGGATGTCAAGCCCAGCAACTTCTTCTTCCGTGATAAGGAGCATACGGAACTGGTATTGGGCGATTTCGGCATCTCGAGCCTGTTAGACCAAGACGGGAAAGCCCATAAGACCTCTCAGGCCCGTACCCCGATCTATGCTGCACCGGAGATGTATTCCGATGTGATAGATGGTGTGGTGGAGGTAACACCTGCTGCCGACTTCTATTCGCTGGGTGTCACCCTGATGACGCTATGGCTGGGAGAGTCGCCTATGAGTTCCAACGAACGGGTGATGATGAGGCAGAAGAATGAAGGGCGCATCCCCCATATGAATGAACTGCCAGAGCGTGTCAGGCTGATTGTACAGGGACTGACCGTGGTGAATCCCACTAAACGTTGGGGGTATGATCAGGTGGAGGAGTGGTTCCTGGGTGGAACACCTTATGTTGATCTGTCTTCGCCTTTCCTGAAATACAAGAGTTTTATTGTCGACCCGGACCGCAATCTGGTGGCAGACAATATCCACGAACTGATACCTTTGCTCCTCGATAATGAGAAACTTGCTATGGGGTATCTGTACAATGGCCGTATCAGCAGTTGGCTGGAGTCCTGTGGCAATCAGAAACTGAGTACTATTGTCAAGGATATCGTGGTGAACCGCTATCCCGTCGACCAGCATGCAGGCCTGATGGCTGCTGTCTACGCCATGGAGCCGACCTATCCTTACAAGGATATCAAGGGGAACCTGTGCGACGATATCCATAGCGTGGCTATCTCGCTGCTGAGTTATCAGAAGGAATATGGCTTGCTGCTGACGAATCCCAACGACAGCCTGTTCCTGTACTTAGAGTCACACACCAAGTGTAATGTGGACCGTATCCGTTCTTATTTCAAGAACGCAGAGGCTTCACAGATCCGTGTGGCTATTATCCGGACTGCCTATGAGATTGATCCGGAGATTCCGCTGATTGCTCGTTGTCCGTCTTCTTCGTTGAAGGAGATCGTGAAGACTTTTGGCCATGAGAGACTGACGGAGGATGACTGGCGCAGTCTGACTGACGGTCGTCTGCTGTCGTGGATGTATAGCCATGAGGACCGGATGGCCTGCGAGAGTCTGAGGATACTGACTGAGGGTCAGCCTTATTCAGAGGCTTTGGCCTATAAGGTGCTATACAATCTGGACCGTGATGCGGCCTACGACTTAAAGACCGCCTTCACGCCGGCTCAGATAGGTGAATATCTCTCAGAGCGCCTGAAGAATGCTGAGCATCTCGGAGAGAAAGAGTTCTGTACGGAGATGAATGATCTGACGGACTTGACAGGTCGCTTCAGTTATTATGCACAGTTGCATGGATGGACGGAGATTCTTAATGAATATAACCGTTGCTTCGATATGAAGTCAGAAGAGAACCGTGACCGTCTGGGACTCTATGACTACAAGACGGCTACATATCGTTTCTGCCGTATCCTTGGCGTTACTCCCGCCTACAAGATGCCTGATGGAACGGAATATACTGACGGACTGAATCTGAATATCCACAACAACTCTCAGGTTCGCAATGAGATACGTAATGGCTCCTTCACTCAGTGGCTGTCGGTGTTCTATCATGAGAATCCACATACAGACTTCGCTGAGGAATATGCCTACGAAAGGTCGTTGGAGCAGTGGTTAAGGGCACTTGGCGAGATAGATGTCTCTTATCCATATTATAAACGATTTGTCGATGCCAGCGAGGAGACGTCAAAGCGGGTTAGGAATGTGCGTGATAATTGGGCCAAGGCCCGGGATAGGGAGAAGTTTTGGCGGACGGTCTTCTATTCGTTATGTGGCATCTGGATTCTGCTGGTGCTGCTCATCGGTGTCAAGGATCGTACATATCTGCTGGATCATACTTTCCTTTGCATCGGTTTGCCTTTGGGTGGTATGACGGCTGTCATTGTCGGAACAAGGGCATATTTCCGTGGTTACGATTTCGTCTTCTCATGCCTTTGGGGATTTGCAGGTTTATTGTCATCCATTATACCTATTTTATTTCTTAAATATATAGGTCAGTCGCATCCGGGCTTGTTCAATGTGGCCATTATCCTCATAACCCTCGCCTACATGCTGATTTGTCATCTGACAGATTTCCGTGGCGATGAGAAGGCTGATAGCAAACTGATTTCTGAGGTGCTGGATGATGACGTGAAGTCAACGTTGCTGGAGCCGCTTTACTATACCTTCAAGACAAAGTCGTATAAGTTTAACGGTTCTAAGTTTGGCATGTTGAATGAAGTAACGGATCAGGTACGTTCTATCAGCGGCGAAAGTGTGCTTCACTATGTCCTGTGGAGTATCCTGGCGCTGATCTTCGTCCTGAATTTCATCCTATTCAGCCCCAGTCTCTTAAATGTCAGCAACCCAGATAAGATTAGTATCTCTCCATCGGCATTGATGCGCCAATTAGAAAAAGACGTAGAATAATGGTTTGTGAGAATTGTCATAAGGAAAACAGAAACGTAGCGAAATTCTGCAGGTGGTGCGGAGCGCCTCTAAGGAGTCAGGACCTGTTAGATCGTCTGGTAGGGCTTGACGAAGTGAAGCAGCAATTGAAGACTATCGTCAACACCTATACCTATCTTCAGTCCCGCAAGGATATTGCTAAAGTCCGGATTTCCGTTAATGCCATCGTCATTGGCGAGACGGGAACAGGTAAGACTATGCTCGCTGAGATCCTCCGTGACTATTTCTACAAGCATAAGATTATTGAGAAGCCAAAACTGACGATGGTCGATGCTGTTGACTATCAGCGGTTTGTGGACAAATGGGACGATAATATCAAGAAGGCCAAGGGTGGTATCCTGTTTTTTGACAATGTGCAGAAACTTCTGCCAGACAAGTACTCTAATCAGGTAAATCCCCTTGACAAACTGTTCGTGGAGATGGACAAGTGGGAGGATAATCCCATTGTGGTCATATCCGGTCTGACGAAGGGCCTGGAGGATTTCCTGGAGAGCAATCCTGCCGTTACCAACCGTTTCAAGTATACCTTCCGTCTTCCTACACCAGGCTATCATGAACTGGCAGACATCTGTAAGATGAACCTGCGTACGAAGTATGGCATCACCAAGTTCTCGCAGGAAGCCGAGAACCAGCTCTCGCGCTATTTCAAGTACCAGGTGAAGATTAAGGACGAACTCTTCGGCAACGGCCATCTTGCCAACAAGACGGCTGAGGATATCTTCACGCAGTTCATCAGCCGTGGGGCCGATGCCACTCAGGTGGAACGCGACGATATCAAGGGTTATGTGCCTGAGGAGCGTACTGTCGAGGATATCCTCAAGGACCTCGACAGGTTTATCGGCATGGACGAAGTGAAGAGTGCCGTCCGAGAGATGGCTTACTCGGTGCAGAATGCTCTGCAAAGGGCTGAACGCGGACTGGGAGAGCAGGAGAAGATGTCGATGCATATCATCCTTACTGGTAATCCCGGAACGGGTAAGACGACCATTGCCAGGAAACTGGGTGAGATATTGGCATCTGTCGGTTATCTCGACAGCGGACATGTGGTCGAAGTGGACCGTGCGAAGATGGTGAGCCCCTATCAGGGAGAGACGCCCAAGGTAGTCGACCGTCTGTGTGACAAGGCGATGGGCGGTATTCTCTTTGTGGATGAGGCCTATACCCTGGCACCGTTGAGTGCTGCGGGAGAGCGTGACAACCAGGGCGCACAGGCTTTGGAGAAACTGATGAAGCGGATGGAGGATGACCGCGGCAAGTTTATTGTCATCGCTGCCGGCTATCGGATGGAGATGGAGAATCTCTTCCGCATCAATCCGGGCTTCCGAAGCCGTTTCAACTATTTCCTTGATATTAAAGACTACACGCCAGACCAGTTGTTCCAGATCATGCTTGTCTTCGCCAAGGACAAGAAATACATCTTCTCGAAAGAGGGTGAGGAACTGGCTAAGAAGATGATCACGGAGATGTATAACTCCCGTGACAAAGACTTTGCCAATGGTCGTACCATGCGTTCGCTCTTTGACCAGATCTGTAAGAAGCAGGCCCAGCGGTTGCAGGGTGCGAGCATCGCCAGCATGACAAACGAGGAACTGATGACCATCAAGGAGGAGGATATACCTTACGAGGCTCCCAAGTCGGTGGACATCTCTGACTGTCTGGCAAAGTTGGATGGTCTGGTAGGTCTTACTGCTGTGAAGAAGGAAGTCTCCAACTTGGCATCCTTCCTGAACCTGCAGATCAAGCGTGGCGAGACCAATACCTTCCAAGGCAAGCATTATGTTTTTACTGGTAATCCAGGAACGGGTAAGACCACCGTTGCCCGTATCATGGCTGATGTCTTCAAGACTCTCGGCATCGTGGCAAAGGGCCAACTGGTGGAGGCAGACCGCTCAAAACTGGTGGCAGGCTTCTCCGGACAGACGGCTATCAAGACCAACCAACTGGTGGATCAGGCCATGGGCGGTGTGTTGTTCATCGATGAGGCTTACACGCTGAAGTCTGGCGATGGCGACACCTTTGGCTCGGAAGCCATAGATACCTTGTTGAAACGATTGGAAGACGATCGCGGCAAGTTTATCTGTATTGTGGCCGGCTATACTGATCAGATGCACGACTTCATCGACTCGAACCCAGGTCTGAAGAGTCGTTTCACACAGACAATCCACTTCGACGACTATACACCCGACGAATTGACGGAGATATTCCTTAATCTGGCAAAGAGCAAGAACTTCAATGTCGACGAGGAGACCCGTGCGGCCATCCATCGCCAGTTTGAGCAGCTCTACCTCCGCCGGGATAAGAACTTCGGAAATGCCCGTGAGGCCAGAAGGGTGTTCGACGAGGCCGTCGAGCGCCAGAGTCAGCGTCTGGTGAAGCTGATGAACGATCCAGGCTTCCAGGAGAGCGATATGTTCAGTCTGACCACCGATGACCTGCCTATGGCTCAGAGTGAGGCAGCCCGTCCGCTCGATGAGGTGCTTAACGAACTCGACGAGTTCGTTGGTATGCGTTCTGTCAAGAACTCCATCCGTCGTCTGGCTGTTCAGAGCATGTTTATGAAGCAACGTGCTGCCATGGGAGCAGGAAAGGTTCAGCAGATGGCCATGAACTTTATTCTCACGGGTAATCCTGGAACGGGTAAGACGTCTATCGCCAGAAAGATGGGTGAGATACTTCAGTCAATGGATATCCTGCCAACTTCTCGTGTGTTGGAAGTGAGTCGTGCCACCTTGGTGGGTAAGTATATGGGTGAGACGCCGAAGATTGTCAACAATATGTGTGACAAGGCTATCGGTGGCATCCTGTTCATCGACGAGGCCTACACTCTCAGTGAAGGCTCTGACCAGTATGGTAAGGAAGCCATCGACACGCTGATGAAGCGAATGGAGGACGACCGTGGCAAGTTCGTGGTGATTGCTGCCGGATATAAGGATAAGATGGAGATTTTCCTCCAGATCAATCCCGGTCTTGCCAGCCGTTTCACTCACAAACTTCATATCGATGACTATAACGAAGATGAGTTGTTGGCCATCTATAAACAGATGGCTCAGAAAGAGCAGTACGTGCTCTCGCAGACAGCAGAGTTCAAGGCTCTTGACACCATTTACCGCATGGTGCTGGCCAAGGATGAGTCGTGGGGTAATGCCCGTGAGATGCGTAATCTGCTCGACTCGACGATTCAGAAACTGTCTATGCGTGTTTCACAGATGCCAAGTGATCAGGTGACGAAAGAGACATATCAACTTATATTACCAGAAGATATATAATAAAAAGAAAATTCGAAATCATAAATATGATTATTTGTCCGACTTGCAAAGAAGAAATTGACGACGATTCCCGCTTTTGTGACCAGTGTGGTCAGGCTTTGCTATATTGTAATCAGTGTGGCAGGGTGGGTATAGGCCGGCGCTGTACTTATTGTGGTGGTTTGATGGTGCCTCCCGGTGATGGGGCGCAGATGTCATCGGCTAACGTTGCCTCTGTGGGTTATGCCACATACGGTTCTCTCAGACAAGATGATTCGCGTCATGCTGGTGGTGAAAGCATACCTGTGCTGACACTTGCCAATGATAGTCTGAATATCAGGATCGTGGCAATGAACGGTGCCATTATAGGTCGTCGTAAAGGACCTTATACCCAGTTCTTTGAGAAACAGGCATACGTGTCGGGTGTTCATGCCCAGTTGTTTTTCAAACCTGAGACGGGCTGGAGTGTGATAGACAAGCATTCTTCCAATGGCACGAAGTTAAACCAGCACCAGATACAACCTGATGTGAATATGACATTGAACAATGGTGATATTCTCACGATAGCCAATGTTAATCTGCAAGTCATTATTCGTTAAAGACAGATGATAGAACTTCATATATCTGCGGCCAGTTGGACTGGCCGCGTGAGGAGTCAGAACGAGGATATGGTATTGGTGGATCATCAATTCATCCGTGAAGACAGTTGTAAGACACAGGTTGTTTTGGATGGTGAGGACCGTTTTCTGATTGCAGTGGCTGATGGTATGGGGGGGCATAACCGTGGAGATGTCGCCAGTAGTGATGCCTTGCACAACCTCCAGTATTTCTTCTACGATATCCCGTCGTGCCTTACCGCAGGCGATTTCAATGAGGCTATCGTAGAATGGTTAGAATCCATTAATAACTATATTGCCTCGAAAGGTCGTGCCGATGAACAGTTCAAAGGCATGGGAACAACTCTGGTAGGCCTTGCCTATTACAATAGCAACTTCTACTCCTTGAACTGTGGTGACAGCCGACTGTATCGTTTCCATGACCATCAACTGGTTCAGTTGACAACAGACCACTCCCTGAACAAGACGGATGCTAACCAGAAGCGTTCGAATGTTATCACTAATTGTATTGGTGGAGGCTTCAACTCTTCTTTTATTGATATGGTGCAGATGACTGACAGTGTTAAGCCAGACGACCTGTTTCTACTCTGTAGCGACGGTCTGACGGACATGCTCCCCGATAGGGTGATTAGTGACCTTTTGGAAAAGAATGCTGATGCCAGTACTCTTTGTGATGCCGCCATCGAGGCAGGGGGCAATGACAATGTCTCCTGTTGTGTGATAACCATCAAATAGTAATCGTAAATCATAAATAGTAAGATGCCATTAAGATTACCCGATAAACTTCCGGCCATTGACCTGTTGAAGCATGAGAATATCTTCGTGATGGATGACACCAGGGCTCATTCACAGGACATCCGGCCCTTGCGGATTGCCATCTTGAACCTGATGCCGCTGAAGATAACCACAGAGACAGACCTGATTCGTCTGTTGTCCAATACGCCTTTGCAGTTGGACATCAGTTTCATGAAACTGAAGAGTCATACACCGAAGAATACGCCGATAGAGCATATGATGATGTTCTACCGTGACTTTGCCGAGATGCGTCAGGAGAAATACGACGGTATGATTGTCACCGGTGCCCCAGTGGAACAGTTGGAGTTCGAGGAGGTGAGTTACTGGGATGAGATTACCGATATCTTCAAGTGGGCCAAGACCCATGTCACCAGCACCTTATATATCTGTTGGGCTGCTCAGGCAGGACTCTATTTCCACTATGGGGTACCCAAGTATCCGTTGCCGATGAAGATGTTCGGCATCTTCCCGCAGAAGCCGCTGGACCCGAGACTGCCCATCTTCCGAGGTTTCGATGATGTGTTTATGATGCCTCACAGCCGTCATACGGAAATACATCGTGAGGATATCCTCGCTAATCCCGAACTGAACTTGATTGCAGAGTCAGACGAGAGTGGCGTGAGTATCGTCATGGCTCGTGGCGGTCGTGAGTTCTTCATCACAGGCCATCTGGAGTATGCGCCCAATACCCTCGACAATGAGTACAAGCGTGACAAGGATATCCGTAAGGATGTGGCACCGCCGCAGCATTATTACAAGAATGACAATCCTGCCAATCCCCCGTTAGTCACTTGGCGCTCGCATGCCAACCTCTTTTATACCAACTGGGTGAACTACTACGTCTATCAGGAGACACCTTATAATATTGATGACATCACTTGAACTGCTGGCTCCTGCCAAGAACCTCGCCTGTGGTATAGCCGCCATCGACCATGGTGCCGATGCCGTCTATATCGGCGCTTCACGCTTTGGTGCCCGTTCTGCAGCAGGCAACAGTATCGACGACATCCGCCAACTCTGCGAATACGCTCATCCCTTCGGCGTCAAGGTCTATGTGACCGTCAATACCATTCTCTACGATGACGAACTCGATGCCACCCGGCAACTCCTTCAGGACCTCCAAACGATAGGTGTCGATGCCATCCTTGTCCAGGATATGGCTATTCAGGAATTGTCGAGGAAAGAGTTCCTTCCTCGACTTCACGCCAGCACTCAGACCGACAACCGTACCCCAGAGAAAGTACGCTGGTTGCGTGACTTAGGTTTCTCCCGTGTGGTCTTGGCCCGTGAATTGTCTGTCGAGGAGATTGCGGAGATCCATCGTGAGGTGCCCGATGTCGAACTGGAGGTCTTTGTCCATGGTGCCCTGTGTGTCAGTTATTCAGGTCTCTGCTATGCCTCCCAATATTGTTTCGGACGTTCGGCCAATCGTGGAGAGTGTGCACAGTTCTGCCGGATGAAGTTCTCATTGGTCGATAGCGAGGGTAGGGAAGTGGAGCGGGACCGTTATCTGCTCTCCTTGAAGGACATGAACCAGAGTGACCATCTGCTGGAACTCATCGAGGCTGGTGCTACCTCTTTTAAGATAGAAGGCCGTCTGAAGGATATCGGCTATGTGAAGAATGTCACGGCAGCCTATAGCCAACGACTCAACGACATCATCCGTCGTTATCCTGACAAATACTGTCGCAGTTCAAAGGGGGAGTGTAGTTACACCTTTACCCCCGACTTGCGCAAGACCTTCAACCGTGGTTATACCACCTATTTCCTGCATGGTCGTCAACCCGAGATTGCTTCTTTTGATACGCCGAAGGCCATCGGCGAATATGTCGGAACGGTGAAGGAACTGCGTGGTGACTCCTTTAATGTGGCTGGTGTCACCAGTTTTGCCAATGGCGACGGGCTTTGCTTTGTCACTTCTTCCCCTCCTGAGTCAGGAGGGGTGCCCGTAGGGCGGGGTGGTCTGAACGTGGGCAAAGGTGAACTTGTGGGTTTCCGTGCCAACCGTGTGCAGGGCAACCGCATCTGGCCCTATCGCATGCCTGACGGTCTTCGTCCTGGTGTACGCCTCTACCGCAATAACGATCAGGAGTTTGAGCGCCTGATGTCGAGACCCAGTGCCGAGCGCCGTATCCCCATCCGCCTTGCCCTCCGTGCCGTTGCCGACGGTTTCACGCTCTCTGCCTCCATTCTCCCCCTGAGTAGGGGGAGCCAGAGGGGGTCTGATCAGCCTCCTTTATCGGATTCTGAGCACATGGGGACTGTCCCCATGATTCACTTCCGCGCAGAGCATCAGCAGGCCCAAAAGCCTCCTCACGAGAACATCATCCGCCAACTGTCGAAACTTGGCGATACTATTTATACCTGTTCTTCTGTCGACATCCCCGTTGATTTCAACTACTTCATTCCCAATAGCGTCCTCTCTGATATGCGTCGCTCTCTTGTGGCCTTATTGAGGAGTGAGGAGTGTGGAGTGAGGAGTGAGAATACTCCTGCGGCAGACTCTCCCATACAAGGAAATCTCACTCCACACTCCTCACTCCACACTCCACAAAGTTACCCCTACACCTATTTATATAATATAAGCAACCATCTTTCCCAACAGTTCTATGGTGCCAAGGACTTGTCTGCCTATGAACTGAAAGGTGGCGATGGTCCCATCATGCAGTGCCGCCACTGTATCCGCTACGCCTTGGGTTATTGTGTCAAGCATGGTGGTCAGCGTCCTACATGGAAAGAGCCCCTCTCTCTCGTCTTAGGCGACGGTCGTCGCTTCCGTCTCGAGTTCGATTGTAAGCATTGTCAGATGAATGTCTTTTCAATGCATAATTAATAATGCATAATGCATAATAAAAGAGTCACCTTGTTCAGGATATTTAGGCGCAGCCTATTATGCATGCTGTTTTGTGCATTATGCATGACGCTCTGTGGATGCTATAATCGTGGCCCTATCACCCCCGATGCTTGGAACCTGACGGAGCAGCAACTCGATTCTATCTCCTTCTACACCACTCACCACTATACCCAGAACTACAACTTCGTCGTGACGAGTGACTCACTCGTAGTCATCGCCCAGCAGCCAGAAGCCATGCCCATTCCCGAGGTGCTTTCCTCCCTTCATGGCGCAGCCGATTCTTCACTCTTCACGCTTCACTCTTCACTCTTTAAGGGCGAGCGCATTGTCGTGGCCGACATCATGACCGTTTCCTCCGACACCATCGACTCCGTCTGGGTGAAGGTGGCTCGCGACCAACTCACCTTTGGTTGGATTCACGAGAATGAACTCCTGGCGAAGGTCTCGCCAGACGATCCCATCAGTCAGTTCATCGACTTCTTCTCCGATGTCCATTTGTTGGCGTTTCTGGCTTTCTGTGTGGTTATCGTGGCGGCCTACGGTGTCCGTCGTCTGATGCGGCGTGGGGCAAAGATTGTGCATTTCAATGATATCCCCTCGTTCTATCCGACGACCCTCTGTCTGTTGGTAGCCTCCTCAGCCGTACTCTACAGTTCCATCCAACTCTTCGGTCCTGAGTCGTGGCGCCATTTCTACTACCATCCCTCGCTCAATCCCTTCGGCATGCCCCTTCATCTGGGACTCTTCGTCAGTTCCGTCTGGGCCATCGTCATCGTGGCCATCGCTACCGTTGACGATGTGACGAAGCATCTTCCCCTGGGCAGTGCCATCCTCTACCTCGGAGGCCTCACTGCCGTCTGTGCCGTTGATTACGTCATCTTCAGCATCACCACCTTATATTATATAGGCTACCCCCTCCTTATCGCATACTACATCTTTGCCCTCCGCCGCCTCTCCCTTCAGGACAGCATCTGACGACGGATCTTGTACCCCCTCAGTTTTTTCAGAGATTTATTACAAAAACACGCCGAATTGCTATCTCTGAGTTAGCAAAATCGGGGGCGCGTTTGTAACGATGCCTTCCACGGTTCGTGCTAATGCCTTGCACGAGTCGTTCCAATGCCTTGCATGAGTGATAGTAGGCATTACTATCAGGGGTAAATCCCTATCAGCACGAGGCATGTGAGGCATCAGCACGAATTTTACAGGCGGAGACACGAATATCGGAGGGCGGCAGGCCTGATGACGGTGGCCTCTGAAGATTGACAAGGATTTCAGCGTCGAGCGCTATGCCCTCGCAGTGTACAACGAAATCTACATGGCACTCTATGGCCTGGGAGAGGAGAATGGAAAAATGTAAAAAATTGAGCGTGAATAGTCTCAGTCTCAAATCTCAGTTCGAAAAAAGGATACCCCTTACATCGGACAACGCCCCTTCAAATCGTTGTAACTTATTGATTATTAAATATATATATAATATATAATATAAATAAGGAAAGATGGGGGTAGCTTAAAAAAACAACTGAGACTCTGAGACTGAGACTGCAAGCCACAACAAGCAACATCAAATTTTAATGTAACTCCTTATAAAGCAATGATTTACGATATTTTCAGCAGCACCGCCCCGGCGATGCCCAAGCCTGCAAAAGGCACAGAATGCATCCGTCTGCTGCTCTCACAGGTCACAAAAGGCATACAAAAACCCATGATTCCGATGTCTTTTCCCTCTTTTGGCGCACACATCAGCGGTGCAGAATTTCAGTATCCTGACAACAGTTGGAAGGATTTGACGGGCATAATGGGCAATCTCGTAGCAAAAAGTGGCGACAACAAAGGCTAATTCTCGTCTCCCGAGATTGTCAGAGACTCTGCTGGTGCACGCCCTTGACGGCGCGGCCCGAGGGATCGTTCATGTTACGGAAGGCGGCATCCCATTCGAGGGCGGTAGCGGTGCTGCAGGCCACGCTGGCCTCGGAGGGAACGCTGCGGGCGGCTGAGTCGGATGGGAAGTGCTCGGCGAAGATGCTGCGGTAGTAGTACTCCTCCTTGTTCTTCGGCGGATTGATGGGGAAGCGCTCTGCGGCATGGGCCATCTGTTCGTCGGACACGGCCTGGGAGGTGATGTCCTTGAGGGTGTCGATCCACGAATAGCCTACGCCGTCGGAGAACTGCTCCTTCTGCCGCCAGGCCACTTCGTCAGGCAGGAGGTCGGCAAAGGCCTCGCGCACGATCTTCTTCTCTATCGTGGAGCCTGGGCACATCTTGGCCTCTGGATTGGTACGCATGGCAACATCGAGAAATTCCTTGTCGAGGAAAGGCACACGGCCCTCGACACCCCATGCCGACAGACTCTTGTTGGCACGCAGACAGTCGTAGAGATAGAGTTTGCCTAACTTGCGGACCGTCTCTTCGTGGAAGTCCTTGGCCGTCGGAGCCTTGTGGAAGTAGAGGTATCCGCCGAAGATCTCGTCGGCACCCTCGCCAGAGAGCACCATCTTGATGCCCATCGACTTGATGACGCGGGCCAGGAGATACATCGGCGTGGAGGCACGGACGGTAGTGATGTCGTAGGTCTCGATGTAGTAGATGACATCGCGGATGGCGTCGAGACCCTCCTGGATGGTATAGTTGATCTCGTGATGAACGGTGCCGATGTGATCAGCCACCAGACGAGCCTTGGCCAAGTCGGGAGCACCCTTCAGTCCTACGGCAAACGAGTGCAGACGGGGCCAGTAGGCCTTCGTCTTCGAGTCGTCCTCGATACGCATCTCCGAGTATTTCTCGGCAATGGCAGAGATGACGGAAGAGTCGAGGCCACCAGAGAGCAGTACACCGTAAGGCACATCAGACATCAACTGACGCTTCACGGCACTCTCGAGGGCGTCATGGATGTCCTGCACACTAGCCGTGTTGTCCTTCACGGCATCATACTGCATCCAATCGCGACGGTAGTATCTTTTGAGTGAAGAGTGAAGAGTGAAGGGTGAAGAATTTGCTACCGCCATACCATCCGCAGATGAGACTCCGGTAGGAAATTCTTCACTCTTCATTCTTAACTCTTCACTCCACAAATAATGGCCGGGCAAGAACGGCTCGTAGCGCTCGCACTGCCCTTCGAGAGCCTTCAGTTCTGAGGCGACATACACAGTGCCATCACTATCATAACCAATATAAAGGGGTATCACACCGATAGGGTCGCGGGCTATGAGGAACTCGTCGCGTTCCTCATCGTAGAGCACGAAAGCGAAGATGCCGCTGAGGTCTTCGAGGAAGTCGATGCCCTTGTCACGATAGAGTGCGAGGATGACCTCACAGTCGCTGCCCGTCTGGAATTCGTACTGTCCGGCATAACGGCGACGGATCTCCTGATGGTTATAAATCTCGCCATTCACGGCCAGAACCTGTTTGCGGTCAGAACTGAAAAGGGGCTGTCCTCCGCTTTCTGGGTCGACGATGCTCAGTCGCTCATGGGCGAGGATGGCAGAGCCACCACAATAGATACCACTCCAGTCAGGTCCGCGATGACGGATCTTCTGACTCATTTTCAATGCCTTATCACGCAGAGCATGGGTCTGCTCCTTGACATTCAATATTGCTACAATTCCACACATATTCTTCTATAAACTTTAAACTGTAAATGTAATCATCTGTAAACTGTAAACCGTAAACTGTAAACTAAAGATATGACAGGTAGAGATAATTGGTCTGGGCAGGATATTCCGCAGCGAGGGTGTCGATCTGGTTGACAGTTGGCAAAAGGCCGAGTTCCTTACGCCATTTGCGGATGGTAAGGCCAGCCTGCTCAGGCTTCATGCGATTCTCCAAGCCTATCGCACGCCCTATCTGGAAGTCGGAGAAGCCGTAGACTTTGGCTGCGCGCAGCAGCGGGAACACCTCTGGCGACTGCAGATACTCCTTGAACTCGCTCGGTTCCATAAACTCAGAAACTTCCGTCAGTAGGGTCTGTTCTTTCAATTGCTCGTCGATATCGACGATACGCTTCAGTTTATGCAGAAACCAGCGGTCTATCATTGTCAACTGGTGTATCTGCTCTATACTGTAGCCTATCTTCATGGCCTTGGACACTACAAAGATGCGCATGTCGGTAGGCTCTTTTAATTGACCATTGACCATTGACCATTGACCATTATTGGCATCCGCCTCCTTTTGCGCAGCAGAATGGTCAATGGTCAATGGTGAATGGTCAATGTCATCGTGGTTCTCCACAAATCCGTGCATGCCTTGTCCAATCATGCGAAGGCCTTTCTGCAGCGCCTCCTCGAAGGTACGGCCGACGGCCATCACCTCACCCACACTCTTCATTGACGAGCCGAGTTCGCGCTTCACGCCGTGGAACTTGGTCAAATCCCAGCGAGGTATCTTCACGACTGTATAGTCAAGGGCTGGCTCGAAGAAGGCAGAAGTGGTCTTGGTGACGGAGTTCTTCAAATCAAAGAGTCCATAGCCCAGACCTAACTTGGCAGCCACGAAAGCCAGAGGATAGCCTGTGGCTTTAGAAGCCAGTGCCGACGAGCGGGAGAGACGGGCATTCACCTCGATGACACGATAGTCTTCCGACTGCGGGTCGAGGGCGTACTGCACATTACATTCACCCACGATGCCGATATGACGGATAATCTTAATGGCTAAGGCACGCAACTTATGATACTCGCTGTTGGTGAGTGTCTGCGAGGGTGCCACCACAATCGATTCGCCTGTATGAATGCCCAGCGGGTCGAAATTCTCCATGTTACAAACGGTGATGCAGTTGTCATACTGGTCACGCACCACCTCATATTCTATCTCTTTCCAGCCCTTTAATGACTTCTCGACCAGCACTTGCGATGAGAACGAGAAGGCCTCCTCGGCCTGTGCCAGCAGTTCCTCATCGTTGTCGCAGAAGCCAGAGCCCAGACCGCCGAGGGCGTAGGCTGCGCGAAGAATCACGGGAAAGCCCAACTCATGGGCCGCCTTCTGTACCTCCTCAATCGTGTTACAGGCCTCGCTCTTGATGGTCTTTACATCAATCTCTTCGAGACGTTTCACAAATAGGTCACGGTCTTCCGTATCGATGATGGCTTGTACGGGAGTACCTAATACCTTCACGCCATATTTCTCGAAGACCCCCTTCTCATAAAGCGCTACACCACAGTTCAAGGCCGTTTGGCCACCAAACGACAACAGAATCCCGTCTGGACGCTCTTTCTCTATCACACGCTCCACAAATTCA
>Ga0247611_10001850_pt1 | contig 36491 bp, 35 predicted proteins | sample 177DNAGHGhighgp2_FD_192422 | JGI IMG/M metagenome (GOLD analysis project Ga0247611, IMG submission 192422) | Sheep rumen microbial communities from Palmerston North, Manawatu-Wanganui, New Zealand - 1770 DNA GHGhigh gp2 | ecosystem: Host-associated > Mammals > Digestive system > Stomach > Rumen... | reverse complement strand
CTCCAGGCATTAAAACAATCTTTGCAATATCGCCATTGCTTGCTTCATTATGTGGTGTTCCCATAAATACCTCCATTAAATGTTACAAAAGCAGTGTATTTTAAAATACACTGCTTATTATACTATTTAATATTATAACCTATTTTTTCATAAAGAGTATTAAATTTTTAAAAAATTTATTTACCTTCATACTTAATTACAGAATCAACATTATAACCTGCAAGCTTGTCACGACCCTTTAATCCTTCAAGTTCCATTAAGAATACAATCTTAACTACTTCTCCGCCAAGTCCTTCGATAAGCTTTACAATAGCTTCAATTGTTCCACCAGTAGCGATTAAGTCATCAACAATAACAACCTTCTGACCTGGCTTAATTGAATCCTTATGCAATTCAACAACTGCTTTACCATATTCAAGATCATATTCAGCAGAAACAGTTTCACATGGAAGCTTACCCTTTTTTCTAGCTGGAACAAATCCCTTATTATTCTTATATGCAATTGGTACACCAAAGATAAAACCTCTTGATTCTGGACCAACTACAATATCATAGTCTACATCCTTTAAAAGATTATCAATTTCATCAATAGCTAATTTAAATCCATCTGGATCTTGAAGAACAGTTGTAACGTCTCTAAATACGATACCCTCTTTTGGGAAATTAGGAATACTTCTTACATAATCTTCAACCTTTTTCATTGCAACAAACTCCTTAATATGCTTAAACTAAACTACCTAAAATAAATATTAGGTTAATTATGACCACTTTTGTAATCATATATAAAATGACGCATTTTTTATTATACCATAAAATTTGTATTTTGTATAATTATTCGTCAAATTCACATAAAACGTAGAATCCTCTGTTGGTCTCGCCAACTTCCTTAACCACACCAGTTCTAGATTTAAGGCGTTCCGGTGTAGTGTAATTACCAGACATTGCCACAGCTGGCTCTATTGTATAATAATAGCTACTTGGTAGCTTACCCTCTGTAATTTCTACAACATCACCTTCCTTTACAAGTCCTGGTCTACTCATTGTAAAAGACATTTCTCTCATAGTTAAACCTCCCACTACAAGTTAATCTTTTCTAATACTTTTCCTGTGTATTCAATTACTTTTTTCTTTAGATAAATATTGTCTTTGCTACTAAGAGTATTATCACTATCATAAATAGTCTTAGCAGCGTCTGCACATTCTTTTAAAGTCTTAGAATCCGCAAAAACATCTGCAATTCCAAAATCAAAATCGCCACTTTGTCTCACCCCAAAGAAGTCACCAGGCCCTCTAAGTTCTAAGTCTTTTCTTGCGATTTCGAATCCATCGTTGCTCTTATTTAATATATCAAGACGTTTTTTAATTTTTTCTGATTTCTTGCCAGTCATAAAAATGCAATAACTTTGTGCATCGCCTCTACCTACTCGTCCTCTTAACTGATGAAGTCCTGCAAGTCCAAACATCTCTGCATTCTCAATTAACATAACTGTGGCATTAGGAACATTAACACCTACTTCAATAACTGTAGTTGAAACAAGGATATCAATTTCCCTGTTAGAAAAACGCCTCATTATCTCTTCTTTTTCCTTTGGTTTAAGTTTACCATGTAAATACTCTATTTTGCAATTTGGAAGTTTAGCTTTTAAATTCTTAGTATAGTCTATTACATTGGCAGCTTCAAAATTTTCGCTTTCTTCAACCATAGGACATATAACATAACACTGATGTCCTTTTGACACCTCTCTATTTAAAAAACTTTCTGCATTTTTTCTATAGGATTCATCAACAACAGCATTTTTAATTGGCAAACGCCCCTTTGGCATTTCATCAATTATGGAAATATCCAAATCTCCATATAAAATAATAGCCAATGTTCTTGGTATAGGTGTTGCAGACATTACAAGAATATGAGGTCTATTACCCTTTCCCGCAAAATTTTCTCTTTGACATACACCAAATCTATGCTGTTCATCTGTTATTACCAAAGCTAAATCCTTATAGACAAGTTTTTCTTGAATCAAGGCATGAGTACCAACAATTATCTGGCTTTCTCCGCTCTCAATTCTTTCATAAGCCTTCTCCTTTTGCTTTTTAGTCATTGAACCCACCAAAAGTTCAACCTTAATATCAAGATTATTAGTTTCAAAAAGACTTTTAAGTGATTCAAAGTGCTAAATAGCCAAAACCTCAGTTGGAACCATCATAGCCCCTTGATAACCATTAAGCGCTACTTCAAGCAAACTTATAGTTGCCACAATAGTCTTACCTGAACCTACATCGCCTTGAATTAATCTAGACATGGTTCTATCCCCTGTTAAATCAGATCTAACTTCATCTAATGTCCTTAACTGAGCATTAGTAAGCTTAAATGGAAGATTATTCAAAAATTCGTCTACTTCTTTAAGTCTTTTTATATGAAAATTATTAGGATTAGATTCTTTAGTTGATTTTAAGCTAAGGGTCGCAAGTATAAAGAGGAAAAATTCTTCAAAAGCAAGCCTATGTCTAGCTTTTATATAATCATCAAATTCCTTTGGAAAATGTATATTCTGTATTGCAAAATTATGTTCTGCAAGCTCATATTTTTCTCTAACCCAACTAGGAATAAATTCCGGCTCAAGATAATCCTTATTAATATCTAAAACCTGGCTTATACATTTAAGCATCATATTATTAGATAATCCCTTAGTTAGTGGATAAATAGGCATCATTGCACCTTTAAGCTCATTATATTTAGCAAGGGTAAAAATCTTAGGCTGTTCTAAGCAATAATGATTGCCCTTTATTTTAAATTTGCCTCTAAAGACATATCTAGCACCTAGCTTTAAACTTGCCTTTAAATAAGGCATATTAAAAAATACCACTTCAAAAATTGTGCCATCCATGTCCTTAAGCTTAGCTGATAAAATCTTTATCTTGCCACTGCCAAAAATATCCGGACTTTTACAAACCACACCTTCAATAGCAGACTCCTCATCTAGGTCTTCTAAAGTCTTAATTGTAACTGGCTCATTATAAATATCATAACTTCTAGGATAGTGCTTTAACAAGTCCTCTGTGGTATATAAATCAAGCTTTGCAAAATGCTCTGCAGTCTTTTCTCCTACACCTTTTAATTTAGTCAATTCCATATTAATCCCTAAATAAATAAATCAACGCATATAAATATACGTTGATTTATTATATACAAAAATTAATTTATTCTACTGAAACAATATAATAGTAAACTGGCTGTCCACCATATTGTAATTCTACTTCTACATCAGCAAATTTAGCACTGATTGCACTAACTGCTTCATTAGCTGCCTCTTCAGTAACATCGCTACCATAATAAACAGTAACTAATTCAGCATCATCAAACATCAAATCATTAATAAGATCTGTTAATGTTGTAACCATATCTGTACCAACTGAAGATAAACCCTTATCTCCTAAACCGATATAATTATCCTTCTTAATTTCCTTACCATCAATTGATGTATCTCTAACAGCATATGTTAACTGACCTGATTTAACAAGTCCTAAGCTCTCCTGCATAGATTCTGTATTCTCATCTTTGCTTCTACTAGCTTCAAAATTAATTAATGCTGTAATACCCTGAGGTACAGTCTTTGTTGGAATTACAATAATTTCCTTATCTTCAATAATGCTTGCTGCCTGATTAGATGCAAGAATAATATTGCTATTATTAGGTAATACATAAATTGTATCTGCATTAATCTTATCAGCTGCATTAAGAATATCTTCTGTTGAAGGGTTCATTGTCTGACCACCTTCAATTACCTGATCACAACCTAAATCTCTAAAAATCTGACCAATTCCTTCACCAGGTGCAATTGTAATAAATCCAAAGTCTTTCTTTGGTTCATCTGCCTTGCTATCCTTAACTTTAGCCATTGCTTCACTAGCTGCAGCAGCCTGCTTTTCAGCCTGAGAGACAACCTTCTCATTATGTTCTTCTCTCATATTATCAATCTTCATTCTTGTAAGTGAACCATACTTAAGACCTTCCTCGAATGCTAAACCAGGATGGTTAGTATGAACGTGAATCTTAACAATATCATCAAGAGAAACACATACTAATGAATCACCAATTGAAGTTAAGAATTTTTTGAAATTCTCTTCATCTTTTTCTGTGAATTCTCTTTCAAGATTAATAATAAATTCTGTACAATATCCAAATTTAATGTCTACATTCTCTATAGCAGCACCAACACCAGCTTTTTCTTCGCTGCTTGGCTTACTATCGCTTTCTGTAATTGTAAAATCAGTTACCTTACCTATAAGAGCATCATAGCAACCCTTTAATACTACTACTAAGCCCTGTCCACCTGAATCTACAACACCTGCTTCCTTTAATACTGGTAGCATATCAGGAGTCTTAGATAAGACAAGTTCTGCTTCATCTATTAATTTAGCAAGGAATTCTTCAACATCATCTATTTCTCCTGCAAGTTTAGAAGCCTTATCAGAAACACCCTTAGCAACTGTAAGAATTGTACCTTCCTTTGGTTTCATAACTGCTTTATAAGCTGTTTCTGTAGCTCTCTGACAAGCAAGAGCAATTGTCTCAACATCAATAGTTGTTGCAGTCTTAACTTCCTTAGTAAAACCTCTTAAAAGCTGAGATAAAATAACACCTGAATTACCTCTAGCTCCTCTTAAAGAGCCTGATGAAATTGCCTTTGATAAACTTGCCATATTCGGATTAGCAATTGCACTAACTTCTCTAGCTGCTGACAAAATTGTCATTGTCATATTAGTACCTGTATCACCATCTGGTACAGGGAATACATTTAAATCGTTAATCCATTCTTTATTAGCCTCAAGATTCTTCGCTCCAGCAAGAAACATCTTCTGCATAAGCGATGCATCTATAGTTTTTGTAGCCACTTTAATATCCTCCATTCTGCCAGGTATCTAAACCTGTCATTAAAATTTTATTAATCTATTACTCTTACACCTTCAACAAAAATATTAATTTTCTTAATTTCTAGTCCAGTAAATTCTGAAACCTTATATTTAATATTCTGAATTAAATTGTCAGAAACCGTATTAATACTTACGCCATAAGAAACAATAACATGGAAATCAATAGTTATCTTGTTGTCTTCATCTATATCAACTTTAATACCTCTTGTTAAGCTATCGCCACGAAGAAGTTTAACCAAACCGTCCTTCATGCTAACTGCAGCCATACCAACAATACCAAAGCATTCAACAGCTGTTGTACCTGCGTATTGTGCAATTACCTCAGGATCAATAGAAACCCTTCCTAACTCATTATCAAGAATACCCTTCATATCTCGCCTCCGCTCTGCGTCTTAATTTGTTGGGACGGTATTAAACCGTAAGCTTGCGCAGTAAACTTTATCCCTATTATTGATGACATTATACTATTATAATTACTTAAATTCAAGATTGTGTGTATCACAAGGAAAAGAAACTTTTTAATGTTTGAGTTTCTAAGTTTTTTGCAAAAAATAAAGTGAATTACGAGCTTTATGTTCCGTAATTCACCTTAATTACCTAAAGTATACATGCAGAAACTAATTAAGCACGTTCTACAGCACCAGAACGTAAGCATGATGTACAAACATACATCTTCTTAGATCCACCTTCAACCTTAACTCTAACAGACTTAACGTTAGCATTCCAAATCTTATTTGATCTTCTATGAGAATGGCTCACAGCATTACCAAAGTGAGCACTTTTTTCACAAATCGCACATTTTGCCATTACTATAACACCTCCTTATCAAACTTGGGGGTATTTTACCCACAACGTTAGTTATTATATCAGATAAAAATTAATAATGCAACAACATTTTAAAATTTAGTGACTTGCCTCGTCTATTGCTTCATCTATCTTCTCATCAGTCTTTACTTTGCCAGCCTTACCTGTAAATTTGTCTAAAATATCTGGAGCCATATCTAAAATCTTAGTTACAGTATCTTGATTTTTAATATTAACAAGCTTAGTTGCGCCATTCTGAATTACTAATACAGCACTTGGTGTAACTTTACCTGTCATTGCTCCGCCTGCGTTATTCTTCTTCTCTCCAGCAAATGCACCAGCGCCTACGCCAAAGGATACATCTACAAGAGGTAAAATAATTGTGTCATTAACCTTAACTGCATCTCCAACTACAGTTTTTGCAGAAACAAACGCATCCATCCCCTTAAAAAGAGAAGCTACTGTTGTATCAAAATTATTGTTAGCCATATATTCCTCCCTTATTATTTGCAAAATGCAATTAACCTTATTTATATCTATTTGTTTAATCCACAAGGTCCAAAAATATTTCTTGTTTATTATAACATAATATTCTTATTTGAAAACAAGCTCTCTAAATTTTTTATTTAAAAGAAGCTTAATAGCTATTACTAAAATGCTAATTAATCGAACATGACCTTTTAGTTTTATATCAGCTTCCTTTACGTCTCTATCAAATTCTGCATCTATATCCATAAGTAAGCCTGTAAGCCCACAAAATGGTGCAATAAACATTAACACCTGTCCTGTAGTTGCTGGATCTTCAAAACCTATATGTAACTTTATGCTATATTTTCTAGGTTTAATTGCTCTAAAAACTTCCTTAACTCTAAGAAATATAAAGTGCACAAAAGCCTTGTTTTCCTTATCTTCTATCATGTCTTTTACTTTGTTTATTTTTGATGATATATCTTCTTTTTTAGTCTTTATATCATTATATGTCTTTTTTATTTCTTTTAATAGCTTGCCTATTTTATCTCTTAGATTTCTGTAGGCATGTCTTATTTTTTCAAAAACTGATTCCTTCTTTATTTGTTCGCTTATATCCTCAACATCATCAGGTTCAACAACGTCCTTATTGTCCTTAACATTTTCGTCTTTAATATCCTCAACGCCTTCACTATTAGCAGTAAGAAAATCGTCTTCTTTGTCTTCTTTGTCTTCTTTGTCTTCTTTGTCTTCAAAATCATCTTCAAAGACGTTTTTTTCTTTCTTTGTTGTAGTTTTCTTTATAGCGTCTTTACTAGGGCTATCACTTTTTAGAACATTAAAGACTAGAATTCTTAATTTATATTTAAAGTCATCATTATATTCTGCTTTAAATGAAATTAATCTCAGAAGCCAACTAACTCTTATTTTTACATCTAGCTTTTCGTGATAAGCCCCATAAATGTTATATTTGATGGGCACAAATAAAATAAGGCACAATAAAAAAATCACAAGACAAAGTAAGCTAAGAATAATTATACCTAATACTTTTAATATCATTAATAATACGCTTAACATCTCCACCCTCGCTAATTATTTATTCCAAGATATGCCTTAATATTAAAGCCTCCTGTTTCCTTATAAACCCTGTCAATTAAATCTCGCACAATTAAAAAGGCCTCATCCTTTCCCTTAGCAATTCCTATAACAAAGAGTTTATCCTGGATTTTGTTATTTTTATAATGTGCTTGCAATAATTCATTGCTTGAGATTATATCAAGTAAATTATTAGGGTTTGATGGAAATGTAATAAGATATGTATCTATAGAAAAGTCGTTTTTTTTCAAATGACGAAATATTTTATATTTAGTTTTCTTTGCTTTCTCACCAAATATAAGATGTTTATAAAATACCATGCAATCCCTCTAATCTTTAAATATAGCGGATCTAAATTTGCATTTAAATCCGCTTAATTAAACTTAAATAAATTCTACCACTAATTTTAACCTTTAACAACAGATTTTATTATTTCAACAACTGCCTTCTGCTCAGCTAAATCACTGCATGAAATAAGTGATGAATTAATATAATCCTGTATTTCTTTAGTATCATTAAAAAAGACTGGTAAATTTGATAATACTGATGATTCAATAGCTCTCTTAATGAGATTTTCCATACCCTTAAAGCTTTCATCAAGTTCCTTTATAAGTTTCTTAGCTGTATCATCAGCATAAGAATCATCAGGAATTTCCTCGGCTGATTCATCTACAAATAATGACACAAAATCACTACCTGACTGTAATTTAGTAACCTTTAATAGATTCTCATATCCTGCCTTTAAATAATCATCAAGTTCATTAGTTAATTCCTTATTAACATAGTCAATTATATAATCTGAGCTTGTAATATTCTCTAAGAGTTTCTCCTGCTTACCCTCAAATTCTGTGAAATTCTCAGCTATTAAATCCATGCCAGTTCTTGTGATTGCCGCAGTACATGTATCAAGAATAATCTTAGTAGCTAATGTAAGTTCTTCATTATTACCAAGACTGTATTCCCTAAGAAGTGAAATTGTAAGGAAATCATTAAGCACCTGTGTTAATAAGACATAGCCATCAGCTATATTATTAATATTAGCACTTGCAAAATCAAAAGCTTTCTTTAATTCTTCATACTCTTCCTTAGTTACATCGCCATATTTAACATTAGATAATTTATCAAGCGCCGTTGCCAGTTCTTTAAAACAACTAATATCACCCAAGTCCTTTAACATAGCAGTTGTACTTAAAGAATAGTAAAAATCATCAATTGAAGACTTTGTTGCGCCATGATATAAACTAAAAGCATCTTCAATATGATCAAAAAATTTTCCCTTAGACATTCTCATTGGAAGCTGTCCAATAATTTCAGAAATTTTTGTATTAATAACCACATTATCCTTATCAGCTAATATATAATGCATTACCTCATTAGTTAAATAAGTATTGTAGTAATCATAGTCAAATTCACTATCCTTAAATTTATATTCAATTCTATTTAGAACATATTCATAAATTCTTAGTCTATCAACAATATTAGTTACCTTCTCCATAGTGCTAATAAAGTCTTGTCTAATTTGTTCCAATGTAGAAATATTTTCTATTTTAAAGCCGTTTTTAAATGAATCTTCTATTATGCTCCTAACCTTCTCAAAATCAGAAACAAAAGAATCGTTAATATCCTGTTCTAATAAAATATCAACCAAAGTGTAAAAATTCATTGATAATTTAATAGCGCCTAATGTGCTATATAACGAAGATGCAGACTTTAAATACATCAAAAGATTATTATCTAATTCCTTGCCGTTATTTATTTCCCTTGCTATATACGATAAATTTTTCAAGATAATCTCCCTTTCTATGCATTTTTATTATAATAAAACACATACATGTTATAATACACTTTTAGGCGCTCTAAATCAATATATCAAACTTTCAAAGCCACTTAAATTCTAAACTTTATCCTTATTTAGTAACTTTTTCATAAAATGGGCAAAAATCAAATGTCTTAAAATAATCCTCTGGAGTCTCAGCTCTTCTAATAAGTTGCACATCTCCATCTTCTTTTAATAAAAGTTCAGATGATCTTAATTTACCATTATACTGATAACCCATAGCAAAACCATGTGCACCTGTATCATGAATAATTAAATAATCTCCCATATCTATTTTTGGTAACTTTCTATCAATAGCAAATTTATCATTGTTCTCACATAATGAACCTGTAATATCATATGTGCATTCAAGAGGGGCATCTTCCTTACCTGCCACTGTAATATGATGATATGCTCCATACATTGCTGGTCTCATTAAATTAACTGCACATGCATCAACCCCAATATATTCCTTATATGTATGTTTTTCATGAATTGCCTTAGTAACAAGACAGCCGAAAGGTGCTAGCATAAATCTACCAAGTTCTGTATAAATTGCCACATCACCTAAACCTGCAGGCACTAAAACTTCATCATAAACCTTATGAACTCCATCACCAATTACTAAAATATCATTAGGAGTCTGATCTGGCTTATAAGCCACACCAACACCACCTGAAAGATTAATAAAACTCACACTAATGCCTGTCTTTTCCTTAATTTCAACAGCAAGCTCAAATAGAATCTTTGCAAGTACAGGATAATATTCATTAGAAACTGTGTTACTTGCAAGAAATGAGTGGATACCAAAGCGTTTAACACCCTTTCCCTTTAAAATCTTAAAAGCCTCAATTAACTGGTCATGAGTCATACCATACTTAGCATCTCCAGGATTATCCATAATATCTGTACCCATCTTAAAATAACCGCCTGGATTAAATCTACAACTCATTGTTTCAGGAAGCTTACCTCCTGCAATTTCCTCTAAAAACTCAATATGAGTAATATCATCTAAGTTAATTGTTGCACCAATTTTTAGGGCAAGTTCATATTCTTCTCTTGGTGTATCATTTGATGAGAACATAATCTCCTCTGGTGCTACATCTAAGGCCTTAGCCATCATAAGTTCTGTATATGATGAACAATCAAGGCCGCAACCATAATCTCTTAGAATATTAATAATAAATGGGTTTGGTGTAGCCTTAACCGCAAAATATTCTCTAAATCCCTTATTCCATGAAAAAGCCTGCTTTAACTTAGCGGCATTCTCTCTAATTCCCTTTTCATCGTATAAATGAAATGGTGTTTTGTATGTCTTTACAATGTCTTCAATTTTGTCTAATGTAACAAACGTTTTTTTACTTCCCATAATTGTCCTCTTTTCCTACTTTACTACATATTGTGTACAATCTAAATCAATAAAACCCCTTTAAAATAAGGGCTTAGTAATTTCGATTCACTTTTTGATAGTATTAAATTTCTCTTTCCTTGTCAAGTTGGTTTTATATATCTAACCCCAAAAAAGGCGCAAAAAATCCTGTGCTTAAAGCACAGGATTAGTTTTATTATAAATTGCAACCAACAAATGCTGTTTCTGAAACATCGACTTTTTCGGAAATCTCAGGTTTCTTTAGATTTACGCAATTTCTAAAAGCTTCACTTCCAATAACTCTAAGCGTCTTAGGAAAGAAGATTTCGCTAAGTCTAAAGCAATTCTCAAATGCATTAGCATCGATTTTCTTAACTCCATCTGGTAACCAAACGCTTACAATATCACTTCTATTAGAGAAGAGCTCTTCTGGAATTTCTGAGAAATCGCTCATATCAATTTCCTTATAAGTTTTGTTGTACAATTGTACTTTGATTCTTTCTTGTTTCATATCCTCCCTCTTTCTACATGTAAAACATGTTGCCATTTTTTTGGATGGCTCCTTCATTTATGCCTTGCTTTTAGCAATGGCTTTATATAAGCACCAACGTCTAATTTATGCCACGTAATTTAGCAATCATTGGACTAACAGTCGCTGCACTAGCCTCATAAAAGCCATACAAATCTGTATTTTCAGTGCTTTTTGCGTTATTAAATAAATTGTTACCAAGGGCAACAACATCTCCATACAAGCCATAATCCATATTAGGATAATCTTTTCCATTAGTAAGCCCAGCCAGGTTTGTATCCTTATCATTTGTAATTAAACTAACTAATCTATTAGCAACGTTTTCTATCTTATTGCTATAAGCAGAATTTGTACCATAACCGCTACTATAAATTTTTAGAAGTTCTAATAAAATTCTATCAATAGAAACCCTTCTAAAGGACCTATTAGTGTAGGAATTATCACTTATTGAAGCAGTTCTTCTAGGAATCTGTTGATTAACCCTACTATTAGTATCTTCTGTAAATTTACTAGCACTTGGTACTTCAATGTCTACATTGGCATTTTTAAGATCAGTAGGACTTAAATTGTCCAATGTTCTAGAATCATTATCTAGGGCATTTGACAATAAATTATTAATTTTTTCTATGTAATTATTAGTCTCTGTATATGGCGGCACACCATTGTATTTGTCCACTGCTCCAGAACCTGCATTATATGCCGCAAGACTTAAGGTAACATTTCCATTGTATTTATCAAGAAGGGAAGCAAGAATTTGTGCTCCGCCATTAATATTCTCTTCCGGGTCATAGGGGTTAGAAATCCCAAGATCACTAGATACAAAAGGCATAAGCTGCATAATGCCCTGTGCTCCACAGCTTGATGTAGCATTAGCATCAAAAGCTGATTCTGCATAAGCTACAGCTTTAAGTAAATTCACATCAACATTATTGTCACTTGCTGCCTTTGAAAAAATCTCATTTAATTCATCTGGTGAATTAATCTCATTAAAAACAGTGTCAAAGGACGCACCTGTGACACTGTTAGAATCATCTGAATATTTAACTTGATAGACATTGCCATCAAGTGCTTCTACTCCATAAATCCCATTCATGTTTATCCTCCAAAGTTAAGCCTTTGAAAGCCCCTCGTTATCCTTTCTAAATTATCCTCTATCTCTTAAGCAAACATCTTTCTTCGTCTAATCTGTTCCTTCATAATAAAACCGCCAAGCAATTCATCAAACTCTGGCATCTGACAACCATAGCTATATTTGCCGGTTTCACTATTATATGTGGACCTGATTATATAAGCATTCATTAAAAACTCCTCGTCATCTGGTGAATAAGATAACCTTACCTTATCTCCCGTCTTTAACTCTTTGTCTGAAATAAATGCAAATCCTGACTCAGATATGTCCTTTACATATACATTAGTTTCTAAAAGTTTCGCGCCATCATAAACTCCTAATAATAAAACCTCATCAATAGGAAGACGATATGCACCACGTCTATTATAGGCTTCGCTCTCAATGTTAGTATCCATAATTCTATAATAAACTCTACCTCTTAGTGGCAAGGTGTCTACTTTAACGCCCTTCCATATATATAGTTTATTTAATAATTGACAATAGATATTAATCTTTGAAAGTGGCATTCTAACTGCCCTTCCTTTCGCTTTAACACTGGCTAGAATAAGTACGCCTTCCTTCTTCCCTATAATTCTTGTCTGGAATTCGCATACTCTATCCGATAAAGGAACTTGAAGTGTTACCATATTGCCCGTAATCAACTCAGATAAATTCATACTAAATCTCCCCTTTAAGTCAAATCTATCATTCACGGTTTAAAGCACTAAACTATTAGTAACGCTTATATAAGTATTATACTCTTAGCATAGTATTATCGCAAGAAGCAAGATGCACAAATTTTAATATATTTTTAGTATCCGAAATATTCATCTAGCACATCTCTTGCTACATATTGTGCTGATGCTACACCTTTGTATCCACCTTCAAGTACAACGCAAATTGCAATCTTTGGGTTATTTGCAGGTGCAAAGCCAACAAACCACGAATGATAATCAGAACCGTCTCCATACTGAGCAGATCCTGTTTTTCCTGCTACTGATACATCATAGTTTCTAAAAGCTGTTCCTGTACCTGTCTTACATACCTGTTCCATGCATTTCGTTATGTAATTTACCTGTGTTTGTGACATCATAGTGCCAAGATTTTCTGTAGTGTAAGGAACAACTGTGTTTCCATTGCTATCAACTACTTTATCGACAAGTTTTGGCTTTACCATAACCCCTTTATTAGCAACTGATGAAACAATCATTAAATTGTGTAATGGACTTATCATTGTTTCACCCTGTCCTATTGCAGTTTCCTCCACAGCACTTACTGATGAATTTTCATTTAGTTTAAATGAACTTTGATTATATGTAAAATCAACTCCTAGAGATTCATTAAAAAGGAATCTAGAAACTAAACTTACATATTCAGTTCTTGATAGGGAAACACCCATGGTAGCAAAAGCTGAGTTACATGAATTTGCAAAAGCTGTAACTAAAGTTTCATACCCATGAGCTGTATTTCCTGCACAATTGATTCTTGTTCCGCCAGTGATATTTACTCCTCCACTACAACTAAAACTAAAATCTTCATAGTCAGAATTTTGTTCCATATAAGCTAGTAATGTAAGTATCTTAAAAGTTGATCCTGGTGGATATAGACCCTGTGTAGCTCTATTAACAAGCACAGAATCCTCGCTATCATAAGTTAACCATGTACTATAATCTTCAACAGCACTGTTAGGATCAAAGTTTGGATAAGAAGCCATACATAAAATCTTTCCGGTAGTTGGATCCATAGCTATAACAGCACCTTTATTAGTTCCAAGGGATTCTACTGCAGCTTTTTGTAAATCCACATCAAGAGTAGTATAAACATCATCACCCTGATACTTTGTTCCCTCAATATCATCATTTATCTGAGTAAAAATATTTTCTGCCTTTGATAATAAATAATAATTTTGTGATAGTTCAAGTCCACTTCTACCATTATTGTTAAATCCTACCACATGACTAAAAACGCTTCCTAGTGGATACTCTCTTGTCTCATTTCCTGCTGCATCAATTTTTGTTGTAGCAAGAACTGTACCATCATTTGCAAGAATATCACCACGAATAACGTCGTCTATGTGGGAATCAATTAATGAATTGTATGGATTATTTAGAATATTTTTTGCTAAAAAGGCATTAAATACAACTATGTAAACTATCATAATTCCAAAAACCAACATAAAGGCGTATGAAATTCTATTAGTTTCTTTATTTTTATCCGTTTTATTTGTTTTTTTCTTTCCCATTTACTAACTCTCTTTCATCATGTCTCATATTATACATAGCATTAATTAGTGCAAACATCACAAGTGAACTTAAAATTGAACTACCACCGTAACTTACAAATGGCAATGTTACACCCGTCATTGGAATAAGCTTTGCAGCTCCACCAACAGTTAAAAATACCTGGAAGCCATATGTACATCCAAGTCCTACAGCAACTAATCTATAAAACAATGTGTTACATTTACTTGCAATACTCATCATTAGAATTAAGTTATTAAGACAAACAAGTACTAATGCCAAAGAAAAAATAATACCAAATTCTTCTGATATGGCAGAGAACATAAAGTCCTTAATTGCAACTGGTATTCTTTCAGGTGCTCCCTTAGTTAGGCCATAACCAAACCAAGAACCCATTCCAATTGCAAATAAGCTCTGTGTTATCTGATATCCTGTTCCATCTATTCTTGACCAGGGATCAAGCCATATTAGGACTCTTTGTTTAACATGTCCAAATAAATTATATGCCAAATAAGATGCCACTCCAAAAGATAAAAATCCGCAAGCCAAGTAGCCTCCCTTTTTAGTAGCAATATAAAGCATAGTCATATAAACAATAAATAAAATTAAAGCTGCTCCAAGATCTGTAGCACATACAAGCAAGAGTACATGTATGGCAGCAGCTATACTTACATAAACTACATTCTTAAATTCTGTGCTCTGATTAAATGCAGAAGCAACAAATAATACAAAAGAAATTTTTACAAATTCCGCAGGCTGTATTGAAAACTGACCAATAGAAATTGTTAAATTAGCACCAAAAACCGTGTTTCCAAGTAAAAGCACAATTAAAAGTGTAATACCAATAAAGCAATATGCCCATGCAAAATTTCTAAAGGTCTTAACCTTTTTAAATAAAGCCGGAATTATAAATGTGATAACTGTTGAAATTGCAGCTATAGTTAACTGTTTTAAACACTTATCATAATCAAGTCTAGCTATCATAATAAAACCAACCATCATAAGAAGGCACATATTATTAATAAGCAACTTAGAAGCTTTTGGATAAAGCAGGCTATAAACCCCTATAACAACTATAAAGTAAATCACTTCTATAAAATACAAGTAAAAATATTTATAATCGTCATATGCAATAAAAAGCATCCAATAGCAAAGGAAATGTATTAAAAACATAATGCAGTACTGCCAGAAATAAATTCCTCCACGCTTCTTCTCCTTTGTGCTATATCCCACATATGAAGCTAGGCAATAAAATGCCATTAAAAAGGCCAATACATATTTTGATAAATCGAAAAGTAATGATTGCATTTATTCAACTCCTCTATAAAAATGTCCATATTCTACAATTCGTTTTTCATTGTATTTATCCATTATATCAAGTAAACTGTAATCTTCAAGCTTTTTAAAATGTCTTATTAGTTCAATTAAATCATTTTCATTCTCAATATCAAATCTTAAATAGCCAGCTTTAAGGTCTTTATACTCATTTGTGTCTAGTAAATTAATCTTTTTTGAATTCATCTGCATATAACAAAATGAACATATTGACATAATTTCGTAATCATTGCCCTTATGGCTTTTTAATAGATAATTTTCCCTTTGCTTATTACATGCATTAAAGGTTCTTTTTGGGCACTGCTCACTTATCATAAGTGGTGCAGTTGTTAAAACAGGCAATTCAAAGGATTCATCAAGAACAGATCTTAATTCCCTTTCATTTAATTCAAGGGCTGCGCTAAATCCCTTTATTTTTAAATGGGTTAATGGTATTTTTAAAAATTCTTCCTTAGCCCATGTATTAAACACATACATATTACTATCAAGTATTACATCTAGGCTCCTATCTAATTTAGCAATATATTCATCTATAAAAGCTAGCTCTTCTAAACTTCTAATTAAAAATCCATCCACATCTAAATAAATTGCTGTGTCTATTAATTTTTTAAATGTATCCAAATGACTAGTCTTTAAAACATGTGGAAGTGCCATATAAAGCTTTGTATTAAATGACTTTATTCTACTAATTTCTTCTTTATAGTCACTTAGTTTACTATCTTCTTTAAATTTAGAAGCAAGGCTAAATAAATCATTAAAATCTATATAAACCCTTGAAATTAAACTATAATTTGTAAGTTTTTTAGTTAAGCTTATGTCCTTAAAATATAAGCTTAGCTTTTTATCTTCACTATTAGAAGCCATATCTTTAGTTAAGCTATCATTATTAAGGATTTCTGGTTTAACATAAGTTCTTTTATGATTATTTTTTATCTTTTCTTCAAGTAATCTTAACACTTCTCTTCTAGCCTGTTTAACTTGTCCCATAGGAAGAAAGGCATTGCCATCAATATTAATTTCTGCATCTCCTAAGACAAAATTAGTATCTCCCATTGCGCAAATACCCTTTAATATACTTTCCTTAGTTATGCTTGCACTTTTTGCTTCACTAACTACAGGACCTATATAACTAACATCTAGATATTCATAATCCTCGTAATCATTGGAATAATATGTGTCCTTATTATTCTTTAATTTACCATAGTATTTATTGTTATAATCTGGATTTTTAATACTAGCATTAAGGACTAATTCACTGCCAACACTAACATACATGCTTAAATCCACTTTAATCTTAGGAGGATTATCAACGTATTCTGACATGACCAAAGCCTTTAATTTAGCATTATTCATTCTATTAATAACTCTACCCTCAAAAAGCTTATATTTCTTAGGTAAATTAACTACTAAGGTATCATTTCTTTTGACATTATTACCACTTGTAAAGCTTATTCCATCCTCAATTTCAAAGACATCACCAGCATTAATATCCTCTAGTGCCTTAAATGTAATTTTACCTGATACATTCTTTAGAACCCGTAGAGCTTTAGTTCCCATATGATTTGGTCTGTTTAGAGAAATCATTTCTCTACCCTTAGTGCTATTGTAATAGCCAGTAGTAAACATTCCTCGATTATATATATCAAGTAAATTATCAATGTCTTTTTTATCCACTTTATAGCCTTCTCTGCCCTTTTCAAAATACATATCCAAATACTTACGATACATACTTGTAACATAACTTGCATAGGTAATATTCTTCATTCGACCTTCGATTTTTAAAGAATAAACCCCTGCTTCAATTATATCTGGCAAAATAGGAATACTGCACATATCCTTTGGACTTAGGATATATTTTTCGTTATTTTTATTAATTGTTTGACCATTAAGCACACAATCATAGGCCATTCTACAAGGCTGAGCACATCTACCTCTATTTCCGCTTCGACCACCATTAAATGATGAAAGTAGACACTATCCAGAATATGAATAACAAAGAGCGCCATGAACAAAGCTTTCAATTTCTAAGTCAGGAAGTTCCTTATGTAATTCACTAATTTCTGAAAGACTCATCTCTCTTGATGTAACAACTCTTGTAGCACCAAGTTCTCTTAAAATTTTACTTCCCTTTGGGCCTGTCTGTGTCATTTGTGTACTTGCATGAATATCTAAATCAGGAAAATTTTCATGAATTAAGTTAAACACGCCTAAATCCTGTACAATTACTGCATCAAGTCCATTCTCGTAAAAAGGAATTAAAAAATTTATCAAATTATTATCTATTTCATTCTGCTTTAAAAGTGTATTAACAGTTAAATACACCTTTCTTCCAAATTTGTGGGCATACTCAAGTATCTCAAGCATTTCCTCATTGTTTAAGTTACCTGCATAAGCTCTTGCACCAAACATATCTCCACCAAGATAAACCGCATCTGCTCCTGCGTTTATTACAGCCTTTGCTATTTCAATAGAACCGGCTGGTGCTAAAACCTCTGCCCTTGATCTATTATTAAATTCAAAATCCATCTATTTATCATCCTTTATAAAACTTTATACAAAAATATAAGGGGATTTTTAAAACCCCCTTGTGAGCATATTATAGCATACTTGTAGAAAAAATATCATCTAGTGCATTTTTTCTTTTGTCTCAAGTCGTACAATTTCTTTTTGATATTTTTTTATCTCTTCTTTTAGATTCTCTATCTCTTTATTAGCTGCATCCTGCTTAATTCCCGCAGCTATAAGTTCATGCTTTAAATCATAGATTTCCTTATCTTTACGCTCTAAATCTTCTCTAATTGTATCTCCTAAATTCTTAGATTTAAAATAATCATCTGCTATATTTAGAAAAATTAAAGTCGACTTTATATCAGAAGATAATCTACTAAAGCCATCTTCCTTACTAAATTCATCTAATTTATTATTAATATAGGATGCAACTTTTTGAAGATATTCTTCGCTTTCATATCCTCCAACAGTATATACTTTTCCGCCTATAACCACCTGTGCAGTGTGCTTTTCTTCCATATTAAGTCCTCCCTATATTGGGTTTATATTTTCACAATTACCTTAAAATAATTATACTGTATTTTTTAAATACAATCAACATTTATTATATAATAAGTATTATGAATGCTCGTTCATTTTTCTTCCAAGAATATCATAGGCTTTCTTCGTTGCAACCCTACCCCTTGGTGTTCTATTAACAAAATTATTCTGTATTAAATATGGCTCATATACATCTTCTAAGGTATTGCCATCTTCACCAATGGATGCTGCAAGGGTATCAATTCCAACAGGTCCGCCCTCAAACTTATCAATAATTGTTTCAAGAATAAGTCTGTCATTTTTATCAAGGCCTGCTCTATCCACATCCAATAAATCAAGAGCATAGTCGCATACATCCTTAGTTATTACACCATCATATTTAACCTGAGCAAAATCTCTTACTCGCTTTAAAAATCTATTGGCAAGTCTTGGTGTACCTCTTGATCTTCTTGCAAGTTCAAAAGCACCCTCCTTATCAATCTTAACCCCAAGCTTATCAGAGCTTCGAATAATTATTTTCTCCAATTCACTTTCGTTATAATATTCAAGATGTCCTATTACTCCAAATCTATCACGAAGGGGCGCAGATAGTAAACCAGCTCTTGTTGTAGCCCCAATCAAGGTAAATTTAGGTAATTTAAGTCTTATGGATCTAGCTGTTGCGCCTTTACCAATCATAATATCAATTTCAAAGTCTTCCATGGCAGGATACAATACTTCTTCTACCTGTCTATTAAGTCTATGAATCTCATCAACAAAAAGCACATCGCCCTCACTTAAATTATTAAGAATAGCAGCCATTTCCCCTGGTTTTTCAATTGCAGGACCAGAGGTTACCTTAATATTAACTCCCATTTCATTGGCAATAATGTTAGAAAGAGTTGTTTTACCAAGTCCAGGAGGTCCATAAAAAAGGCAATGATCAAGGGCATCTCCCCTTTCTTTAGCAGCTTCTATATAGACCTTTAGATTTCTTTTTATCTTCTCCTGTCCAACGTAATCTTCCAAATATAGGGGACGTAGAGAGCCTTCTGTTTTTACATCTTCTTCAGTTATCTGTGTAGAAATTAATCTTCTCTCCATTATTTTTCCTCTTTAAATTTATTTATTAGTAAGGTTTTTTAAGGCCTCACTAAGAATCTCATCTGAATTTTTACCTGTAATATCCACAAGTTTAACAGCCCCAATAGCTTCCTTTTGAGCAAAACCGAGGGCAACTAATGCTTCAATTGCATCGTTTTTAAGCATTAATTCATCCCCACCAGATTTAGCCTTATTAATATTAATAAAGGCTGTTTCTTCACTTTCAAGCTTAACCTTATCCTTAAGTTCAATAATAAGCTTTTGAGCTGTCTTAGCTCCAATACCTGGTGCAGCTTTTATGGTAGCCACATCATCTGATAGTACAGCATATCTTAAATCATTACAGCTAATTGTAGAAAGAATGCCAAGAGCACCCTTTGGGCCAATGCCATTGACTGTTATAAGCATCTTAAAGATATTTAAATCATCCCTTGATAAAAAGCCGTATACATTAATAGCATCTTCTCTAACATAAAGGTAAGTATAAACCTTTATTTCCTCACCAATACTAGGCAAGCTTTCAAGTACCGTTGCTGGAACAAAAATATTAATTCCAATACCGTTATTCTCAACCACTATTGTATTTCCAATAATCTCCTCTAATTCTCCCTTAACATAAGATAACATAATCTTCTCCCTTACATTTCTTTGCTAAGACAATAATTTACAAAATTCCTTGCGGTTCTACCAGAAAATCCACCATGGGAAATTTCCCACTTATTAGCTTCTAGTAAAAGTTCTTCCTTACTTAATTTAATATTATTGTCTTTAGCAAGCTCTAATACTATATCTTCATATTCAAATTTACCTGGTTTACCGTAATAAATCTGACATCCAAATCTATTAACTAATGAAAGCTTTTCTTCCATGTTATCTGATTTATGAATACCATTATCCACTTCAACATCTGCTCTATCTTTCCAAGTTTCTTTAATGATATGGCGTCTATTAGATGTTGCATAAATAAGGATATTATCAGGCTTTGTCTCAACGCCACCTTCAATTACAGCCTTAAGGAATTTATATTCAATTTCAAATTCCTCAAAGGATAAATCATCCATGTAAATTATAAATTTGTAATTTCTATTCTTAATTTGTGAAATGATATTTGAAAGGTTCTTAAATTGATGCTTATAAATCTCAATCATTCTAAGGCCCTTATCATAATACATATTAACAATTGCTTTAATTGATGTTGACTTACCAGTTCCGCTATCGCCATAAAGTAAACAATTATTAGCCTTTCTACCCATAACAAAACCTTCAGTATTCTCAATTAATTTCTTCTTTTGAATCTCATATCCAACTAAATCATCAAGAACAACATTATCCATATTATTAATTGGAATTAAACTAAAGTCTGTGCCATCACTTGTTTCCTTAATTCTAAAGGCCTTATTTAAGCCATACATTCCAACGCCATATGCCTTATAAAAATCCGTAATTATATTAAAGAAATCATCTCCAGATTTAGCAGCCTCAAGCTTTTTACTTACAGATTGAACCTTAGATGAAACATTGGCATTATACATTAGCTCGCTCTTCTTAATTGATACATAATTAGATATTACACTAAAGCAGGAAATATCAAGTTCTTCCTCAATCTTACTGAAATCGTAATTAAAAATATTATAGAAAATTTCAAAATCCTTTTTAGCAAAAATATTAACACTTCCAGTCTCACTTGCTCCTTGGTTCTCACAAGTAATACTAAAAGGATTCTCAGTAGTAATTAGTAAAAATGCGACATAATTGTGCCATAAATTATTATCAAATCCATAATCAGTTGCAACTTCTAATAGTCTTCTTATCTCGTTGTTTATTCTTTCTATTAATTCATCCTTGTTGTAATTTCCTAAAGAAAAACTCTTGAAAATATCAGACATCTTATAAAGAATGCTGTCTTTGCTTATGTTACTATAAATCAACAATTTACTAACTTCCCTGTACATTTTTCTTTCCTTTCTTTAATCGTCTTTCATAAGAAATTATATAGGCAATAATAAGTATGATTCCTATTATGCTTATTATCTTACCTTCCTTAAATAGCGGAGTATTATAAACCAGTTTAATTGTATGTTCCCCCTTTGGAACATATATGGACATATAAGTTAAATTGCCCTCAAAAACCGTTGTTTTAACCCCATCTATATAAGCTTCCCAACCACGTGAATATGGTATAGAGAAGGTAAGTAATCTATCAGAATCCGCATCAAGAGTACCACTAACCTCATCATTATCTATTGTAATATCTGATAAGGAGTATTCAGATAATTTGTTAACGTAACTTGAAACCTTATCTGTCTCCTGACTCATAATCTTAATGTCATCAAAGGAATAAATACCTACCTTTGGGAAGGTAATTGTAATTGAATTAACTGCATCATTGGAATAACCCATATTAACGCAGAAATCCTTTTCTCCATTATAATAACTATAATTTGGTGTAAAATAACGCATATTCTTAACAGAACCATTAGATGCCACAAGATTTAATTCCACATTAGATGAAGAAATCTTATGGAATAACCATTCACTAAAAATAGCGCTTTTTTCATAATATTCTAAATTATCCCAGCCTTCCTTATTGTAATTATCATTAGGATCATATTTAGTTTTTCCCTTATAAAGATCATAAGTTGTGGCATAGTCATAGTCCATGCCATTAATTACAAAATAAGTTTCTGTATTTTTTCGACCATTAAAAGTAAAGGTTACACTAGCACCAGCCTTAGTTATTGTAATATTGTTATCATTAACAATGGCATCCTTTGAATCTGGACTTGCAACAAAATCTAATGATTCGCTTGAAAGTCCGATTTTTTCATAAAACTTATTTAAAGAATCCTTATCATCTACACTTTTAATGTCTTCTATATTCTTTAATTTATTTCCTTCACTATTACTTACGATTAAAGAATTCATCATTACTTCCTGAAGTTCAACTCCATTAAGATTTCCTAGCTGATCTTCTGTCACAAAGGAATCATAAGAATAAGCAAGAGGAAGTGCATTAACATTCTTATAAATCTCATATCCTAAATACTTTCCAATATAGACAAATCCATTAGGAATTTGCACATTATCTGTAATATCTACCACATAATACATAGTTGAAGATAAAGATAAAAGGAAAGTTCTATCATCATATCCAGCATATTTATGTGGAAGATCCGTATTTAGCGTAAGTCCTAGTCTTGATCTAAATCTTGACACATATTGGTTAGTAAGAGTCCAATAATACTGTGAAGATGACAAGTTATAAAGCATATTAGAATTATAATCAAGTTTAGAACCTGTATATCTAACAAAGGATGTATCCAAATTAGAATTATTAAGAAAAGCAATCAATGCCTGATTTTCATTACTATCAAGTAAAAATCCTACATCATCACTTGATACACATTCCTTAATATAGCCTTCTCCTGAAACAGAATTCTTATAAAAACTATTTAGAGCAATACTAATAATTGCCACAAGAAGTATAAGAATTTCTTTAGTTTTTTTGTTTATAATCGGTGTCCCATTTTCATTTTTAAAAACTGGAATAAGAATAATAAGAAGTACTAAACCAAGCATAAGCTGAGTTAATGACTTAGTATTTCTAGCATATTCTATAATTATACAAAGGCCCATATAAACAACCATTACAACTAATATAATAAAGCTTTCCTTAACTTTTATATTAACTAGGTCATCCCACATTAAACAAATTGTATATGCATTCAGTAATGCAAAGGCAAAGCACCATCTATTACACATATATGACATTCCATTTAAAATTTGACCAAATGCAGGAATAAGCATTATTACAAAAGAAATTCCAAAAACAAATTTAACGAATCTGTTTTTAGGCTTAATAAATAATAATATAACTGCAAGTAAAGTTGGAATTGCAAAGCCCATGCAAAGCCAATAACTATCACCTTCTGACACATAATTAGAAATCATCTGTAAATAATATTTAATTGGATAAACCAAATGAAATGGTGTACTTGTCTTAAAACGCGAATCTGAAAGAAAGGCATTTAAGACAGGCATTAGAATAATAGCTGCAACAAGCACAGCTAAAATTGAATTTAGGGCAATATTACATATTATCTTTAGAATCGTCTTTATGTCCTTTTTATACAAATAAATCAAACGAATAACTACATATCCAACTGTAAGTAAAACCTGCATATAAAAGAAATAAAAATTGCTTATTGCAGCAACAAGGACCGAAAAAATAAATAAATACGGTCTTTTTTTCTTAATAATATGCTCTACTCCAAGAATGATTAAAGGAAAAGTAATCATTGGATTTAAAAAATATGGATGTCTTAAGGAATTAAGCATTCCCCAATAACAAAACACATATGTAATTGCACCTGTTAAAATACCCATCTTCTTAAAATTACCTGTGCTATATGTAAAGTAAGAAAATGCAAGTCCTGCCAAATATAGACGAAGTAAAATCATAAACTCATAATAAATATACATATAAGATGCTGGTATTAAAAATGAGAAAAATGCAAATGGATCTCCTATAACATAATAATTAAGGGTGTTTAATACATCTCCACCCTCGCCAATAGCAAAATCCCACTGATTAAATTCTATTCTATGTTCAACAAAGAGCTTATAAAAAAACTCCCTTAGATACTGACTATAATATAATAGTGCCTTGTAGTGTTGTTCCCATCCATCTGCTTTCCAAATAAATGTCTTATTTGAAATGAAATTGTACATAAAAACAAGAACCATAACCACAAGAAAAATTAGGGTGTATAGTCCTAAATAACTAAGTATCTTATTTTTGCTTTTGTTTATTTTTAAAGAATCTATTCTAATCATGTTAATCATTGCCTTTTATTTATTATTATCAAATATGAATATTAGATATTTCCTATATTTTATCACAAGTTAGGTCTTAATACTAGAACAAATTATCGATTTTATATTTTTAGTTTTTTGGAGAAGCACTTAACAGCATAATTAAAAAAAAGGGCTTCTAGTTAAACTAGAAACCCTTTTAATTATATATGCCTCGCACGTCGCGATTGCAACAGTTACGGGAACCTCGCGATTTCAGTGCCTTCGGCCACGCGAGGCTACATTGCAATTGCTTCGCATTTACAACAGTTACGGGAACCTCGCGATTTCAGTGCCTTCGGCCACGCGAGGCTACATTGCAATTGCTTCGCAATTGTAACAGTTAATGAACATGTATAACCTTCTTTGGACATTTTTCTGCGCACATGCCACAGCCAACGCACTTACTATAGTCAATAACTGCTACATTATCTACTACGTGAATTGCATCAAGCTTACATGTTTTTTCACAGATTCCACATCCAATACAACCTGTGCTACATACATCAATAACTGCCTTACCCTTATCCTTATTAGCACATTCAACTACGAATTTTCTCTTAGCCTTTGGCTTATATGGAATAAGTTCAATTAAGTTTCTTGGACAGATATCAACACACTTGCCACAAGCCTTACACTGTTCCTTATCTACCTTAGCAACTCCATTAATTACATGGATTGCATCAAATTGACATGCATCTACACATGAGCCATAGCCCATACATCCATATGTACATGCCTTTGAACCACCATTAGGTACTACGTTCATAGCTACACATTTTTCAACACCTGTATAAACATAGTTTTCCTTAGCCTTATCACATGTTCCTGAACACTTTACAAAAGCTGTCATGCGGACAGATTCTGTTGCTTCCTGGCCAAGAATTGCACCAATTTTTGCTGCAACAGCTGCACCACCAACAGGACAAGCATCAATTTTAGCTTCTCCTGCTGCAATAGCCTTAGCTAGGGCGTCACAACCTGCATATCCACAACCACCACAGTTGTTACCAGGTAATTCATTTCTTACATCAATTTCTTTTTGATCTACTTCAACGTAGAACTTCTTTCCCATTACACCAAGGAAGAGGCCTAGAAGTAAACCAGTTATACTAACTACTGCAGCTGCAATAACTACTCCCATCTTATACTCCTCCTTTTAAAGAATTCCTGAAAAGCCAAAGAATGCAATTGACATAAGTCCTGCTGTAAGTAGAACTATAGGCATTCCCTTAAAGCTTTCTGGAATATCGTTATATTCATTACGTTCACGAATACCAGCCATAATAATAATAGCAATAGCAAAACCAACTGCTGTACCTAAACCAGAAATAACTGATTCAATGAAATTATAGCTATTCTGAACGTTTGTTAATGCAATACCAAGTACTGCACAGTTTGTTGTAATTAAAGGAAGATAAACACCAAGTGCTTCATAAAGCGCTGGACTTGTCTTTTTAAGTAACATTTCTACAAACTGTACAAGTGTTGCAATAACTAAGATAAATACGATTGTATTTAAATAAACTAAATCAAGTGGAGTTAAAATAAAGTCATAAATAAGACTACAAATAGCTGACGAAATTGTAATAACTCCAATTACAGCGCCACCCATACCTGCAGCTGTGTTAATCTTCTTAGAAACACCAAGGAATGGACATAATCCTAAGAACTGACTTAATACAACATTATTAACAAGTGCTGCTGAAATAGCAATTATAAGTAAATTCATACTATGCCTCCTCCTTATCATCTAATGAACCTAGCTTGTGACCAAGTTCGTCTGTATCACCATCAAGGTAATCTGGAACCTTAGCAGGCTTCATTCCCTTGCTTCTCTTTACTCTATTCATAATTGCAACAAGCATTGCAAGCATGAAGAATGCACCAGGAGCTAAAATAAAGATACTTGCTGGTGTGTAACCAAACTTAGTTAAATCTACTAAAGCAGATGAACCTGTTGAAAGGATTGTTCCTGCACCAAGTAATTCTCTACAAGCACCAAGAATTGTAATAGCTATTGTAAAACCAAGTCCCATACCAAGACCATCAAATGCTGATGGAAGTGCTGGGTTTTTAGATGCATAGCTCTCTGCTCTACCAAGAATAATACAGTTAACAACAATAAGTGGAATATAAATTCCAAGTGAATCATAAAGTGATGGTAGGAATCCTTGCATAAGGAACTGAACCATTGTTACAAATGATGCTACAATTACGATAAATGCTGGCATTCTAACACCATCTGGAATAACTTTTCTTAAAAGTGAAATTACAAGGTTTGATAATACCAAAACCACTGTTGAAGAAAGTCCCATACCAATACCATTGATTGCTGATGTAGTAACTGCAAGTGTTGGACACATACCAAGAGTAAGTACAAGTGTAGGATTTTCCTTAATAATACCGTTATATAAACGTTCTACGCACTTATTCATTAGTTGTTACCTCCTTCAGCTAATTTTTCAAATACAGCAAGTGCTGCGTTAATTCCCTTAGTCATAGCCTTTGATGTAACTGTTGATCCTGAAATAGCATCTACTACTTCATCCCCATCAGTAGCACCTGTACCATCTGTAACTAAGCTAAATTTATTAGTAGTTGCACCCTTAAACTGATTTAAGAATGAAGGATCTGTCTTAGCTCTCATACCAAGACCAGCTGTCTCGCCAATTGCAAGAATTGATGTACCAAGGAATTCTCCTTCCTTTGAAACACCTACAGAGAACTTAATATCTCCTGCATAACCATCATGTGCTACTACAGTAATTACATAACCTACTGTTTCACCATTTGACTTACCAGCTACAACTTCTGAAATATCATCCTTAGAAAAATCCTCAGATGCATTGCTTAAACATTCTGTAAGCCAAGCCTTTTGATCTGGGTCTTCTTCACTATATATAACTTCAAATTCTTCTGCGCTTTCTAGTACTGTTTCATAAGCCTCTTGTTTTGCTTTTTCATTCTGAGCTGCAATTGGTTCCTTAGTTACCTGATAAACTAAACCAAGTAACACACCTGCAACTAATGTAATAATAAATAGAACTGAGGCATCTTTAAAAATCTTTCCCATAATTTAAGCTACCTCCTTCTTCTTTTCTGGCTTTTTCTTACCAAATGACTTTGGAACTGTTACCTTCTCAATTAAAGGTACAAGTAAGTTACTAAAGATAATTGCATAAGAAACGCCTTCTGCAGAACCACCATACATTCTAAAGATGAATGTAAGAATACCAAGTAAGCAACCAAATACTAACTTACCATTTGGAGTAATTGGTGATGTTACATAATCTGTTGCCATGAAAAATGCACCAAGAATTAAACCACCACCGCAAATTTCCTTAGCTAAGTAAACACAATCAAAGTTGTGTCCTGGAGCTAATAAGAAAATAAGTACTGCAAATGTAAGAATATATGCAACTGGAATTCTCCAATTAATAATCTTTTTGCAAAGTAAATAAATTGCACCAATAAGTAAGCAAATTACTGATGTTTCACCAATAACACCTGATGTAGTACCAATAAACATATCAAGTAGTTTTGGCTGACTAGCAACTACTTCTGCACCTGGCTTTAATATAGCAAGTGGTGTAGCTCCTGTATAGGCATCAACTGCAAATGAATGCTTTGTTACAAAATTTGTCATTGGACCTGTGTATGCAATAAGTAAGAAGCATCTAGCACCAAGGGCAGGGTTCATGAAGTTCTGACCTAGACCACCAAATAACTGTTTAACAATAATAATTGCAAAAGCACAACCAACTATTTCAAATCCCACATTAAGTGTTGATGGGATATTAAGTGCAATAAGTAAACCAGTAACTGCAGCACTTAAGTCAGATACTGTAACCTTTAAATGCATAAAATACTGATAAATGGCCTCAAAAGCTACACAGGCAACAATACCAACAATAATTCTAATTAATGCATCAAAGCCAAAATTATAAATACCAAATAGCGAAGCAGGTGTTAAGGCAATTAAAACATCGCGCATAACTGACTGAGTAGTTACCTTACTACGCACATGTGGATTTGTTGAAACGTTAAAAATCTCGCTCATGTTTTTATTCCTTTCTACTTCTTTCTTCTATTAGCAAGTACTGTGCTTCTCATAGATTTAATCTGCTGAGTAAGTGGTCTCTTAGCTGGACATACATAAGAACAGCTACCACACATTACACATTCCATACCATCAAACTTAACAAATCCAGCTTCATCTCCACGAGATGCAAACTCTGCAAGCTTAGTTGGAAGTAAATGTTCTGGACATCCTTCTGCACATCTACCACATCTAATACATGCACTAGCAGATACCTTAGAAACCTCATCTTCCTTAAATACAAGAAGTGAAGAACTTCCCTTTACAACAGGTACATCAAGGCTATACATAGCAAATCCCATCATAGGACCACCAGAGATATACTTTTCTGGTTCTCCTACAGGACCACCAGCAGCCTCAAGAAGCTGTCTGTAATTTGTTCCAAGCCATACATAGAAGTTTCCAGGATTTTTAACTCCATCGCCTGTTACTGTACAAATTCTCTTTGTAAGTGGCTTACCTTCAATTACAGCTAAATAAATAGAAAATGCTGTATCAACATTATGTACGATACAACCAGCATCAGCTGGAAGCATTGATGAATTAATAGTTCTCTTAGTAGTTGCATAAATAAGACTACGCTCACCACCCTGTGGATACTTTGTTTTTAATTCGCAAACTTCAATGTTTGGTTCATTAGCTACTAATTCCTTGATTTTTCTAATTGCATCAGGCTTATTATCTTCAATTGCAATAATACCCTTAGCATGATCAAATAACTTAAGAGCAATCTTAAGTCCTAATACAACCTTATCGCCTTCCTCAATTAATCTACGATAATCTGAAGTAAGATAAGGCTCACATTCTGCACCATTAATAATGATATAATCAATATTTTCTGGATTCTTAGGTGATAATTTTACATTAGTTGGGAAACCAGCGCCACCCATACCAACAACACCTGCATCTTTAATTCTTTCAAGAATTACTTCTTTTGTTAAGTCCGAAAACTCAAGTCCCTTATACTCTATCTCCTTATACTCTCCATCATTTTCAATAATGATAGAGTTACACTTGCCACCAGTAGCAAGTGTTCTTGGCTCGATAGCTTTTACAACACCTGAAACAGATGAATGAATATTCGCAGATACAAATCCGCCTGCTTGGGCTATAAGCTGTCCAGCTAATACGTAGTCACCCTTTTCTACAACGGGTACGGCAGGTGCTCCGATATGCTGTGATAGTGGAAACACCATCTCGCCAACAGCTGGGAACAATTCCTTAATAGGCTTATCCTTAGATAATTCTTTGCCATCGTAAGGATGTATACCTCCCTTAAATGTACACTTTCCCATGACATTCTCTCCTTTTTTACTTTTTTGCTCTATTATTTTCGTTTGTTATAAATCAAACAAAGTCCTTAAACGAAAAATAACTCACTAAAAGCTCTGAAAAAAAAAGAACTTTTGGTGAGTTAGATTTAGAGCATTTACCATTAATTTCCTTAATGATAAATTTTAACTAAAATCTCTTACTTGATTATTTTATATCATTAAGAAAAATAAATCTACTTTTTTTTGCATATATTTTCGTATATAATAGACAAAAAATGACATTTTCTTAACATAGTATTTTGTTAATTTTATATCAAGGGAGGCCAAAGATTGTATACTGTAGACAAAATTATAAAAGATAACAAGCTGATAAACTCTATCAATAACAGCCTTAAACATAAGGGCTTAGAAGCTGAAAATACTGTATTTTTAGATATAGAGACCACAGGTTTATCCTCTAGAAATTCCATGTGTTTTTTAATAGGATTATTACATTTTGATGGAAATAATTTCCTAATAACTAATTTATTTTGCGAAAAATATGACGAGGAATTTTTAATGTATCTAACACTAAATGCGATTTTAAAATCAAAAAAGAATTTAAGTCTTATTAGTTTTAATGGAGATACTTTTGATATTCCCTTTATTAATAAAAGAGCCCATATGCTTGGTCTAGGGAAAGATAAGTTTCTCTTACTTAATGAAGACTTTAATTCTATCGACCTTTTAAAGCACTTTAGGAAATACGCTAAATTACTAAATTTAGAGAATCTAAAGCAAAAGACCATAGAATCTAGTCTATCAATCAATCGCACTGATTCTTTTTCTGGCAAAGAAGTTATTAATCTTTACAAAGAGTTTATTGCCTTTAAGGATATAGAAAAAAGAGAGCTTATACTTCTTCATAACCAGGATGACTTAATTGGCATGACAGCCCTTTTAGATGTTCTTAACTACTCATATTTAACAGGGCTAGAATTAAAGGATGAGGATATTAGTCTTTACAATACACAAAATCAACTATGCATAACTGCCACCCTTGATTTTAAGCTATTAAAGGACCTTTACTATAAAGATTCATATTTAGAATTAAAAGTCACAAATAATAATCTAGATATTAAAATAAACATTGTAGAAAAAAGTCTTAAGCACTTTTATAGTAACTATAAGGATTATTACTATATTCCATCAGAGGATAAGGCTATTCATAAATCCGTTGCCACTTATATTGATAAAGATTTTAGAGAAAAAGCAACTAAAGATAATTGTTATGTAACTCTTAATAGCCAGTTCTTACCCGTATTTAATATAGATTCCGTAAATCTAACTTTATTTAAAGAGGATTATTCATCAAATGTCTTTTTTATTCAAATGTCTGATTTTTACAAAATATCTAAAGGAGAATACATTAAAGATATTCTAGAAAGCACAATAGAAAAGATGCGAAAGAAATAACTTTCGCATCTTCTTTAAAAGAGAATAGCTTACACTTTTCTATAAAAGAATAATTCATCAAAATCAAAGCCTAATTCTTTGTAGTTAATAATCTGTTCTGTATTACCAACAAAAAGGCATCCATCCTTTACTAAAGACTTATTAAACTTTCTATAAATCTCATCCTTAGCCTCTTCCGTAAAGTAAATCATAACATTTCTACATACAATTAAATGACAATTAGTTGGATAACTATCCTTTAGTAAATTTGCCTTTTTAAATTCCACGCATTTTTTGATTTCATCAGAAATCTTATAATACTTATCTCCCATTTTCTCAAAGTACTTGTCTTTATATTCCTTTGGAAGTCCTGCTAGGGAATTTGCGCCATAAACACCGTCCTGTGCTTTTTGAAGTACCTGGCTATCAATATCTGTGGCATAAATCTTAACCCTATTAATTGGTACAAGTTTTGCCATTACCATTGCAAGAGAATAAGGCTCATCTCCTGTAGAACAAGCAGCTGACCAGATCTTAATATTCTGGCCAAACTTCTTAATTAAGTCAGGCAAAATCTGAGTTTCAAGAGTTTTCCAAAGATTTGGATTTCTATAAAACTCGGAAACATTAATTGTAAGATAATTTACAAATTCATCTAGCTTTTCTTTATCTGTCTTTAGAGCTTTACTATAGGAATCATAATCTTTAAAGCTATTACGTGAAATTAAAGTATCAATACGTCTCTTCATCTGCCTTTCTTTATAGGCATTCAAATCAATTGAAGTTGTATCTAATACAAACTTTTTGAATTCTTCGTAGTCTTTAATCATGTATCCTCTTTCCTGTAACCTTTCACGGACTATCGCTTATTAAGCGAATTGTAGTTACATATTGTATTAAAACATTTCTATAGGTATTATACCATGTAGATTTTTACTAGTAAAGAAAATGTGTGATATCTTTGGTAGATTCCTTCCCATATGTCGTCAATGATAGTTTTTATTGTAAAAATTTCTATCTGCATTTATAATTAGATAATTAATACTATAAATTAGAAAAAGACTGGAAGGGATTTTATGAATGAAACAGATCTTTTAAAAAGGAAACTTTCTGACCTAGCAAGAAAGGCCTATACAAGCAATTCGTATACATTTACTAATTTCTTAAGTTTACAAGAACTTAGTGTCTTTGCTTCAATGAAAAGTGAACTTTCCTTTATAGAGGCTAGTATATTTGGTGGAATTGATAATGCTGAGCGATGTGTAATACGTTTTGGCAACAAGGATGAATTAGGATATGAGCTTGATTTTCCTATTGATATAATCAAGATTTCTCCCTTAAGCCCTAAATTTAGCGAAAATCTAAGCCATAGAGACTACCTTGGTGCCATAATGAACCTTGGCATTAAACGTGAGCTTCTTGGGGATATTATAGTTAAGGATAAAGACGCATATCTTTTCTGCCTTGACCATATTACTGACTTTATCCTTGATAATGTAAGTAAAATCCGCCATACCAACGTTTTTCTTACTAAACTAGATTCTATTGAGTTAACAAAAATACAAGCTAAAAAAGAAGAAATACAGCTTATTGCTGCCTCTCCTAGATTAGATGCTGTTGTTAGTAGCATAACAAAGCTTTCAAGAAGCAAGGTAAAGGATTTATTCCTGCAAAAGAAAATCTTCGTAAATGGCCTATGCAACGAGAATGTTAGCTATAATCTCAAAGCTGGAGATATATTAGTTATAAGAGGTGTTGGAAAACTTGAATTTTTAGGACATGGAAAAGAAACTAAAAGTGGACGTATTTATGTGCATCTAAATAAGTATATCTAAGATTCTTAAAGACAAAAAAATAAAACTAAAGGCATATTAACAAAGGCAAAAAGTAAAAGGCATATGTATTAAACATATGCCTTTTATTAATATCACAACTTAATTCTAATTTATTTAATTCTAATTAATAATTAGTTCTCTTCGCTTTCAACTTCTTCAGATTCTGTTAAAGCCTTTACTGATAAAGAAATCTTCTTCTCAGCATCGTTAAAATCTACAACCTTAGCTTCAACTTCCTGGCCAATTGATAATACGTCTGATGGCTTATTAACATGTTCCTTAGAAATCTGTGAAACATGAAGAAGTGCATCAATACCATCTTCTAACTGAATGAAAGCACCAAAGTCTGTCATTCTAGCAACCTTACCCTTTACAACGTTGCCGATAGCGTATTTAACATCAGCACCGTTCCATGGATTCTGGTCTGGATACTTAACTGAAAGAGCAATCTTGTCACCATTAATTTCCTTAATGAATGCCTTAACTGAATCTCCAACCTTATAAACCTTCTTAGGATTCTCTGTTCTTCCCCAAGACATTTCTGAAATGTGAAGAAGACCATCAACACCGCCTAAATCAATGAAAGCACCAAAGTCAGTTACGTTCTTAACTGTACCTTCAATTGTATCGCCTTCCTTAATCTTAGCTAATAATTCCTTAGAAGCTGCTTCTTTCTTAGCAACGATAAGCTGCTTAGCATCACCAATGATCTTACGATTCTTTGGATCATATTCTGTAACAACAAATGTTACTTCCTTGCCATTAAATACTGTTAAATCCTTTACGAATGTATCAGATACAAGTGAAGCTGGAATAAATACTCTAGATTCTTCAACGATAACTTCTAAACCACCCTTAATTGCCTTAGCAACGCCTGTGATTTCAGTCTTATTATTAAAGCTATCCTCTAATACCTTATTACCGTTATCTGCAACAAGCTTTCTATATGTAAGAAGCACCTGTCCTTCTCCATCATTAGTCTTTAATACCTTAACTGTTAAAGGATCTCCCACCTTAACAACTTCTCTTAAATCCACACCAGGTGTAGATGTGTACTCATTACGAGTAACGATACCATCAGCCTTATAACCAATGTTAAGAATGATTTGATCTTCTTTAACATCAATAACAGTGCCTTCAACAACCTCTCCTGTATGAATTTCCTTCCACTCTGAATTATCTAACATCTCTGCAAAACTCTGTTCTGACATTAGTATAAACCTCCTCAATGATATTCTGTGGGGTCGATGCCCCTGCTGTAATACCTATGTAGTCTGACGAACTAAGCTTACTAAGCTCAAGATCATTAATTGTCTGAATATAAAATGTATTAGGACATTCCTTCAAACAAATCTCATACAGTTTACGTGTATTGGAACTGCTGCTGTCTCCGATGACAATCATCGAATCAACTTGACTAGCGATTTGTCTAGCCTCGGTCTGACGTTCCTCAGTAGCATTACAAATCGTATTACGAATAGAAATATTGTAACCTTTTTTACTTAAAATTTCAACTAAATCTTGAAATTTCTTATAATTAAAAGTCGTTTGTGATACTATAACCACATTTCTATTAGTATCCAATTTAATTTCTTCCGCTTTTTCCTTAGTGTCCACAATATATACGTCGCTTGTAGCCCATCCTTTTATACCCATAACCTCAGGATGATTCTCGTTTCCAATAATTATTATTTGAGAACCTTTCTTACTTTCCTCTTCCACAATTTTATGAATTTTAAGTACAAAAGGACATGTAGCATCTACAATTTTAGCTCCAGTTTTTTCAAGCTCTTCCTGTGTCTTTTTTGAAATACCATGTGATCTTGTAATTATGGTTGCACTAGCTGCATCTTCTAGCTCACAGCTATCTTTAATAACCTTAACTCCATGGTCCTCAATATCCTTAACTACACATTCATTGTGAATTATTGGACCGTAAGTATAGACATTTTTTTCTCCAAAACGACTATAAACTAAATCTACTGCTCTTTTTACGCCAAAGCAAAACCCTGCGGACTTTGCAAGAATAATCTTTGCCATAATAAATCCTCTTACATTTCTTTTTGTCTAATTAATTCTTTAATTTTTGATACAACTTCTTCAATATTTAAATCAGATGTATCTACTAAAACAGCATCTTCTGCTTTTACTAATGGGCTTATTTCTCTATGAGAATCCTCATAATCTCTATCTTCAATATCTTTTTTGATAGTATCATAATTAGCCTCTTGGCCCTTAGAAATCAATTCATCATATCTTCTTTTTGCCCTTGCATCACTTGTGGCAGTTAAAAAAACCTTAAGATATGCATCTGGTAAAACCACGCTGCCTATATCTCTACCATCCATTATGCAATTGTTCTTTTTTGCAAGCTCTCTTTGTAAATCTACAAGCTTTGTTCTAACTGCGCTATATTTAGATACCTTTGAAGCCATCTTGCCAGTTTCTTCTGCTCTTAGAAGATGTGTAACATTTTCATTATTAAGAATAACCTGTTGAATACCATTGCTATATTCAATGTCAATATTTACCTTGTCTGCTGCCAGCTTAATAGCCTCTTCATCGTAAGGATCAATGTTATTTTTTGTAAAATACACAGCCATAGCTCTATACATAGCTCCTGTATCAACATAAATATAACCTAACTCCTTAGATAAAAGCTTAGCTATTGTACTTTTACCAGCTCCTGCTGGTCCGTCTATTGCAATTGATTTCATTTAATTACTCCCCTTATTATAACTTTATTCGCTTAACATATGTGATCCACAGGCATATCCCATAGACCAAGCCATTTGTAAATTAAATCCACCAGTTAAGGCATCCACATCCATAACCTCTCCTGCAAAATAAAGGCCTAGAACCTTTTTGGATTCTAAAGTCTTAGGATTAACTTCTTTACAATTAATTCCGCCTCTAGTAATAATAGCTTCATTAAAACCGCGTAAATTAGTAAGTGTTAAGTGGAAATTTTTAAGGCAATCCACAAGCATAGCTCTTTGTTCCTTACGTATTTCATTGACTTTAGTATTAGGATTAATGCCTGTCATTTCAATAACGATAGGTATTATCTTTTTAGGAAGAAGCTTATCTAGTGAATTTTTAAATGCCTTATTTTTAAGTTCATCAAAATCTCTTAAGATTCTTTCATCTAATTGTTCCTTTGTA
>Ga0247611_10001849_pt1 | contig 36516 bp, 55 predicted proteins | sample 177DNAGHGhighgp2_FD_192422 | JGI IMG/M metagenome (GOLD analysis project Ga0247611, IMG submission 192422) | Sheep rumen microbial communities from Palmerston North, Manawatu-Wanganui, New Zealand - 1770 DNA GHGhigh gp2 | ecosystem: Host-associated > Mammals > Digestive system > Stomach > Rumen... | reverse complement strand
ACAAGCGGAATGACTTCTAGTTCAAGAAATCTGATTGCAAATATCACGGAGTTAAAACAGGGTTGGCAAGAAGCAAAAGAAACGGCAGATGAAGCCTATGAAACATACGACAAAGCACGTAAGGAACTAGAAAAAAATGAAAAATATCAAAGATATTTAGAGTTAGGAAGGGCGACAGGAAATTACACGCTTGCAAATATGATGGCAAAACCTGTAGAAGAACTTGGACAAAAATATCAAGAACTTTCTAAACAGGTAGACGAATATTACAAGGAATATCGAGAAGCGTCAAAAAATGTGCTTGCGGATATTAAAGCAGAAGTTGCAGGAAATGAAACACTCATTCAGTCATATAAAGACATTTACCAAAGTTTACACCAATATCAAATTGCAAGTGTAAGATGGGGTATATTATCTTCTTTTGAAAAGATAAAAGATATGTTAGGGTTTGGTAATGGTTTATATGAACAACTTGAACAATATAAAACTTATGTCAATATCCTGCTGAATGAGCAGAAAGTTTCAGTTCAGAAACTTCTTACTGATGTTTACGACCAATTAGCAAACACAGGAAGAAACATAGGCGATAAACTTGTAAATTCAATAATTAATGGTGCTGAAAAAGTAGATTTCCTTGGCGAAATGAAATCATATATCAGAGAAAATCTGGTTAAAATTGCCGTATATACAGAATCATTCCAAGATAAACTTGCAGAAGTCGGAATGAAATTAGCAAGTGCTTTAACAGAAGGTACATCTGCCCTTGGTGCTTATGATATGCAAGAAGTGCGGGGCGAACTTGAATCATTGTATGAATCAGCAACGGAAAACGCAACACAGGCAGAAGCAATTATTGAATCTGTTTTTGGTGATATAGGAAAGACAATTGAAAATACAGTTATAGAAATAAATGCCGTAGGTGAATCTATAGGCAATACAATTTTTAATTCTATACTTAATGGCGCAGAGCGTTCTGATTTCTTATTAGGAATGAAAAACTTTATGAGAGAAAATCTTTTAAAGTTAGCAGTCTATACTGATGAATTCAAATATAAACTTAAAGAAATTGGGGAAAAAATCGGCAATGCTTTAATTGGAGATATGACAGAAGATGTTGTAAGTGGATTGAGAACTGAAATTGAAACACTTTATGATTCTGCAATAAAAAATGCAAAGCGTGCTGAAAACCTCGTAAGTTCAGTTTTTGGCGATATTAAGGAAACTGTAGAAGAAACTGTAGAAGAAACTGTAGAAGAAACATTAACTAAGTTTGAAAATTTAATGAAATCGTTTAAGGAATCTGTTTCTGATGTTGGCGGTGACATTGGAAGTACATTTGTAGACGCTATTTCAAACGGAATGAATCAGAGCGATTTCTTAGGCAAGATGAAAGATTGGATAAAACGAATGCTTGTACAGTCTGTTGTTTATACTGAAAGTATGAAATCAGAAATTGAAGCAATCGGACAGGCAATTACAAAAGGAATCAGAGAAGGATTTACAGAAACAAGTTTGCACGAAATCCGCAGAGATTTATCTTGGGTTTTCAATGAAGCAAACAAAACAGTTTCAAGCCTTGATGATATTCTCGATAAAACTTTTGGCGGTTATGCAATCGGAACAAATAACGCTATGAGTGGATTGCACTTGGTAGGAGAAGCAGGCCCCGAACTTGTAAAGTTCAGAGGTGGTGAACAAGTGCTGAATGCAAACAATACACAGAAAGCATTGAGTGGAATTGGTGGTACAACTATTAATCAAAATGTAACCTTCAACAATTTGCAAGATACAAGTGCCTATGCTATGATGAATCAGTTCAAACAGTATAATAGACAGATGGCAATAAACGGAGTAATTTAAGGAGATAGGAAAATGCAGAAATTAGTTTGGCAGAACGCAAACGGAGATTCAATTGATTTGACTTCGGGTAATTACGGGATTACAGAATGGGAAGGTTTTTCAAATACTTCATTGAATATTCAAAGTCAGCAAGTGCCTTTTCAAGATGGTGCAGTTTTCCTTGACGCTTTACTGAATCAGCGTGAATTGTCTGTCACTCTCAAAATGCAGGACAACGGAAACCTTGAAGAACGTTACAGAATGAGAAGGGAATTAATTCACATTCTGAATCCGAAACTTGGCGAAGGCTATCTGATTTATACAAATGATTTTATCAGCAAGAGAATCAAATGCGTTGCGCAAATCCCTTTATTTGAAACTCATAATTCAGATACAAGAGGAACACCAAAGGCAAGTTTGAGTTGGACAGCTTGTGAACCTTATTGGGAGGATCTGGAGGAAACGGTTGTACAAATGAATCTTGAAACTATAAAAACAATTAACAATGAAGGAGATGTCCCTGCGAATGTGAAGATTAATTTTATGGCAGAGAATGCTAGTTATCCAAGAATTGTGCGTACTTCCAAAAATAGAATTTCAAAAATTGCATATAACGGTACATTGTCAGGAATGTTAGAGATAAAAACCAATAGCGGAGAAAAAGGAGCAAATCTTTTTAATTTAAACTTTAAAACTGATTTATATCTAAATAATTATAAAGCTGTCGTTTATTGTTTACAAAATTCTCATTATTATTCCATAACAGATAATAAAATACTTAGTTCAATAGATTTTGTTAAATGGGAAGCGGTTGCATATTCAAGTGTTGAGCTAAATAAAATTTATTATATTGCGGAAAAATCATTAATTATAGCATTGGGAAAGAATGGATACTTTTTAACAAGTTACGATGGAGTTGAATGGACAGAACATAATGTTGGTTCAAATCACAACCTTTTATGTTTTTGTTATTTCTCAGGAACATATATTATAGGCGGTTTTAATTTTCTTGCAACTAGTTCTGATTTAAAAATCTGGACGTTTCAGGAAACTAATTTAACTGCGCGTGACATTATTTATGTTGAAGAATTGCAATCATATTTTGCTGTTGGACAATTTGGTGTTAGAAAAAGTTCAGATTTATTAGATTGGGTTGTTGTTTCAAATTCAAATGACATTGAAAGTATAATATATTCAAAACAAATACAAAAATTATATTGCGTGGGTGCAAGTACAAGTTCAGGCACTCCGGGTGTTTTGATGAGTAGTGAAGATGGTGTTGACTGGAGTTTAGAAAATATAGGAACATATCCAAGATTTAACAAAATATCAGAATTAAATAATAATTTAATAATTATTGGTGCAAACGGAAATATTTTAACAAGCGAAGATGGTACAAATTGGAATTCTCAATCTAGTGTAGTAAGCAGTGTAGAATTAAGAGATTTGTTATTTAGAAGTGACATTAAATTATATGAAATAGTGGGAACAAAAGGTACATTACTTGTAAGTAATGATTTAATAAATTGGCAAAATAAATTTATTCCGATAGTGGATACAAATTTAAATAAAATCGCTTATTCAGAAGAAAAAAATATATATGTAACTGTAGGAATAAGTGGTACAATTTTAAAAAGTAATGACTTGATAAATTGGGAAAAGGTGAGTGGAATAACCGGTGTAATAAAAGACATTATATATGTTAAAAAATTTGGAAAGTTTTTTGCCGTGGGGGGTAATAAAATATATCGTAGTGAAGATGGCGTAAATTGGACTGGTACAACTATAGGGGCAACAGATGAAATATTTACAATAATTTATTCCGAAGTTCATAATATTTTTATAATAGGTGGTGGTTATAATAATGTAGGAAATATTTTAACAAGTGAAGATGGTATAAATTGGGTTGAACGTTTTTATGCAGTATACACTAATTTGCGAATTAGCGATATTATATTTGAGAATAACAAATATGTTGCTGTAGGTTTTTATGGTTTAATTTCAACAAGCGAAGATGGTATAAATTGGACTTCAAGAACAGTTTTGGAAACTTACCAAACATTAAATTCAGTAACTTATTTAAAAGAAAAAGATTTATATGTTGCAGTAGGTAATCGCGGAACCATTCTCACTAGTTCAAATTTAATAGACTGGGTTTCTCATAATTTTGACACAAGTTATAATCTTAACGGTGTAGATTATTCAGAAAAATATAATATAACTTTTGCTGTGGGAACAAACGGTTTTGTTTTAAAATCTAATAACGGTGTTGATTGGGTTGAAAATGAATATATAACTTCTCAGACATTATTTTCTATAACTTATATAAAAGAATTAGGGGAATTCTTTTTAACAGGTGGAACAGGAACGTTATTACAATCAATTATAAATTATACTGAAAATCAAATTCAGAATATAACAACGGATTCAGATTTTAATTTCAATCTATTACAAGGAAAAAATGAGCTTATATTATCTGCTATAAATGGAGATGTAAATTGTTCAGTTAGTTATCGTCAGAAATACATAGGGGTATAAAAATGAGTTACAAAGATAAACCGCAATTAAGATTATACAAGTTTATAGATTCTGCTTTTATCTTGCAGTCAATCATTGACGATTTTCAAGAAATCAGTTTTGAACGGAATCTGTATCAAGCAGGAACTTTCACAATCTCAATCAATTACAATATCCCGAATGCCTTATTATTTCAGCGTGGAATGTTCGTACAGTTTGGAAACGACCCTTATGACTTCGGGGAAATAATCACAATCAATGATTCAATCGGTGCAGACGGAAAAGGTTCGCAGATACGAACAATCACAGGTTATGACGCCCGATACATTCTGAAACGTAGAGTAATTAAAAATATGAACTTTAACGGATTATGGAATATGACCGCCAAAGGCGAATTGTGTTTGCGTAACCTTATCAAAGACCAATGCGGAAGCGGAGCAGAGGCAAAAAGACAGTTACCGATTATCAACACAATTCCTTCAAATACTGACGCAATCGGCAAGGAATATTCTGTATCAGAGCAGTTTACAAATCTTTATGAAGTCTGCAAGACAATTGCGACACAATCGGAAATCGGTTGGCGTTTAGCTTTTGACGGAACTTCCTTAACTCTTGAGTGTTATGAAGGAACAGACAGAAGTCAAACTGTGCAGTTTTCAACAAGTTTTGATTCTCTTGCAAATGGTGAGTTTTCCGACAGTTCAGAAAGTTTCAGTAATGCAATTTACGTTGGCGGTAAAGGTGACAACGAAGAGCGTGATATTTATGAAGGTGAGAACGGAAGCCCTAGCGGATTGGACAGATTTGAGAGTTGGGATAATCAATCATCAATGACAACTGAAAGCGAGTATGAAGCAGAAGCCTTGTCTATGCTTACTCAATACGGACAGACAATTCAAATGAGTGGCAACGGATTGGCTAAATGTCCTTATATCTATAAAGAGCAGTATGACGTTGGCGATTTGATAACAGTTGCTTTCAGCGGAAAATCTGCGGTAGTACAGATTCTTTCAGTAACAGAGCATTGGACTTGGGGTAACTACAATATTCAATTCAGTTTCGGAAAACCGCAGAATAATTTATCGGAACAGTTACAGTTGATGTTGCGTAAGATTCAGAGTGCAAGCAATAAGGAAAAGGCAACTGAAAGCGTAAAGTGGTACAACGTAGCAAACGTAAACTCAATGAGTGCTTCCGATGTAACCTTCAACACAATCGGATTTACAGGAACAATGACTGCAAACAAAACCTTTACACTGTATCTCGATAACGAAAAAACAGGTGCAAAAAGTTATAACATTTATGTAAAGAATCTAAGCGGTAATTTCAATCTTACCCTTACCACAGGAAGAAGCGGAAAAACAAATTATGTCTTGAAAGGCGGAGTAAACCTTACAGGCAGAATCTTGGTTGATGATGAAGGTAATATAACAAGTCAAAGCGTTACTGCAACTTCTGTAATTGAAAGCGGAAACAATCAGCCTGCAACAAGTGGTGGTGTGGCAGACGCTATTAAACAGAGTGATTATCTGTATGACTATAATGCCTATTTATCTGAACCACAATGGATAAAAATTTGTGAATTTGGCTTTCGTAATTATGGCTCTGTTTTAGAGTTGGAATGTTATAGTAATTATACAAATGTGCCACACGGTTCGCATTGTATTAAAATTGCTTATGGGTGGACTGCAATAACTGTAGAAGATATTGCAAAGGATGTTTACAGAACATTTGATAAAGTAAGGGTTTGTTGGAAAAGTAATAATAGTAATAGAATGGCATTATTTGTACATTATAGATTAAATGTAGGCAACAGTGCATTTTTTAAAATAAAAGGTACAAGTAATTCAATAGAACAATCTTATGAAAAATCGGCAGACCCAACAACTTTTGACGATTATGCAGAATATTCTCTTGGTACAGATGGAGTGACAGTCAATGGACAGAGTTACAATTATTTTAAAAAATTTTATTCAGATGTGCGTACGGCAACATCTTCTTATTACCCAACTTCATTTCTTATAAAATGTAACGGATTAATAGATGTTGATTTTGTGTTGTGTGATAGTACAGGAATTGTGACAGAAAAAGTATCTGCACTTGCAGACGGTGCAAGCAATACAGTTATGATAAAAGATAAAACCGCAAATGTAGACTTTACATACTCTTCTATAAGAGAAGGGTTTATAATAAGAGTAGTTTTTCCTGTTGGTTATAAAAAAATAACAAACGCAGTTGCATTAAGCGGAGATATAACTGCATTTAATTTTGTATAAAAAACCGCCCTTTTTATCGGGCGGAAGAGCAGAGTTTTTATATGATTATTTCAACCTAAAAACATTATAGCATATATTGGCATATTCGCAAGTTTAAAAATTGACAGAAAGAGTTAGAAAGACTTATACTGAAATTGGGGATTGGCTTACAAGTCAAATTTTAAGTTGGGCATCGCAGTTCTGCAACAGAAAAGCGGGGTGGCAAAATGAATGATGAATTACAAGAAGCAAAGATTTCGGCTATGGAATGCGACATAAAGGAAATCAAACAGGACATTAAGGAAATGCCCGATTTGATTGTTAAAAAAGTAAACGAAAGCGTTGATATGAAAATAAAGCTTGCGATTGCAGAAACAGAAAAAAAGTATATGGGAAAGTTTATTGCATTACTTATCGGATTGATTGGGGAAGCAGTAGGCTTGATTATTTCATTTATAAAATAGGGGGCTTAAATGAAAAATCCGCAGAGTTTGGCAGAAGAACTTTACAAGCATTTTCCGACACCAAAACTAAAAGCAATTAAAGATTATGCTTGTTGTGCATTTTCTTTAATTTATTGGCTTGGCATTGATTGTTCAGATGTGGATGCAGTAATGCTTGTATCTGATTTGATGAAGCACAATGCACTTGATGTTGATTGCACAGTTTATTGGGCGGAGTGTATCAAACAACTTACAGGGCGGGAAATGGAAAGCCTTGAAAAAGTCCAGATAAAAGACATTAAAAAAATCAAAGAAAAAACTATTGTGAAATTCACCAATGGAAAATATAGCCATTGGGTTGTAGTTGAAAATGGGAAGGTGGTTTTTAATTCCCTGCAATATTCAAACTGCGTAGAAAACGGAAAGCCGACAGAAGTAAGAATTATAAAAATAAAGGGTGTAAAATAATGGCAGAAGAAACAAAAGAATTAAAAGCAAAAAAAGTTTCGTTGATTGTCAAAATTATAGCGATTGTTTTTTTGGTAATTTGTTCAATTTTGAAATGGTTGAATATTTTCACGAATGCAACGATTTACGAAATATGTATGGTTGCGGGAACTATGTCTGCGATATTTGGTGATATTTCAATTAATACTGCTCTTGATAAATTCAGGAAGGGGGGAGAATGAATACCTTAACAATTATTCTTGTAATGCTTGCTATCATCGTAATAATGGGCGGGGTTATCTATGCTTTAATCAGAGATAGAAAAGCACAGAAAAAAGAAATACAGGAACTGAAAAACGAAATTATTTCCGCAAGGGAAAATGTAAAACAACTAACAGATTTTATTCGCAACTCTGATAAAATCCGCAAGGAAGAAAAAGAGATTGCAGAAAAAATCAAGGAAGCGAAAACCGATGAAGAAGTACACAATATTATTAATGATATTATTGCCCTTAATAATGCAAGGGTGCAAAACGACTAAGGTTGAAAGAGAAATAGAGTTACCACCGAAGCCACAAAGGGTGGAACAGAAAGAGCCGGAAAGTTTAAGCGATCTTGCAGACCTTCTGAATTATTATGAACACCTTGTAGAACAGTGGGAAAATTGGGCAGACCGAGCCGAAAAGTTGATAAAAGAAAAAAAATGATTTAATATGTTTACAACACTTCTTTAGCCCCCTTGCTATTAGAAGTTGTAAAAACGAAAGTTCCCGCAGGTTCAGAGTGCAATGCTCCCTGCGGGTTTTTTTTGCCTAACAACTGTTAGTAAATCAAACTACCTTCTGTTAGTAAAAAGTGTTGACTTACTACCGATTGTTAGCACAAAATCCAAACTACTATTTGTTAGTGATTTTTCCCGCCAAAAAGCAGTTAAAAAGGGTTAGTTAAACGTTTTTTTTAGGGGGTTTTAGGGGTCGTTTGGGCTTAGGTAATGATTTTATATCAACTACCCTTTTTCGATGCGTTATAGCGAATATTTGGTTTTTGGGAAATTAAAGGAAATTAGCGGAAAACTTCCCTTGTTTTTCATACTTTACAAAATAAAAAGGTTGCATTATAATTTTGAATTGTTGGAAGTAGTGAGCCAACAAAAATACAATCGCAGACCATAAGAAAGGTTTATTTTCTGCTTTAGAAATTCCGTTTTACTGCAATTGGGCGGATTCGGCTCACTACCGACTAGAGCAGGAGATAAACCTTTTTTATTTCTGCAAGGAGAAAAACAAAAATGAGTGAAACAAAACGTTTCTATTGGTTGAAGCTTCAGGAAGATTTTTTTGAAGACGATACAATTGATTTTATTGAGAGCCAGGAAAATGGTGAAAGATATTGCCTTTTCTATCTTAAACTTTGCTTGAAGGCTTTGAAGTCAGAGGGCAAGTTAATTCGTTATGTAGGAAATATGCTTATTCCTTATGATGAAAAAGGGCTTGCGAAATTGACTAGAACAGATGTTGATACAGTGCGTTGTGCTTTGGCATTGTTCGACAAAATTGGTTTGGTTTCCAGATTGGATACAGGGGAAATCTTTATAAATCAGTTAAACGAAATGGTTGGAACTGAAACAGATAAAGCAAAATTAATGAGACAGAAAAGAGCAAAAGAAAAGTTGATTAGTAACAATGTTACCCCGATGTTACCCGAATGTTACACAGAGATAGAGAAAGAGAAAGAGAAAGAGAAAGATATAAATTCCGAAAAAACAAAAAAACACAAAAACGGAACTTATCAAAATGTTTTACTTTCTGATTCTGAATTGATGAAGTTATGCGAAACACTTGGACAAGATAAAGCAAAGGCGGTTATAGATAACTTTTCAGAACTTAAAGAAATGAAAGGTTATAAATATAAGAGCGATTATCTCGCTTTGAAAAAATGGGGAATTGAAGCATACGAGAAAAAATATGCGACTTCACAAAATGGCGGATATGTAAATAATAGAAGACCGGCCAGCGATAGCGTTGGTTGCGATGTAGATTTTTAAGGGGGCTAAAAATGAGAACTGAAGAAGAAGTAAAAAAGGAAATGGTAGAATTGAATGACAAATTCGACCTTTTCAAAGAAGAAAAAAAATTGTGGCAATTTTGGGAAAAAGACAGGAAATTGCAGGAAGAACTCGAAGCGATCCAGAACGCAAAGGCGGAAGAAGAAAACAACACACCCGAAGCAATCGAAGAAAGAAAAAAGGAATGGAAAGCAAAGCAGATTAAAAACATTATGCAGAGCGGAATCGGGCGAAGGTATCTGAATGCGGACATTAATTCTTTTATCTGTAAGACCCAGGAACAGAAAGAAATATTGGAAACAGTAAAACAGTTTATTTCCAATCCGTTTGGAAAAAGTCTATGGCTTGTTGGAGTTCCGGGAACGGGCAAAACTTTAATCGGTGCAATTATCTGCCGATATTGCGGGGCAAAGTATTTCAAAAGCTATCAGATAAAAGATGAATTAGAATATGCAAGAAGTTTCAATGCGAAGAAAAATCCGACAGAAGTAATAAACGATTATGCGGATATTTCTGTAATGGTAATTGATGAAGTAGGAAGATATAGAAGCCCTGTGGAACAGGAATATTTATTTAGAATTCTGAATGAAAGATACGAAATGAAAAAGCCGACAGTTTTAATTTCAAATATGGAGAAAAAAGAATTCGGGGAATATCTGGGAAACCCTGTTGTAGACCGCTTCAGGGAAGGTTGCAAATGCCTTGAGTTTAAGGGCGAAAGTTACAGGGGAAAAGACCGGAACGAATGGGACGGAAAAATAAATGATAAAATATTTGAGTAGGGGGGAAGAAATGACCGAAAACGAATTTCTACTTGCGGACCGAATTCAAAAAATAAAATCAATGAATGAATTATATGACCTTGAAAATAATGCTTATATATCATTTTCCGGTGGAAAAGATAGCACAGTTTTACATCACTTAATAGACGAGGCATTACCGGGAAACAAAATCCCGCGCGTATATATTAACACAGGCATTGAATATAAAGCGATTGTTTCATTTGTCGAGAGAGAGAGAGAGAGAGACGAAAGAATTATAATAATTGCGCCCTCACAAAATATTAAAGAAACCCTCGAAAAATATGGCTATCCTTTTAAATCAAAAGAACATAGTGAAAAGTTGCAGGAATATAAGAACGGAGCGAGGGGTGCTAGTATTTTAAAATACTTCCACTTCAAAGAAGGTGGATATAGACCTTGCCCACAAAAATTGATGTATCAATTAGAGCCCTCATTCAATTTAAATATTACAAAGGAATGTTGTAATAGACTTAAAAAAATACCTCTGCATAAATACGAAAAACAGAACAATAGAACTATCGCTATTACCGGAATGTTGAGGGAAGAGGGCGGACAAAGGCGCAATATAACTTGTATTACTACAGATAGCAAAAGCGGAAATATTAAGAAATTTCACCCGCTTAGTGTTGTTTCAAAAGACTTTGAAGAATGGTATATAAAACAACGAAATATTAAATTATGTGAATTATATTACCCTCCTTATAATTTTAAGCGGACAGGTTGCAAAGGTTGCCCTTACACTCTGGACCTTCAAAATCAATTATATATTATGGCGGTATATTTGCCCGAAGAAAGAAAGCAATGCGAAAAGATATGGGGCAAAGTTTATGACGAATACAGAAGGATTGGCTACCGATTAGAAAACAGTTTGTTTTAGTGTTGACAATCCGCAATAGCGGTGTTAAGATAAAAAGAGCAAGGGGGAAATAATGGCTGATTATTTTAATGCAGTTGAACGATTAGAAAAGTTTTATGGCGATATTCCAGAAATGGAGAAAGCCTGGATAGAAGACAATATCGAAAGTTTAACTGACGAACAGAAAGGAAAGTTTTTTAAGGCTTTAACGACTTCACACGAATTTAAAAATGGTTATCCAGAAATTAGCGTTATGGCAACTGTTTTTAAGAATGTGATGAACAAAGCCCCGAAAACTTATGCGTGGAGTATCTGCAAGGAATGCGGGTGCGAGTATGATTACAGGTTGCCTTGTTGTCCGGCTTGTTATGAAAAAGGGCTTTTCTGCAATGTGTATGCGGTGAAAAGTTCTGCTTCAAAGCCTGCAATCATTCAGTACAACAAAACTTATCTGAATGGCGGAAACGGGGAAACAACTTGCTTTAATTGTGAGCATAAAGAAGGCAGTTATTGCAAGAACTTCGGAAACCTAAATTGGAACTGCAAAAGGGAAGAATTTGAAAGTTGCGAATGTAAAATGTGTTGCAGTTTGGCAAAAAGAGAAAATCAGAAATTGGCGGGAAAGGAAATAAAAACAAGTTATGCGATCCCGCTTAAAAGGGGGTAACTTATGGCAGATATTAAAGACAGAGCAAGAGAATATATTGCAGAACTTGAATCACAGATTGAAAAAATGAAGTGTTGCAATAATTGTGCTTTATATCAATATGAAAAGTGGAATAGTGGTGAAGTGAATTACCATTATGAGAAATACGATAAATGGGAGATAAAAGAAAAATGACATTGGTTGTCAGAAATAAAATACAAGGGCTTGATGTAAAATCTTTTAGTGGTGCGTCAGACATTCTGATAACAGAACATTGTAAGGAATATGTTAACGAAATGGAACGAAAACAGGATTGTTTTTGTTTACAATTTCCTAGCGGAAATAAATTGTACTATGCCTACAAAATATATGAATATCGTTTAGAAAGGTGAAGGAGATAAAAGAAAAATGACAGAAGAAGAATTGAAACAGAAATGCAAAGAAAGGGCAAAAATCTTTCAACAGGCTATGGAAAGTTGTAAAAGTTCAAGTCCTATAGATTGCATTGAATGGTTTGCAGATAGAATTGCAGACCTTGAAAAAGAAAATGCAGAACTTAGAGTACAGATTGAGAAAATGAAAAGGTGTGAAATCTGCAAACATTATCGGTGGAATCATTGCTCTTACGAAATCAACATTTCAGAGGACTGCATACAAAATAAACTAAAACATTTTGAATTAAAGGAGATAAAAGAAAATGAATAAAGAAGAATTGATTGCATTATCAGATTTGAATAGAGAAGATAATATAAAATATATTTCTTCTGAAGCACAAGGGATAGCAATAGCCTTAGATAGCGATAGATATGCCCCCACTCTATGCAAATTAGAAAGAGCATATATTTGTGGCAGACGAAAGAGCGAAGAACAGATTGAACAACTTGAAAAAGAAATTGCAGAACTTAGAAAGGTTGCAGAGTTCCAACAGTCTAGCAATATGAGCAGACACTTTGAAAACAAGAAACTCAAAGAAGGTCTTGCAGTAGGCTCAACCTTCAATAAGGCTCTTAATTCAATGAACAAGAACCTTGAAGAAGAAAGGGATAAATACAGAAATATGGTGTTCGACAAAGACGAACAACTCACCAAAGCAAAAGAACTTCTTGAAAGATTGTTGATAACGTCTTGTAATTCAGATGTTCTAAACCTTTTACCAAATCGCAGTGAAGTTTTGAGAGTAAGAGTGGAAGCAGAGAAATTCTTAAAGGGGAATAAATGGAAATTTATATAAAAGGCGGTCTTGAAGATAAAATTGCTTTTCTGGGGTGTCTTATCGTTTTTATTATTGTGGTTATTGTTTGTAAAATAAAATGGTGGTGGGAAGATAGAAATAGAAAAGGGGGAAAAGATGTTTTATAAATTCAAGTGCGAAAAATGCGGGGAAGCCCAGGAAGTAGAAATTGCCATAAAAGATTATGACAAAGAAAAGGACAAGCAGAAATGTTCCTGCGGTGGAAAGTTGGAAAGGGTTATTGAATGGGAAGGCATAGCTACTGCGGAAGGGCAGGGGTGGTTTGGAAAGTCAGACGGAAGCAAAGCAATATGAAATATCCAGAAAATAAAATATTAAAATGTGATGAAGCAAGGGAATTACTCGAACAAGAATTTAGAAATCGCATTTTAGAAAAATATCCCGATATAGATGCAAATAGATTTATGGATTTAGTTGAAGCCTTTCTGCGTGGATATGATAAAGGAATAGGAATAATGCACAATATTTTCTATCCCGATTTTAAAGTATGCGTTTTTGATGATGACGGAATATAAACAAAAAGTGTTGACATAATAATATTATCGTGTTAAGATTAAGATATAAATTAAGCAAGGGGGTAACGATATGAAAGTTACAAACAAAATGAATCTTCCACAGGCTATTGTGGATGCAGTAAGCGTTGAAAGACACAATCAGAAAGGAAGTTATAGTGCAACAACTTTATTGCACGGAGCTTGTGAGACTGTTCTCACAGAACGTCATTATGATGAAATCGAAGTAGACGCAAGCGAAAGTATCTGGGCAATTTTCGGAACTGCGGTGCATTCAGTTCTGGAAGGACAGAATACAAACACATTGAAAGAACAGTTTTATTCTGTTGATGTTTTGAATTCCAAAGTTACAGGAAGGGTAGACAGTTACGATCAGGACACAAAAACAATCCACGATTTCAAGACTGCTTCAGTTTGGAAGGTGCAGTTTAATGATTTTGAGGATTGGAGAAAGCAGGGGCTTATCTATGCTTGGCTTATGACTAAGTGTGGATTTGAAGTAAAGAAATGCGAATTCCTGGCAATGCTTAAAGACCATTCAAAAAGCAAGGCAAAGATTGATTCAGGTTATCCACAGTTACCGATTTATAAATATGAGTTTGATGTTACTGCCGAAAACCTTGCAGAGATTGAACAGTTTATAAACAATCGTGTTGCAGAGTTGGAAGAAGCAGAAAATTTGAGTGATGAAGAAATCAAGCCTTGCAGTATGGAAGAACGATGGGAAAGCCCGGCGAAATACGCAGTAATGAAAACAGGAAGAAAAACTGCAATTAAACTTTTTGATACAAAGGAAGAAGCAGAAAAAAATATGGTTTCAATTGGCGGGACTTATGTTGAAGAAAGAAAGGCAGAGTCAAAAAAGTGCCACGATTATTGTGTATGCAGTCAGTTCTGTCCATTCTACAAGAATTTGATTGAGAATAATTAAAAATTATGGTATTATAAAAAGTATGAACAGTTGAAAAAGATTGACTCCCTTTTTGAACTGTTTACAGTTTAAGCCCTGCTTTATTTCTGCGGAGTCAAGCCGAAAGGTTGCGGAAATATTGCGGGGCTTTCTTTTTAAGGTGGTAAACAATGAAAAATAAAAACCCATATTACAGACTTAGTAATATTTATAGAGGTATGAAAACAAGGTGCTATAACAAGAACAGAAAAGAATGGGAACGTTATGGCGGAAGGGGGATAACTATTTGCGATGAATGGCTAGTTTCAGACCATAGAACGCATAAGGGGTGGAATGCTTTCAAAGAGTGGGCATTAAAAAACGGATACAATGATAATTTAACTTTAGACCGAATTGATAATAACAAAGGCTATTCACCTACAAATTGCCGTTGGGTTGATTATCAGGAGCAAGCAAACAACAAAAGAAACAATCATAAAATCACATTTAAGGGTGAAACGAAAACAATAGCACAATGGGGAAGGGAATTAAAAATTGACCCAAAGATTATAAGACAAAGGATAAATAAATGTACAATGACAGAAGAAAAAGCATTACAAAAAGGTAATCTGCATTTAAGAATGGTTACTTATAAAGGCAAGACACAGTCATTAAAAAATTGGTGTATAGAATTAGGGCTGAATTATTATACAGTTCATAGTCGTATAACAAAAAGAAAATGGACAATAGAAAAAGCATTAGAAACAAAATAAGGGGAAATAAAATGGCAATGGAAAGAATAGCTTTATATAACGACAGTTTCCAGAATTGGCGAAGTCACGATATTTTGAAAGCACAATTAATTTTAACCGACATTCCTTATCAGTTAGGAAATAATATGTACGGAAGCAACCCGGAATGGTATAAGGGCGGGGACAACTCGAATGGGGAATCCGAACTTGCGGGAAAGCAGGCTTTTGACACAGATACAAAGGCGGGTTTTAGAATTTCAGAGTTTTTTCACTTCTGCTCTAACCTTCTTAAAAAAGAGCCGAAAGAAAGAAATAGTGCGGGGTGTATGATTTTATTTTGTGCTTTTGAACAGATTGAAGAATTGAAACATTATGCGAAGGAATACGGCTTCCCTAATTCGCAGGTTTTCATTTTTTACAAAAACTATTCCGCCCAGGTATTAAAAGCAAATATGCGGGCGGTTGGTAATTTTGAAACTGCGATCTTGTTTTATCGGGATAAATTACCGAAGTTCAGAAATAACGGAAAAATGGAATTTTTGTGCCAACCCTGGATTGAAGATAAAATAACTCCAAAGGTACACCCGACACAAAAGCCCGTACCTTTACTAGAGCATTTAATCAGCTTATACACAGATATTGATGATGTAGTAATTGATTGTTGTGCGGGTTCTGGAACTACTCTGCTTGCTGCTGCCAATCTGGGAAGAAGGGCATACGGATTTGAACTGAAGCGGGAATTTGTGAAAGCGTTCTATGAAAAAATCCTGCCTTGTAAACAAGAAGATATGTTTATTCAGGCAGAAAGGGAAGAAAAAAGACAACAGATTTTAGACTTATGGGGCAATAAAATAAATTAAAAAAGTGTTGACATAATACATTTACAGTGTTAAGATTAAGTATAAATTAAAGCTAAGGGGGCTTAATATGAGCATTTATGTAAGAGCAGATTTTGATTTTAAGGACGAGAAAAACGGAATTAAACATTGTACAGGTTACGTTGTTTGCGAAGATGTAAAGCCAACTGATTATGGTTGCGACTTCAAGGTTCATTCTGTAATTGTTAAAAAGTTAATTGCAAAAAATCCCGATTTTGAAAAGTTGGAACAGTTAGCGATCCAGAACTGCAAAGTGCTTCGTGAAGAATATTAAAGGGGGCGGAAAATGGAATTAAGAGAAACAAAGAAACTTGTAGAACAGTTATTGCGAGAAGTTCCTGCGCTTAGGGCTGATGATGATTTGTTATTTCTGGAAGTTTTGAAAAAGTTTAGCCCACATTGGAACAATTCCAGAATAAACACAAATATTGAAAATGTATCTATAGGCGAGTTTTTTGCCGAAAGAAAAAAAAGAAAGTTACCGAGCTTTGAATCTGTCAGAAGGTCAAGGGCGAAAATAATGGAAGAACACCCGGAATTGAAACCTTGCGAGAAAGTCCAGAAGGGGCGAGAAGAACAGAGAGAAAAATATTTCAATATGGCGACAAATTGAAAAAACTTAAAACAACAAAGTTTTGACTTTTAGTGTTGACAAACAAGTATTATCGTGTTAAGATTAAGACATATTAAAGCTAAGGGGGCTTAATTATGGAACAAGACATTCTGTTATACATTGAAAGCACACAGAGTTGGTTGGAAAGACGTTTAGCCGAAATTGATTCAAACGAAAATCAATCTACGGAATGGAAGCAGATTGAAAAAAAGTGTGCGTTTCAGACTGCATTCGAAGGTTTGATTAGCGACATTAAGGGGGTATTGAATGAAAGATAAATTGATTCAATTCTTTTTATTGGGTTGCGGAAGTCTGGAAGAAGCCGAAAAGGAATTAGACCGAAGCGTAAGGGAAATACAGAAGAAAACAGGGTTTAACGAAAAATTAAGCCTTCAGAAAATAGCGGAAGAAATAGGGCTATGAACATCAGGAAGAAAGAGGGGAAACATTACAAAAAGTTTAAGCCCTGCGGGGCAAAAATGATAATTATAGCGATCTTGCTATTAAGTTGGATTTATATTTTATTTGAAGTCATAAGGGGGTAAAAAATGACTGATATTAATAGTGTTGTTTTAGTTGGTAGAATTACCAAAGATGTTGGAAGCGATGAACGTTCATTTTCATATATTGGAAATGGAATTGCGAAAGCGGTTGTAAATATTGCGGTAAATCGTGGAGTAAAGAAGGGCGATAAATGGGAAGATGAAACTTCTTTTTTTGATGTTGTTATCTGGGGAAAGACTGCGGAGAACTTGAAACCGAGATTGACAAAGGGGACACAGATTACTGTTAGCGGTTATCTGAAGCAGGACAGATGGGAGAAGGACGGACAGAAACAGAGCAGAGTTCAGGTTGTTGCAGATATGGTTGAAATTCCGAACGTTTCAAAAAAGGAAGCGGACAAGGTTGCCGAAGCGTTTGGCGGGGAAACCTTTCCAGAGGATAACCCATTTGGCAATTAAGGGGGTAGAAAATGGCAAGCACATTGAAAGATGGAAGAAAGGACGGGGCAAGATTTAGCGTATATCTCCGCCCTAATCAGTTGGAATGGTTGGATGCCCAGGCGGAAAAAATGGGTGTAAGCCGTTCAAAGTTCATAGAGTTGAAAACATTCCCGAAGGAATTGCAGTTACTGAAGGATAAAAAGGGAGCGAAGAAAGGTGAACGGAAAGCAGACTAAAAAATTAAAACAGATTGTAAAGCGGGCGCAGGTTGGAAACTTCAAAGAGTTTGCAGAAACAATAGATAATGCGCCATTCAAATTAAGATTAAAAATAGCCGTAAAAATATTACGGAAAAAGCTATAGGGGGCAAAGAATGAGTATTTTTGAAAAATTGAATCAGGCAAGGCTTGAATTTCAAAATATGGGAGTGAAGAAAAGCGGAAAGAACAGTTATGCGGGATATACCTATTATGAACTTTCCGACATTATCCCGGCAATTAATAAACTTGCGGAAAAATTAAAATTCTGTTGTGTTATTAATTTTACGAATGATTTGGCAAAGTTGGATTTCTGCGATCTGGAAAAAGACGAAAGAATAACATTTACAAGTCCTATGAGTTCTGCAAGCCTTAAAGGTTGCCACGAAGTCCAGAATCTTGGCGCGGTTGAAACTTATATAAAGCGTTATCTTTATCAGAACTGCTTTGAAATCGTGGAAGGTGATTCACTTGATTGTACATTAAATCCTGCGGAAACACCAAGCAATGAAATTGATGAATTAATTGAGAAGGTCAAGGCAAGAATGAATACATTCAATGACGCTCAACTTGATTATGCAAACAAGGCTATCAAAACAAGGAATCTTAAAATGCTTAAAGATTGCTTGAAATAATTTTATTGGCAAGTAGCCCGTTGGGTGAAATAAATATTAGTCGTACTGCTTCGACACAAAATAAAGCGGAAAAATAAAATAATCTGGCACTCTGGAATAGACGGAGAAAGTAGTAGTAGATTAGATAAAAAGCTAATTATGTATTCTGCGGAAGTTCTGCAAAAAGGTTCGTTGAAAGTTTGCAGAAAAGAAGCGGAAAGCCGAAGCCCTGGGCGGTTGTCGTGATATGAAAGGAAAATTGACCCATTGTAATACCAATCAGTTTTTCGAGTAAGGTACTAAACCGATAATAAGAAGGGCATTTTTTAGGGGGCAAAATGAAAGTATGTTGCTATGCTGAACCTTTAGAAAATGGGTTGTTTCTGCATTATCCGACAAAAGCGGTAAAAGCAGAAATAGAGCATTTATATCAGGGAACGAAAGAAAAGTATAACGGATATATGACAGTAACACTTTCAAAGCCTTATAAAAGCAGGACCACAGGAGAAGGCAGCCAAAACAATTTATTCTGGAAACTTGTGGAATATATCAGCAACGAAAATGGGGAAGAGCCTAAAATTGTTGAACGTGATTTGAAGGTAAAGGCGATTGCGAAGGGCTATCCATATCACGTTTCTAAAATTACGGGGCAACCTGAACCGGAATCAATGACAAAAATTAATACAGTTGAAATGTCATATTTGATAGATACTGCATACGAAGTCTGCGCTTTTCTGGGGATTGTGCTTGAAAATGAATTGAAGAAGGAAGAAGCCCCGAAAACAAAAGATCCGTACAATAATGAGTATGATATTTTTTAAGGTGAGAGAATGAATGAAAGAGAGATTGAACAGAGAGAAGAAGCTTTAATGCGATCTAGCGGGATTTGCCCTGTATGTAATAAGCCGATAGTTTCGGGGCAATATGCACATAAAATTGGTAACCGTGAGATTTACCGAAAAAAATACGGAAGTTGGATAATAGACCATACATTAAATGGCGAATATGTTTGCTCATTATCCTGTAATAATTCTGTTGATGTTGGAAGCAGTTACGGAAATCACCTTGACGTTATAGCAGATATTCTGATTGCGGAATTTGTGAAAATGTGGGGTGCTGAAGGATTGGGAAAACTGACAGATAAACTGTTAGAAAAATATAAACAAATGGGGGTTCAGGTATGAACGAAAAGAAAGTTTTAGAAATGAAGTTTGGCGAAACTGTTGCAGATGGAAATGGCAACAAGTACACCAAAACAATCGGCGGTTGGATTTATCAGACATTTTCGGGACAGGTTTGCTTTATTCCAGAGATAAACGAAATTATAATTCCTGTAAATGAAAAGGAACTTGAAGCAAAAACAAAAAAGACGAAGGTAGAAAAATAATTGCGTATCTGCCCTTGATGTGTTAAACTGATAGGGCAGAAGGGGGCAGAAATGAATCTGAATGAAGCAAGTGCAAAAGCATACGAAATAGCAGTAAAACGTAATCAGTACAAAGGCGATGGCAACGATACAATCCGCGCCCTTAAACATTGTGCGTGTGAAGTTGTGGAAGCGGTGGATGCTTACGACTGTTTAAGAAACACAAGGGAAGATTTTGAAAATGAGCTTGCAGATGTTATAATCTGCATATTGTCTATTAGTGGAGCAGAAAAAATTGATATTGAATATGCAATCTCAAGAAAAATGCTGATAAATGAAGGAAGGGCAAAAAATGGTTGTAACTAATCGGTGGTCAAAAAAGAAATATGAAGTTTGGGAGATTTCGGAAAAGACTGTAAAACTAAAGCGGGAAGATGGAACTATTTTCGAGATTTCAAAAAGCGAATATCAGTTTAATTACAGGGTGGAAAAATGAAAATAATAATAGGTTTTATTTTATTTATATTCGGCAGTTTGTGGCTTTCAATAATTATATCCGTAGGGGTTGGAACTGCATTGAGATTATGGGAGAAAAGAAAAGAAAACAGTTGAAAAAATAAACAATCAGATGTATAGTTCTTGTTGTGGGAAGTTATCACCCCCGCAACAGAACCGATTGATTCAAGAAGCCTTTTTGATAGGGATTGAAAAGAACACTTTTATCGGTGGTGTTTTCGGGGTGATAGCCGACAGTCCTTGTCAGAAAGGCTTTTTAATTTTTGACGGTAAGCAGAAGTGTAGACGGTGGGAAAATTAAAACACAAAAAGTATTTACCACGGGAACTATTCAAAGATACAACACCTTGCGAAAGATGCGGTGTGAATAGCAATTATAACGAATTGAGAGAAGCGTCAAAATCGGAGTACGTTATTACACCCGATTGCCCGATGCGGTGAGAGCAACCGAAAAGGAATTGCGACAAAACCACAAAGAGCATTAAAGCAACTCTACACTTTATTGTGTAGGGGATTGCTATGCCCTTAACAGTTCAAGACCGAAAGGAATTAAGAGATTGAGAACACGCAGAAAGTGTGGTAAGATGTAGTAAGTAGCGTGAAATTGCGTGAACAGGGGGAACGGAATGAACGAACAGAACTTAAAGCCATTCACAAAGGAAAATGCAAAAGAAATGCAGAAAAGGTCAGTTGAAAAACGCAAGGAAAATAAAACAATGCGGGAAATCTACGAAGAAGTAATTGCAAATAAAAAGAATGAAATTGTAAAAGCCTTGAATAAAGGAATTGAAGAAGGAAACCTTGCGACACTCAAAGAACTAAGGGAAGGAACAGACGGAAACAAAATCAATTTGTCTGGAAGTGTCAAAACAGAAATGGAAACAACAGAAGACCGCATAAAATTGTTTGAAGAAATTACGGGGCAATAAATGCGATACGGAGTTCCATACAAGGGGAGTAAGAACGGAATAGCAGAATGGATTTATTCACACTTTCCAAAGAGAACTAATTTTTATGATTTGTTTTGCGGTGGTTGTGCTATTCTGCAGGTTGCCTTAATGCGACAGGAATATAAAAATTATTTTGCAAACGATATAGACGCAGATGGAATAAAACTATTCTTAAACGCTATAAATGGCAAATACCAAAATGAAACAAGGTGGATAAGCAGAGAAGATTTTTTTAATCTCAAAGATAAAGACCCTTATATAAAATACTGTTGGAGTTTTGGAAATAATGGGCGGGATTATCTTTATTCAAAAGAAATAGAGCCATATAAAAAAGCGTGGCATTATGCAATATTTTTCCACGATTACGAGCCTGCAGAAAAACTTGGATTGAACCTATCAAGTATAGAGCCGATACAAGAGATTTATGACAGATATATAGCGACAAAGCGAATAACAGAAAGCACGATAAAAGACGAAAATATAATACGCTATCAAGCATACGAAAGGCAACAACAACTTGAAGCATTAAACAGGTTACAATCGTTACAATCGTTACAATCGTTACAATCGTTACAATCGTTACAATCGTTACAATCGTTACAATCGTTACAATCGTTACAATCGGACTATGCCCGCCCGCAGATTTTGCCCGATAGCGTTATTTTCTGTGATATTCCCTATATCAACACAAATGCATACGGAAAGAAAAATATAAATAGTTTTGACTATGAAAGATTTTATAATTGGTGCGGACTGCAGAAAGAGTTTTTATTTATATCTGAATATTGGATGCCCGAAGATAGATTTGTGTGCATTGATAAAATTGAAAAACCTGTTATGTTAAATAGCGGGGCTAATATGAAAGCCGAAGAAAAGTTATTTATTCCAAAACATCAAGAAGAAAAATATAGGGAATGGAAACTTTCAGAAGGCGGATTTTTATTTGACGTGTAGGGGGAATAATGGTTAAGGGCAATTATAAGCGGGCAAAGCTTGTCATTCCGAAAATCACAAAAGAGCAGTTTATAAAACTATCTGTGGAACAACAGAAAGAATATTTACGGTTATATCGTGAACAAGTCGCACCTTGTTTTGAAGAATGGAGAAAGCCGCATTCTGTCAAAATCGCAGTAGGTGGACGTGGTGCGGGTGCTAAATCAGAATCCACCGCAAGCCTTTTAATTCAGTTTGCAGAACACCCGGACTATTTCGGGGATAATATAAAGGTTATCTGCCTGCGTTCTGTTCAAAAGTCAATTAAAGATTCAAGTTATTCTTTACTTTGCCGAAAGATTGAGGAACTTGGCTATACTGATTTTGAAATAACTCAAAATTATATACGTAATACCACAAACGGAAGTTACTTCACATTCAATGGACTTAATGACTTTACAAGTTCACAATTAAAATCTTTAGATAGTTATACGATTGCGTATGTTGAAGAAGCGGACGGAGTGAGCCTTGAAACGTGGGATACTCTGGAAGCCACGATCCGTAAAGAATGGCTCTATAAGGGTGAGAAAAGACAAGCGGAAATTTGGGCGGTGTATAACCCTAATACCACAAATGACCCGATAACACAAAAGTTTGTCAGTAGACCAAAGGAAGATTGGCTTATAACGAAGTGTAAACCTTTAGCCGAAGATAACCCATTTTATCCTGATAACCTTTTAGAGAAATACGAAAACTTGATGGAGAGAGACCCAGACGAAGCAAAACATATTTATCTAGGCTATCCGAGAAACAAACAAACAAACGCCGTGTGGCTTGTTTCTGATGTTCTGGACTGTTCAGACGAAAACAGAAACACCGAAGAAAGACAAGAAGGCGCAAGAAGTATTGGACTTGATATAGCCCGAAGCCCGACAGGGGACAAGACAGTAGCAACATTAAGACAGGGATTTTGCGTCTTAGAGATTAGAGCCGTAAGGGGTTATAATACGCAAGACGTAGCGGGAATGGTGCAAGAAATGGCGAATTATGACAAGTCAATTCCAATAATCTGCGACCAAGGTGGAAACGTAGGCGTTTTGGATTTGCTGAATGAATGGGGATATAATGTTGTTCCCGTTGCTTTTGGCGGTAGAGCAGACGACCCGACAGTATATGCAAATTGTGCAAGTGAAATGATGTTTGAATTACCCTTGAAGCAGATGTATATTCCTAAAGAGTATATGACACAAGAACTTCTCGAAGATTTAAGCGAAAGACAATATTTCTACAACGCTAAAGGTTTGAAACAGTTAGAGCCGAAAGACAATCGAAGCGAAGTTGCAAAGAGTTGTTTCAAAAACCGGCATAACGGAAGGTCGCCCGATGAAGGGGATAGCCTTTGCCTTGCGTTCTATGAAAAACGAAATGATTGTTGTTATTAAAAAAAAATAAAAAAAAGTGTTGACATAATAAGTGTTAAGATATATTATATACTTAGATTAAAGCTAAGGGGGCTTAATTATGACAAAGAAAGAAATGAAAGAAGAAATCCGCAAAATATGGATTGACCAGATTAAAACTGCAATGAATAAGGCAGACAAAGCAATCGAAGGTTGCGAAGATAACGGAACCTGCAATTTTGATATGGCAATGATTAAAAAGGAATCAACCTTTACCTATGCAGAAACAATCGAGATTTTCAACGAGTGTGGAATCCGTGCTGATAAAATGTCAGAATGGGGCAGACATTATTCTGGATATATCGGACTGCCTAATTATAAAGGTCAGGGGGAACGAAACACGAAATGGGCGAAAACATTTGCGGAAAGTCTGAAAGATCAGGGCTTTGAAGTTTCAATGTATTATCAGTGCGATTAAAAACAAGTGCGGGAAACCGCCTTTTCTATAAGGGGACATAAAATGACAACTGAAGAAAAAATAAAAGCTTATCTTGATGAAAAGAAACTACAAGGGGGTAGAAAATGATTATAGTTTATTTATCGGGAAAAATGACAGGATTTGATGAAAGCGTGTACAAAGAGAATTTCAGAAATGCAGAATTATTCTACAGGGCTTGCGGGTATGAAGTAGTAAACCCTTGCAATATTTCTGAAATCGTGTTGAAGAAAAAGCCGAATGCAAGTTATGAAGATTTTATGCGGGAAGATTTCAAGGCAATCAGCGGTTGTACACATATTGCACTTCTGGAAGGTTGGGAGAGTAGCCCAGGTGCGAAGAGGGAGAGAGCGGAAGCTGAAAGACTTGGGCTTGAAATAATGTTTTATAAAACTATCGGGGGGGAGAAATGAAGCATTTTTTTTCTTGCGTGGTTTTGTGTCTGATTGTTATAATACTGTTATTCGGGATTGAAGTTTTAACAAGATGTAAAGAAACCGAAACAAAATTGCAGATTGTGGAATATGAGAAAGAGCAAGAGATAGAGGAACTGCGAAAAGAAATCAGGTTGCTAAAAACTGATATTTCCATAATGCAAAAAGGGTTTGAAAATGAATGAAGCACAGAGACGAAAAAGAAATTTCCGGGCAAGAAAAGTCTGGAAGTTGTTTAAGTTGAGAAAGAAGAAGGAATGCGGGGGAATTGATAAAATAACCTTGCACAAACTTTCAAAGCGGTTTGAGCTTCACCACGAAGATTTACGGGAAGAGAATTACGAAATATTGAATGACAATTTTTTAGCGTGTAATAATAAGACACACGAAGTTATTCATTGGCTCTGGTCCTATTATGAGAAAGACCCGGAAATCATAGAACGATTAAAAACGGAAATGGAAAGAATGAAAGCGATCAATGAAGGGGGCAAAAATGACGGAGTTAAGATTTGAAAGGTTGGAAAAAATGCGAGATTTGGCAGAAGCATTGAGCAATCGGGAAATGACAGAATTAGAGTGTGCAAAGCTTGTGAAATTGAATCAGCAGAATTTCAGAACCTTCATAACTTCAATGACTGAAAGATATTTAATCTATGAATATCTTGACGAAAAAAGGCATTTAATATATGGCTTATTAAAATAAACCTTGCCAAAACCCCGCTTGTGGTGTATAAAATTAATTATACACAATAGGGGGTTTTGTACAATGGATTTAATTGACAAAATCAAGCGTAGATGGAGTGTAGCACCGAATCGGGCAAGTAGTGAAATGCCGAAACTATATGGTAATTCACCCAGATTAGACCCGGTCAGATATATAGCGAGAACCTGTGCGAGTGAAGAATTAAAACTCTATCGAAAATCAGATTACAGAAAGAACGGGGAAAATGCGGAAGTTATCGGGGAACACGAATTATACGATTTGTTAGACCACCCTATTCCAACGTTTCCAGAAATTGACGGGTGGACATTACGATATATGACATTTGCGTATGTCGACCTTGTGGGCGAATGTGGTTGGTTGAAAGTCAGAAATGGAAGAAGGATTATAGCGTTACTTCCTATCCCGAAAGCCTGGATAATTGAAAAACCGACAATTGGAAATCATTTTTATTTAATCACACCTTATGGAAGTATGGGCGGAATTACATTGACAGTTCCTGCCGAAGATTTTATTTATTTTAAAGATGTAGATTTGAATGACCCATACGGAAACGGAAAGGGAATGAGTGAAAGCATAGCGGACGAATTGGAAACGGACGAGTATGCAAGTAAATATCAGAAAAACTTTTTCTTCAATGACGCTACACCGCCTTATATTGTTACAGGTTATCAGGGTAACGAACAGGGCGCGGATAAATTAAAACAATCATTAAAACAAAAAATCGGTGGATTCAGAAAGGCGAGAGAACCTGCGATCTTGACAGGTGCTATGGACGTTAAGCCATTGGGAATATCGCCAAAAGAATTGGATATGGTCCAGAGCCGAAAATTCCTGCGTGACGAATGTTTACAACATTATCAGATTCCGCCGGAAGCATTCGGAATTATTGAGAACTCGAACAGAGCAACAATCGACAGTTCTTTATATCTTGCACAGAAAAATGTATTTGTACCGCGCCTTAGATTTTTTGAGCGTGTCTTAAATAATCAGTTATTAAATGAATATGACGATTTAATGTGTCGGCATAATATAAAAATTATCGAGGACGATGAACTTAAATTGCGTATTTATCAATTCGGTGTACAGAATGGTTGTATTACAAAAGAGCAGTATTGCGAGCAGTTTGGAATAAATCCAAAGCCCGAAGAAGGGCATTACATTGTACCTGTTGGACAGACAATAATTCCCGTAGGGGAAGAATTCGACCTTTCGGAAATTCCACTCCCGGAAGAAGAAAAGCCAGAGCCGAAACCCGAAGAAGAACCAACAGAAGACGAGGATAAAAAAAAAGCCTTGAAAGGTAGTGCGGGGCGAGTTCTGGTCCAGAAAAAACAGAGGGACGAATGGCGTGCAAAGATTTGGGATAACTTCGACACCAAAGCAAGAAACAATGAACCGATGTTTATTTCTGCAATTAAAAAGATTGCGAAGAAACAAGCGGGAGACATTCTGTCAGAGATTAAAGACCTTGATGAAATAAACGATGCAACAATTAATAATCTGTGCAACGATTATTTCCAGAAAGAATGCAACGAAGCAGTAAAGAGAGGGCTTGCGAAGTGTTGGATTTCTGCAATGGAAGCGGGAAGGGAAAATGCAAAAATAGCCCTGGAAGGAAAGAAAGATATAACAGTTATTAGTGATGTTACAATTACTAATGATATGTTTAACAAATGGGTGGAGAAATACGGACTTGCGAAAAGTACAGAATTGAATCAAACGACCAAAAGGGAATTACTGAAGAAGTTGAGAAAGACCCTTGCGGAAGGTGTAGACTCAAGTATGCCGAACCTTAAAAAAGAGTTGCAGAAGTCTGCCGAAGAAGTATTCAGCGAGTTATCAAATACGCGGGCTTTTTTGATTGCTAGAACGGAAACAGGAGCGAGCGTAAATGTCGGTCAGGTTTCAACGTATAAGGCAACGGGAATTGAGAAAAAAGAATGGATTTCTACCCTTGACGATAGGACAAGAGAAAGCCATTTACAGATGGACGGAGTAATTGCAGATATTGATTCTACATTTGAAGTAGAAAACCTTACAGATGGCGGAGTTGATAATATGCTTTACCCATTGGACCCGAACGGAAGTGCGGGAAATGTGTGTTGCTGTAGGTGCACAATAGCTCCCGTAATTTTCTAAAGTGTGGTATAATAGCAATATGGATATGAGACAAAGAAGACCGAATGCAATTTGTGTTATTTGTGGAAAGGGTTATTATAAACACCCGTCACGACCTAATACAAATTGTTGTTCGGTAGAGTGCAGAGAAGAATTAAAATTTCGCAGTGGTATTTTTAGCCTTGTTCCATATTGCAAGGCAAAGGGAATTTCTGTTGATGATTTTATCAGACAGATTGACAAAATGCACAATGAAGAAATGAAAACTATTAAACAGATTTCCGAAGATTTAGGAATAGTCAGAATTTCTTTAATGCGGATTTGTAAAAGATACAATGTAAAAACAAGAAATATTGCGGAAGATAATCATAGACGTTATGCAACAATGACAGACGAACAAAAAAAAGAGCAGACAATCAAAGCAAATGAAGGTATAAGGGAATTATTCAAAAATCCACAATGGAAAGAAAATCAGATACAAAAGGTGATGGAAGCACAAAACTTTGTACGTTCTGCACCCGAATTACTTTTTGAAAAACTATTGAACGAAAGCGGTTACTTTCCCGAAGTTCAATATACAGAAGGAATGGCGGGGTTTGTGCTTGATTTTGCTTTCCCCGAAATTAAACTTGCGATTGAAATTGATGGCGAATATTGGCATAGTTTACCGAACACACAAAAAAGAGATAAACGTAAAAATTATTATTTGGGTGTAAAAAAGGGGTGGGAATTAATAAGAATCCCCGCTTCTGATTTTACACATAATCCAGACCATTATATATGGGAAGTAATTCAAACTATAGAAATATTAAAGGTGGCTTAAAATGAAAAAATCAATATTCAATGTAAAGGCAGAAGAGCTTGAAGAAAGAACAGTACGTTTCAAGATTTCAAGCGAAGTAGTAGACAGAGATGGCGACATTCTGATTGCAAAGGGGTGTAACTTTGAGAACTTCAAAAAAAATCCGCAGTTTTTAGGATTTCATAATTACCACGAATATCCGCTTGGAATACCAAAGAATTGGGGTGTAGAAGATGGCGCGGTTTATTGTGATGTATATTTTCCGACAATTGAAGAACTTTCAAGCGAAAAAGAGTGTGCAAGCGAAAAGGCAAAACTTGTCGATTTTACATATCATTGTTATAAGACAGGGATGCTTAATGCAGTTTCTGTTGGTTTTATTCCTATGGATGCAGTACCAAATAAAGAGACAGGCGGGGCAATTGTGAATGAATGGGAACTGCTTGAATTCTCTGCGGTAACAGTTCCGGCAAATCAGGACGCAATCGCACAGGCGGTTAAGTCGTTCGGTGATGAAAATGCAAAAGGAATGATTGACCCTATCGAGAGAATCAAGGTTCTTGAAGGACAGATTGCAGAATGTCATAAAACAATGAAAGAGCAGGCAGAAAAGTTGGAAAAGGCGAAAAGCGATCTTGATGTAATTGAACTTGAAGACGAGAAAGAAATCACTTTTGAAGACGAAGAAATAAACCTTGACGAAATAAACTAAGGGAATTAAACTAAGTGCATAAAGGGTGGAAAGAATCCGCCTTTTACATAAAACGGAAGAACCGAAAAAATTATTTTAAGGAGTTGCGAAAATGACAACTAAAGAATTGGAAACTCTCATTGACGAGAGAAGCAAGAAACAGATTGAAGAAGCAAAGGCTTCTATTCTGTCAGAAATGGGCGGTGTGGCTAATGTTTCGGACGAAAAGAAATTCAACGAAGCAGTAGAAAAGGCAGTTAGCAAGGTTCTTGCAGATAACAAGAAATCCCTTGAAGACAATGCAAATATGCTTTTGAACTTTGAAAAGGCAAATGCAGAAAATGCAATGAAGGGATTGAAAAAGGAAACTTCAACAACTGTTGTAAACGAAATGATTGGTTCATACCTTAAGGCTATGAATGATAAGAATGCTATGAACGTAAAGCAGGTTACACAGGACGAAGCTCTTGCAGTTGCAAAGAAACTTTATCCTAACTCAAAGGCTCTGCACGCAGTTCTTGGTCAGAAGACCGCTACTGCTTCAGTTCCTGCCGATGGTGGATTTACTGTACCAATCGCATTCAGTCCGGATTATATCAAGGCACTTTATGCAAATACAATCCTTGAAAAACTCGGTGTAAGAAAAGTGCCAATGCCAAACGGAAACCTTTCTATCCCTAAAATGACTGCTAAGGCTTCTGCTTATTGGATTGGTGAAGCACAGAAGATTCCTGCATCACAGGCTACTTATGGCGAAGTAAATCTGAAGGCTAAGAAGTTGGCGGCACTTACACCAATCTCTAACGACCTTCTCCGCTATAATGCAGTAGGCATTGATGGTTGGGTAGCAGACGACCTTATGAGAAATGCAAAGGTTGCACTTGATGAAGCATTCTTGAATGGTTCTGGAACTGCACATACTCCACTCGGATTGGCAAACACAAGCGGTGTACAGACTTGGGCTCCTGCAAGCGGAACAGATTTGAGTGTAAAGACACCAACAGGAATGCTTGCAAAGTTGAAGCAGGCTAATATTCCTATGGAAAATGTAAAATGGCTTTTCAACCCAATCGGTGAATCTTGGCTTGAAGATTTGGCATTTGCTTCTGGTCCATTTGCATTCCCGTCACTTGACGCAGGAAAGCTCAAGGGCTATGACTTCATTGAATCTGCAACTGTTGGTTACGATTCAACAAATGCAAAGGCAGATTTCTGGGTTGGTGATTGGGCACAGTTCTTGTGGGGTGTAGGCTATGACATTTCTGTTGAGATGTCGCGCGAAGGTACATTTGACGATGGAAGCGGAAATCAGATTTCTGCATTCCAGAATGACCTTACACTCGTTCGCCTTATCACAGAACACGACTTCAACGTCCGCCACGCAGAAGCATTCGTAAAGGCAAGTCTTACACAGGCTTAAAAAAATAAGGGGCGGGAAACCGCCCTATAAAATCTTATAAAGGAGCGTAAGCAAAATGAGAAGCAAGATACTTAATCAGTTCAAATATCAGGGAAGTGCAGGAACTGCATTCGACAGAACAGGATTCAATTCTGCTATTTTCGTTGCAATCGGTGGAACTTCTTCTACTGCAATCAAGGTTCAGCATTGCGATACAAACAATGGAAATTTCACAGATTTCGCAACTCTTGTATCTGCTGACGATGCGGGAAGTTCTACAGATGTAGGAATTGCACTTGATATTAGCGGTGCAAAGAAGTTTATCAAAATGACAGGTGCAACAAAGGCTTCTGCCATTCTTGGTGATGGAAGAATTGACCCATCAGCATAAAAACAAGGGGCGGGAAACCGCCCTTTAATATAAGGGGGAAAATATGTGGAACAAGATTAAAGCGTTTTTACAGAATAGAATTGTTATTACTGTAGAATTTATCTTGATTGGAATTTGTTGTGCCGGATTGATTCTTGCGGGAATCAAGGTGGAAGAAATTGCGAAAGTTCCTGCTATGGTTGCGGGTATTCTCGGTGCAATCTCTGCATTCATTCTTTACATAATCGGAATGACAAAGAAATAAGGAAAAACAAAAATGATGTTATGTACTTTGACAGACTTAAAAACTTATCTCGGAATTACAGGCGATACTCAAAATGATTTTCTTAATATGCTGATAAAACAGAATTCGGCAATGATTGAAAATTACCTTGGTTATCCGCTTCAGAGAAAAGAAAATAGCGAAGTGCATAACGTCAACAATGACCAATTGCTTATTCTTGATTGTCAACCTATCCAGAGCGTAAGCGAAGTAAAGATTGGCGGTCAGGAAATAGACGATTACAAAATTATTCCGAAATATTCTAAAACCGGAATGTTATACCGTGGGCTTGGTTGGTGTGGTCAGTATTATACAAGGGGTATGACATACGATGTAGTTTCGGGAGTTTATGAAATTGAAGTAGATTATATCAGCGGATATTATCTGCCGGGCGATACGGGATATGTAGAAGGCGAAGAAAGTTCTTTACCTTATGATATTATGAGTGCGTGTATAATGGCTTGTGCAGAAGCGTATAATGTAAAAATGAATAATGCGGAAGGCATAAAGAGTTATTCCGAAGGCGGAATTTCTACTACATTTGCAGATGGTGGAACAATGGCAGATTGTGGATTGTCTGCAAAAATATGCAGTATGTTGGTTGATTACAGAAGGCAGGCGGTGGCATAAATGGTTCATTATCCTAATGCGAGAATAGATATTGCGGTTTTATCTGTAACAACAAATGACGAAGGAACAAGAATCAAAGAGTATGATTTTACAACTCCCCTTGATTCCTTTATGGCAGATGTTCAACCTGCGACCTTGACACAGGAACAGATTGAACTGTATGGAATTGATGAAAAGAAGGCCCATACAAAAAAGGCTTTTTATACCCGTTCAAGTTTTATGCTTGCGGGAAACCGCGCCAAAGTCACCTATGACGATGGAACGGTTGAATATTATAATATATGCCCGCAGAATGAATGGCGGGTTCATTGTGAAGCTCTACTTATTCCTGTAGAAAATGAAGAAGTAGAGAGCGAAGAAGAAGGCGGAGACGAAGAAGAAGATGGCGAAGGCGATTAGCCCCGAACAGTTTATAGACGTTCTGCAAAAGAAGCAAAAGAAGGTTGTAACTGAATTGGGGAAAAACATTGCAAAGTGTTGTGCCACGATCCAGAGAGAAGCCCAGGAAGAAATGCGGGATACTGCGGTAGATACGTCTAAGACTTATGGCAAGAAGGGCCATCACCCATCTTTACCTGGAAATCCGCCTGCGGTTGATACGGGAACATTGAGAAGGTCTATTACTTATAGCGTAGACGAAGACAAATTAGTCGGCTATGTTGGAAGTAATTTGCAAGACCCGCCTTACGGAAAGTTTCTGGAAATGGCGGAATATGGAAACAGTAAAATGAAGCCGAGACCCTGGTTAAAACCTGCAACCGAAAAGAGTATGGAGAAAATAAAAGAGATAATGGCGGGCGCGGTTAAGGTTGGTATATATGATTAATGCAAAGAAATTATATAATACAATTTTGAATGATTCGCGGATAACAGATTTAGTAAAGGTTGTGCTAGACGCATATCCCGAAACAATAGAAAAGTTTCCTTGCGTTATTTATCTTGATGAAAACCAAACTGATATAGAGTTTGCGGACAATTTACCGCAGGGAGATTCTATAGCGGTTCAGATTCATATATTTACTAAGGCATTGAAAAATTATGCGACTACTTCTGCAATCGGTTTGAAGGTTGCTGAAGTAATGAGAGAGAATTATTTTACTTGTCGTAACAATCGGGAAGTCGGAGACGTAGACGATAATGTGCGACATAGAGTGATGTATTTTACAAGGGAAGTTTTCCTTTGAAAATAAATAACGTTATTTTTTTAGAAGGAGAAAAAAAATGAACGAAGCACCAAGAATCGGACTTGATGAAGTCCACATTGCTAAAGTAATTAGCGATGACGCAAACGGAATTGTTTACGATACACCTATTGCCCTCAAAGGTGCAGTAAATGCAGGCGTAAACCCAAATTCGGACGTTGCCACAGATTATGGCGATAACGGAGTATTCTTCGTTACAAATAATCGTGGTAATACTGAAATGAATCTTGAACTGATTGACGTTGACCCGACAGTTCTTGCAGAAATGCTCGGACAGGCAAAAGTCAATGGAGTTACAATCGAAACCCCACTCGACCAGAGTCCATATTTTGCGGTTGGTTTCCGCGTATGGATTGCAGGCGAAAAAGACGGAAAAAAACGCTATCAGTATTTCTGGTATGCTAAGGGTAAATTCTCGGTACCAGAAACAGGCGGAAGCACAAAGGCTGAATCTATTGAATTCGGTCATATCAATCTTACTGCACAGTTTGCACAGACAATTGCAAATGGTGTTATCTGCTCACACGCAAGAAGTGATGATGATGAAACTCCGGCAAGTGTAATTACAAATTGGTTCAATGCACCTGTAGTTTCTGTAACTGCTGATTTGACTGCATTGACTGTTACTGCTTCACTAGCTACAGGTAAAGTAACATTTACAGGTGTAAAGGCAAGTGCAGGTGATTTTGCATTCATTGAAGGTTCTATCAACAATGGAGTTACAATCGGAGTATTGGACAGTAGTGACAATCTGCTTGAAGGTACATACACTTTGGGAACAAAGAAGATTGTATTTACACCAACTTCGGGAACACCTGCAAAGGCATTCGTAACAAGCGGTTTGAAGGATAATAACGGAGTAGGTGCAACACCTATGATTGATACAAGCCTTTAATTTTTTGCGTTGCGTAATTGCCCCGTTTGGTGTAAACTGAAAGCACCTTGCGGGGCATTTTTCATATAAGGGGGAAAAAGAAAAAATGGGTAAAGAACTCGAAAAAGTGAAAAGCAAAAAAATCACATTATCAGTAAAAGGTGAAGAAAGAGCCTTGAAATTCGGTTTTAGTCAATGGGCGAAACTTGAAGAAGAAATGGGCGGTTTGAAAAACCTTGAAAAGCTTGAAAAGCAGATTGAAGAAAAACCTTTCAGTACACTTCCACACCTTTTCTATCTTGCATTGGCAGATAAAGAGGGAGTGACAGAAGAAGCAGTGCTTGATGATTACGGATTGCAGGACATTGGATTGCTTGCAGAAAAGTTCAATGAACTTATTTACGGAAGCCTGCCTGTTGACGAAAAAAAAGCGGTGAAGGAAGCGGAATAAACGAATTCCCTTATTCCTATCTGATTGCAGAATGCTTGATGATGGGAATAAGTGAAGCAGACTTTTGGGAATCCACACCACGCAAAATTATTGCTTTAATAGACCAAAAGAAAGAGATTGAAAAAGCAAAGACGAAAAACCTTGCGGTATATATTGCAAGTATGGTTTGGGGCAAAGACCCGGACGAAATGGAAGAAAAGAAAGGACCTGTACCGGGTAGAGATGTGCCAATAAGCGAAAATGCCTTAAGAGGTTTATTATAGGAAGGTGGAAAAATGGCAAGTGCAGATTATTCAGTAGGAACAAAAGTTACCGCAGATGTTAGTAATTTTGAAAAGGGAATGAATAAAGCGGAAAAATCATTAAAGGGCTTTTCTGATAAACTTGCCAATTCCATTGACCGATTAGGTAAAAAAGGGCTTGTAGGCTCTATAGCAAATGTTACCCTGGCAATGCAGGGGTTAACACAATCATTTAATACAGTTATAAAGTTTGCAAAAAATGTTAGTAAGGCAATCAATGAATGCACAGAAGCATACAAAGGGCAGGTTATAGCCGAAAGGGCATTAGATACTGCCATTTCAAACAATCCTTTTATATCTGGTGAAAGTTCAAAAGCATTGTTACAGTTTGCATCCGATATGCAGAAAGTAACAAATTATGGCGATGATGAACTCATTCCTATGATGACAAATCTTGTTTCGCTTGGAAGAACAGAAAGCGAAGTAATGCAGATAATGTCGGTTGCAATGGATATGTCGGCAGGAATGGGAATTAGTCTTGATACTGCCATAACTCAATTAAACGCAACACTTAATGGAAATATTGGCAGATTAGGACAACAGAATGCAGAATTAAAAGATTTAACCGAAGTTGAATTGCGAAGCGGAAAAGCCATTGAAATTCTAGGTGAAAAGTTCAAGGGGCTTTCGGGTGCAACTGCGGACACTTCAAAACAGTTGCAGAATATGAAGGGAGATTTTAAGGAAGCATTAGGACAGTTCACCCTGCCATCAAGTGATATGTGGAACAAGTTTTGGTCGGGGTTCTATGAACAGGGCATTAAAGTACTTGGGGACATAAACAAAAAGATAAATGAACTCACAATCGGAAAAAACCTTGCAGGAGCAATGACCGGACAGTTAGGAAAGTTATCTTATACAGGTGATAGAATTGAATATTTGCGTGACGCTTTCACAATGATTTCTGATGAAGAACTTGATGCGGTTACAGATTATTTAAGCAGTCTTTCTAAGGTAAATGATGAACAGAAGCAGATTCTGGAAAGGGCAGAACTTGAAAAGCAGAGAAGAATTGACATACAGAAAATCGAAAGACAGATGGCGGAAGAATCCGCAAAAAGAAAAAAGGAAAAGGAAGAAGAAGCAGAATTAGAAAACGGAATAGCTTCGTTGAAAGACAAGCATATTCAGAAATTAAAAGAGCAGGAAGCGAAATGGGAAAATATTAAGAAGGTTACGGGCGAAGATGTAAAACTTGAAGAAAAGATAAAATTCTATCAAGATGATTTAGTTGCAATTATGACCGAAGCGGGCGGACAGATTACAACGAATAATCAGTATTACAAAGACCAGATTAAAATTATAAATGAACTCAAAGAACAGTTAGGACTTGTTGCAGAAACTACAGAAGATATAACAGACACGACAGAAGAAGCACTTGAAGTTTGGGCTGACTTATCATCGGATTTGTCGAAAGGAATTACAGAAGTTGTGAAGAATGCACAAAAAGGCTTGTACAATGTGCAAATGGAAATCGGCAAGGCAAAAGAAACTGTTATAAATGATTTCGGGAAAACTGTATCTGAATCTTTTAGCCAGATGTTTACAATGCTTGGTGAAAACTTGGTTGATGCAGGACAAGGTTTTGAAGATTTTGCAAGCGTAGCATTAAAGGCTCTTTCAGAGGTTTTGAAATCTATATCTGCTCAGTTATCAGCAATAGCGGTTTTAAAAGTTGTATCTAAAGATTACGCAGACGCAGCAATTGCCCTTGCGGGTGCAACTGCTTCAATGGTGGCTAGTGGTGTAGCAAGTCAGGTTTCAAAAAGTCTTACGACCACTAAAACAAAAATAGACGCAGTTGGAGATTCTGCAAATAAAGCAGGTAAAGACCTTGAATATTTCAAGAAGCGTCTTGAAGAAATTACAAGCGGAATGACTTCTAGTTCAAGAAATCTGATTGCAAATATCACGGAGTTAAAACAGGGTTGGCAAGAAGCAAAAGAAACGGCAGATGAAGCCTATGAAACATACGACAAAGCACGTAAGGAAC
>Ga0247611_10001848_pt1 | contig 36553 bp, 63 predicted proteins | sample 177DNAGHGhighgp2_FD_192422 | JGI IMG/M metagenome (GOLD analysis project Ga0247611, IMG submission 192422) | Sheep rumen microbial communities from Palmerston North, Manawatu-Wanganui, New Zealand - 1770 DNA GHGhigh gp2 | ecosystem: Host-associated > Mammals > Digestive system > Stomach > Rumen... | reverse complement strand
CAGTAGGCCGTGCGTACCGCACGCAATAAACGGACATCCGCTATCCATGTACAGGCGCACCACGGTACACGTCAGTAAGCCGGTAATTAATGTGTACTATAGTCGTTCTGCCATGTGCAACGTGGAAGCGGAAGACATGGCACTTGCCGGAGCGAAAGTCATTGAAGCGATAAAGATTGTAGAACGTAGTGGCGTTCGCATTAATCTCTATGTCGGCGCTGTACTTGAGTCATCTCGTGAAAGTGTTGTCATTTTCGCCCGTGCCAAGGATAGCGACAAAGACGTAGACTTTGCCAGGATGGCATATCCTTTTGTCAACCCGGCATTCTTCCGCCGCCACGTCTTTCGCTACATTGAAACGAAGCGCGAATTAACGCAGGACGCGTGGAATTGTGGATATGGGCATAGGGCTGGCAATGAAAAAATTCTATTCGAGGCCGGTAACAAAGACAAAAGTTCAGTGTTTCTTTCGTACTACCAAATTAAGAGCATGAGCTCAGAACAAATAGCTGAACTAATAACAAAGTAACAAGTTATGCACCCCGTATTTTATGGGGTGCTTTTAATAAAAAAATAAAACAATGAAAAAAATAATAATTACATTGGCATGGTGGTCATGCATTACGCTGGCCGTGCTATTGCTTTTTTCCGGGAGCTTCTTTGCACTCCCTGTTATTGTGTTTCTTGGGACGCTGTCGCGCATTAATGGACGCGCATGGAGGACGTTCTACAGAACGAGCTATCGCGCCTGTACGCGCATGTTTAAATAATTAATATATATATATAATTAATTCTATTATTATGATTTACAAAGATTTACAAAAAAGTATTGTGTCCGTCCGCAAAGTCGGTTACGGTCACTGGGATATTGCCATACAATACCGGGGCAAAGTGTATCATGCGACAACGACAAATAGCATGGCGGTGGATAGGTATCAGAGTGATGAGGACAACGACAGGGCACGCCTGTGTGGATATACAGCAAAACAGGCATTACAAGCCATGTACAATGAGGTAAAAATAGCGAACAACTTAGGAGAATATAAATAATTCAAAGTCATGACATTCATATACAAGGGGCACACGTACGACGTGCGGGAACACTTCCTTGGGCGGTGCGCCTATATAGACGAAAGCAATGTGCCGCAGGATTTAAGCGACGCTGAATTTAGAAAAATTTCCACAAAGTGTAAAAATTAGTATTGTTGTAAAATGAAAACTTATCAGATTAAAAAAGAAAACGCTCGTCAGTTGGCAATTAATTGGCAACTGGAATGTGGTGAAAGAAACATATCTTATTCTGAACTTGAATATATGACCGGGCACTTTGAACGGCTCGGACGGAGGTTCGGCCTTATTCGTGAATTTAGAGAAAACGCAATAATATAAAATAAAGAGAAATGAAACAATATGCAACTTACCTGCGTGTTTCGACGCAGAAGCAGGGCGCACGCGGACTGGGTATGTCTGCGCAGCGGGATATGTGCGATGGCTTTATACGCCAGAATGGCGGTACGTTTGTGCGCGAGTTTAGCGACGTGGAAAGTGGCACACACCGCGACCGAAGAGGATTGTGGCAGGCGATTGACTACTGCAAGACAAACGGGTATAGCCTTGTTATTGCCAAACTTGACCGCTTGGCTCGCGACGTTGAGTTTACATTCCGGGTCATTAACACGGGCATAGACATTCACTTTGCCGACATGCCTGTAGTAAATAGCATGATACTTGGAGTTTTTGCCAGCGTTGCGCAATACGAGCGAGAAATGTGCAGTAAGCGAACTCGCGACGCATTAGCCGTTAAACGCGCGGCAGGTTGCAAACTTGGTGCAGCAAGTGAAGCATATAAGCAAACTCGCGATGCAAAAACAGAAGAAGAAAAAAACACAGAAAACATGGAACGAGGAAAAACAAAGAACATGCGACACCTTCAAAGTAAAGATGTGAAGGCTTTCGCAAAGATATTAAGGAACGTTTACGAAGGCGCGTGTAAGGGCGCTGCGTCTTCATGGGACTTTAGCAAGATAGACACGAAGCGCGAAAATAGAAAGCAGGTGCTCGCTCTTATGCAAGACTATAAGAGCATAGACCCTACGCTGTTTCGTGCATGGAACTTTGCCGATGCTGATGTTAAACTTCAGCGGAAACTGGCTTGTACTATTGCCAATTTAAATCATTCTATATGCAAGGCAAAAGAATATGGTAACGAAATTGAAATTTAAATTTAAAAAATAATAGTTATGTTTTTAATCGTATTATTAGGTCTTATCGGTTGTGTTTTGGATGGGTCACTCATTAAGATGGGAGGCCGTGGTGGAAGATAAAAAACAGTTGACATGAAAAAGCATAGTTACGTCTTTTGCGCTGGTGGCGTGTTTGTCATTACCCGCGCTTTTGATAAGAGCGAAGCGTACATGAACGCAAGGCTCATGGGGTACGACGGAAGTATTAACGACATAAGATTATACAAGGAATGAAATACGCAGTATGTTGTTACGAAAACGGCGACGTGATTGACATCTTCGACACGATAGAGGATGCAAAACAAGCGCTAAGAGAATACGAAGAAAGCGACATGGATGAAGGTATCTATGAAGCAGGGGTTTACGAAATTAAAGAATTATAAAATTATTTTGATATGACAAATATTAATGAAAATGCGCAAAGTAGCGCTACGCAGTGCGCAATGATTAAGGCGTACTTGGAAGAAGGGCATACGCTCACCAGTCTTGAAGCTCTTCGGTTATTCGGATGCATGCGGCTTGCCAGTCGTATCTGTGACTTGCGTGACAAGGGTATGAACATAGGCAAGAACACAATCGTCTTACCAAACAAAAAGAGAGTGTGCGAATATTATTTAAAACAAATTAAAACACAGATACAACTATGAACAAAACAAGAAGAAAACAATTAAGCGGCATTGTAGACAATCTGCGCGACCTTATGGACGAACTGGAGTCGGTTAAGAACGAAGAACAGGAAGCCTTTGACAACATGCCAGAAGGCCTCCAGTATAGCGAACGAGGCGAAGTGGTGGGAATAAACATTGACAGTATGGACGATGCCGTATCAAGCCTCTCTGATGTTATAGACGCACTAACTGAAATTATCGAGCAATAATTATGGCAACATTTCACAAAGTAGTGACACGTATCACAGACCGCAGGAATAGGATTGTTTATGGTGGGGATGTTCAATCCGACGAACGACCAAAAAACACCTGCAAAGAGACCAGAACGGCAGACATCTATGAGGACTATTTTGACACCTACAAAGAGGCGCAGTCGTTTATTAGGACACAGAAAAAGAATTTATAAATATGGCAAAGCTAATAAAATCAAGCATGGAAATACAAGATGTGTTTCCTGCGAACGGTAAGGATTTCAAACTCGACGAGTTGAAGTCTTTTGTCGGCGGGTATATTGAGATTCTGAACCTAAACGACCGTCAAATAATGGTCGTAAGCGAAGAAGGAAAACTTATGGGATTGCCTCGGAATCGCGTGGCAAGTGAAGCATTTTATCTCGCAAGGGGAATACAGGAAACAATAGTCGGTGATGTATTAATATGTAATGTCGAACAAGTTAAATAACAAAGAACATGGAAAAGAAAATTGAAACAAGGGTGTGTGCAACATGCGGGCGTGAACTTCCGATAACAATGTTTGCACAGAATCATTATGGGATTGCTAAGAGCTGCAAGGAATGCAACGGCAAGAAGATTGCAGACGGCAAGGCGTACAAAAACAAGGTTGCCAGTTTGCAAGCAGAGTTGGAAAAGGCTAAATGTGCAAGGCTGGCAGACTATTCGCCGCGTGACCTTATGACAGAACTTGCCCGGCGTGGGTACAAGGGTAAACTAACCTATATCAAGGTTGAAGAAATCAATATTGAAAACTTTTAATATTATTATTTATTATTATGGGAAAAAAAGAAGAAAGACTTCGCGATGAAAAGAATCAAGAAGCAGCCGCAAGGGAAATGGTAAATAACGCCTTGTTTATACTTGACAAGTATAATGTAGACCCCAATGAGTCAATCCCAGTGACAGGAACTGCGTTTGAGCATATAATTGTCAAATTGGCAATTATGCGACGAACGAACCCGATAATGGAACTTACTGCATGTGGTTTTACTATTGTTAGTTCTGCAAGCGAATTAGCAGACAAAATGCAGGCATTAAAAGAATCGGATGACATTCTTAAACAAGCACAAGACATAATGAACGGAAAGTGCGAAGGGTGAATAAATGTTTGTATTTGTTAAGCAAATTTAAATCATTTGGCAAATACGAATATTCTTCGTACATTTGCAAACAAAAAAACAAAAAACAATGGAACCATTATACAAAAAAGGCGATATTGTAAAAATTGCCAAAAGAGAAGGCAACAAGTCCGACTATCGTTTTCAATTTACGGACGAAATGCAACGGTTCGTTGGGCAATCTTTTGAAATCGCAGACTTAAGACCATCGGCCAGCGAGCCATGTATGCGTAAAGATGATGGTTGGGTATATTACCTTCGTGGAGGAGCGACAGGCTATCGTTGGGCCTCATCCATGTTTGAACCAAAGAAAAAAGCTGAAAAGAAGTTTGAAATCGTAGTAAAGACAAAGAGCCGCATTAAGCTCAATTTTAATAACTAATTTAAAACAAAGTAGTATGAAAAGAATTTATTCGGGATTTGAAAAAGCCGTTGAGGCAGTCAAAAGAGAACGTAAGGTAAACCGCGTCATGCGTTGCATAGACACAGCAATCGACAATGCGAAAGACAGCATGGACGAGTTGGAGAACCAAAAGGCCGAGGTCGTAGAATCTCTACCAGAGACTACGGACATCAATGAATGGGTGCAAAAGTTGTCAGACGTGATAGGCGCACAGGAAGAGCAGGATGCCGTTCTGCAAAGGCTGTACGCAATAAAGGCGTATCTTATCGGAGACATGGAGGCCACAGACGAATTGAAGCCCTGAAACATTGCGAACACGGTGGCGGTGTATGGTAGCGCCGCCACCATTTAAATTTATCAACATTATTATGAAACAGTTTAACTTGGAAGAAGCAAAGAAAGGACACAAAGTTTGCACCAGAGCAGGTTTACCCGCCCGTATTATTTGCTTTGACGCTTGCAATGAAACCTTTCCTATTGTTGCTCTTATCTCTTCTTTCTCTTCTGTTGATGAAGAAATACCAGCAAGTTACACAGCAGAAGGTGAATTTTATAGTTACCGTGACAGTGATTTTGATTTGGTTCTTGCTACAGAGAAGAATGAAGGTTGGATAAACTTATATCGTGGCTCTGATGGAATAACAGTACCTGGTTGCCTGATACACCAAAACAAAGAAAAAGCTATAAAAAATTCTATTTCCTCTAAGAATAGAGTTGATACAATTAAAATAGAGTGGGAGGACTAAGCCCACTTTATAGGCCATCATGCATGTTGAAGTTTGGTAGACACAAAACGACTTAAATCATTTCAAATATTTAATTAAAAATGGAACTAAAGGATTATACTATAGAAGAACTCAGAGCAGAGTTAAAGCGCAGGGTTGAATTAGCTAAAGAGCAGAAAGCAGAAGAAATGAAAAACGCCAAGAGGTGTAGAAATCGCAAGCATTGTCAAGAGGTCTTTCATGGTGAATGGCTTGTATGTTACAAATGTATGGCAAGAACCTATGGCAAAAAGGTCGTAAGAAACTATGTAGTAACACCTTATAATAAAAAGGCATGTGAATATTTTGAACATAAATGACTATGGGAACAATGAAGAAACTTATATTATTAGCACTTACAGCATTGGTGATGGCTGGGTGTATGTATACAAAAGAAGAAACGAGAAAGAAAATGGCTGTTGATGGCTATATATTGAAAGAGATTGATTCTTGCGAATATTTTATGGTTCATATATCTTCGTATATGGATGGCGGTTGTTATTTACCTATCCACAAAAATAACTGCCGTTTCTGTAAAGAACGTAGGCAAAAGGAACTTGAAGAATTGCTAACTAAATTAAAAATAAATTATGGCAATAATTAAACCAAAACTGCCAAGAAAGATTAAAAAGGCAGCATTTTCAGATAGGTGGAATTATGGTCTAACCAAATACAGAAAGACAAACAAGTTCCAACCGAAGGAAGGCTCTGTTGCATATCAAATATGTATGTGGTATTGCTTTAAGTCACAAGAAGACAGAGGTTATAAAGCAGATGATGAAATAACTAAACACAAATTATTTAAGTTAAAAGGTTATGGAAAAAATTAAATCATACACAGACTTAGAGCAAAGCCGCAAATTGGCAGAGTTCTTGCCACTTGAAAGTGCCGATATGTATTATCCCAACAGAATTGATTTAAAATATCAAGGTGCTTTACCTATTGAATTTAAACGCGGAAATCCTTTGTTGTCACAAGAAATTCCTGCTTGGAGTCTTGCTGCTTTGCTTAATGTTATTCCGTGTTCTTATGGAGTGTATAGGCATTCTTATGATGACAGATTAACACTAGGGTTTCAAATTTCAAATCATATGGAAGTTGAAGCCGATAACGAGGTTGATGCTTGTGTGGCTATGATTTTGAAATTACATGAACGAAATTTATTGTAATTATGAAAAATTCATTAGAAAAGATTAACAGAGAAATGGGTGCTAAATTACGAGGTGAATATGGTATTCATAGAGGTAATGAAATTATTCGTTCTATGGCAGAAGCAAAGGACGGATGTAAATATCCTTTATGGGGTAGAGATTAACTCCATGAACTTAAAATGTTATGATTATGGACTACGAAAAGAAATACAAGGCACTTGTAGGCAAGATAGAAAAGGCTTACTTGAACGCACAAACTGATAGCACAAAGGCTGTGCTCGAAGAAATACGCCCCGAGCTCAAAGAATCCGAGGATGAGAAGATAAGGAGAAACATAATAGCAGCACTTAAAGGAGAAGGATATTACGACTGTGATTTGACAAACGAATGTATTGCTTGGCTTGAAAAGCAAGGTAACGAACCTAATTGGTGTCATCACAAAGTAGACTTATCTGGTTGTTCAGAAGAATATCGTAAGGCTTATTATGACGGTTGGAATAACTGCAATATGCAACATTCTCAGTGTGCTTCCGAAAAAAATGATGTAATTAAATGTATTATCAACGGTATGAAGTGGTTTTATGAGGACAATAAAAATGCTACTTGGGGAACTGATAAGTGGTCTATGCCTGTAAAACATATTATTGATGTACTTGAAAAGCAAAGTGAGCCAAAGCCTACTGATAAAATTGAGTTGAAGAAAATAAACTCTCCAGTTCTTTCCAGTTCTTCAAACATTGGAACGAATGTACCTACTGAGTGGAGTGGACAGGATGAAAGTAGGTTGACACACATACTTCATTTGTTATATATCAAGGATGATAAAAAGTACCTTTTGATGTTTGGGTTAAATAGCTTACAAGAATTGGAAAAGGATATAGCTTGGCTCAAATCCCTCAAAGACCGTGTACAGCCAAAACAAGAGTGGATCGAAGAGGATGAAAGGGAAAGAAAACGAGTTGTTGGTATTCTTGAAGGATGGTTGTCCACATTCAAAGAAACGTGTTATGCGGAAGATTGTAAATGTGGTATTGATTGGCTCAAATCACTCAAAGACAGAGTACAACCTCAACCACAGAAACAGTGGAGTGAAGAAGATGAGAGAAGAATAAATCATATTATTGCTTTCATGAGTGATAAGGAAAGAATAAAAGACACAGAAACAATGTTCCCTATTGAAGAGGACATAAGATGGCTCAATTCCATCAGACCTCATAACACATGGAAACCGAGTGAAGAGCAGATGGAAGCACTTGATTATTACGCTAACAGTCTTTGTACCTATTGTGATAGGCAAGATGATATACGTTCATTGTATAATGATTTAAAGAAGCTAATAGAATAGAATAGACTTATGCAAGTAGAACTATCAAAAAAGGACATTATTCATCTACTCAGAGGCATAGAGCCAAGTTACGATAAGATGGGAATTGTAGAGGATATGGGGTTAGGATGCTACACTGGAGGATTTGAAGATAGATTTGAGTGGCAATACCCTAACTACCATCTTTGGGATAAGTATTCCGAGGAAGACCTGTTTAAATTATATAAAGAACTTACTAAATAACAAAGTTATGAAAGCAAACGAAATTAAAGATGGAAAGGTTTTGATGATTGGTGACATTGTTGTCGGTTGCATTGAAACTGATATAGTTGGCGAAGCTACATACAAAATTCCTTGCAAGGTTACTGACATTAACCATTATGGAGATGTCATCTGTGAGGCTCTTAAACCTTTCCCTGATGAATTAGATTGGCAGGATGGAGATGATTTTAGTTGGATTGAACCTATACCTCTTACAGCAGAAATACTTGAAAAGAATGGATTTGTGGCTAATAAATACGTATATCCTTATCCCTATTATGAATATATAAATGAAGATGACAAACTAAAAATAGGTTTTGCGTTTCCACAAGGAAAGTGGACATCGTACCACAAAGAACCTTTTGTTTATATTGATTCGGAACTTGTTTTTGTTGAGCATTTACCTTGTATGTTTGTCCATCAACTCCAGCACGCCCTAAGATTATGTGGAATTAACAAAGAAATAATATTATAGTTATGAAAGCAAACGCACCAGAGAGATTGTATCTTATTCAACATAACGGGTTAATCAGTTATTGTAGGAATAACGATGAAGATATTGAATATACTCGTACAGATTCCTTTATAGAGAAGGCTTGCGAGTTTCTGAAAGATAGGATAGAACATGATAGCATTGACTATCCTATGGCAACAAAGCATCTTGTTGAAGATTTTAAAAAATATATGGAAGAATAAGATATGACAGAATCACAAGAGTGGACTATTGCATGGTTGGCCGCAGGTGGTCTGTTATTTATAGCGAAACAAATAGCAGAATGGATTTACTATATAATTAAAAGGATTAAAAGAGATAATTAGAGAACGACTGCCTATGAAAATGATAGACAAAGACGCTTTAGTAGCGGAGATAAAAAGACGTCTAAATTTATATGACCCTATTGTTGGTTATGAAGAAGGAAGAAAAGATGAAGCAAAAAGTATTCTTTCTTTTCTCAACACCCTTGAAGTAAAAGAAGCGAACTTAGATAAAGAACGTATTACAGCAGAAATAAAAAGACGATTAGACGAATGGCGTTATCATGCGTCTACAGAAGCAAAGTATAGGTGTGAAGCGTATGCCGAGTTGCTGGAATGGATAAATGACAGGTTGGTAGAGCCTGCATTTGAAAACTCGGAAGAAGCTGAACATTGTATCAATCAAACACAAAAAGAAAAGCAATGAAAATATATACATCTTTCAACGAATGGGCAAGTGAAGCTGTCGTGGCTTGCAAGGAAATAGGCCGGGCAATATACCTATGCGCCAATGTGTTTGCGTCCGCAATCGCCAGCCCTATATATTTTGTGTGGAGCAAGATACGGGATTTCTCCGTGCGAGAGCCAATAGCCTTTGCCATAATATTCATCCTGTTTGCAGCTATGTCTTACGGATGGCTGGGAACGTATATGAACATGAAGCGACAAATAGTATCGGCACAACACAAAGTGGATAGTATATCATACAAAACAAGCATACGAATGGCACGATAATTTCTTAAATAAGGTTAATATATTTGTGATATTGCAAAATATTTTGTACCTTTGTACCGCAAATGAATAGAGCCACATGCAAAAGAATGATACGACATTAGTTGGACGAATCGGACAAACCTTCAAGGAAGGAAAGTCCAAACAGGGTAGAAGGTATATTGCCTTTGCAGTCGAAATTGAAACAAAGACTTCGTTCAAGAACGTGATACATGTCTTGTGTTTCCGTGAAGTGGTAATCAACTACCTTAAAGGGCTAAAGGTTCACGAAGGAACACCTGTAATCGTCTTCGGTAGCTTAGGAAGCTGGCGCGATGAGATAAAAGGGTCGGTGATTGTTCAGAATGCCGTCTTTGCCGACAAGGTATACGTGATAAAGACATAATCAAATAAGTTAAATTTTAAAAACAATGGAAGAATACAAGGATGATGTTATAAGCACGCGAAAAGGGTGCTTGGGTAGTAGTGACGCAAAGATGCTACAGCAGATAGCATTGCTCGGCGCAGTGCCAAAGTCGGCATACAAGCGATTGGCTATTGTTAAGGGGTTAGCCGCACAAAAGGAAATCCACACACCGGCAATGATGGCAGGCGATGGGTTTGAACAGGAAATATTCAAATACATATCGCATGACAACGACAAGTACCAAAGCAATCCGCGCTGGGAAAGCAAGAAGTATTCAAGGCCAAATGTCAGGTGTATTGACCACCCGGATATTGTCTTGGAAGATGCCGAAAAAGAAACCATATACGTATGGGAAGTCAAGGCAAGTAAGCTAAATATAAAAGACGTATGTGACACGTATAAGGCCCAGCTTATGCACCATATACTTATGGCCAAGGAACGCGCTATGTCGATGAAAGGCTCTAAGTGTGGTGCTTGGAAAGTAAAGGTCATGCTTGCACACTACGATACGAACGGATTGGACTTGACACAGCCCTTGCCCGAGTTAGACCCCAGCCGCCTGACAATAAAGGAATGCAGGTTCTCGACCCAAAGCTACGACCTCATCAAGGCTATGGACATCGTGGATAGCTTCTTGCCCGGCTTTGACTTTTACTCAGAAGATGACGAGATTGACGCTCAATACCTTCCGGCCGAAGTCTATTCGCAGTTCTCTGGAATCGCCAATGTGTTGCGTGAAATCAAAGAGCGTGAAGAAAAGGTGGAAACATTCAAACGTAGACTGTACGACTTCCTTACAGAGAAGGGAATCAAGAAGGTATCATGCGATGATTTCTCGTTTACGGTAGTGCAGCCGACTTCTACCGTCAGCGTTGACTACAAGTCTATTTTTGAAACTGAAATTGCTGCGAAGCATCCCCGCATTGCGAAGGCACTACAGGAATCACACAAAAAAGTCGTGAACCGCAAAGGCTACGTTCAGATAAAAACAAAATAGGCAGGCATGAAGCTATATGATTACATTCAATATAGGTTCGATGGCAGTTGGCGCGACACGGACGTTAGTAGGCTAATCCACGTAATTTCCTATGACGAAAAATTAAAAGGAATGAGCGGCGCAGAAATAGTTCAATACATTAAGTCTATTTCCAAGCCAAGCGGAAAAAAGACATTAGCCAAGTTACTTGATTCGTACCGCAGATATTGCCGCCTGCATGGCAATGAACCAGAAATACTAAAGTTAAACAAATAAAAAGAAAATAGTTATGGCAAACGAAATTCAAAAGGCTACTACTTATAGTCTAAAAACATTCAATCAAACGATTACCAATCCGGCGACGCAGAAGTATCTAGACGAACTATTGCACGAACGCAAGGGACAATTTGTGAACAACCTTACGGCCTTAGTTGCCAATAAGGCCGAACTGCAAGAATGCGAGCCATACACACTTATGTTTGCGGCACTAAAGGCTACCGCTTTAAACCTGCCAATAGAACCTTCGCTTGGCATGGCACACGTAATCCCGTTCAAGAATAAAAAACGTGGTGTGACGGAGGCGCAGTTCCAGCTCGGGTACAAGGGATTCCAGCAGCTCGCGTTGCGTACTGGTCAGTATAAGACGATTAACACCACGGAGGTGCGCGAGGGCGAGTTGAAACGCCGCAACCGCCTGACGGGAGAGATTGACTTTGATTTTATCGAAGATGATGCCAAACGCTTGCAGACACCTGTCATAGGATATGTAAACTACTTCAAGCTGCTCAACGGCTTCGAGAGCACGTACTACATGAGCCGGGACGAAATGGAAGCCCATGCAATGCGATATTCACAGACATACAAGTCCACGATAGGCTACATTAAGGAGCAAAGCAAGTGGACTACGGATTTTGACGCGATGGCAATGAAGACCGTCATAAAGCTGAATCTTAGCAAGAATGGCGTGTTGTCGGTTGAACTCGCAGATGCTATTCGTGCAGACCAAAGCATCATGAGGGAAGAAAACAAGTATGATTACATTGACAACGACGAACAGGCCATATTCGACGCACAAAAGGCACAAGAGATTCAAGGGAAGTTCCAAGGCTTTATGACAGAGACAGAAGCGGAAGGATGAAGCATTTTGTGTATCAGACTAAGGCACAATTGGAAGGGTTGCGGTGGATGGCACGCGTCGTAGAATTTGGCGTTTCGCTGTCATTCACCGTAGCTATTCACATGCTATACATAGGACATCTTGCATTGCGTGAAGACAAAGACATGTTCAAGCGCGAAGCCAAGAAATATGCGAATGAAGCCATACGGCGGGCAGACATAAAGAAAGCCCGTGTAATGGCCGCAATGAAAGACTATCGCTTCTACGACGCATATTCAGACTTGGCAATAGACCTGTCAGAAAACCTTATGACCATGTTGCGCTTTAATGTCAAGCAGGAACTTGACAAGGCAAGACATCCGAAGGCGAATGCAATGGCGGACATAGAAAGCGCCCGAATCATGCTTTTCCTTGCCAAGCAGCAATATGACAGCGTCATAGACGAAGGCCGGGATAAATGGCATCTTCCCAAACACATACTATATCAATGGGGAGAATTTGACCTGTGTGACGTGTTTAATTCGTGGGAACTTGCTGTCGATACAATATACCAAGGTAAATCCATAGACTTGAACACTCCTAATATCTTGGCCGTAGTAGACAAGATTGGGCACGCTTTCGGTGATGGCGAATATATAGAAGAATGCCTTAAAGCGGCCAAGACAGAACGACCGGGGTTCTTCAATGACTTTATTATAGTCGAATAACAATTTTTTTGTGTGCGAATTTGGCATATATAAAATTTTTATGTATATTTGCACGCGAATTATTATTATTAAACAACAAAACAATGATAGATAACGAAAAAGAAGTTGTTGCTTGGCTGAATCTTCCAAGCATTCCGAAAAAGAAATGGGATGGCGCGTCTTCATTCTTAGATGGTGTCGCAGTTCTTGAATACGCGGACGGCGGGCTTGGATATGCCATTGCTACGTTTGACGCACAGAACGACCACGAACCAAGAATAAAGAAGGTCTTCGGTATTCGCCAATATGTCGGCATACAGGACATATATGTAGTGCCGTCTTACATGGATGAGAATATTGACGATATGGACTTGGACGAAAGGTCTAAGGCCAAGGCAAAAGAGGTTCTCGACGAAGCCAAGGAATTAGAAGAAGAAGGAACGAAGGAGGAAAATCCGATGAACCAATTGCCCGAATGGATATATCCCGAAATTACAAACGTAGAGGAAGCGCAGGCGTGGCTCAGGAGGTATAATTCAATGAACCACATTAAGGGTAAGTTGCCTCAGAGCGAAACGTCGCTCAAACTCAGGCTTTATTCTATATATAGCGAACAACAAAACAGAACGAAACGATAAACATACGATTACAACAATGGAGAAGAAAACTAAAGTAACAAATGCGCAATTGACAAAGCGTATTGAACGCGCGGTACTGCATATTGACCGCACGAAAGATACGATTGGCGTATTCTTTTTGGACAAGGGTCTTCGGCTAACCGTAACGGAAGACTATGCCATTATCGAGACCGGGTATCATCGGCATGTATTTAACAGCTTCACGAATACTGGCGTGTCGCGTCCTTACCTATACACAAAGCGCGTGATTGAGATTGCCAACGAAAACGCGCCGAAGACAGACGATGGATATTCCTTTGCCAAAATGCTTGACGTGTTAAAGGCGAAAGAAGATAATAGCGAATACAACATCTGCGTGTACTACGAATGGTGGTTGATGGTTATCTTTGACGGGCTATACAGCATTGCTGAAAATGAAGTCAGTTCTTGGCTTGTACTATTCAAGTATGCCAATACGCTTGCCCAAAACAGCATTATTCTTGACGAACACAAGGAAGATATGACGCGCGGGCAATTTGTTGACCTTTTCGTGGAACGGCTAAAGGACTTCGTAAAAGTTAATGAAAATGAAGATGTCGTATTGCTTCATGCCATGAGTGACGAAGAGCGGATGAAGGCGGAAATAGAAGCTATACAAGAACAAGAATCAGAACAAGTGATGGAGGCACAAGCAGATGATAGTCAAGGTTAAGAAAACAAATGAAAAAGCAGTCTTGCCTGCAAAGACCTACGAAAAGGATTTTTGCTACGATTGCGTTGCAACGTCATGCGAGCAGATAGCTCCGAATGTGTACAAGTATGGGCTTGGTCTTGCTTTTGAAATAGACACAGAGGGCTGCTTTGACGATGGTGTGATTTTCTCTCTTGATTTCCGGCCGCGTTCAAGCATTTGGAAGACGGGCATGATTTTATCGAATTGCATAGGCACAATAGACGAGTTGTTCCGTGGAGAAGTTTCTGCGGTATTCTACCATATAATGCCCAACATGCCAAAATATGAAGTTGGCGACAGAATTGGGCAAATCAAACTTGGCGCAACGGAAAAGTTGGAATTTATAGAGGTTGACGAACTTGATGAAAGCGAACGTGGCGAGAATGGCTACGGAAGCACAGGAAAATAAACATAAATATTAGAAACATGACGAAAGAAGAATGGATAAGTGTAAGTTCCCTCGCAAAGCGTGAAGGCGTAACAGCGCAAACCATACGAAACCGTATAGCAAGAGGAATGTATCAGACGAAGGAATTTGAACGAGGGAGCATGAAGGGTATACTTGTGTTGTCACGAATGGAATCCGAAGAATAGGAATGAATAAAAAAACGAATATTCGCAAACGCTTTGACAAGGTGGTGGCAGACTATGTTGCCGCCTTGTTGAAGATGTACGATTGGGACGAACGCTATGGGTATTGGGTTGCTGATGACACGACGGGCATATATGCCTATGGCGATTATCATTTCCTAAACCTTTCTGACGTGATATATATCGTTGACAACGACGTACAAGAAAAAACATTGGAAGAATGGGAAGAATATTGCCTATGGGCGCACGAATTTAATCAAACTATACCTAACCTTGCTTCGTGGGTAAAAGGCTGTACACGGGCTTCTAATGAAGAAATGGAGGTGTTGCGTAAAGCAAAGCAGGCATGGGAAAACGCGATAAAAGAGACAAAGGAAAAAATATTAGAAAAATATGGCAAACTTAATCAATGACGTAAGAAAGTTTTTGAAGCAAAAAGGAATATCCAAAAAAGACATCGACCGAGCCGTTAACTGGATGCAGACAACTTGTGTGGCTTGCAAGCACGCAGACGAATGTAAGAGATTTGGTATCATCAACGACCCTTATCATCCTAAGTGCGAACGCCACGAATTTAGAGAAGACACTGTTTTTAAATAAATAATTCATTTAGTAAAGTACGAAACAAATGAAGTGTATGAACTGCAAGCACAGCTTTTTCGCAAATGGTGGAGTCCATTGTAATGCAAAAGGCTTTCATGGATATACGATTGAACAATGCGATGCGTATGAACCCATAAAACAAACAAAGTAATATTTGTTGCTTAATAAACGACTATGGGAAAGCCGAAAAAGAAACGCAAAGGAAGGATTAAGATTTCGTCCCGGGCGCAGATAATCCACAAGAATGACAAGACGCGGGTAGCAAGTCGAGACACGATTGGCATAACGAAACTAAAGAAAGCACCATTTATAATGAATGACAACGGACTTAATATGCGTATCAAAATAAAGCGCAAATCAAGATGAGTGCAAACGGGATTACTATGTCTGCAAGGCGTGGTATCATTTGGATAGGAAAGTATGCGCCTTTCGCAATTGTGGCTATAGTTACGCTATCAAACATCGAAGCACTATATTCTTTACTTACAGAACAATATGCTGAATATAACGGAGAAATTGTATATTACAAACCGATTTCTTGGTTTATTGGTGACTATTTCAAACTTAGTATTGCTTGGGTATTCGCTTTATTTGTCTTGTCGATTGGTGTTGAGGCTTGTGCATGGAATCGCGCTTGTATAGTGTTTTTATCACTTGTATTATTGCAAAAAGATTTCTTTCTTGAACATACTATAGATGAAACATATTTTGCCGTTGTGCTAATTGCAAATTCTACAATAGGTGTATTACTTGTATCCAAGGGATTAAAAATATTATTATCAAAATGACAGAACAATTACAAAAGAAAGTTGATAGGGCTATAAAACTTATCCAATCGGCAAGTAAGATTGCTGCTACAAATGGTTGCAAAGAAATTGAAGTTGCTTACAGCGGAGGCAAAGACAGTGATGTTATCTTGGAACTCACGAAGATGTCGGGCGTGCCATATCGTGCGATATACAAGAACACGACCATTGACCCTGCTGGTACAATTAAGCACGCACAGGATATGGGTGCTGAGATTATAAGACCGAAACATTCTTTTCTTGAATTACTTTCTATGAATGGTTATCCAAATATGTTTTATCGTCATTGCTGTTCGCAGTTAAAGGAATACAAGGTTCTTGACTACGCCATTGTCGGAATACGCAGGAGTGAAAGCATAAAGCGTTCAAAGCGTTACAAAGAGCCAGAGCAGTGCCGTGTGTACTCTAAAACGCAAAAGGTAAGACAATACATGCCTATACTTGAATGGAGTGATGATGACGTTCGTGAGTTTATAGAAGAACGTGGCATTAAATGTGCTCCTGTTTACTACGACGAGAATGGACTTTTTCATACCGAGCGTCGTCTTGGATGTGTCGGATGCCCTCTTTCTTCTCCCAAAAAGAGAATAGACCAATTCAAGGAACATCCCAATATGGTCAAACTGTACGTTCGAGGGGGGGGGTATTATTTAGATAAGCACCCAGAAGATATTCGCACAAAGAAATACAACAATGCCTATGAATGGTTTTGTCGTGAGTTGTTTTGCAAAAACGACGAAGAGTTTAAACAAAACTTTGGTGGCGACAACCTGTTTGGCGACAAGGTAGACTGTAAGCAATTCCTTGAGGACTACTTTGGGATTAAGTTTAAGGATTAAAATCAACCTTGCGGAAAAATCCTACTTCGACTTTGAACTTGAACCGACTTACATTTACATAATATGCCTTGCAAACATCATCATTGCAGGGTATCTAACGTACAAAGGTATCAAAATTATTTCACGAAAACAATAAGAGTTATGAAAAAAGAAAAAGTTTATCTGAGCGGTGCAATATCAGGACGTGACCGCAAAGAGTATTTGACACAATTTGCTGACGCAGAAAAGCATTTGCGTCAACTTGGTTATGATGTATGTAACCCAACAAAGGCTTTGCCTTGCAGGTTTCTCTGGATTTACAAATTGCTTGGCTACAAACTGACGTTAATTTACGACTTGTGGCTTTTATCAAGATGCGACAAGATATATATGCTCGGTGGCTCTGAAAACAGCAAAGGGGCTTTTCTTGAAAAGGTTGCCGCCGAAACATTTGGCATAGGAAAGATATTTGTAGCGACGAATATGAATGCAAGACTTTACTTTGAATAAAATACACTTTATTCACGAAACAAAAGAAAATTATGACATCGAAAGAATTACAAGAGTACAATGCGTTTCTTGAAAAGAAAAAGCAGTCACGCATTGAAAGCGGATTTTCGGTTAATGATAAAGACTTAAATCCGCTTTTGTTTGAATTCCAAAAGTATTGCGTTAAGCGCGCTTTGGCGGCAGGTAAGTTTGCTATGTTTGAAGATTGTGGACTTGGCAAAACGGTTCAGCAGTTGGAATGGGCACAGAAAGTTATTGACCATACAAATATGCCTGTACTCATTCTTGCACCTTTGGCGGTTGTATCACAAACGATAGATGAGGGTGTTAAGTTTGGTTACAACGTGGTTGAAATCTTAGATGGACAAACAGAATTTAAGAACCTTATATACATCACAAACTATGACAACTTAGAGAATGTCTATGTAAAGCCTTTTGGTGGTGTTGTACTTGACGAAAGTTCTATTCTAAAGAATTTCCAAGGTAAGACAAGGACTAAGATTATCGAAGATTTCCGCCACACACCTTATAAATTGGCTTGTACTGCTACACCAAGCCCAAATGATACAACTGAGATTTGTAATCATTCTGAGTTTCTTGATGTAATGAACCGAAATGAAATGCTTGCGATGTACTTTGTACATGACGGAGGTTCAACAAGTGATTGGCGTTTGAAAGGTCATGCGAAGCAAGCGTTCTGGGATTTTGTTTCTACTTGGGCTGTAATGCTCAACAAACCATCTGACATCGGGTTTAATGATGACGGATATAAACTTCCACAATTGAATTTGATAGAAGAAATTGTTGAAACGCCAAAGCGTGACAATGGTATGTTATTCAACTCAACAGCGGTTAATGCTACGGACTTTCATAAAGAATTGCGTGAGACATACGAAATACGTCTTAACAAAGTGGTTGAAATAGTCAATAGTCACCCTAACGAAAACTTTATCATTTGGATTGGACATGATGATGAAGGTAAGTATCTAAGAAAGTTATTGCCTGCTGCTATTGAAGTAAAAGGTAGTGATAACAAGAAATACAAGAAAGACACCTTGCTTGGTTTTGGTCGTGGAGAATATCGCATATTGATTACAAAACTAAAGATTGCACAATTTGGTCTTAACTATCAAAACTGTCATAATCAGATTTACGCATCACTTGATTTCTCTTTTGAAGCCACATATCAAGGCATCCGCCGCAGTTACCGCTTCGGACAGACTGAGCAGGTGAACATCTACCTAATCACCACTGACACGATGCAAAACGTAAAAGATAGTTTTGAGAAAAAGCAAAAGGCTTTCAAGGATATGCAGAGTGCAATGACGGAAGCAACAAATAGAAATATTAAAAATCAAATATATTTAAGGAAAATGGAAACAGCGAAACAATACAAAACAGACAAATGCGATATTCAGTTAGGAGATTGTGTTCAACTTATTCAGAACGTGCCAGACAATAGTATAGGGTTCTCTATCTTTTCACCTCCATTTGCGGAACTATATACATACTCTGACAAGTTGGAAGATATGGGAAACTCAAAGGACTATAACGAGTTCTTTAAGGCTTTCAAATTCTTAGTTAAGGAATTGTACCGTGTAATGTTGGATGGTCGTAATGTGGCTGTTCATTGCATGGATTTACCCATTCAGAAAGGTAAAGAGGGATATATCGGATTGCGTGATTTTAGCGGTATGATTCTTAAATGTTTTGAAGAAGTCGGTTTTGTTTATCATAGCCGTGTGACAATTTGGAAGAACCCTGTAACGGAAATGCAGCGAACAAAGGCACTTGGATTATTGCATAAGCAGGTAAAAAAGGACGCAAGCATGAGCCGTGTTGGTATTCCCGACTACCTCATGGTGTTCCGCAAAGGTGGTGAACACCAACACCCAGTACACTGCGATATAAGCGTTGATACGTGGCAAAAGTGGGCATCACCAGTTTGGATGGATATAGACTACGGAAACACACTTAACGCACAAAGCGGTCGTGATTCAAATGACGAGAAGCATATTTGCCCCCTGCAACTCGATACCATCGAACGTGCAATTTGTCTTTGGTCTAATGAAGGTGACACCGTGCTTACACCTTTCATGGGCATTGGAAGCGAAGTTTATGAGGCTATCAAGTTGAAACGTTACGGAATCGGATTTGAGTTAAAAGATAGTTATTTCACAGAAGCGGTCAAGAACTGCAAGGCAATCGAATTTGAAGTAAATCAGAAAACTTTGTTTGACTAATGTTTTCGTGGTGGAAAGTTGCGAGTGCTGTTTTGTAGAGTATAGAAACGTAATACAAGAAGTAATATGAAAGAACTTACTAATAAAGAAAAAGAGCAATTCAAAGATTTTACCGCTAACGTAGAAGATTATTGGGGTGAATTTATGAAGAAATTGGCTTCAATGGAGAAACCACACTATAACGCTAAAATAAAGTCTTTTACAAAAAAATACGAGTGCGACGTATATACTTGTGATGCTCATCCTCGTGGATGTTTTTTCTGTAAACACTGTACCGATATTTGGGTTGACCCGTTTTCTGGCCCTTATATGTGGCAATGCGAAGTAGAAATGCCAACCAAAAAGGGGATTAGAGGTAAATGTATAATGTTTGAAGAAAAAACATAATAATGGAGGTTAAATAGATAGACTATGAGACATTCAGAAGATTATTATTGGACTGACGAACAGAGAATTTGGGCGAATAACTACTTGAAAGAGATGAACGAAGTTCTCTCTGACTATGAAAGCAAGAAAAAGGAGTTGTTAGAAGCAAGAAGAGAATACATATACAAGCAACTTCTTGCATCAAGAACTTTTAGGGAATACGGAAAAGATTTACAAACAGCCATTGTAAATTCAATAAACGACGAGTTCCGTCGCAAAATTGAAGAACAAGACGAAGAATTTTTTCGTCCGAGTTTAAAAATTGAACCATAATAATAACGGAGGTGAAATAAAAGGTGTATGTTAGAAGCGAAAACGAAAGAACAAAAGAATTTTGTATTAGACAAATTCATTGAATATGGTGAAATTACGGATGATGGTAAAACTCTTATCCTTTATATGGAAGATGACTATTATTCAATATGGTTGTCTTTTGACAAGATGGCAGAAATAGTTGATTACCTAAGAGAACAAAATAACAAATAACAAGGCTATGGAAATAAAGAAATACAGACCAAACTTCTTTAGCGGATTTGAAGATGTTTACTACGAAGTAAATAGCAAAGAAGAACTATTAGCAAGCGACTTGTGTAAGTATAGCATTGATTATGGCTATGAAATTTGTTTTTCAAAAGAAACTAATCGTGGATATATAATGGCAATCAAGCAAGCAAAAAACGAAGAAGGTGCAGAATGGTGGGTGCTTGCAATAATATATAATACACAAGACGTTGCAACACTTTCGGAGTGGCTACCAGATTGGGATTTGAAGCGCGAAGAATACAAAAAACAATCAAACAAATAACAAACAATGAACAATTATGGAAAAATTAATTTCAGTTTACGAGGCAGCTGAGATTCTTGGCTGCTCTCATCAGACAGTCCTTAACTGGTGTGAAAAAGGTTTTATAAAACGTCACGAACTAAAAAGAGGAAAGGCGACGTTTGCAGCAGTTGACAAAAACACTATTGTTGAATTGATAGATGATGCACAGGCTATCGAACAAAGCAAGAAGCGAATAAGTGAATTGCGCAAAGAGATTGAAGCAGAGGAACGGGAGTTTACTTTCAAGAAACGGATGGCTGACCTACTGAAACTGCAAGACGTACGCATTAGCGAGTTTCAAGGACTTGCTATGTCTGTAGTAAAATTTCTTGCTGCGACGCTAAAAGAGCGCGAACGTATCTTTTTGTTAGACTTTATAAACGGAGACAGTATTGAATATATGGCTGACAAGTACGGCTTGTCTCGTGAACGCATCAGACAGATAATATCAAAGGCTTGCCGCCAGATGTTGCAGGCAAAGGGATTCGGGAGCATATTGGAAGAGAACAAACGACTGACGGAAGAAAACGCGCTCCTAAAGAGTTCAAATATAGCACTAACACAGGAACTTGAACATGCCAACGGGCAACTCTCAAAGTGGGAACTATTGGCGACTACCGAACAAAACATTGATGCAACATCTGATGACCTCAAACTTGTAAATCTATTGAAAACAAAAATAGATTTCCACACCAACAGCCTCTCCGTGCGTGCCTTGAATGCACTCAACTCACTTGATGTGCAAACCATCGGCGACCTTGCGCAATTAGAAGCCAAAGACATTTTGCGCTGCCGCAATGTTGGCAAGAAGACACTTGTAGAGCTTGATGATTTTCTCTATAGCCTGCATCTTGGTTTTTCAACTGACGTAAACGCTATTTACAAGCGCGTTGGCAAGAAAATTGTGACAGAAGACAAAATAAAATTGCAAGATTGTTTGGTGGATTAAAAAAAATGCTTACCTTTGCATCGTGAAACAAGTGGGGCTGACTTGTAGTAACGGATTTTATTAGCAAAAGTAGTATTGGCATAAGCCGAACTATATAGGCAAAAATTCCAACCAAGTGCAGCCCCCACGAAGTTGGATTTTTTGTTTATCAATGGTTCGGTTTTATGCTATACACAAGTAGGACAATAAAGGTGTCAATACCTTACATACAAGAAGCAATTACCTCGAAGGATGAATTTGAGGCACTTGCATTTTGCCTGCTTGTAAAGCTTAATGTAACCGCGTCAACTATTCATCATGCAACGTATCGCAGGCTAAAGGACATTACCCACATGGGTAGCGATAGACTAAAGCGCATAGTTTCTTTCTGTAAAGAACATGGTATGTTGTACTTTGAAAACGACACAATGCACATTGGGAGGATTTTCAAAGAAGGCGGGAATATATATAAATTCAAAATCCGTCACATGAAAAGGAATGGGAAAGAATTAAGATTCTTCCTTTCCCTTGCCAACGTAAAAGACATGCTAAGACGAGCTGTTGTAGCCAATCACATAAATAAAGTGGAGAACATACGGCAAACATCATCATTGACAATCAATCCCAAAAGCCTTAAAGAATACAAGAAAGGACGTAAACTGGTAAGGCGTTTGGCCGTATGGGGATTTGACTTTTTCATATCAAACAGAAGGTTGGCGAACATTGCAAATTGTAGCATATCTAAGATTCAGAAGATAAAGTCCAAGATGATTAAGGCACACGAAATTGAAAGGACTTTCTCAAACTACGTGGTGTGCGACAATGCGGCAGATTTTGACGTTTGCGCATATCGAAGCTATTGTGACGATACGCATTTCTTGTTTGAACACAACGGCAAAATCTACAAACATAATCCGAATGTTTATAACTATGTTGGAAATAATATCGTGTATGTACCTAAAAATAACAAGTAATTAATTGATGGGTTGGTATGACTACGTTATATGATTATATTATCTATACAGATGGTGCTTATTCGTTAAAGAATGATGAAGGGGCATTTGCCTATGTTATGCTCGATGGTCAATATAATCACGTCAAGAAACTGGCAAAGAAAATTGTTCACGAAACGAACAACCGTGCTGAGTTAAAAGCGATAATAGCGGCAATTTACCATTTACCAGACGGTGCTCGCAACATTAAGGTCGTATCTGATTCGCAATATGCCTTGAAGACTTTATCTGGTGAGTGGTCTCATGGCGTGAATGAAGACTTGTTTGAAGTTTATGACAGGATAATATCCAACCATGACTACAACATAGATTACGAATGGGTTAAAGGGCATAGCGGCAACAAGTACAATGAACTTTGCGACCAGCTATGCAATAGTGTCCTCGGCTACGATGCAAATGCTGAAACTGAAAAGTACAGAAAGAAATAGTTAAACAACAATAATATCTAACAAAATCATACAACTATTATTATGTTATACGACGAAGAGGGAAATGTATATATTGAGCCGCCGCTGCTACCAGAGGAGTATCACACATTCTGCATTGTTAAGGACTACAGACGTATGTCGTATGAAAACGAATGCTTAAAGGCACAAGTCAAGCGCTTACAAGAATCACTTAAACGACTTAACATGAAGCAATATGCGCAGCGAAAACTACTGGTGACACATGCAGATATGTTGCGCCGTAGCGTCAAGCAAATGAAGGCAAACGGCATACAGCCTTCTAAGGTTGTTATGGAATATGGCAGAGACAAGCAACTATGGAAATAATACGCCCCAAACGCCTTGTCTTTGACATCATGGTCGGAGAACGCTTTATCGCAACCGAGCGCATGCCTATAACCATTGACATGATACTTGGCTATGATGGCGACGAACCAATCTATGACGAAAAAAAGATATACGAATACGTACTAAGGCGCAGACCTACACTCAGGCATGTAAAATTTGATATTTACTACTACAACGCTTATAAATAATTTTATAATAATTTAGGACAATGAAAATTAAAAGAATACGCAAGACAACTATCGCTGATGAAGATTTCATCGAAGTGAACACAGAACAGGAACTTTTAGAATGCGAGCTGTGCCGCGGCTGGTATCTCAACGGATATACAATCGCCTTCGACAACAACAAGGCAATATCCGAAGGATTCATTCTCGCTTTGAAGCACAACGCAAAACAAGAGGGGGAATGCGAACTTCGTGTCATAGGATATGTAGATACCGAAGAAGACAAGAAAAAGCTTGAAGCATGGCTTCCCGACAGGAATACGGTACGTACAAAAATAAAAATATACGGTACTGAATAAAATAATTTCAAAAAACTTTGGTATATTCCAAAAATATACATACCTTTGCATTGGTGTTTTGTTAATAATATCATATTGTTTGTATTTTCGCTATGCGAAGTTTGTGAAAATTGTAACATAGCATAATGGGGCATGGTGTAATTGGCAACACATTAGATTTTGGTTCTGATATTACAGGTTCGAGTCCTGTTGCCCCAACAAATACATTTAAAGGCCGCGTAGGGCGATAAAAGACCTTGAATGGTATAATTGTCCACGCCGACCACAAAACGCGCTTAGAACGCGAAGAAAAGGTAAAACAAGAAATGGACGTACTCTTTTGTGGACATATAGATGGTGTTAAGTTTTCTGACAATGCGGTTTTTGTCATTGCCAGTGAAAAACTTGTCGGCTACAAAAAGAAAGACGGAACGATTGTCAACCCGGAAGTATGTACATACACATTCATATTCAAGCCTTACTTTCGCAAGTATATTGCCGAACACTTCTCGTCTGGAATGCTGGTCAAGATAAAAGGGACTATGCTTCCATACGCAAAAGACCATCAAGGTAATAATATAGACGGATATACGCTATTGGGTCAGACAATTGACATTGCAGCATATCAGACAAGCACGGCCAAAATAGAACGCAAAAGGATGTATGATTCAAAGAAAGTCGATATGGGAATGCCAAATGTTGAAGAATACCAGCAGGACGATTTTTAAATAAATATATTGTTTTACTTTTTAAATTACAAAATTATGAATAACAGAGAACTTCAAGCATTGATGGACCGTCTTAGGGAAGAGAACAAGAACCTAAGCAAAGAAATTGCCACTTTAAAAATGTCTGCTGGCGGACTAAAGGGGCGCAACATGCAGCTTCGCAATATAATGCAGCAGCACAAGGCGGAATGGGAAGAATATACGGCTAAATTAAGAAAGGCGGCAGAAGAAACGGCACACGTCTACAAGTCTAAGATTCAAGACCATGTTGCCGAAATCAAGTTGCTCAAAGACCGCATTACGGCGCTCGAATATAGCAATGAGAAACTGCAAAACTCAAACAAAAGACTACAGGAAGAGAATTTTGTCTATAAAACAAACGCGGAATACTTTCGTGCTCTGCCTTGGTACAAGAAGATTTTCCACAACATCAGGAGTATATAATCTATTCTAACTCTCAAAAATTAGTTTTTTCCATAACTTTTCAACTTTGAAAAAATGCCCCGGTACGTAGAGTATAGGGGCATTTTAATTCTAATTATTTTTAGGCGCATCAAGGCAATGAAATGTAATCGTCCCCATTGCGAATGAATTGTCACCACGGTTTAACTTCATAATAGTTGGCTGGTATTCCGAAAGGCAAACGCAATGAGCGTATTTATTGCCTATGTATGAACTTTTTATCCACACGTCGCTTCCAGTCATGTAGTCAACAAAAGAATCATGTACTTGCTGTACGTCTATAGTATTACTTGCATACTTTTGCCGGACTGCGAATGTGACTTCTATATCCACATTTTCGCGTATGACAATAGGATTGTCGTTCTCATCCAAAGTCGTTATAAGATAGTCTTCGCTTTGGCTGTCAATCCATTGTTCATTGTAGATGTTTACTGGCTTGCCTTTTGCCAGCATGCCATCTACCTTTAAAATCCGTACCCCGTCAAATAGCGTTTCTATATTCTGAAACGCATCGCTTTCCACTTTTTTTATTTGATAAACTGGCTTCATAGTCTTAGTTCTTTATTGTGTTCTTTAACATTTCCGAGGCAATACCGCCCATTGATTAACTCGCAATTGCTTCCATACTTATAGGCAAGGACATAGCTTTCTTCGCCAAGTTCTTCTAAGACAGCGCGCGAATTGTCGAATAAGTATAGCGTGAAATGGTTGAATCCTTCGCAAATAATATGCACGTCGCTGCTGTTACTTACATATATCGTTGGGCACTTTGTTTGCGGAATTACGACGCTTGCGACCGTCCACATAATATGCGCTACGTCCTTATCCACCACAAGGTCTTTGTCGTGGTCATAGTCAACATATAGGCTATAGGTATAGCCCTTTATATCGTCCGCGTTCTCTATCGTATAACCATTGATGTATTCGCCGAATTCCCGCAATATATAGTCCTTGCTTACACCCTTGCCCATGCGGCAATAAGTCGCAAAATAAGGGATAGCCTGCTTGCTCAGGGACAAAGAAATCAACTTTTCCTTGTCCCCGTTGCAAGCACGCCATTTTCCTTTGTATTCATCGCACAATGGTTCACAAAGAGAACCGATAAGTGCATTCTTGTAAAAAGTTTCAAGTTCATTCATACTTTAGAATTGTTTTTAAATCATTTCAACTCGTACCGCCATGCCACTGGGGTTAGACCATCCTGCAAGCATGTTTCGTATGGCAAGTTGCACGGCATAGCTCTGCTGTAGTTGCAATAGCATTTGGGACAATGTGCCCACTTGAATGTCCATGTCAAAGCCAATAATGGTATCGCGTATCTGCGTAAGCAAGTCGGTATGCACATATTGTTGCTGTGTATTGGCATTCCAATAGGCTTCCAACGCTCCAGCTTGTTCTTCGGTTATGCCCTTTATTCCAGCCTGCAAGGCACTAAGCCCTTTTTCGCCGTCATTGATAGTCTTAGATACAACACCGAGTGATTCCAGGTTTCCGTAGAATGCGCCAAGGGCATCGTTTATCTTCACGCCAAGTTCTTGACTAAGTACCGCGAGGGCTTTAAGTTCTTCGTTTGTAAAGTCTTCGCCGCCAGCCGAACCTGCTTTTGAAAATTCATTCACCTGACTATATAGGTTGCTAAGGAATCCTTCAACGATACGAGAGGTTACAGCCTTTTTGATTAGATTCATAGTAATGTCATCCATCTTGGCTTGGATGGCATCAAGCGTTGTTTCGCCTGCACGCCATGCCTCTACCCATGTATCTACAAATTCCTCCGCCGCACTTTTCACGTCGCTGCCAAGCAAGTTGTTAATAAGTTCTTCCTTTAAGTCGGCAATTTCACGTCTTGAACTTTCAATTTGGCTTTGTAGGTCGTTAATTGTGTCTTCGTCGCGTTTCTTTGCCTTTCGCGATTGTTCAAGGACAAGTTGCCGTTCAAGTTCTGCAAGCATAGCCTCTTTGGTTGCTATTGCAGCACGCCGGGTTTTCGTTTCTTCGACACCAAGCGCCTTGCTTACTTGCCATTCAAGTTGCGAATATGCCCGCTCGAGTTTGTTGACGTTGCGTTCGCTTTCTTTTATTTGGCGTGTTATCTTCTTGTCTGAATTGTCAAACCAAGTGCTTATGGCATTCCATGTGCCCTTTATAACGTTGACCGTTCCGCCTATAAGGTCGCCTGATTGGATTTGCGCAATTCCTTGTGCCGCCGTTGCCATGCCATCTATAGATGTTGCAATGTCGTTTATCGTTTCTACCGCGCCTTCTGCCGCTTCTCCGCCCAAGTAGCCAACAATTTCGCCTACTGTGCGGATTCCTTCGGCCACCTTCTGTGCTTCTTGCGCAATTAGGTCAAGACCCATAGCGAAGTCCTTTTCACCGTCTTCGCCGCCACTAAATGCAACTTTTATGCGTTCAAAAATATCTGCCGACTTTTGAAGTTCTTTGTTTAGTTTGTTGCGTTCTCTTGTGTACCGCTCTTCATCAAGAATTACCGTCGTACCGTCTTTTCCAGTTATTTTATATTCTTTCTTCGCAGTATCAAACACGGCATTGTCATAGACATTCTTCAAGTCTGTTTGCAACCTTCTTGCCACCCTTGCGCTATGCTCGGCCGCAGCACCAAACACTTTATCGTATTCCGGCAACAAAGATAAAGCTTGCGCTTTAAGTTCGGAAATTGCGCGTTCTTGGTCTTGTATCGCAAGGTCAAGATAGTGTCGGCGTATGGCATTGGTTTCATTTTCGCGTTGCGCTTCTAAGTCATGAAGCTTTTTGCTTTCAATGTCTATCTTTCCAGCCGTGTCAGCAAGCTTGTATTCCAAGTCTTTTGTTTGGCCTACGACTTCCCTTGCCCACCCCTTTGCAAGTTCGCGAGCATTAAGGAATTTTGCATTAAAGTCTTTAAGTGCTTCTTCGCTCATTCCAACCGTTTCTGCCCAATTCTTCCAATCTTCTTCACTTGCCTTAAATACGTCCAATGGAATAACATAGTTGTTTTCATTGGCAAGTTCATCAAACGCACCTTGCACTTGACGCATGTATTCATCTATCGTCTTTGGGAATCCTTCTGTATCTATGCCAAGCATATTCGAGAACATGTCGCCAAGTTCGGGATTCGCATCAAGTTCTACGGCAAGTTCGTATTCATCTTTTAGCTTGTCGAGTTCACTGTTTAAGCCTTTAGTAATCTTTGTAAGGTCGTACTTTTCAGCATCCACCTTCAAATCCTTTATCTTAAATTGTAAAGCTTGTATCTCGGCTGGTTTTACGCGCCCCGACGCTTCAAGTTCGTCCAATTGGTGCTGAATCATGTCAAGCAACGCACGCGGGTTGGAAACGCCTGCATACTTTGACAAGTCAAGCGGTGTCAGGCTGAACTTTGCAAAGACTTTGTTTATTTCTGCCACCGCCTCGTCATAGCCACTTGTTGCAAATGACAACGCATCTTGCATCGAAGCACCCTCTTTTCTAAGGTCTTTATATACGCCCCTTACCTTGTCAATAAGAGATAGCTCATTCTTTAATGCCTTTTGCAGTTCCGTTTCAGCATTCTTTTGGTCTTTAGTGTTTTTTGTATCTTGTTTCTTGGAATGACCACCTTCAGCCAATGCCTTATTGTAGTCTTGTTGCGCGATTGTTATTTCCGATAATGTTTTGTTGTATTCTTTATCTTCTGCGGTATTTCCCGCTCCCCTAAAGCCTTTCTTTAATAGTTCGTCCCTACGCTTGGCAAGACGTTCCATCTTTTTCCAAGCATCATCGGCTGCTTGGTCAGCTTCTGTAAGAATGTCATATTCCGTCTTGTTGTCCCCAAACACCACAGAACCACGAATGAAAATTTCCATTTTGTTGGTGTCATTTATTTGCTTCCACAAGTCATCAAATGAAACTTTCCACCTCTCTGAAAATTCTTTCGCGTTTTTATACGCCCATTCACGCCATTTGGGAACAGAATTATCAATCGTTTTTAGTTCTTCTTCCGATAAATGCCCAAACATATTGTCTATCTCATGTCTGTGCTGCGATTTTAACCAAGAATAAAAACCTTCTGCAAGAACCCTACTTTCTCCAAACGATTTAAACCAAGCCTCTTCGTTTGCTCTTGAACGCTTCAAGGATTCGCTTACCTCTTCGTCTGTTAATCCTTGTTCGTTGTTTTTTATCCATTCTCTGTCTTTCTTAAATTCTTCGTGACGAATTTTAATAAAGTTGCGCTCTTGTTCAAGGCGATAGCGGAACTGCTCTTCTGTGGACAAATTTCCGTCTTCTATTATTTTCCTTGTTATTTGTTCATACGCAAGCCGCCATCCTTCTGCATCAAGGTTTTTCCCGCTAAGAAATGTAGCTATTGAATTAGATGTTTCGGTAAGATTGGTTTCAAGAATGTCAAGATTATCAAGATATTTGCTAAGTGTCAACAAATCTTCTCCACTTATGGGTGTGCCATTTTTTATGGAGCTGATTTTTTCCATTACATTTTGGTAGCCACCAAGCTGCTCGACCGCGTATGATAAACCAGAATTTATCTGTTGTACGTTTTCATACAAGCTATCAAGTCCTGTGTTTAAATTCCACCACTTTGACCAGTCTTGCTGAACTTTTATCGTGTTTGAATCGATGTCTTGCAAAGCCCCCATGACATCACGTAGTTTTTCAAGGTACGAAAACCCTTCACGCACCCTGTCGTTTATGTCATTTATCTTTAGCAAGCGACCAATAAAATAGTCACTACTTTCAGACGTAAGCTCGATTTGTTCTCTAAGGCTGTCCCACGTTTTTTTGGCTTCACCGTCACTCATTACTTTTGAGTCGCTCTTTGCCCTCTCGTTCTTATAAAAGGACTGACGGAGTTCTGCCGATGCATCAAGAAACTTTTGTATGCTATTAAAGTTCTCGTTAGCACCTTCCCGTATGTCGCTGTTGAGCTTTCTAATGGCAGCTCTTGCATTTACAAAAGCCTGTGTTAATGAAACGACTAAGAACACTAAAGAACTCCACCATGTGAGCGGTGAAGACATTAGTTTTGTAACGTTGTTTTTAAATGATAACAAATATTGTGTGACTTTTGTACCAGAGGCGGCTAACGCAGCATTAGCCAATGACATTTTTTCCGTTCTTTTAATGTGAGCAATTTGGAATGCCTTAACGATGCCAAACGTCCAAGCCATCGCCTTTAATGCTTTGTCAAATTCCCTCCAACACTTTAATAGCTTAGTGATTCCAGAAATTGCACCAAGTATAAATCCTTGATAATCCTTTCCTATTGCGTTAAGCATGTTATTCCAAGCCAAAGTCAAATTGGCAAGTCTAACCTTTAGGGTTTCTGCCATTTTAGCTTGGAAATCAAAAAACTTACCGCCCTCGTCAGTCATCTTGTTTACGACTTGCATTACGTCATTATAACTAACAGCTTTTTTCTTAATTCTGTCATAAACATCTGAGGTGCTAACCAGCTTGCCTTCTAACTCTGTGTAGTATTCAGCTAACTGCTTGACAAGTGGAATACCTGCATTGGCAAACATCCTATTATCACGAGAATTGAGATAGCCATAAGCCTTAATTTGGCCGAGTGCGTATGTTAGTCGTTCAATGGGAACACCGACAGCACTTGCCATATCTGCCAGCCTTCGCGTAGTATCTACAACATCCTTTGCTGCAACATCATACGCTACAAGTTGTTTTGCAGCTGCCGATAATTCAATCAGCGTATATGGCGACACAAGAGACATTTGCGAAAGTTCATTAAATATTTGTGTGCCACGCTCTGCGCTATCCACCAAAATACCCAACGCCCTTTCGTTCATTTCGTATTGCGAACGGACTTCTATTAAATTCTTAATAAACTGCGTGCTTGCACCAATAGTCAGGTAGAAAGCAAGGCGATTCTTCATGTAGTTCCACGAACGTGCCAGAGCATTGTTGGACGACATCATAGATTGGTTCTTTTGCATAATGTCATCCATCTTCTTCTTTAGCTCGTTGTATGACTTGTTCACTCGGTCTATTTCATTCTTTTGTTCTGTAGTATCAAGACCGCCGCGATATGCAGAAAGCATACGCATCTTGTATGCCATGTCATCAAGAGTCTTTTCGGAAATAGACATGGCATCAGCAAGACTAACCGGACGTGCGGCTTGCACGCGTATTTTTTGCATCGCACGCTCAATTTGTTGCATGCTTTTTACTAATTCTTGCCCACGTTCGCTTGTTCTATCCGATGCATTGAGATTGTTGTAAATAGCTTGTAGCATCTTTAGACGTGACGCAAGAACTGTGTATTGTTCATGTTCAGAACCTATTACTTGAATATGTTCACGTTCAACACCAAGAACCGACGCTACGGCAGAACGAAGATTGTCATAGTCACGAAATGTTGTACTTACATTAGAAGAAGATTCACGAATTGTTTGGTTTGCACGCATTTGCTGTTCGTAAACATTTTCATAAATCCGCGCCGTTCCGCTTGCAACGTTTGTTAGATTTTGTTGTGCTGCTGCGGCTGCTTCCGTTGCTCTTGTCTCTTCATTTTTGGTCGCAAGCATTTGCTGCTCTTTGATGATAATGGCTTCTAATTGAGAATCAATATCTTTATTTGCATTTACTACATAAGTAAGACCTTTTTCGACATCGCTATCGAATGTTATCCTATCCGAGCCTCCAGATTTGCTTCCATTTATAGCTTGTTGACGTGCCTTTGCCATACCGTCAAATGAAGATGCAAAGTCTTTTACATCGCCTTTCATTCCACGAAATGTAGAAGACAGAGAATTGAGCGAAGCTTGCATCTTGTTTATGCCGTCTTGAAACTTACTTGCCATGCCGCCATCGCCGTTTAGCTTTGAATCGACCATGTTAATCAATTCGTTTATAGACTTTTCAAGTTCTTTGGAATCAAGAGAACCTGCTATGATTGTTGCATCGTTAGCCATGTAGTATATATAGTTTTTTGTTGTTACTTTTTCTTTTTGTTGTTCTTTTTGACGGGTACTTCGTATTCTTCTCCTTCTTTCAAGTCGGGTAGGTTAAAGTTCCCAAAGAAGTCGCCCAATTTACGTTGCGCGTCCAAAGCTTCCTTGTAGTTGTTCCAAGCCTTCTTGTCACTACCATGCAAATACTTCGTATGCGTATTGTCAACGGCCATGAATTGTATCTGTGCGCAAGATAGCCTATATAGATAGTCATCGAGCGTGTACTGCGGAAATGCTCTCAGGAAGTCGCTTGCGTCCGCAACGATAGTGCTTCCATAAACTGTGAGGCTGTCTCCGCTGATTTCTTCTTCCTCATCAGAAGAGAATCCGTAGCCATACTCACCGATTTTTTGAGTAAAAAAAAAGCCGATAAGTCTATGCTCTTGATTGCGCCAAGGATTATCGCCGCCCATTGGTTCGCGTCATAGGTGCTGTTCATTACCTTTATCTTCATCCGGCGAATCATTTCATCGTTCCTTTCACCCGCATCATCGCACGGCTGGAACATGTGGTTGCACAACACGATTGCCATTATCTCGCACATTGCATCAAGGTCTGTGCATAAAGCCGTAATTATCTTGTTGTCGCTATCAAGCGTTTCGTCAGCCTTCTTCATATCCATTACAAGATTACATATCCTGTACAGCGAATAGTAGCGCATGTCTTTTACGCGGTATTCTTTATCGCCAAGCTTTACTAATGAAGGTGAATCGGTGATTATGGAAACAAGGTCACGCTTGACCTCTATCGTGAAGTCATCAAGGTCATCTACCTTGGGCAAATCTTTTTGTTTTTTCATTTTCGTAAACGTTTATAGTCTTCGCGAAACTTAAAAGGGGAGCGCCACGGGGGATTCCCCACAACGCTCCCCACGTTCACGAAAACTAATGAGTAAAGATTGGTTAGTTCTTGGTGTAGTAGGTCTTACCTTCAACCACCTCGGTGTCCCAGGTCAAGCGGTAGTTTGTACCATCGCTTTCGTAGTAGCCCTTGGTCTTAGGATTGCCAGTTGGATTCTCTACGGCAGTGAAGGTTGCAGTCGAACCGCCGACAATCTTGTACAGGTGGTCTTTGTTCTGATTGTCCGTATATACCAGACTGGTGATAGTTACGGAGTAGTTCAGTGCGCCATCCTCGTCCTTCTTTACAGTACCGACGGTCAAACCCTTGAATATAACCAAGGACTGATTGCCGCGCTGGAAGTCAAGCTTCCACTCATGTTCGCTTGTGTAAGCACTCGGAGCGCTCTCGTAGGTGTCGGTTGCAGGGTCGTATTCACCGCCAAAGATGGGAGGCAGTTCATCCAAGTCGTAGTTGGCAAGCTCGAACGTGAAGGTTACGGGATTGCCATCGTATTGAATATCGAATGGCGAATCGTAAAATTCGGCCTCAATCTCAGTGGAATCAGGCTCATCCTGACCGATAGTCAAACCCTTCAGCACGCCCATCAATGGAGTGTACTCACCATTTGCGCCGACATCGCGATAACCCAAGCTAATGGGCTTCAAAGTTGTTTTCTTAGACATAGTTCTATAAATTAAATTGTTTTACTTAATAATGGTTACAATAAATGACTTTATGAATGTAAAATATGCATTGTTCGCATTTGACACTTCATCCTCATCGGTCGATATTATGCTACCTTCCTCGATATTGTATTCCCCTTGGTTGTCTTCTGCTGCAAGCTTGATGATGGCGTTTATTCCATCTTCGTAGGCTTTGTACTTTTCGGTATTAAGCCGACCGCGACTGGCCTGTGGTATGTATGCCTGCACATAGCAGCGTGCCCATCCATAAGCCTGCTCGCTAAACTCGCTTTCGTCGTTTATACCTCCAACGCGAATGACAATGAAACCATCCGTGGTGTCCGACTTAGTAAGTTCTTGCGGGACGCGCATGGGATATACATTCTTCGTCACAACATCATAGATGATATTGTACAAGTAGTTGTATATGTCAATTCTCGAAGCGTTTAGCATATCTTAGTATTTTGGCACATATTTCTCAAATGACACTTTTGCCGGAGAAAGCTCTTTCGACATTGCATCGTACTGTTCGGCCATGATTGCGAACTGTACGTGTTGCCCAAGCAGGATATTTTCGTGTCCCTCTTCCCAGTATCCCCAATATGGCGCAGTAACCGCAAATGCGACTTCCCAGCCAACGTCTATTGAAGGTCTGTATGAAGAGACAAAATGCCGTGCAAGGTTCTTACCGTCAACAGCTTGCTTTAGCGGCGGTTTGGAGAGTTCATGAAGATATGAATCTTCCGTTGCAGAAGGAGCGTCGTAAAACCCGAAACCCTTGCGCCTTCCGTTGTAGAACACAACCCAACATAGGCTATTGAGTAAATTCCCGGTATCGTCCCACGCTTGAAACTCACGCCCGATTTCTGCTATTTTCTCTTTTGCATAGGCCAAGAATCTTTCGGTCTGTTCTTTTTCTAGGCGCTTGAACATGTTCCGTATTAACGCCTTCCTGTCAAACCTGACTCTTGTTTTCCCAGCCATATCCGCTACCAACTATTCCGCGAAGCATAAATGCTTATGCCTCCGATTTGTGAAGGTTCTGCATTATCCACCGTCAAGTCGAACGTTTCTCCATATCTTACAAGAGTAATCTTGTCACCCTTACGGGGGACTATCCATTCATCGTCTTCCGACTTGGTAAGAGGAATGGAAATGATATATGATGCCGTTTGCAGCACGCGGCCTTCTTCATCGGTCGCTTGGTGCTCGTCCATCACACCTTCGTAGACCAGTATCGACTGGCCCGTTTCATCTTCATCGTCTTCCCGTATGATAGTCCCCGTATATGGGTATTCAAGAATTTCGTCCTTCCTCATGGAGTGATACAACGTCTTCTATTGGAATGAATTTTATCTTCTTGCTGTTTGCCAGCTCTTCCAAGTCTTCTCCGCGCTTGTCCTTGTATCGCTTGTATATGCGTATAGCGTATTTTATCTTGTCATCTTGATAGAAGTCCTGCTCACTGCCAACGGTTTTTTGGTAGCCGTTGTGCGATTGTTGCAAGGATGCAGTATTAGAGGGACGAAGAAGCACAGCGGTGTATATGAGGTCTGCGGTTAACAAGTCACGTTCCTTTTCAGTCACGTATTCTTCGTCGTATGCGTCCCAAGTTGGGTCAATACCCCTATCTAATGCTATTTTAACGAAGTTCTTCTCCGTGAAAGAAGAATACATCGTTGAAGATTCGAGCCACTCTAATACTGTCATTCCCTATCAATTACATGAAAGAAACAAAAAGACAATGGCCTTATCCAGCCGTTGCTATATCTACACATACATGGTACTGCGATTCGTTCAGAACCGTGGCGTATCGTCCGAGAGCATCCGTATGGTACGACTTCAGCATGCCATTGGGTACAATCTTGTTGATGACGTAGATGAGGTTGTTCCACTTAGCCATCGACCACTGAATGTTGTCATTAACTTCTCCACTGCGCATGAGCTTTGCCCATTCTGGAATAGCGTGAACGACAACGCCTGCCATGCCAAGAGGACGCAGGACAACGGTGTTGGGCTTCCAGCCGCGAACGGTGTAGTAGGTAGTAATACCCTGTACGGTCTGTTGCTCGCGAACCACGCGGATGGGCGAAATCTTGGAAATGCTCGAACGCGTGTAAGCGACCAACTGCTGCCACGTGATTACGTTGGTGTCAAGCGGCGACTGCGAGTTGCTGATAATAACAACCTTGTCGGGGGCTTCCAAACGGATGTAGCGGTTGACTTCGGCAATGAAGAAGCTGTTCTTCAGAAGCACGTTTACTACGATGTCGTAGGGAATGTCCCACTCGAAAGGAGTAGACTCGTCGAGATTGTTGGCAACCTTGAAGTCGTATTCAATCTTCTGCATCTGCGAAGGAATATCGCAAGTTGCATCAGTCCACACCTTTGTTCCGGCCCTCTTGAAGTTGTCAAGAGGTATGTACGAGCTTTGCGACACGAATACGCCGCTGCCGCCCTGCGAAGTCAAAGTGGGGGTCTGCCCCTGTGGAACAATGTTCTGCGCCGTAGTTGTGTTGTACGCACCGCCGTAAGAAAGCGTCATTGCGGCCATGTTAGACAGACGAAGATTGTGCGTCTTGATAAGGTCGGCAATACCACGCTGTAAAGAGGTCAAGAG
>Ga0247611_10001847_pt1 | contig 36562 bp, 39 predicted proteins | sample 177DNAGHGhighgp2_FD_192422 | JGI IMG/M metagenome (GOLD analysis project Ga0247611, IMG submission 192422) | Sheep rumen microbial communities from Palmerston North, Manawatu-Wanganui, New Zealand - 1770 DNA GHGhigh gp2 | ecosystem: Host-associated > Mammals > Digestive system > Stomach > Rumen... | reverse complement strand
CCGTAACCGCGGTTGCGGATGTACTTGCGGCTCTTCATCTTTGCAGCGGTCACGCCCTTGGCGCTGCCGCTCATCTCCTCGAAGGCGATGGAAGGAATGTACTTCATAGCGTTAAGAATTTAGGTTTTAGGATATGGGTAATAAGGTAATATGCAACGAGCAGGGCGATGGCAAGCAGCGCCATGCCGCCGACTTTCAGTTTGAGGGACTGCCACCAGGTGAGCTTATTCTCTACCTCAACGGTGACGGTCTGAACCCGGTCCCGGTACACCAGGGAGTCCCGGACAATCTCCCGGATTTGGACCTCCACGGGCTCCCTGACGGGCTTTGTCTGCAGGGAATGATGCAGCACTCCTCCGGAGACGGAAGCCTCGGATTTGGCGTATTTATTCTCCAGTACAGAGGCGGTGTCGAGGGTGACCACCTTCTCCACGATGACCGGCAACTCGATGTAGGCGGTATCCGTCACGGTCTTGACCACGGTCTTCACCTCCACCTTGGTGTTGTCCGACTCCAGAACGGGCCGGGCAACACCGCAAGCGGTAAGACAAAGCGTGAAAGCAAGAATGGCGGAGGGTTTCATAGGTTAGGTTTAGGTTGTAGGTTTGTTCTCATTCTCCAGTACCTGGTCCAACTCTGCCTGGAACTTCCGGAACTTGACATCGTAGCTGGCCTTTACACCGAGGATAGCTCCACAAAGGATCAATAACTCACTGACGATGCTCACAGCACTGGTGTCAATCTGTCCCAGGGGCTCGATGAAGAAAAGGCACACGCACGCGATGAGGACGCCGGCGCTGAAGCTTGCGATGGCGATGATGCCCTGAAGGCGTGTGAGTTGCATTTTCTTCTCGTTGGACATGGTCAGTCAGGCTTTTAGTTGTTGTCACGGACGACAATCATCCTCGTGAATTTGGTCCCAACATTGGCGGGCTCATCTGCAGCTCCGTCTTTGCTGATGGTCAGGATGCCGTTCCGGAGCGTAGCCGGATAGCGTTTGCTCCCCAGGTTACTCCACAGCGATTCGTTGTAGATGATGGGCGGGTTTATCGAGATGTCGGAGGGAAAACCAGGCAGCTGAATCTCTACCGTCTGGTCATCCGAGTCAAACACCAGGTTGGAGGCCTTCAGCACAAACATCATCCAATGAGGGGTCTCCACGGTATGAACCTCGACGCCGTCACCGGTGCCCTTGTTGAACTGCGGGACGTAAGTCTTCATCAAGTTCAGAGCGACTTGACCGGCATTGTTTACCGGAATCAGCATCGTATTCAAGTGGATGGTATAACTGCCCAGGCTCTTGTAAGGGATAATCTTACCGATGCAGATGGTGTTCTTGTCGGCAATCCAGACCTTGGCCAGCGTGCAGTAATTCACGCCCTCAGAAGCGGCGGTAACAAGCGCAGTTCCTGTGCGGCTCTTGGCAAAGGGAAGATCCGCCACGGTCAGTTTCATGGGCCGGATGCCGGCATATTCTGCGGCCGTAGTGTCCACCGAGATGTCGCCCTCCAGCACCAGCAGATTCTGCTCGTGATATTCTTTGATTTGAATGTCGGAGGGGTTGACTCCGAAGTTGGTTACAGTGATACTGAGCATAGCGGTTCTATTCGGTTATGGCCATGGCTACGGCCGTGTCATACATCTTGAAAGAAAGGATTTTCATGCCGGAGAGGTCATCCACTTTGATGGATCCTGTGGGAGTATCTGTCCGGTATTCCATTTTGACCAGCTGAATGGAAAGCCCCTGGCCTCCATTGAAATTGTCAAGGAAGAAGGCGTCGCAAGCCGGAATCTCTGCCGGACGGCTCTCAGGGATGAAGGTTACCGTACTCTTGCTGTAGATGCCGGTAGAACCGGAACAGGCCGCCATTGCAGGCGAAGGAATGAGTTCCAGATCAAAGTCCCTGAAGGTCTCGTACTGGCCCCCGTTCAACGCTTCTTGAGTCAGACGCAGACGGCCAGGCACATCCGGCGTGGCATCGTAGTCTCTCACCAGATACCCGAAGGAAAATACATAGTTGCCGGTGTTCTCGAATCCTTCCCCGCGTTCATCCTTAGGAAGCATCCAATAGCCGCCCTCAAGGCGGGACTCCGTGATGCCGCCCAGCTTGTTATTGCCATAGTTGTCCGAGGCAATAACGGGGACATCGGCAGTCACATCCTCCGGCAACCCCTCAAGAAAGGCCTCCCAGTCGAGGTTCCTGTACGCCCAGGTGCAGCTACCGTACATCATGTGGTAGAAGATCCATTTCGGGAAGACCACGCAGAAAGTGTAGGAGGTGTCCAGCCGGAGGTAACTATCCTCGGATACGCAGGTGATGCGTTTCTCCTTTCCCTTGGAGGCGTTCCCGCCCTGGCCCAGCATACAGTAGAGCGTCTGGATGTAGATGATGATTTCCTGCTTGTCATTGAAGCAGCTAAGTTTCTCAACACACAGCGTATTGGCATCTTTCACCCAGGACTTGAGCACCGTGCCGCCATCACGGACGTAAGGATAACCGTAGGAAGTCCCGCGTTCCTTGTACCTGGCCACGACACCGGCAATGGTACTGCGGGCGATCGAGAGAGCCGGCACCTTAATTTCTAGCACCTCCGCTGCCTGGTACTCCGCGCTCTGCGGGCTGCAGGTGAACTTGGCGTTGAGGACAATATAATTGCTCTCCTGGACATCCTTGAACTGGATGACGCCTGCTCCAAAGTTATTTCCTGTTGAGTTGAACATAGCGCAGATGGTTTACTGTTGATAGAATATGCCGGGACCGAAAACCTCGGTTGGCTTGATATACTTGCCGCCCCGGTGCATGAAGTGGAGTTCACACTTTTTGCGCCAATTAATCGACTGTATCTGGTACGACTGTGGATGCAGGGAACCATCTTCGCCCATGCCACGGGCCAGCGCATAAGAGAGACCGATAAGTTCCTCAGGCAGTTCTTTGTCCAAGATGACCTCGGAGGACGCAACGTTGCTGTGGCCAAGGCAGACAGTATCGAAGTAGATGACCGGTGCATTCGTAGAATAATCCATATCCAGCGCAGAGACATGCTGCTCCTCTGCCGGATCAAGATTATCCATAGTAATACGTACGCGGCCCTGGTAACTGGACTCTCCGGTGACAATTACGGAATCCTTGAACACCTGGCCTGTGAAACCGGTTGACGTGTCCAGCCAGTAGGACTCGATGAAGACCTTCTGGCCTGGAGTAGGCTCAACGCCAATGGTCTTGAGATAGAGCTTCGTGAGGTCCGCTTCGCCCCAGTCATCCTCCGTGTCAGAGCTGATGATGACAGTCTTGCTCCAGCCGTTGGTGATGCCGGAAGACTGGCTCCCGGACATCTTGACCACGAGTTTATACGGGCTGGATTCGTGTTTGATACCGCCGAAGATGACGAGTTGAGGTGTAATCTCCACGTTGGAGTAAGAAACATTGGGAACAGCTGCCACAGCTGCCGGAGCCTCCGCAATCAAAGCCTCGCCGGCCATCACCCGGTTGGCGTTCAGACGGACATACAGGTTGATTCCCGTCAGTTGGGCCTTCTGCCCGAAGACCGACTGGCCGGAGGTGTGCTCAGCCAGCCGCTCCCAATCTTTCATTTGGGAATCCGTCAGTGTCTTGTACGATTTGGTGATCTTGGAAAGCGAAGCCCGGCGGACAACCTGGGCAGAAGTGGTCTGCCCTGTAGGCCAGGACCGGACCGAAAGGATGCTACGGCCGCCGACCTGTCTGGCCGTAACACCCTTTGCGGAACCGGAGAAGCCCCCGAAAGCAATGGAAGGAAGGGCAATCATAGGTTTAAGTTTAGGTTAAGTAAAGGTTTAGGTCACCGTTATCAACTCTCTGATTGCAAATTTAATAATAATTATTTACAATTCAAAACCAAATGATTGCACTATCTTACATAAAGTGATACTTTAAATAAAATAACCTCCCCGTCAAGGGAGGCTGAAATCGAAGGATTGCTGCAGGTATTGGCTCCGGTATCCGGATTTTCGGTCAAGCAGTACATGCCGTATATGTATGGTATATTCTTGGAGGTCGAGTCCCCATAGAGCAAGATAATCCGGTATCGCAAATCCCGTCACGGAGTGACCGGCCTTACATGGGAGCAGAGACAGGAACGAGCGCATCTTGCCGGGATCTCTTCCCCCTCCAGGCTTAGCCAGCTGAAGCCGGGCCAGCACCTGGTATCGGTCATCCCCTGCTGCCGGATCAAGCCATGTATCAAAATCCACAAACAACATCCCGTCCTCAATCATTGCGCCGCTGACCTTCTCAATCGCGTAGGGAGGAAACGCATCCCAGGGCTGCGGGTGCGGAACATGCTCTTGGCCGAGGGTCGCGAATCCGTGATAGGCGGAGACGAACAGATTGTGACCGCTGATGCCGGACTTTCCATCAAAAGGAGGCCGGTGCGACACGACGCCTACAGCGCAATCATTCCAACGCTTCTGCGACGCGAAGGAAAGCTTCCTCCACGCATCCAGCGCCCGAAGATGCACCGCCAGATGCTCCATCTGGGCCATAGTGCCTGGAAATCCGGGCCGTGCCCGCCTGCGGTAATAGCATTTGCCGCCACGGTGGTAGTAGGTTTTCTCCCCTACGGAACCATAGCAGTCTTCAAATGGCATGGACGGGATGTATCTGGGCATAATGGGTACTGGTGATTACAGGATATGCAGGCAGGGACAACGGATTTACAACTCTTGGGCTCAGAGTATGCTTCCAAGGACCTGGCTAGGACAAGCGATGCATCAGGACCTCATTCTCCACCCACTTCTTGATACGCTTCATGTCCGGCACTTTGCGGAGATTCTTGTCCAGTGTGCAAAGGTCAAACACTGTGGCCCGTTTGTAGTTGGGCTTCTCCGGGTAGTCATCAAAGACAACCTTGCCGTTGAGCTGATGCACCCATATTGGCGTAAGGAAGTGCATCGTGTCTTGATGTTCCGTGTATTCGGTGACATAGTAGAGAACCTGATTCTCAACTCTCTCGATAAATCTGACTAAGGTTTCCATAACAAATCGCGTTTTATTTCATCTACAAGATAAGCATTTTCTATGACAATAACAAATTTATTTTCAATATGTTACATTAAATTTTCTTAATAAAGTGGAACATGTGGAACACTCTCCACAAGCCCGGAAATCAGTCCGTCCAGAACTTCCTTGATACTCTCCAGAAGCGAAGCGGCAGCGGCGTCAGCCGCTGCTCCTTGTGGTATATATATAAACCTTGATCCCGTCCCCCGGTCGTGGTAGGTCGCCGGCATCAGCACTTCGGCTGGGGCGTAGGTCTCTTGGTTGGCCTTGGTTGCTGGCAGTCTCTTAGGCGGCACGGTGGCAGCGGGTGCCGGCGGCACCTTTCTTGATGTCGTGGAGGCGGGAGCCGCCTAAGAGTCTGGCAGTGACCAAGGGCGCGGAACGCAGTGGAGCGTGGCCGGGGAGGCGGTCTGGCGCGGTGGGGATGGCGGGCTTTGGCGGTGCAAGGGCTGGGAGACTTTAGGCTCCCAGACCCCGACAAAGACCGGCATGGTGCGAAAGGCAGACGGCCTCACCGGCCTGGGCCGGGACGGCCCAAAGGAGTGAGCGCGGCAGAACGGTCGAGCGGGGTACAAGCCCCCACGCTCACGGGCAGTGTCAGCCGAATAGAGGCACTGGGTAACGCCGTTGATGCGTAGAGGACGGTGCTACGAAGTAAGGACGTTGATGGCCGATAGGCCGGGGAAAACGGTGCAACCGCGCAGGGTGTGGCGGACAGCGCGCAGGAAGGGCCGGGCCAGCGGTCAGGAACTTCCGGCGGGATGACTGACACACGCTGCGCCAACGGCCGGGACGGCCGTGTCCTGGACGCCCGGAAGGCTCTTTGCGGACTGACGCCTTGGCGGCAGGCCCAAAGTGCCTGGAGGAATAGCGGCCAGGTTAAACTCTACCTTGGAGGAACGGCGTCAAAGGCGAGCTGGCGGGCTTGTCCCGACTGCTGGCCTTTGATGACGGGCCGACCCGCAGCTTCGCTGCATAAGGCGGCAGGACGCTCGCGTTGCACTGAGGCTGAAAGCGGGTGATGTCGGTGGAGACTTACTGACGCTCCCGCGGAGTTGCACCGGGTAGAGGAATTGGGGAAATTGGGGCCCCGATTCCTCTGCCCGGTGCGGGGCTGGCAAAGGGCCGGGTGCAAGCCGGCCACTGCCGCCAGGCCCTCTCCTGCCGCCGCCTCACCCGGGAGTTCGAAGGTAGGACCTTCGCACCTTGACGACGGAGCGTCCTTAACATAATCCGAATTGTGTAATCAGACGCCCTGCAGGCCGTTTTTGCGGGCTTCTGGCCCATCAATAATTGATGCCCTCCGAGCGGGAGATGCCGGTCCCGGCGGCTGTTACACAATTCCGATGGGATTATGTTATGGAAAGCGGGATACGGGCACTGCCGGTCGCACTGGCACTGCGGCTCCTGGGTGATTATCTCCCCTGGGGGCCGGGGGGATAAACCAGATGCAAGTCTGTGGCGGACTTGCTCCGGCACAGTCTTGCATACCGCTTTCCCTTTATAAGTGCGGGAGCCTTGCGGCGTGGGCCAATGGAGCGGAGGGCGTCCGTGAGTCTGCGCCGGACTTGCTCCGGTGCAGTCTCACAGCGAAGGGTGGCAATAGAGGTTGCTGGTCTGGCTGTTTGGGCGAAGGCTCTGCCGGAGACCAAACTGACAGACGAGCAAGTACCGCTTTCTATATGGACGTTGGCATCGGCACTGCCGCTGGAACTGGGCACCATCGGCCCGTATCGGCCTGAATTTATCGGCCTACATCTCTACGATAAGATGGCGCCGGCGATGAGGATGCCGATGATGAAGACAAGCCAGAGGAAGGTCCAGTCGATGTCTCGCTTCTTCTTCGTTTTTGCCTGGATGGAGGCGGTTAGTGTGGTTTGAATCGGCCTGGGTGATGGAGCTAGTGAAACTGCGTCCAGTGAAACATCGCTGGGAAGATAGTGCTCTTTGACGGCTGCAATGAGTTTCTTCGCTTGAGCAATCAGTTTCTCGCATTCAACCACTTCGTCTTCCAATTCTTCGCTATCCTCGAAGTCACCGGGGTATTCCTCCTCCCTCTCCTGGTCATCATCAATAGCCTCCACCGGAAGGTTGGAGATGAGGAAGTTGACATCGGCCTGAATCTCGATCAGCTTCTGCTCCAGGTCCAGGACATCGAAGGTGGGATCGAGGAGGTAATCTTTCTCGGTCAGAGCCTGCAGAAAGTCTATTCCCGCACGGACGGCAGCTGATTCATTCTCGTACATAAGCGTCAGTCAAAGATATGTGCCCATTCCCGGGCAAGGTTTTCTACATATCCCCAGCCGTAGTTCTTGTTGCTTCCACTGGTTTCCGGAAGCCGGAGTACACGGACATCGGCAAGGGCCGGTATTTGCGCCAGATCTCTCGCAATCTTGCGGCCGAAGTCTTTGTACTTCCCAAATCCGTTGATGCCAATGGTCTTGATAGTAGGATGAGCGGCAAGGAAGGCTGGTATATCGTTGGGATGACCGTCCCGGATGTCTTTGTCATTGCTGCTATCTGGCCGGATAGCGGATTCGTAGTAGTCCCAGAGGACGATGTGATACTTCGCAAGCAGGGCCTGTTTCTGGTCATAGTCTATCGGCATCGGCTCTCCCGTGAGATAGCATAAAACCTTCCAGATTCGGTTGGAATTGGAATAGTAGTATTGCTGGTGCTCCAGTGATTCCCCACCAGGCAGTGTGCCCAGAATCAAGATTCTTGGTTCATCGCACAACAGTGGCGGGAAACCATAGGTTCTATGGATATGATTAAGCCCAATCTCCATCTTTTAGCATCAAACTGTTTTCCCTATTATGGTCTTGACCCGAAGAACTGCTATTCACAGGCTCAGACCAGAACGTTAATGACTATTTTATTTTGGCTAACCCGTCTTGCAGTTGGGTAATCTGGCCAGTAAACTGCTCTTCCAGCTCCGTAAACTGTTCGTCGGTCATAGCCTGGGCTGTCCCGATTTTATCTATAGCTGCAACCAGATCTTCGTCATGGGCATCAAATACATTGAGGATGGTTTTGAAACTTTTATCGAAGATGAAGAGATAGTTCCCGATTGTTTTATTACTACCTTGCGTATTACACCTGAAACTATGGATGGCAGACCATCCGATAAATCCTGATGAAAGCGTATCGGCCATAGATTTGATCTGCTTCAAGTTTCTGACAGATGCCCTAGTGCCCTCAATCGAGGCAATGAGCTCTTCTATTGCTTTCTTACGAGCTTTATTATATTCCCTTGTGCTGTATGAAGACCAACCGCCGCTCCAAATATCCTCAGTACGGGAGGCGTCTTCATATTCTTTATGATGCTCTTCTGCTTCTTTCTCTTTCTCTACCGAATCAAAGGCAAGAGCAAGAATCTGACTATTCATCATAGGCTGGTTATAAGCGCTATCTATAGATGTCTCTATTGGCTCATAACTTTCATAATCAAAGAGATTCTTGAACATGTAATCCTTGATTAATGCTGCTGCTTTCTGCTCATTTGATTTACAGGCAGAAAGCGAAACAATGGCGATGACCAGCAGGAGGGCGTACTGTAAAATCTTTCTCATATTTATGTGTTATTAATAGCGCTTACAATCCCAAAGGTACGAAAAAAAATTAGTCCCGTCCCAATTAAGGTGATGGACGAGTAGGACACTTGGGACGTGGAACACGTTTGTCTATGCGGCCGAAAATCATTAACTTCGCGCTATGACCGAAGAGGAACTCAACAAGAAGAATATTCGTTTCAACCGGTGGGCATGGCTTATCGGCCTGCTATTGGTTGCCGTTGGCTTTGTGCTTGCCATCCGAATGGACAACGATTGGTGGGCGCTTGGAGGTTGTGCCGCGCTGGCACTCTTGATGACCATCTTCGGCTCAGATGAAAAGCATCCTGGAAAGCTTGGCAAAGGTGGCCTCGTTATCGGTGCCAGTCTATTCTTCCTGTGGATGGCAGTCAAGTACCTCATTCTATCACTTTGATAATCTTTCCTGCTATGATCTACGTCGCCTCCAGCTGGAGAAACCCATACTACGAGAAGGTGGTAAAGCGCCTCAAGAAAGAAGGCTTTCCTGTATACGATTTCCGCAATCCACCTCACGGCGGCGCTGGCTTCCATTGGACTGACGTGGACGAAAACGCCCCGAATTGGACGTTCAAGGAGTACGAGGAGGGATTGCACCATCCGCTTGCTGAACGCCAGTTTGAGGCGGATTTGGAGGCACTGAAGAGTTCAACGGCCTGCGTCCTCGTTCTTCCTTGTGGTCGCAGCGCTCACACTGAAGCCGGGTGGATGGCCGGAATGGGTAAGCGCGTTATTGTCTATATTCCTGAAATGCAGGAGCCGGAACTGATGTACAAACTCTTTGACGAGGTCGTGGATAATCTCGATGACCTGGTCAAATGCTTCTATTATGACGGAGAGATCAGGGAGTAATTCTCGATAGTTCCTTCTCGATGAGAGGCAGGAGCTGATCATCTGCCGGGAGCCAATTCACGCTGCGGAGTTCATCGGCACGGAGCCAGCGGGCGGCTTCGTGCTCGTTTAGATGAAGGGCGTCATTCAGCAGAGAGCACATATAACAGTGCATCGTGAGGTGGAACTTGGGATAGTCCCATTCGATGGTCGTAAGGAATTTATCGACACTGATTTCCGTATCCAATTCCTCTCGTATCTCGCGCCGGAGAGCTTGGGTGGGGCTTTCGCCCGGCTCAACCTTGCCGCCTGGTGCCTCCCAATAGTCCTTCCACTCGCCGTAGCCCCGCTGGGTGGCGAATATCTTGTCTTCCTTGCGGATGATGGCTGCAACTACTTCTATCGTCTTCATATGGATTCTTCTGTGATCTGTTCGGCCATTTTCGCGTAGCGGCGGAGAGATTTCGGCAGGTTCAGCTCAGCTTCAACCTGGGCGAGGATTTCACGATGCTTGCGGGCCTGTTCCCGTGCGTATTCGCGGCTCTCGCGGCGGAGGGCGGTCCATTTGTCGTATTTGTCCTTTGCGGCCCGTAAATCGGCCTCTATGCGGGCGATGGTGGCGTCGAGGTTCTTCTTCGACAGCTCGCATTCCCAGACGGTGATGACGGTCCAGGAGAGGGTGTCGAGGCGCTGGGCGTTGAGTTCGTCGCGGGCGATGTTATAGGCAATCTTTTCCCTCCAGAAACTTACGTTGGTCTTTGGTTCCACGTACTTGGGACAGCCGCGGTGGCCGTGCCAGAAGCAGCCGTTGATGAAGATGACAGCGCGGTACTTGGGCAGAACGAGGTCGGGCTTGCCAGGCAAGCGTTTGTCATTGAGCCGGTACCGGTAACCCCTGCGCCACAGCTCGGCCCTCACAATCTTCTCCGGGGTCGTGTTCCGGGAGCGGATGCGGGACATGTTGTAGGAGCGCTGTGGAGATACTTCGCTCACGGCTTGAGGGTTATGGGCGTTTCGATGCTGCCGCCGGAGATGGAAGTGACAATATTGTCCTTTACGTCCTGCAGGTCGTCTTTGCCGGCGCGGGTTTCACGTTCGAAGGCGATGAGGAGGGATTTGGAGTCGTCATCAACTTTGTAGATTTTGCCGCGGAGGCGGTTGTAGTGGTAGTTAATGAAGGGGATCTCGCCAACCTTTTTGTTGCCGGAGTAGAGGGGGATCGGCTCCGGAACTACTTCGAAGAAGACATAGAGTTTGTTCAGGAGGGCGATCATGTCTTCGCGGATGGTGGTGCGGAGTGTGGTGGTCCAGCAGTCTTCGTAAGCGCCGTATGCGGCGATAAGGAAGATAAGGTTGATGTTATACTCGCGCAGCAGGAGGGTATCGCGGTCGAACAGACGGTCCTCGAAGTGTTTGTTGGGCTTGGGGAGCCAGTCCGTGGGGCCGAAGGACGGAGTTGTGAAGTCGAGGTTGCCGACTTCTATCCGGGGGGTAATGAAGAAATTGGGCGTGATATTGTAGCCGTCAGTCTCCTCGTCGCGGTAGCGAATGGCGTTGGGGTTCTTCTTGTGCTTGAGATAGAATTGGTCGATGTTGTACTGGATGGCGTTGCGGGCGTAGGTGAACTGTTTGTAAAGCGAGACGCCTTCCGGATGCGAGCCGTCCTGGTAGTATTTGCTGTCGCCGATGTAGTAGATGTTGTACTGCTTGCCGATGAGGGACTTGTCCAGGTAGATGTGGTCCACCAGCTTGCCGTCCTTCTGATTCTTGAGGTCGGCCAACTTGCCGGAGTCTCCGATGAGGTGGTCCACCATCTTCTCGAAGACCTTGTCGAAGTCCTTGACGACCAGCGCCTCCTTGATGGGCGATTTGTCGTCACGACTGGTGTTGAAGGTGAAGAAGGCGTCCAGCAGGTACCAGAGATTCTTGAGGTCGTCGCGGAAGTATTTCCCCTTCATATCGCGCATCTTGCGCTTGCCGACGCCGGTGTCCAGGTAGCGCTGGATCTCGGACGGGGACTTGAGGTCGTAGGGGATGTCGCCCAGGACAATGGGGAAATGGAACTTGTCGCGGAGGTATTTGAGCACCGAGTAGTAGAGGACGATGAGTTCCTCGTCGATGTTCACGGCCTTGTCCTTGATGCGCAGATCCAGGTAATACGGCTTGCCGTCCTTGATGAAGGGGTGCTGCCGGATGGTCTTGTGCCAGTCCACCGCAGCGCGGCCGGAGTTGTTTATCTTGTTGATCTGCGTGAATAGGTTGCGGTGGTCGGAGAGGTAGTCGATCAGGCGGACTGCCGTGCTCAGAAAGTCGCGGTCGCGTGAATTGTTGTCCGGCGTGATATAGTTCAGATCCTCCAGGCTGTCTTCGTCATTCTCCTTGATGCAATCCTCGCGGTAGCGCGTCATGGCACGGAAGAGCCACAAACTCAGCTCGGGCAGGAAGGTTTCGCGTCCCTGAGCAGAGAGGATATCGTTGGGGTCTTCCGTATCGATGATGCCTTCCGGCACGATGCCGGGCATACCCAGCAGCGTCAGCTTGCCTTCCGGGTCTGACTGGTCAATCTGCAGGAATGACTTCGGCAGCAGGAAGAGCGGACCGCTGTAGTCCTTGCCCGTAACGAAGAGATAACCGATGTGCTCGACATACCGTCCCTTGTCCCCGAATTTCACGGGAACTATCAGGTCGCCGGTCTCCTTGTCGGTGAGGCAAGGAACTATCGTGTCCTGCGGGTACTGGTATCCTTCGAAATAGATGCGCATCGGGAGATTGGTAGATTTACTTTATAGGACTGAGTTCCAAATACTTCTGGAGGAACCCTTCAAGCAGGTCTGAAGGCTCGGTGTAGTCTTTGTCTTCCTCGTTGTACCGTCCTTTTCCGAACAGTTCAGCAAATGTGAAAACATCTTTCTTATCGTCTCCGGCTTCGCTCCTCATGAAATATAAGGGGGAAATACGGCTGGCGGAGTACAAGTCCTTGCAGACGTCGTTCCAGATATAGAACATCACTTTGTTCTTGAAATCATCTTCGGACACGTGGTCCTTGATGAAAAATTCTCCCATCTGCTTATCCTCACTGTCAGTGGCCTTCCTAATCAGTTGGTTGATTTTACCCAGGAAGTCAACCCACATATAGACCCTGCCTTTCACCTTGAAGGTGAATTTTTTTGCCACCTCGTGGTCAAGTTTTATGGGAACATATTCCATTGCCCAGCGGCGCTTGAATGCAGAGTCCATCGGGAAGAGGCTCTGATCAGAGGTATTCATCGTGGCCAGGATATGCAAGTTCTCGGGGAGGACAAGTTTGTTGCTTTCAAGCCCTTCCTTCTTCAGGTACTTGCGGAGTTCAGCATCCGGGATAATTGAAAATTCCGAGCGTCCATCCTTTCGGTCAAGGAGCTGGAACAAGTCACCGAAGATCTGGGCACAGTTTCCGCGGTTTATCTCTTCGATGATGAGATAGACCTGCTTTTCATCCTTGGTGAGACTTGCATTTGCGAGAGACTTCCAAGCACGCACATATGCGTTTGTGAACACTTGGGGGACGAACTCATAAGCAAGTTCCTCTTTGCCGGTTTCTTTGCCAGCGGCATTCAACTCCGGAATCATTACCGGTTTGTATGACCCCACGAACGTAGAGTAGTCATAATCCGGATGGAATGTGGTTCTAAAGATGTTGCTGGTAATCTTTGACTTATCAGGGAATGCGTCAACATCATCTATCTTGTCTCCTTTGTCGTCGAAATACACGATATACTCACCGTTTTCGCCTTCGACACTATCCTTGATCTTGCGAGATTTCCCGGTTCCAGGGCAGCCATAAAGGATCTTCTGGATAGTCCTTCCTGCTCCAGGTGCAGCCGCGGTACCACTTGTTGAAGATGGCAAATAAACCCTGGACAACCTTGACAAAATGCTGAGAAACACTTTTTCGCTGATAGGAAAGAATGTCTTCTCATATACGTTGGGCTGCAATTCTGGCAATGAGCTGAAATCGTAGGCGACACCCTCTGAGGACTCAAGTTTTTTCTTGAGAACCAATTCATTTCCGTCGGCTGATACGACTTCAAAGAGAAAACGAACCTCATTTGTCGGTTCGGATACGTTGCCAAGTATTAAATCCCCAAGCTGCGCGATGATTTCACTCGACGCATCCAGACTGAATGTAAAACCACTGGCGGAGTTACAGAGAGTAAGTGATTCAATCAGTGAATCAATCTTCAGTACGTAATAAGCTGCCATATATCTTAGTCTTGTTTTATTCTGTATTCCTTGGTCTGGCCGAACTCGCGGATGGTGTTAGTATCCATATCGAGAATGACATAACTGTCGCGATTTATGTCGGTAAGCATTTGTCCTGATGACAATGTGGCTTCGTAGAAATCGAACTCGTCAGGCGAGTCATTTCTTTTCTTTCCTCGCTCCTTGAAGGTGAGCGTCAGTTCTATAGCCAGTCCGTTGTACATAAGGCGAATGGGCCGCCCAAGAAGACTGGCACCGACATCATTGCGCTCAATTACGTAGTTGCCTTTGATCTTCTGCAGAAGGACAATGTTATTGTAGTTCCGATGTCTGATGTAGTACTTTGTGTTGCCGTCAATCGTCAGCTTTTCAAGACAGATCGTGTCGCCGGCATGTATGCCTTTATCCCGGCAGAAGACGCCAAGCATATAGATGCGCTGTTCATTCGTTCCAGTAATCTCAAACCTGAGGTTGTAACTCCTCTTCGTTGTAGGATCTATGGCATCGAAGAACATCCTTCTACCTGAAGTCAGGCCAAAGAAATCTGATGCGTCCAGACTGCGGGGAATCAAGATGTAACTGTCATTTGTGTTACTCTCGCCGGTCTCAGTCGCATTCAGAGACTTTATGTACATTCGTGAATCAATCATATGTATTTCTTCAATATGGTTGCAATCTGTTTTGCCATGAGCACCGGGACCGCATTCCCTATCTGCATATACGTCTTCAGATACGTTCCAATGAACAAATAGTCATCCGGAAATGACTGTACCCTGGCAGCTTCCCTCGGCGTGATAGTCCGGACCTGGGTGGGGTGTATGTGTGATAGACAGTCCATCCTCAAATGGGCAGTAATCGTTCTACAAGGCTTATCAGCAATCAATCTATAATACTTGTCCTTGAAGATGTCCTTGCGGCGTTCATAGGGCATAATGCCGACAATGCTTGCGCTCGTTCCATCCTCGCCTTGCTGCAAGCGACTGAAAATCTCGAAATTGGTCGGACTTGCATAGCGGGCTTTATGGTTGAAGACAAAAGGAATGACCCTATTACTGTTAATCAGACGCAGGTAAGCGTTCTCGTTTCCCGAATACTGATTGACATCTATCTTTTTGCCGGTTTTCTCATCGTCTAAGTCAGTAAGGTGCTTTATCCTAGGGGACTCAAGCGGCCTGATTCCCTCCAGGGCAGCAGATAAATTGAAGACACGATTCTTTTCTGTGCTCTTCTGTATTTCCGCGTAAATGTCCTCCGGGCGAATGGAATACTGCTCTGCGACATCATTCCGGATAGCCACATAGATCAGGCGCACTCGGGTTTGGGCGACGTTGAAATTCTCAGAGTTGAGCAGCTTGTATGCCGCAAGGTAGTGATATGTTTGGCCGTCTTTCTGTGCCCTGATGTTGTGGTAGTCTTCAACTACTTGGTTGGCGTAGGGAAGCATGCCACGAACATTTTCCATCACGACCAGTTTGGGGCAAATCTTCTCGACTGCCTTGACGAAGTACTTGTAAAGTTCATTCCTCGGGTCATCGATGATACGCTGCTGGTTGGCAGAGCTGAATCCCTGGCAAGGAGGACCTCCGACAACCATGTCAACTGGTTGTTTGATATAATCTTCCAGATTATTAATGATGGCCTTAATATCTCCTTGGACTACGGCGTCATCGGGAAGTTCGGGATGGTTGTACCGATAGGTCTCGCAGCAGACATCCTGAATGTCGTTCGCCAGAACTACCTTGAACCCGGCTTGTCTGAAGCCACAGCTAAGGCCTCCTGCTCCGCAGAAGAAATCAACGAAAGTGGGTGCCCTTCTGGCTTTTTCCTTCTTCTGGAGGACCTTTCTGCTGGCATCCCTTATGTTGGTCAGTATTGCGTCCAGAGCATCGGTTTTATTGGCGAGGTAAAAGCCAACGCAAGAGGTCAAAGTGTCAAATCTGTCCTTACCAAGGGTATCTTTCAATAACCCTATCTCCTTTGCTTGTGATATGAAACCAATGTTTATGATTTCCTTGGTAATGTCATCCGATAAAGTAACGTCCGGGATGGCTTTCTGCATCTTCGCGGCGTAACACTGTACGAGTCGATTGTAAATATCGACCCTTTCTACAAAGAACGCTCTATCATCTTTGCCTTGAAGATTTGTTACAGCCTTCATAAATTATTCTCTTTCAATACTGTTTTAAGCCTCTCTGCAATGATGTTCGCGAAAAGAGGAGGGACGGCATTGCCTATTTGCTTGAACTGACTGGACATCGCTCCTGCGAATTCGAAATCATCAGGGAAAGACTGTAGCCTTGCAGCTTCCCTGACACTTATTGAACGTCCTTGAGTATCATCAGGATGGATAAACTGGTTTCCATCCTTGCACAAATGGGCAATGATTGTTCTTGCGGGCATATCCCAGAATTGAACCGTATAACTGTTGCTGAAAACTCTTGCATGATCGTGGTTCAGGTCCGGCCTATGCTGCCGCAATTCGGCAAATGTCCAACCGTTCCTCGCCATTTCCTGATAGCGGACGGTATCAACTGGATTCTGCCATCTTGTAATATGGGCGTTGATGGAACTCTCGCCCTCGTAACACAGCCAATTCTTAATGTCGGAATCCATAACCGGAGTGTAAGGGAGTTTCATCGTTCGGGCTCCGGCAATAACTGCAGGAAGATCGCCGATGGCATCCCGAACTGTAACGAAAGGAAGGAGACCTTTCCTCTTGGCTTCGGGCATCTCAGGATCGAAATGAGTTATCTTCAGAGACTTGTAGATTTCCTCGACATCAAGGTTCAGGTCGCGCCTGGTGCCAATGATTATGACACGCTTGCGGATCTGGGGAACGCCATAATTGGCCGTATTGAATACAATCAGTTTGGGACTGCGCGTGACATTGTAATTCTGGCCAAGAGCGTCGAAGACCTTGTCAACGATTCTCTTGCCGTCAATCGTCGCAGTAAGAAGCCCTGTAACATTCTCGAAAACAAAAATCTTGGGCTGGAAATGGTTGAGAACCTTGACGTAGTTCTCGAACAAGTAGTTTCGGGGATCAAGCTTCATTCCGTGCTCATCCCTTGCTCGGCCTGAGGTCGAGTAGGCTTGGCACGGAGGACCACCAATAATCAAATCCACGGTCTTCCCGCCGACTTGTTTGTCTATTACATCGTTGATGTCATCGCGGGTGATGTCGGTTTCGATAGTTGCGCTTTCGGCCACCTTTGCAGAATAGCCGTAGTGCTTCATCCTCATTTTCAGGGTCTCGCAGCACAAATGATCTATCTCTACGTGAGCGAGGGCCTTGTAGCCTGCTTTGTAGAAACCCTCTGTTAGACCCCCGCAACCAGCGAAGAGGTCTATGAATGTATATTCATTATTTATGCTCGTCTTCTTGGACTGTGGCATATTATAAGTATCTGGGTGTAATTAGCCTAATAAACTAACAAATATACATATTTTCTCTCGAAATTAAAATTTTAAGTAATCGACCTTTGTTTAACTTACAATAAATCAAGCAAAAAGGAAAACCCCGAACTGCCGCCCGGGGCTCCTTTCAGCTACAGTTTCTTGTATTCGCCGTGCTTCACCTGCTTGACCTCGCCGGCCTGGATTGCCCGCGCGACCTGCCGCCTTACCGTTCGCAACGTCTTGCCGATTTTCCGGGCCACGTCCTTCATATCGTCCGTCTTGAAGTATCCCGGCAGTGCCGCCAGAATCGTCTTCCTGGTTGCAGCAGAGTAAGAGTCGGCCACAGCGATGCCCTCCGGTCGCTCCCGGTCAAGAACGTTGAAAATGTAGTCGTTGTGGACCGAAATCACGCGGATGATCTCCAGGGTGGCGTCGAAGTCAACGTCCGCACATTCAACTATTTCCCTCACGTCACCGGAATCCATCATTCGCAGCGCCGTAAGCACCATCGCAACCCGCAGGAAGCACCAGGCCAAGCGGTGGGAGCTGGCAGAATAGCGGTCGCCATTGACATCCTGCATCCGCTGCTTCTCGGCCTTGAAGAAATCGTTGAACTTGCCAATCTGCGGGAGCGAGAGACTGAACCGGATCGTTGGCGTGTCCTCCAAAGTCTTGGCGAAGGCGCAGAACCTGGCACCGATGGCGTTAAAGGTATCCTCCAGCGGAGCGTCGCTGCCATAGGAATCGAAACCGTCCATCCACTCGGGCGTGGCGTTGATGCAGAAAAACATGAACCGTGAAAGGAGCCCGTTTTCGGCATCTCTGATGAGCGATTTCACTTGCTCCGGCGTTCCTGACAAAACCGTGGAAAGGCGCGGATTGTCAATTTCCTTCTCTTCTCCGTCGTCCCCGCGGCGCAAATAGCCGAAACTCTCGTGGGCAAAGGCCTTGCGGAACGAATCGCTGTAGTTGCCGAAATCGCTGGAGAACGAATTGACCACGGTGTCGCCCTCGGTCTCAAACATCAGCAGGTTGCCATTCTCCGCCATTGCTTGCGCGAACGAGGTGGCGGAACTGTTAGCCGGAACACGAAGCATCTGGATTGGAGGTTTCTCCGGCGGGTCGATGTTCTCACCTTTTTTCTGACGTTTGTAACGGGCGTACTCCTTGCGGTATTCGTCTTTGGCCGTGTTCCAGCGCTCCAACTTCTCCTTGTGAATGGGCATGACCAGCCGCAGGCAGAAGTCGAGCTTTCCCTTGCCAGCACCTGCGGGACCGGGAACAAACAAATACATGTTGGGATAAATGGTCTTGCCGAAATACACGGTTCTGAAGGGCAGCAGGGCTGAACTGATTGTTGCGATGCTTCCGATGAGAACAAGGCTGCGTTCCTGGTCGGTAATCATCAGATCCGTGACTTCTTTGAGCAGGCTGGGAAGAGACGGGAAGATGGACTCGGGAAACACCGGCAAGAGCGGCATTTCTTCTGGGTCATCTTCCAAAAGGGACAAAGGGACATTTTTGTCACTTTGACCTTTTTTGCGTGGTATGTCGTGGCTCGTTCCCGGCGCGTTCGCGGGTCGTTCGAGGGTAACACCCTGATTTTTCGCAAGATAGAAGAGGGTACTTATATCCGTCCTGCCGGAGTCTGATTTCAGGCACTCGGTGTACTTAGTGTCACTTTCGGCCTGGTCATACCCCGGGTAGAGGGAGCTGATGGCGTGGAAGTATCCACGCCCGGATTCACCGAACTCTCCGGCCAGGGCAAAGCCCACCTTGAGCCAGTCGTTGTAGTCGGCGGTGATGTCCGTACCGGCGGCTTTCAGAGCGGCGATTAGGGCTTCCACCCGGGCTCCGGTGTCCGTGGAGGGCACCGGGGCGGAGGGATGGTTGACAGGAGCCTGGGCCTGCTGGGAGGAGGGCTTGTCGCCCTCACTCAGCAGATCCATCAAGAAATCTTGAGATGTCGTATTCATAATTGTCTTCGAGGTAAAACGGATTGAGGAATGCGTCCGGGTCGTACGGAAGGAAGCACGCACGGCAGATGTCTTTGCCGGAAGGGTCTGCTTCGTAGCCGTAGGCACGGCGCACGTAGTTGGAGAGAATGGTGAAGTATTCGCCGTAGGTGAAGGGCGTCCCGTCAGGCTTCCTGGCTTCGGGCGGCAGGGCCACGAACCATTTGACGCCATCGCCGGAGGGAGAACGGAAGGCCAGGATGGTCTCGAAGTTCTCTTCGTTGGCCAGCAGGAGCACCAGTCCGTCGGGGTCGGGAATGTGGTCGAAGTCAATGACCATATAGCCGCTGGCTTTCACCAGGTCGGACTCTTTCCGGCTGCGGAAGATGCCCCCGGGCGTGACGTAGTCGAAGTTCTGGGACTTGAACCGGCTGCGCTCCTTTGGGTCTTGGATGCTGCGGAGCGTCTCGGTATTGGCCTTTGCGTAGTCGCTTACCAAATACTTGTAAACGTCCTGCGGGGACGCATCGCGGCAGGGGCGCGTGTTGCGGATGGGCCTGCGGAAGAAACTCATCTTCGGACAGGGCGGGACTTCCGGCGCTTTGGGCCTGGGTTCCGGTTCCTGGGCCTTCGGCTCTTCCTTGAAGAAGGGCTTGGGCGGCTCCTTAACGAAGAGTTCTTCCGCCAGGCGGGCGATGAGCTGCTCCAGGGAGAGGTCTTCTCCTCGCTGGTGATAGTAGGCCGTAGCCAGGGCGAGGGCGTCGCCATCGAGCATCTGACCGTCGGGATAGTGATACCGGGCGCGGTACTCGGCCATCTTGGTGCCCTCGATGGGAATCCGGTCCAGGGTGACCTGGATGATGCTGCCATCAGCCCAGACAGGATCGGGGCATTCGCCGCAGTCCTGGCCTTTGACGTGCATGACGTGGTCCGGGAATTCCTTGCGGATGAGGTGCTGAATGATGTCGGCACCACCGAGGGTCTTGGAGAGGAGGTATTCCTTAGTCATGGGGCAGGTCCTCCAGATCAATGATGTTACCGATGCGTTCGCGCTCTTCGTCCGTAAGCTCGTCGGGGGTCATATAACCCTGCTGGAGCATCAGGATCTGGACGAAGGGACAGCGGCGAAACAGCTGGACGTACGGGTCGTTCGGGTCGTTAAGGATGAGTCGGTGCATGAGCTCACTTCCTTTCATTGGCTTTTTCATACTCTGCCTCCTTTCTTGCTGATGAGTTCGGCGATGTCGGAGAGCCGGTAGCGGTTCTGGACACCGACTTTCACGGGCGTAAGGAGTCCGCTCTGCGCCATACGCCACAGTGTGGTGTTGGAGACGCTGAGCTTGCGGCAGGCTTCCTCGGATGTGAGGAGTTCGTCCTGCTGCGCGGAGGATGCTGCGGCCTGGGCGCCGTGGGCGGCGATGTAGTCCAGGATCTCGCCGGTCAGCGTTCGACCGGCTTTGAGAAGGTCATCGAGCTTAATCTGGACCGTCAGGCCCGGATACTGCTCGGCGAGGGAGATTAAATCTTGCGTCATAATGCTTAGATTTAATGGTTAAGCCACCCGCGAAGCAGTAAAAGCGGTTGCCATTTAAGGCAGTGGCTACATCGTCCGGAACGACTGCTTTACTTCCGTTTCCATCGTAATGCAAGGCAAATGTAAGACGTTGAAAAACGGGCTTGAAATTCCCAGAAAATCTTTTTTCAAGTATTTTGACACAAAAAATAACCGCTTGATAACAAGCGGTTTACAAAGGTTTTTCCCAAGTTTTCCCAAAGTGGGAAGCAGGTCAGTTCCCAACTGTGGATTTCAATATCTCTTCGGCTTTGGGCTTGTACTTTTCAAGAGAGGGTTTGCCGCCCTTCAGGACTGACTTGTCTCCGTAGGTGTGGACGGACTTGGGGTCTAATCCGAGGGAGTGGAAGACGGTCTCGCGGACGGAATTGAGTTTGCCCGGGATGGGGTTCTTGTACATCTTCCGGATGCGCAGCAGGAGAATGACGGTTATCACCACCAGGTGGGGCTTCTTCTCCGTAGGGTCTTGTATGACGTTCTGCAGCGCGACGTACAGGTTCTTTTTCTGCTCCAGGGTGAAGATGTCCTTGACGAAGACGGAGCAGAACTGGGTGAAGAGCATCTTGTCTTCTTCTTCCCGCTTGCTCATTTCTTCCGGAGCGAGTGCCAGGACGTAGTGGACGGGGGCCAAATCCTTGCCGGTGTTGCCGAAGGGTGCAGCGTTGTGGGCCTGGCGGATGGTACGTGCGAATCGGCATACATTCTCCAGGAGCGTGGCCTGCTGGTGTAGGCCGAGTTCCGTGAATTCGTCGGCCACGGCCTGAATCGGCTCTATCTGGACGAACTGGAACTGATGGGCCAGATGTGTGTCTCCGGTGACAGTGAGGTTGTCGGAGAAGATGGTCATGTTGTCGCTGGTCAGAAGGGCGTCGCCGGGAAGCGGGTCTTCGTCACCCATAACGGGGATGATGTAGCGCATCACGGAGTTGAAGATTTCCTGGATGGTCTTGGGCATCATCCTCAGCGGCAGTTTCGCGTCCTTGACGTGCTTGGCTTCTTCGCGGTAGTCGTGGGTCTCCAGCAGCGGCAGGACTTCGTTTGCCGCCGCTGAGAGGGCCTTCAGGGAGTTGAGTATCGGATTCATATTTTTAATCGAGCAGGTCGGTCATTTCCTTGATCATATCATCGTCGATGTCACGGTAGCGGGCAAAGGCACGGGAGCCCTCGCAGTGTCCGGAGAGTTTTCCGACGAGGTTAGGGTCTTTCACTTTCTTGTAGAGGTTGCCGATGAAGGTACGGCGGGCCATGTGGGAGCTGGCTACGTCACAAATGGGGTGCTGCTCGGAGGCTCCGGTCTTTGGATTGATTGTGGTGACCACGCGGTCGATACCGGCTTCATGCAGGCCCTCGCGGATGGAGGTGTTAAGCTTCCAGTTACGCATACGGGGGAAGAGGTGCTCCGGATCTTCGCCCTTGTGGCGCTTCATAATCTCGATGGCGGTGGGGGCCAGATAGACCTTGACGGTGCGCTGGCGGTCTTTCTTGGTCTTCTCCGGAATGTATTGTACGGAGAGTCCGTTTGGGCTCTTGACGATGTTTTCCGGGGTGAGGTTGAACAGGTCGCTGATACGGCAGCCGACGTAGCACTGGAAGACGAATATGTCGCGGGCAAGAGCAAGCTCTTCGTCATCCAGCTTTGCTTTGTAATAGATGTCTCTTTCCTCGGTGGTGAGGTAGTAGGGCGTGCCATAATTCTGGGAGCCTGTGGAGTATTGTTTGAAGGGATTATTGGTGGTGTAACCCATGTCCAGCAGCCAGTGCCAGTAGGCACGGATAGCCTTCATATAATAAACGATGGAATTCTCACTCCTTCCAAGCGGGGCGCGACCGTGGATGGTGTGCGTCCAGGTGTATTCGTAGCGCGGAACCGGCTTGAATTTGCGGTGAAAGTATTTTCCGGTGACGGTGAAGAGGGTATGTTCGGTGCGCATGAACTCTTCGATGGCGGAGAGATCTTCCGGGGTCATGGTGTCCAGCATCAGGCGTTTGCCGGAGTACATCTCGTATCTATAGACAATCTGGAAGATGATGCCGTAGTTTTCCTCTCTCTTTTTTGACAGTTTGGTGTATTTGAGATAATCGGCCGTTTTGTCCTGGAACGCAAGGGCGGTGTCTTCATCTTCTATGTATTTCTCCGGATAGAGGTAGCGGTCGATGGTATCCTGCAGCCAGTCTTGGGTGAAGTCCTCTACGGAGATGCTGTTGCCTTTGTCGATGACGTGGGCGCTTATGAGGTCTACCTGGGATTTGGCATCAAGGGCTTCCTGGATTTCCGGGGTGATGACACGGGCTTTGATGACGATTTTTCCATCCACGAAGAATTTGGGAAGGATGAAGGTGCGGGAGTGGCCGCGAAGGGCCACCGCACGAGTATTGCGGTAGCGGAGGAGGACTTCCGCCTTGCCGGTGTCTTTGTTCGTCTTGGACGAAAGAGTGAGTGTCACTGATGCCATAATCCAGTCTATTTTTTCTTCTACAAAGGTACAAAATAGCGGGGACAAAAACAATTATTTTTGTCCCCATAACGGCTGGCTATTGAAATTTGTTGTAAGAGGTAGATTTGGGATTGGCGGCTTGTAGGTGTTGATTAGTAGGTGGTTATGCAATAATTAGCCTTCCAAATCATTTCAACGACTTGCCCTTACTTTCAAGTGGGACTTTCCCGCCGGGGAATTCCCACCAGTCCTTCCAGTCGCCATAGCCCCGCTGGGTGGCAAAGATCCTGTCACCTTTTTTAATGATAGCTGCAACTACTTCTATGGTTTTCATGCTTTTGTGTTTTTCTTGATTCCCCGCACCGGGTCGGCTTCCAGCGGGTCGTCGGGCCAGTGATGCTTGGGATACCGCCGACGCAACTCCTTGCGCACTTCGAAATAAGTCTCGCGCCAGAAGCTGGCCAGATCCGTCGTAAGCTGCACCGGCTTGAAGCCCGGCGACAACAGTTCCATCAGCACCGGTCTATCCCCATCCACCCGCGGCGTATCGGTAAGGCCAAAGCACTCCTGCAGACGCACTTTAAGCACCGGAGCATCGGCGCCGGGCCTGTACTCCAGGCGAATGTGACTGCCCGTGGGAACGGTGACATGCGTAGGGGCTATAGCATCCACCGCCTGCTGCTGCGTATAGTCCAGGAATCCCCAAATCACGGCCGTCAGGTCCAGTTTTTTCAGTTGGGCTATTGACGAAGGCTTGGGCACATATAGCGGCACCCACTCCCCTGCCCGGTCCTGGACAGCCGCCGTGCTAACGTCGGGCAGCTCCAGTTCCGGATGCCACTGCGCCACGCAGGCAATGCGCTGCTGCAGGTTGGTTACATCCTCGTTAAAGTCGAAAAGCGACGGCGCGTCCTTGCGGGTGGCATCGGCCAGGGCAGCCACTACCTGCTGCTGCACGGGACCGGCGACGGGGATGGACTTGCTCTCGAGCAATAACGTGCCAATCCTCCTTTCCCGCTGCGCCCGGGCGCCCTGCGTCTTGTCCCAGGTTACCACGTCCCGCTCGACAGACAGCGGCAGCAAGTCCTCCAGGGCCACCGGAGCGGCCAGGAACACCTTCCCCACCCCGCCGGGGCGGGCACTCATGCTGGCCACGGCAATGAACTCCTGCGCGGCCAGGAAATCGTCTTCCACGGCCACCCGTTCGCCGCCGGAGAGCAGGAACTGCCCCACGCCCTCCTTCCAAGCCTTTCCAATCCGCTCCGGCCAGGCGGCGGCAAAGAGCGCCCCCACTTCGTACGGATTGGCCTTCAGGCGGTTCAGCTGCGGATTGCGCTCATCCAGCAAATCGGCAATCTTCGCCGCCAGCTCCTTCTGCTCGGGCGTGTGAGCCCTTAGCTGCATCTGCGCCAGACGCGGGTGGCAGGGCAACTGCGCCATCTGCCGACCGTGCGGGGTAATGCGGCCGTCGGCATCCACTGCCTGCAGGGCCTGCAGCAGTTTCCGCGCCTCGGCCACGTGCGCCGCCGGCGGCGGCGTAACCCACGGAAGCTCGCGGATATCGGCCCTCCACGCGGCTGCGTCCAGCACCAGCGAGGAGAGGTCGGCATATTGTATCTCGGGCGTACGGACCGCCGCCATGCGCGCTTCGGTTCCGGCGTTCCACAGGCGATAGCATACGCCCGGCGCCACGCGACCGGCACGTCCGCTGCGCTGCGTGGCCATGTCCAGGCTGATGCGCAGGGTTTCCAGATGCGACAGCCCGCTGCGGGCGTCCACCACCTGCTGCCGGTACAGGCCGCCGTCCACCACCACGCGCACGCCCTCGATGGTGAGGGACGTCTCGGCAATGGGCGTAGCCAGCACCACCTTCCGCTGCCCCGGCGCACTGGGCGCGATGGCCGATTTCTGCTCCTCGTTGGACAGCAACCCATACAGCGGGAACACCCGCGTGCTGCCCAGGGACTGCCCCAGGAGAGCCTCGCAGCGGCGGATATCGGCCTCCCCGGGCAGGAAAGCCAGGATGTCCCCATCCTCCCGGGCATGCGCCTCGCGGATGACGTGCGCCACGGCCTCGGCCACATTTTCCGGCGTAGCCTCCTCCTTGCTCCGGCGAATCTCCACCGGGAACATCCGCCCCTCGCTTTGGATGACGGGCGCCTTGAGCAAGGCCGATAACGCCTGCGTATCCAGCGTGGCCGACATCACCACAATGCGAAGGTCCTCCCGCAACACCGCCTGCGCCTGACGGGCCAGGGCCAGGGCTTCGTCGCCGAAGAGATTGCGTTCGTGGAATTCGTCGAAGATGACCACCGCCACGCCTTCCAGCGTGGGGTCCTGTATGAGCATGCGCGTGAGAATGCCCTCCGTTATGACCTCGATGCGGGTGTCGCGGGATACCCGGCTTTCCTGCCGGATGCGGTATCCCACCGTCTTCCCTACCGGCTCTCCCAGGAGCCAGGCCATGCGCTGGGCAATTTGCCGGGCGGCCATGCGGCGCGGCTCCAGCATGATAATCTTGCCCTGCTCCAATCCCTCCAGGATGGTGAGCGGCAGCACCGTAGACTTACCGGCCCCGGGCGTCGCCGTAATAATAAGGCAGGGCTGCCCGGCCAGGCTGCGGTTCACTTCCCCGGCTATTCCATAGGCCGGAAGTGTGGTTATTTCCTTATGCAGGGCAATTTTCACGGGTGCAAAGTTAAGCAAAATGGTTGCATTTTTGCCTCGTTTTGCTTATGTTTGTGTACCTTAAAGATAATTATAACATTTGTCATGGATAACAATCAACCCAAACAGCCGCAGGGCAACCAGCTTAGCCTGGAACTGAATCCCCAGATTACCAAAACCTCCTATTCCAACCTGGCCATTATCTCGCATTCCCGCAGCGAATTCATCATTGACTTCGCCGCTACTCTGCCCGGCCTTCCCAAGGCCCTGATCGGCGACCGTATCATCATGACTCCGGAACACGCCAAGCGCCTGATGAACGCCCTCTTCGACAACATCTCCAAGTACGAGGCCCAGTTCGGCGTCATCGACCTCAGCGGCGGCAAAGGCCCCCAGCCCGGCACCACCTTCAACCTGGGCGACTTCGGCCCCATGGGCGGCGGCGCCAAGTCCTGACGCGTAAGTCGCTGGCTTTCAGCTTTATATAAATCGTCGGGTGCACCTCCAGGTGCACCCGACGTTGCGTAAGTCGCTGTGAACCAGCAAGATGCTCACCAGCTATTGGATGTTGTAGATTTTGTCCAGGACGGAACCGTCGCGGTTCATCACTACGCCAACCACCTGATCACCGAACGGCAGCGGGTCGGGCGTGCCGATGATGGACGAAGCCTTGGCGGCCAAGTCCTTGATGTCCACGATCTTGAGGCCGGCGGCCTTGAGCTTTTCGGCAATCTCCGGACGGCCCGGATTCACGGCAATGCCATATTCGGTGACCACCACATCCACGGACTTGCCGGGGGTGATGAGCGTGGTTACCTTGGGCACTACGCAGGGGATGCGGCCGCGCAGGAGCGGGCACACGATGATGCTTAAGGCGCTGTCGGCTGCGGTATCCTGATGGCCGCCGATGGCGCCGCGGATAATGCCGTCGGAGCCCACCAGCACGTTCACGTTAAACTGCGTATCCACCTCCAGGGCGCTCAGGATCACGATATCCAGGGCGTGGGTAGCGGAACCCAGGTGCTGGCCCGAGGCATATTCCACGGCCGATACCTCGCGGTGCGCGGGATCGTGCGAGATGGATTCGGCCGCCACTTTGTCGAAGGACTGGACGTCGATGAGTTTGCCGATGAGGCCTTCCTCGTGGAGCTTCACCATGTGCGCGGTGATGCCGCCCAGGGCGAAGGAAGCCTTGATGCCGCGGTTGATCATTTCCTCGCGGATGTACTTGACGGCAGCCAGGGAGGCACCGCCGGTACCCGTCTGGATGCTGAAGCCGTCCTGGAAGTAACCGGAATTAATGATCACTTTGGCAGCCTGTTTGGCCAGGAGGATATCGCGCGGGTTCTTGGAGTCACGGATGGCGCCGGCGGCAATCTTGGAGCTGTCTCCCACGCTTTCCACCACCACCACGCTTTCTACGTCGGCGGCCGAAATGGACTGCGGCATGTTGGGATAGGCCACGAGATCGTCGGTGAGTACCACCACGTGCTTGGCATAGCGGGCATCGGGCAGGGCATAGCCCAGGGAGCCGCAGATGCTCTTGGAACCGTAGCCAGTGGCGTTGCCCAGTTCGTCGGCCGAGCAGGCGCCCAGGAAGGCTACGTCAATCTTGAGTTCACCGTTGGCAATGGCGCTGCCACGGCCGCCGTGCGAACGGAAGACCACGGGCTCCTTCATGAGGCCGTGCGAGATGGCATCGGCCAGGGCGCCACGCAAACCGGAAGTGGAAATGCCGGTGATGACGCCGTTCTTGATATGCTCTACCAGCGGGGCGTGGACGTCGGACAGGCTGGATGCGGCCAGTTTCAGGTCCTTGAAGCCCATCTGGGCCAGTTTGTCCACAACCATATTGACTACCTTGTCTCCCCCACGGAAATGGTGGTGGAAACTGATGGTCATACCGTTTTGAAGGCCGGAACGCTTGATGGCCTCTTCCAGAGTTACTACTTTGCTGTTTCTCATAGCGCTTCCTCCTCAGAAATTACGCCGGCGGCTACAGCAAGGGCGATAGTACGCTCTGCCCGCAGCACCACCGGACGGTCTACCATCTTACCGTTCACGGCAATGACGCCGCTGCCCTTGGCCTGGGCCTCCTTGATGGCGGCCACCACGGCGCGGGCCTTGGTGATCTCTTTTTCGGTGGGGGTAAAGACTTCGTTCACTACCTCGATCTGACGCGGGTTGATGATGGATTTTCCGTCGAAGCCCAGCGTCTTGATCAGTTCAACCTCCTTGCGGAAGGTCTCCATGTCGTCCAGGTTGGAGTACACGGTGTCGAAGCAGCAGATGCCGGCGGCACGGGCGGCCACCACTATCTGTTCGCGGGCCAGCAAAAGCTCGGCGCCGCCCGGAGTACGGTTGGTCTTGAGGTTGGCGCTATAGTCCTCGGCTCCCAGGGCGATACCCATCATGCGGGGCGATGCCGTTGCAATGGCGTAGGCGTTCACAATGCCCAGAGCGCTCTCGATGGCCGCCATAATCCGGGTGCGGCCCACGGCGCCAATCTCTTCCTCAACCTTGAGGATCTCGGCTTCCAGTTCGCGGACTTCCTCGGCGGTCTCGGTCTTGGGCATGCGGATGACCTGCACGCCGGCCTTCACCACGGCCTCCACGTCTTTCTTGCCGTAAGGGGTGTTCAGCGGATTGATGCGCACCACCATTTCCGTATTGCCGAAGTCGATGGACTTGAGCGCGTTATGCACCAGCAGGCGCGCGGCGTCCTTTTCGGCCATGGTCACGGAATCTTCCAGGTCCAGCATAATGCTGTCGGGGCCGTAGATGTGGGCATCGGCCATCATTCCCGGGTTATTGCCGGGAACGAACATCATGGTTCTCCTTAGTCTTTCCATACGTCCTTTCCCGTTGCCCGGACCGCCGCCGCAGTGACGCGGGCCCGGATGGTACAATCCAATGCTCCCTTGTCGATGGCCTCTACGTGGGCGTCTTTCACGCCCAGGCCCTCCAGGGTTTCTGTAATGACGGCCTTGATTTGCCGTCCGAACTGGGCGGCCACGGAGCTCTGCAGTTCAATCTGCAGCCCTTCTCCGGGGCCGATGGTGACCATGATGTCACCAGATTCTAATGTTCCGGCTGTTGAAGTTTTCATGCTTGATGAGCAGGTCTTAACAAATCCAATACTACTTTTACAGGGTTGAAGGTTTCAATGGGAACCTCTACGAAGAGGGTGTTCCAGTTGCTCATGGCGCCGTTCCACAGGCCCGGCAGTTCCAGAGCTTTGAGTTCGCGGCCCTCGAAGCTCTTGGAGCTCATGAAGCCGGCTTCGGGGTCTACGAATTTAAGAAGGTCGAAGTGCTCGCCTTTGTAGTTGTTCAGGCAGCAAACCAGATCTACGGGGTTGAAGTGCGTGGCGTGGGACATGGCTTCCATGGCACCGGCATCGGCCTTGTTGATCTGGACGCTTTCCAGGATCTGGAGGCTGGTGCTGCCGTCCTTGCCGGCAATCACGTACGGGCCGCCGCCGGGTTCTCCCTCGTTGCGCACCATGCCGCACACGCGGATGGGACGGTCCAGTTTTTCGCGCAGCATCTTTACGCGGTCGGCCTCGGTGCGGGCCAGCGGGAGACGCACGCACAGTTTCTTGTCCAGGAACTTCTCGATCTCGTTGCACAACTGCACCGAGGGGGCTTCGTCCAGCTGCTTCAGATAGGCGAAGATCTGGTCCCGCAGCTGCAGGGCGCAGCCCATGAGGACCTGCTTGTACTGGGCGGTGACGGGCAGGAGTTTCTCGTGTGCCACGTTGTCGATGTTCTTGATGCTCACGAGTTCGTCCTGCACCTTATTCAGGTTGTAGATGAGGGCGCCGTGACCGGCCGGACGGAAGAGCAGGGTACCGTCGGCCTTGCGGAAAGGCTTGTTGTCCATGTCTACCGCCAGGGTATCGGTGGCCTGGTCCTGGAAAGTGAACGTGATGTTATACTTGACGCCGTAGCGCTTTTCGTATTCGGGCAGGATGGAGCCGATGGCTTCTTCGAACAGGGCCTTGTGCTCCGGCGAGATGGTGACGGTGAGGTTGCAGGTGCCGTCGGCATTGCGCATGTATTCCTGGGCTTCTACCAGATGTTCGGCGATGGCGGTGCGCACTTCACCGGCGTAGCGGTGGAACTTGAGCACGCCCTTGGGCTTGCTGCCGTAGGCCAGGCCGGGCTCCTTCAGCAGCTTCTGGAGGACGTCCTTGCGGTAGGCGGCACTGTCCTGCGGCTGACCGAAGAGTTCCGGTGTATAGAAGGCGAAGTCCTTGATTTTGGCAGCCAGCTTGGCGCCGGGGGCATCGGCCGGAAGATCCTCCCCTGCCTCCAGCTTCTCCAGGCCGCCGAACATGTCCTTGAACATGCGCGAAGCGGCGCCGGAAGCGGGCACGAACTTGCTCTTGCCCCTGATATCGGCCTTTTTATAATAGGCGACGGCGGCCTCCACTTCCTCGGGGGCCAGCACCCTGATGCCGCGCTCCGGAGTGGCCGGACCCACGATCTTCATCCAGGGGAAGCCGTTTTTGAAGTGTTCAATCTGCTCTTTTACCTGAGCCAGGGAGGCGCCGCGTGCCTCGATCTGTTGAATGTCTTTCTGGTTGAACATGGTATCAGTCTTTAGTGTTTGGTCAATGTAGAATTCCCGACGGTAATTGTACTCGCTGCGCAGTTTCTCGAAGCTGTCGGGGCTGCTGCGGAAGAGGAAATCGTCGGTGAAGATGGGATAGTTGTACTGCAGGATGGCAGCGATCTCTCCCTGCGTTTTCCCCTGCAGGCCGATGCCGACCGGTTTCAGGTTCTCGTCTTCGGTGGCAGGCCTGAAGAAGCGCAGGTCTTCGAAGCCGAAGTGGCGTGCGACGGCCTGTACCGCCTGGGCGGTACCGTTCTGCTTTCCCTGGTAGGAATAGCCGGCGATGTGCGGCGTGGCAATGTCGCACAGCTCGATGAGGTTGGGATTGGGGGTGGGTTCGTTGCACCAGGTGTCCAGCACCAGGGCGCCCAGCTTGGGCCGGGCGTGGATGAGGGCTGCTTCGTCCACCACCTCCCCGCGGGAGGCGTTGATGAAGATGGCGCCCGGCTGCATGGCCTCGAAGAAATCGTGGCCGGCCATGCCGCGGGTGGTTTCGTCCAGCGGCACGTGCAGCGTGACGATGTTGGACTCGTGCAGCAGCTGCTCCAGGGTTACGAAGGCAACGGCCCCTTCCCGGGCGGCCCGGGGAGGGTCGCACAGCAGCACGCGGAAGCCCAGGCTGTGCGCCATGGCTTCTACCTTCTTACCTACGTTGCCCACGCCGATGATGCCGATGGTGGCGCCTTCCAGCTTGATGGCCCGCCGCGAGGCGACGCCGTAGAGGGCGCTGAAGACGTAATCGGCCACGCCGCCGGCATTGCAGCCTTCGGCATTCTGTACGTCTATTCCGTGGGCGGCGCACCAAGGCAGGTCGATGTGGTCCATGCCGATGGTGGCGCTGGCGATCATCTGCACCCGCGTGCCGGAAAGCGTTTCTTCGTTGCACTTGGTTCGCGTTCTGATGATGACGGCATCGGCATCTACCATAGCCTCGTGGTCAATGGCCCGCCCGTCCATATACACTACCTCTGCGTAGGGCTCCAGAACGCCTTTCAGAAAAGGGATGTTGGTATCTGCTACAATCTTCATTTGTCAGGTCTCGGTACGTCTTACAAAGATACAAAAATACTTGGGAAATTAGCCGCTTCACACAATAATACTTATCTTTGCCTTGTATATATCATTCGCGCATGAGAGTACTATTTGTCTGTCACGGCAATATTTGCCGCAGCCCGATGGCCGAATTTATCCTCAAGGCCCTGGTCAAGTCCCGGGGCCTTGAGGACTTGTTTTATATTGAATCGGCGGCCGTCTCCACCGAGGAAATCGGCAATCCCATTTATCCGCCGGCCAAGCGCTGCCTCACCCAGCACGGCGTGTGGTTCGACCCTGCCAAGCGTGCCCGGCAGGTAACATCGGCCGACTACGACCGCTTCGACCGCATCATCTGCATGGATGCCTCCAACCTCCGCTGGATCCGTCGCATCATCCCCCAGGACCCCGCAGGCAAGATCCACCTGATGATGTCCTACACGGGCGTGGGCCGCGACGTGGCCGACCCCTGGTACACCGGCGACTTCGAAGAAACCTTCCAGGACCTCCTGGCCGGCTGCGAGGCCATGCTGCAGATTTTTTAAAAAATTTAGCCGAAAATTTTGGTAATTCAAAAAAAGGAATTACCTTTGCAATCCCAAACGGGAAACACGGGGTATTAGCTCAGTTGGTAGAGCGTTTGAATGGCATTCAAAAGGTCAGGAGTTCGATTCTCCTATGCTCCACTCCTTAAATGATTGAAAATCAATCAGTTACGAGCCTCTAAGTAAAGTATTACTTGAGGCGATTTTCTTTATTTTTATTCAAAAGGTCAAACGGCCCCTGAGGGCCCAGGAAGGCCGATTCCAGTTTTAAACATAGTGCATTTTTCTTGAAATCTGAGCAGGCACTGCATAAACACTGCACGTTTTTCACTGCAAAATTGACGGTAAAATCATCCTATTTTTTGTCCTGGAGACCTACTTTTTTTTGTTCACCTGACACCCCAATGACCTTTTGATAAAGCATCAATAGGTTTATTGATAAATCCCCGGAAGCATAGTAACTTACTGCCTTATTAAAATATAATTTATATGTTAAACAACAACGTGTCCGTATCCACGCTGGTCAGAAGCGCCACGTGGAAGAATGACGGAACCAACTTCGTAAGGCTTCGGGTTTCTGCAAAAGGTGTAACGCGCTACATTAAGACGCCAATTATCGTTCAGCGCATTGATATGGGGGCCGACGGGAATATAGTGGTCCCGGCGCTACGTCGAGCTGCAGAAGACTATCTCCGCAAAGTGGAGGTAAAAATTTCCAAACTTACCAACGCTCAGCTGAGCCAAATGAATGTGGACGAAGCAGTGGCGTATATCATGCAAGATGAGGCTGCTAATATGGATTTCATCGCCTTTTATCGGGAGTATATCGAAGACAAGAGAATGCACTCGAAAAACACTTACAATTCTGCCCTGAACGCTTTCATCAGCTTCCTTGAACGCGATTCCCTTCCGATTTCCGAGATTGACACTCCCCTTCTTCGCAAATGGGAGGCGTGGCTGAGGAAAAAATATGGAGACGGCGCAAGGAGTGTCAGCGCCTATTTTGCCTGCATTTCTACCGTCCACGCTCAGGCCCGAATGGAGTACAACAACGAGGACACCGGCGAGATAGTAATCCCGAATCCATTCAAGAACTACCCCGTCCCGCGCCAACGTGCGTCAGCGGTCGGCCATCGGGATCTTGATGTCCATATCATTCAGAAAATGGTGGACCTTAGGACGGAACTGGAGGGGCGGGAAAGATTCGGCGTGGATGTTTTCCTTATCAGTTTTGCACTTATGGGTATGAACTGCCCCGACCTGTATACCTGCGAGTGGGACGATGGAAATGTGATTCGGTATAACCGCACCAAAACGCGGGACCGCCGTGACGACAGGGCCGAGATGATGGTTCTTGTCGATCCGCTTGTGGAAGGCATTCTCTCCGAGTATTATAGCCGTGACCGCGATTCCAACCGCGTTTTTGATTTTGACGAGCGCTACACCTCTTATGAGATTATGGGCGAGAATGTGAACGCCGGGCTGAAGCAATTTGCCAAGCGTATCAACTATCCCAAAGCTATAACCCTATACTGCGCGCGGCACAGCTGGGCCAGCATTGCCTACAAAACCGGCGTCCAGAGAAGCGTCATCTGCGACGGATTGGGTCATAAGAACCGTGAAAACCGCATCTGTGACATCTACATCCATCGGGAATGGAAGCAGGTGTGGGAAATGAACCACAAAGTTCTGGAAACCCTCCAGTGGTGCGACGAATAGCCTTATATTATTGATTTTCGAAATAACGTCTTGTTTTTTGCACTGTTATATATGGTATGTATAATAGTGCAATTTATGTATTGCGGAATTGGAGATCCATATCTTTGCTTTGATTTCGTGTAGAAATGGCATGGCCAACAAGTTTGATTTCGTGTAAATTATTGTAAAGACAAAGTTTGATTCCGTGATGAAAAGAAAGATATACGACCAGCTGCTCCTTTGGAAAAACAAGCGCAAAGGTAAGTCTGCCATGATGATAGAAGGTGCCCGACGCGTTGGCAAGAGCTACATTGTCAAGGTATTTGCCCAGAAAGAATACAAGAGCTACATCCTAATAGACTTCTTCAAAGTCGGGGACGACATCAAAGATCTCTTCAAGAACTACAAGGACAACCTGGATATGCTCTTCACGTACCTGAGCACCTACTTCTCTACCAAGCTCTATCCCAGGGAGTCCATCATTGTCTTTGACGAGATTGAATTCTGCCCGGCAGCCCGTGCCGCCATCAAATACCTGGTTGAGGACGGCCGATACGATTATCTGGAAACCGGCTCCCTGCTCGGCATGAAAATGAGCACCAAAAAGAAGCTCAAGAAAACCGAGAAGAAAGAAGACTATCTGGTCCCCTCCGAAGAGGAGAGCATGGTCATGCACCCGATGGATTTCGAAGAGTTCCTCTGGGCCATGGGCGAAGAATCCCTGATGGATTTCGTCCGGATGAAATTCGCCGCACAGGAGCCCGTCGGCCAGTCCATGCACCGCAAACTCATGGACTACTTCCGCCTGTATCTGATCATTGGCGGCATGCCACAGGCCATCCTGGAGTACCTGGACACCAAATCCTTCGAGGATGTAGACCGCGTCAAGCGCCAGATCCTCAACCTCTACTACAACTGCATCGACAATTACGCCGGTGTGCATACGGCCAAGGTGAGGGCCATCTACGAGTCCATCCCCGGCCAGCTTCAGCTGCATGAGCATAAGTTCCAGCTCTCGGACCTCAACAAAGACGCCCGTTTCCGTGACTACGACAGCTCCTTCTTCTGGCTTCGTGACGAAAAGATGGTGAATCTCGCTTTCAACACCACAGAGCCCAGCATCGGCCTCGGACTCAAGCAGAAGGACAATTCACTCAAATGTTACATGAACGATACCGGCCTCATGATCAGCCACGCCTTTGATGAGCGCGGAATCGTCTCCGAGCAACTCTACCAGAAGATTCTCAAAGACAAACTGGAGGTCAATGCCGGCATGCTCATGGAGAACATCGTCGGCCAGATGCTCACCGCTATCGGCTGTAAACTCTTCTTCTACTCCAATCCTTCCAGAGAGAACAAAGACGACAGGATGGAGATTGACTTCCTTATCTCCAAGAAGGCAATCACCAGCCGCCACAACATTTCTCCCATCGAGGTTAAATCCTCTACCGGTTTCACCACTACATCCCTGGAGAAATGCATCAAGAAATACTCAACACACCTGGCACAGGCCTATATCGTCCACACCGGTGACCTGGAGAAAGACGGTGATTACCTATATATTCCATTGTATATGGTACCGTGCCTTTAATGATTTGCAACCCCAAGAATGAAGCAACGTTACCGTTCCGTGCGTTCTCCTCAGAGCCCCCGGCATTCCACAACGTAACCATGCCCGGTGATATGAACGCAATGATGGTAGGATGCTGCCATAGTTTAGTCTACTTTAAAACTTACGCAGAAAGTTACGCAGAAAATTGGGAGAAGGGGCTGGCGGCAGAAGCCGCCTTGCGGGCCTGCAGGCCCTGTCGGCCTTCGGCCTCCGAGAGTGACCGTTTTTCGTAATTAGTTAATAATGAATTATTTACGTGTTTTCCTCCGGTCAAATCTACCCGGAGGAAATGCTGCAATTTACTGATAATCAGACGCTTGTCAAAAACGGGACTCTCTGTGCAGGCACTCATGGTGTAATGCGCTGTAACATTATTCTATCGAGATTTCCCCGTTATCCCCTATTACGACATAGTCGGCTTCGTTGACGGTGATAGGTCCATCATCAGTGAGGATAGATAGCATTGTTATGCCCATGCAGAAATACGGGGCCAGGAGACGGTCGCCGAGGATGGCTTTGAGCTCATGGTAGTTGGAGCCGGTATATTGGATGCGGGTCACAGGCTTAATTGGGGAAAGAGGTGATGAATTATTTCTGGAAAAAATAGACTATGACGGCCTGCACAAGAATAATGGCGGGAACGCCGAGGGTGAACTTCTTGTGCTGGGTTTTGTGGCGGAAGAGGTACATGCCCAGGAGAGCGCCGATGCTGCCGCCGGCGATGGCCAGCCAGATAAGGGTATCCTCGGGGATGCGCCACTTCCCTCTCCTGGCCTTCCATTTGTCGATGCCGTAGATGAGGAAAGTCACAATGTTGATGCCGATGAGGTAAATGATGAGGTCGCGCATAGTGGAAGATTATACCGATAAACGAGAATTTATTTGATGTTATTCGCGTCGGCCATGCGGAGCCAGAGCATCTCTGTTTGTCAAAGCCCAATCAATAATACCGTTCAAGGCCGGCAGGAAAGATTCTCCCAGTTCGGTCAAACTGTACTCGACCCTTGGCGGCACTTCCGCGTAAACCGTCCGGGAGACAAGCCGGAAATCCTCCAGACGTTTCAGCGTCTGGGAAAGCATTTTCCTGGAAACGTCCGGCATGTCTTTCTGGAAATCCCGAAAACGGCACACACCGTATTTCTGCATGGCGACCATGGCCAGAACAGACCATTTGTCTCCTATCTGGGAGAGGATATCCCGGACTGGGCAAAAACCTTCAAAATTTGCCATAATCTATTTGTCTGATAATCATCAATTGTTTCCTCGCTGTAACTATTGCACCTTCATGTACCGTATTGCAAGAGTTGACCAAAGGTGCTATCTT
>Ga0247611_10001846_pt1 | contig 36602 bp, 37 predicted proteins | sample 177DNAGHGhighgp2_FD_192422 | JGI IMG/M metagenome (GOLD analysis project Ga0247611, IMG submission 192422) | Sheep rumen microbial communities from Palmerston North, Manawatu-Wanganui, New Zealand - 1770 DNA GHGhigh gp2 | ecosystem: Host-associated > Mammals > Digestive system > Stomach > Rumen... | reverse complement strand
ATTGAAGTTTGCAAGTACTATCAGAATTTAGCTATCAAATACCATTCTTCAAATACAAAAGAAAGGGATGAATTGGTTGCAAAATTGAAGGCCGAAGGAAGAGAAAAAGATATTCAAGCAGAACTTGCAAAAATTAAAAAGGAGCCAATTCCAAATGAGCTTGCATATTTGGAAGGAAATGATCTTGAGAATTATCTTCATGATATGAAACTTGCCCAGGAGTATGCAATTTGGAATCGCGAAGCAATGCTTGATGAAATTATGGAACATATGGGAATCAAAAAGAAAATGGTTCTTGATAAGTTCTGTACAATCCACAATTACATTGATGTTGAAAACAGAATTCTTCGTAAAGGGGCAATTTCTCTTCAGAAGGATGAAATAGCCATTATTCCAATAAACATGAGTTACGGTTCTTTGATTGTAAAAGGAAAGGGAAATGCAGAATACAACTTTTCGGGTCCTCACGGAGCAGGAAGATTGATGTCTCGTTCAGCCGCAAAAGAGTCTCTTAAAATGGAAGATTTCAAAGCTGCTATGAAAGATGTTTTTACAACTTCAGTTTCAACTGCAACAATTGATGAGGCCCCAATGGCCTACAAACCTGCTGAGGATATTTTGGAAAACATTAAGGATCTTTGTGATGTAGTTGAAATAATCAAACCAATCTATAACATAAAGGCTGGGGATGAGGAATGATATACGATTTAACAGAAAAGAGACCAAAAGAAAGTCTCGTAGTAATTCCATGGGAAAGTAACTCGAAGTCTTTCCCAATTATTCTAAAGGAGTTGAAAAAGTATAAATGGGCAACTCCTGAAAAAGCTTTAATATATCGTTGGTGGAAAAAAGAAGAAAAGAAAGAAGAGTTTGAAAAGTATGGCGATGCAGCTGTACTTGAAAATTTTGATGGAATTGGAATAAGGGATGATGATGCCTTAATCCATCTTGTAACTAAGGATGGCCTCCATATTAACATTGGTCCTTGTGAAGCCCAACTCCATGATTGTTTCGTTATTGATAAGAAAAAGAAATATTGTTTTTACGATGATATAGATAATCTAAAGAAGAATTATAACTTCGAGGAAAGAAAAAATGGAACCGATTAAGAATGTAGGAGAACTAAAAAAGTTTCTTGAAAATATTCCAGATGATGAAACCATCGATCTTTGTATTTTAGAAAAGGCAGAACATGCTAACATTCTCCACGTAGGTAGTTCTATAGGAAACGGAATTGGTGCAATTCTTGTAGAGGGTGGAGGATTGGAATTACATGCAATTAGGGATCAGGTCTTTCGTTGTAAATGAGGTTTGAAGGATGATACAAAAGTTTGAAAGAAAACATGCTGTTCCGTTTGGGGGTTAAAAGGTGTGGGAGAATTTAGATGCATGGAGAGCTAATTTTCATGAGGCAATGACAGAACACCCTGTCGCAACATTTATTGGAATTTTGATCTTTTTTGTGCTTTGTTGTATAGCTGATAAAGCATGTAATTCAGAGAAGGGTAAAAAATGGAAGAATACACAGGAGTAGTAGAGGCTCACAAACTCATTAGTGAATATTTGCATATTGCAAAAGAGGATGAGTTGCAATGTTCTCATCTAGAGGATCTTCATAAAAGGATTGTTAAAAATAAGGCGGCAAACGAATTTTTCAAAAAAGAAAAACATGTCTCAAATTATAAAAAGTATGTAAAAAGAAACTCGATAGTTGGGGCTATTTCAAGAGTTTCTTTTGTACTAGGTTTTGTCTTTTTATTCTCATCCAATATTGACAAAGTGAAACTTCCTATGACAATTGCAATGCTTCTTTCTTTTGGAATTGCAATTATAAGTGCCTTTGTAGAAATCTTTACACAAACACAATATGAAATTACAAAAAGTCTTGTAAAAGAAGCAGACGAGTGTACAACTGCAACCACACTTCTTTTGCAACTAGAGTCCTATCTTTATACATTCATTGATTACAAAGTCTACAAGAATAGATATTCCCAAATTTGCAAAGTAAAGGATTATTTAAGTGCTCAGGATAGAAAACCCTATGAGGCTTTACAGGAGGCTTTTGCAAAATGTGGATTAGATTTTGATGGGTTCTTTGATAAAAGATATTACAAGGATATGCAGGAAAGGGAAGAACCTTAGAGAGGATATGTATGTTTGTAAATAACACTTTTAAGGAAAATCCAAAAGCAGAAATAGATCCTATAGAAAAATTCGGTACAAGCGACTTAGGCAAAGTATGGGAAATATTAGCAAGTGCTTTAAATACTTCTCTTGTTCAGGATTTTCAATTAACAATTTGGTGTAAAAGAAAAGGTAAAGTTAAAGGAACAGTTTTCTTTTATGAACCTACCGAGTTAGATAAAGCTTACGAAAGACTCAAAATGTTTTCGGATAGTAATGAAAAGATTCTTAAAATCGAATTACAGCCTTGCTTGAAAAGCGTATTCGTAGATATATAAGGAGAAAAGATGAAAGTAGCAGCAATTAAATGTGAATCTTGCGGGGATACAATTTACTCAAGAACTCATCATGATATGAGATATTGTAGTTGTGGATCTGTAGCAATTGACGGAGGAAGAGATTATACAAAAGTCTGTTTTAAAACAGAAACTCCTCCAAAAACTTTTGAAATTGAAATTGATGCTACTGAAAAGCAACTTTACGACGATTGGAATAATAGAGAAAATAAATTCGGGAGAATATCCGCTAAGCAACTATAATTTTTATAAGGAGATTTTTGAAATGGCAAAAAAGAAATCAAAGAAATCTAAAGTAACAATGTACAATGCGAAAGGTATTATTTTTAAGGATATACTTTGGTATTATGATACAAATGCTGACTTTCTAGAAGCACTGCCTGGATTTAAACTTTGGGCAGAAGTAGAAGCAAATAACAAATAAAATCATTTAAAAGGTAGGTAATATGTTTACAAATTCTCAAAAAGAATTTCTTGGAGATCTTATCGTCGAAAAAATGAGAAAGGGTCATCACACTCAGGTAAAAATCCCCAAGTTGATGGATTACATTTCAAAAAAAGCAAATGAATCCTGTTATGTGGATTGTGAGTATCCTAGGGACTATTCTGAATTTAAAGACCTCTTTGTAGAAGTTTGTATTAAAAACAAAAAAGTTCCCTCCAAATCTTTTAGCCTTTCTGAAAGTGGATTCCTTGATGGGAAGGGAAGGTATCCGAACGATGTATATGAAATCAAAGCAGTGAAATCTTAAATGTAAATTCCACCATCTATTTTGGATCTTGATGTAAGGAGAACTCCTCCTTCTGCAGGCATTTCTACATCTTTTGTTTTTACATCCTGCTTAATGAGTTCTCCTGTGTGGTAATCATAATAAACACTTTCGTTTTTGTACAAAGTTCTGGAAGGTAAAATTCTTTGATATTTTCCACCTGATTTATCAGAACCGTACTTATCATTTTTTGTTTCCTCAGGATCCATTGTATAGGCATCAGTTATAGGATCCCTTCTTGAAAGACCATCTTTTGTGGCTGTAGAAGGAATAATAAAGGCTTCTTTTGTAGCAATAGATCTTTGGGCTTCTAACCAGGAATCAAATGAAACTACATCATCAATGGCTCCTCTGTCATCGTCCTGTAAGGAACCTTTTTTGTTAGAATCTATATAAGACCAAGTTGATTTATCACCCTCACCATAATTTCCTGCAAGGTTGTTTATTCTTTCTACAGAAGTCCATCCTGATTTTGGTCTATTTAATCTTATGGTAATTGGGGAAGTATCCAACCCTACAAAATCAAATACATCATAGTGCATTTTTTCCCAGGCAGGAATCATTAAAGGAACTCCTGGGTTACCAAAAATCATAAAGAAGTCTTCCCAAAGTAAAAGAGTACCGGATCCGTAAGGCATCTTTACAAAGTTTTCCAATTCATCCTGAGCAATAATGGATGGGTTTATAACTAAGTGAGTTCTTGATACCACAGAATCCCTATTCAAAAAGTGCTCATCCTTATCCCATAATTTAGATTTTTTATTTGCATAAGAATGTCTTTGGGTATAGAATCCTGTTGAGAGGAAAGTTCCATCTTTTCTAAAGGTTTTGTAATCCTTTGTTTTTGCATAAAATGTAATTTCACCTAAATCCACATCCTCAGAAACAGTTCTACCATAACCTACATTCAGAAAACCGTCCTCTAAATTTTCTTTAAAGTAATCATTAAAATATTCACCTGTCTCAGTTTGGAATTCCCTGTTAAGAGTTTCTGTAATAAAACCATCCAAAGAGGATTTTGTCAAATACTCAGGTGCAATTTCTTCCCCATCCAAAATACCAACTAATAAAGAAGTGGCCTCAGGTAATGTAACATCCACTATGTCACTCAAAAGGTCCCCTGCCAATTTTTTTCTCATAGAGGAGTTTATTCTAGTTAACCTTTCGGCCATATCTCCTTCAGTATTAAAAAAGAAGGTTTCCAAAGCAAATACATTATTAATAAATGGAGAACCACCCTGAGTACCAGGAGTTTTACGAACTATTACATCACCGTATGTGTCCAAGTTTCTTTCATTTAATGGGGCCCCTATTTGGAATCCATATTCTGAAATAACCTTTTCATTTTCCTCATCATGGTATAATGGCCCAGGTGTTAAAGTTCTTTCATCCTTATATTTTGAAAAATAATTTTTTCTTCCTAGTGTATTTACATCCTGAACAACCATAGGATTCTTTTCACTTATAATAATGGTGTGATCAGAAATTTTAATTTGTAAGTTTGATTCGTGATCTACAGTTATACCTACTACACCCTGTAATGTTTGTTTAACTCCTTCTAAATCAGGTGCATAAACTTCTATTGCTGAAAGTTGATCACTATTATCAATGATTTCAAATTTACCTGTGGCCTCAGTCCAAACAATCCAGTCACCTGAATTTAATTCTATAACTCTTCCTTCATTGTCTCTATCTATATACTGTACGTTTTGAACACCTTTACAATCTACAATCCAGAATTGCCCGTTTTTGGATATGCCTTCATCATTTAATAATTCAGGCCATTCGTTCTGATTATTTATATCATTTTTATAAGTTTCTGAAGAACTCTTTACAGGGTAAAATATTCCAACAAAGGATAGGGCCCTTCTGATAAAGTCAGGTAATTGACTCAAAGGAACTTTTCCCTCTGAGTTTAACTGAGCTTTTGTTCTATTCAAAATGTCCAAGGCCTCCTGAACATTTTGTGAACTTTCCAATTCCTTGATATGAGAAGTTTCAAAAGTGGTTACGGATTCTATTTCTTCTTTATTTGGTTCATATTTAATATCCTTTGCTTCCATTCCTGAAGGAATTAAAATCCATTTTTTACCATCCCAATAAACAAAGTCACCTATTTTTGTTTTAACCTTAAGTTGTGTTGTGGCTCTACTAAAAGGTAAATCTAACTTTGATGTATCCAAATATAAAGGCTCGACAAGAATATACATGTTTCCCTTTTTCTTGGATGCCTTTAAAAATTCTTCTTCTGTGGAAATTTCACCTTTATAATTTAAACGATATTCCAATTCCAAAATTGCATCATTTGGTGTTTCAGCCTCCAAATCGGAATACTCATTATAAAATTCGTTGCCTGGAATTCTTATATAATCTACTTCCGATAGTCTATCTGGGAATGCAAATTTCTGAGAGTCTTTCTCATTTGTATCCTCGTAAATTGCTTTTGTAATTAAAAGAATATCCCCTTTGAAAAAAGGTACTTTGAAATCCGTTTTATTAACACATTTGAAAATCCAAACATCACCAACGTGGCATCTACAAAAATCCATTTGTGTTTTTTCATTAGCATTTATAAAATCACCCTTAAAATCCTCATAAATAAAACCTTTAAATAAAACAGAATTTAGCGTTCTTCTATCAGCTATTTCTGTAAATTCCTTAGAGGAGGGGTCTTTAATCCAAAGTTGTCCCCTTGAGTAAGAGTGTTGTGGATTATTATTAAAAGGGTCCTCGTTTATATAGGACCAGAAAAATTGACCATTCCTTAAATTATCAATTTTTCTTTTTCTTATGTCTCCTCTATTTATTTGGATTTTTGCTGGCATGTGCACCCCTATAAAAAAAAAACACTAATTTATTTTAAATTAGTGAGGAGTATTTCATGGCAGGAAATCAAAAAGGAAATATAATCTTAACCGCCAGGGGTGATTTGATAAATCTCTTAAAACAGAGAGCTTTGGGTTATGGTGAAATGTTCATAGCCACTAAAGGATATACTACAACAGCAATGGCTGCACAAAATCCTATTTATGATATATCCGGTGGAAAAAAGGTTCAAATAAAAAGAATAGATGCAGGTGATCTATTTGCTGGTACAAATACAAAGGATGAAGTATATTGCTTAGGTGGGGGAAGTTCTCTAAAATGGGGTGGAATTTCCTTTGCTACAAGTTGGGATTTAGCTAAAGGGGAAGCCAAAGAAAACCCAAACAGAATTTATATGTATGTGGGTACAACCACATTAAATGCTGATGCACAAACAAAACAAAATGCAGGTGCGGTTGAAACATCAGAAATTACAGAAAAATATGTTGCTTCGGATTCAAAAGAATATATGGAGCCAATTAATCCTGGGGATATTTTCTTCTACAATCCACAGTTAGAGCAATTGGTAGTACTTCACTTAAATCATTCCTCAGACGCTCTTACAAAAATTGCGGTAGATGATTTAGTTTCCAATTCCATGAGGGCTCTTTTAGCTGAGGATGACACTAAGGCATCCACATTAAAGGATTTCTTAGATGGTCCAGCTAGACATTTCCAATATTTGGAATCAACATACGGTTGGGTCCCTTTAAATCAAGACCAGAATGGAATAAACATAGAGCATTCAGAAGGGGAAGATAGCCACCTTAAGAGTATTCAGTTCTTGAATACAAATAATGATTATTTTAAGGATGGAGAGGTATTCTATATACCATTCGACAAAGGATTAAATGTTTATACTATAGAGGGGCCAGACGGTAATCCACTTCCTGGTTTGGAGAATGTTGAAAAATTCTATGAAGGTGATTTAATTATTGCTCTTCCTGATGAATCCAAAAATTCAAACAGTGAATATAAAATGGCCGATTCTGATCCTAAGGGTATCAGATTTGCTCACGTATCCCTTTACGGTGGTTTAGTAAGACAATTAATTCCTGGAGAAATAATAAGGGCTGACGATTATGCCACATACCTTTGGAAATCCACAAGTGCTACTACAAATGATGTAGACTTCCTAAACGCAGTTGATGAGAACGGGGATCTTATTAATGGTATTAAGGAATATATAGAAAGATTATATCAAACAAAAGTTGATATTGATCCTAAAACACACAAAATTATTTCTTCACAATTGCCTGATTATCTTTTAGGTTCTTTGAAATATATGGGTCCTGCTAGTTCTTTAGGCCAGAATGTTGAAGAAATTAATACAGAAACCTATACAGGTGCAGACCTCTATAAATTCTTAAATAGCAAAAAGTATTCAAACTTTGACTCTAACGAAGATTCCTATGATGGATCAAATTCCTCAGGGGATGTTGAAAGAGGTGCTGACTCCAAAGATACAGAAATGAGGGTTGGTAGTTACTGGATTTGGCAGGGGGATCCAATTAAAGTAACAGGCCTCACAAGTATATTTGATTTTGACGAATCTGAGGATGATCTTTGGGGTGATGGGGAAGACGATCCTGAGAGTAGGGAAAATACAACCCACACTATTGAACATGTATTGAACAAAGGTGACTGGATCGTATTTAATAGTAATGAAAAATTCGATATCATTGACCATACAGCAAACTTTGTAGGTCTAATGGTAAACGGTCAAATCCTAGGTGGCCTTGTAAATGTAGTAGATTCAGATAGAACCATGACTGGAAGAAGTTGGGAAAATGGTTCTAAAACATTTACAGTAGAGTCTGTTTTGGAAACAAAAGTAGAGCCTGAGGCTGAGGATAAATTAAAAATATCTAACCCTAACGGAGTATTGTTTAAAGACAAAAGCGGAAAAGCAAAAGTTAATGCAACAGCCTTACCTCTTATTTCAGATACAGGTTTGGCTTTTAATTCAAGATTCCTTGTAGAGGGTAACCAACAGGGATTTAAATTAGGAGGCAGGACAGATAAATCAGGTCAGTCTACTACTTTCCTATTTGGTAAGTATTCAGATATTGATAAACCAACAGATGATGAATGGGATTCTATACCTGAAGCCTTTAAAGTAAAATCTTTCTGGGACGAGGATGATGACACTGTAGTTGCTTTCAATGGAGATAGGTATCCAACAGATATTTCTAAAAACTTTGAAGGTTTTGACTTTGGTAATTTCCTATTTGAGGAAAACAAAAAAGCAGAAGACATCTATTTATTCAAATTTGAGTGGGAAAAAGAACCTGTAACTATTCTTCCTTCTCATAGTGGTATTCTTGCAACAGAAGAGTATGTTGATTACGGATTCACTGTAATTAAAAGAATCATAGATGATTTGTATCTAGCTTTCGATAAGAAAACACTCACAGGAAATGAGGATTGGTTACAGACTATTGTAGAGTACAAAGATGAGGATGGAACCACAAGAAAGAAAATCTATGATAGTAAGGTAAAACAGGATTATTCAAAGGGTGAAAGCCTTATCTTAAGATTGTATACTATATCTAAGGAAGATGGAACAGACATCAAACCTGAGGCCTTTACAAGATTCGGTACTCTTTCAGAAATCCCAAGTAACCTGAACGATAAACGCAACAGTGTAGTTCCTTCAAAGGAAGGATATGCTGTAGATTATGTTTTGGGAAATGATAGTGATGCCCAAACATTAAATCCTTCAAAACCAGTTGGGGATGTATTAAACATTCTTCCAAACCACAGTGGTATGTTATTGAATGATAATTCAGTAATTGATGGTGGTGAATGGTAATAAGGTAATTTAAAATATAAAACCCCTCTTTAAAAAGAGGGGTTATTTTTATGCAGGCTGGCCTTGGAAAATATTTTTAATTTGTTGTAAGGAGAACAATGGTTTCTTTTTAGTGAATAGGGAATCCACCAAATCCTGTTTATTTTGAATTGCACTTATGTGGAAGGTGTCTACTGTATTTTCATAATAAATGTGATAAATCCTTACCTGTTGTTTTTGACCAATACGATAAATACGCCCTGTTGATTGCAAATAAGTTTCATAGCTAAAAGCTGTTTCCAAATATACTGCAAAGGTACATTCTATCAAAGTAACCGAGGTGGACAAAATGTATTCTGAGGCTATGAGGATTTTGTGATTATCATTTTTCTTAAATTCTTCCACCTTTTCAAATCTTTCTTCCTCTTCCATATCAGCCGTAATCACAATTGGGTCATAATCCTTATACCTTTCCAAAAGGGCATCCTTTGTTAATGGATGGATATACCATAAAATGCCCCTGTTTTCTTTATCTCCTACTTCGTCCTCCAAAATGGCATCTGCTACATCCAATTTGGCATAATCACTTTGGAAATTGTATTTCCTACACTTCTCCTTGAGTTTTTCACTAACATTAGAGTTTGTTCCGGAGCCTAAGACAATTGGATTTTCCACTAAGGACATTACAGCTGAGAAGGCCTCTTTAACTATATCTACGGATGAAGAAGCCATATCAGGCCTTTTTTGAATTATATTGTTTACAATGTCATTAGTAACTTCTTTATACAAATCCTTTTGTTTGTCACTCATTGAAATTAAGAAAGGATCCATAAAGATACACTCAGGTAAATCCAAAACTTCTTTAGCCTTTCTTTTAACTGAATACCTGTTTAATTCCCTGTTCAATGCATCCAATTCTTCTTGGTGCCAACCTTTCTTATTTATAGCATACCTACTAAACCAAGTACCAATGTCATTATATTTTTGTAACCATTCATCATATTTTAGATAGAATACAAGTTTAGGATCAAGTACCATTGCGAATGAATAAATCTTTTCATTTTTATCTGCAGGTGTGGCAGAGAATAAATATCTGTACTTAAAGTACTTTAAATACTTAAAAATAGATTTTGATCTTCCGCTTTTTGGGTTTGACAATTGGTGACATTCATCCAAACAAAGCAAAGGTTCACTATCTCCAAAAAAGTTCATAATTGGAACATTTGAGTTTCTACCCCTCTTTTTGTCACCATAAGAAGAAGCCACCAGCTTCCAACTGTCATAAGAAAATACTAAAACTTTTTTGTTATTTATCTCCCCATTATCAAAAATATTTCTACCATATTTTTTGAAGGACTTTGAGGAGTTGAATACTTCAATATCTTCCTTATTTAAGGATTTACAGAATTTGGACAACTCATTTTTCAAATTGTATGTACCAATTCTTGTAGTAAACAAAAACATCTTTTGACAATTGGCCTTGTCTTTTTTATATTCATAAATAATAGAGGTAGCAAAAGATTTACCACAACCCATTTCCCAGTTAAACAAATATCTATTTTGACCTAAGGCTGCTCTAATATCCTCATCCTGAAAGTTTTCAAAAGGGGCCTTACCAACAATTGGTTTATAATTTGAGTATTTTTCATAGTCTATTTTATAAACAGGCTCCTCTATTATTAATTCTGAAGGTAAAGTTTTTGGGTAATTTATAATTGCTTGTTTTGCAGTATCTGGAAAATATACTTTTGCCATACTGCTCAAAATATCAAATAGATCGTTTGAATAAAAAATAGCACTTTTCTCCCACCAACGATTGTTTGGGTTCCATTGAAATTTTTGATTCTTTAAAAGGGATGTACATGTTTTAAAACCCATGTCATCCTCTTGAACTATGGAGGCCACTATTTTTCCACTACTAAAACCTAAAGTTATCATTTAAAAATTCCTTGCATAAAATATAGATTTTTCTTTAAATTTTCTGTTATCTTAATAAGTTCTTTACCTATATTATATATGAAAATGAGCTCCTGATGGGCTCAAGGAGGAGAATATGGAAACAAAAGATAAACTTTTTGTAGCTGAATTGTTTCTGGCCCTTTTGGAGAAAGATACTCCCAAAATGAGAGACATTGTAAATTCCCTCAGAAAAGAAAAAGATGCTGAGGAAAGAATGGAAATCGAGGAAGCAAAAGCCCTTTTGAATAAATCTTCAAACACCTAAGGTAAACTATATTATTCCAAAGGAGAAAATAATGACTCAGTTTACAAAAGTAGAAATGGAACTTCTAGAATCTTTGAAGGAGACAGATTATTTCAAGGATGCTGATCCTGCCAAAAGTTTTGAAGCAAAACTGTCTCCTATGATTCTAACTTTGAGGAGTCCAACCTTTAATGCCTTGGTTTACAAGGAATCAGATAGATGGCTTGTAAAAATTGGGGATGAGGAACCAATAAAATTCCTTCCTGGTTGGGCAGCAATTTCTAAATACATTTTCCACAGAGTTGGAAAAGAGGGTTATGAATCAGATGAAGACCCAAATCTTAAAGAGGAAGACCATGAGTAAAAATCCAATTACTGTTGAATTTAACGATTCTATGACTTCAGCCATTCTTTCAGATGAAAATCTAAAGAATACCTTAATTGAGAAAATGGTTATTTCTCTCAAGAAAAAAGGTTTTGAAGACAACGAAGAGTTAAGAAAAACAATAGAAAAATGGATAATTTCCTATATGCCTTTTGCGTTAGAGGACGAGGATTTTTACAAAATGTTATCCGAAATGGATAACTAAGTTTTTTTGAATTAAAGCCCCTTTATTTTAGGGGCTTTTATTTTGCTATAATATTTTTATGGGTAAAAATAAAAAACAAAAATTTTATGTTCAATTAAGATCAGAAGGCACTCAGTTAAGATCAATAGAGGCCGTAGACGAAAAAGAGGCTATAAAAATAGCAACCGAAAGATTCGGAGATTCAGAAAACGGAGTTAAATGGGTAATAGGAACCCTTCATAGAAATGGGGACCAAATAAAACCCTGGGAAAATAGACAACTCAAATACATTTAAAATATGACTTTCCTTTTTTTCCACTAAATAAAAAGACATTGTATTATTGGCTGTATGCCAAAATTTACAATATAATGTTTTACGGAAAAAGAGATGTCTAGAGAAGGTAAAATCCATCTTGTGGAATCCTGCTCCTTTCCAAGAGCTACATATAAAAATGTAACTAACGAGGAAAAGTTTAAAGAACTAAAAGAAGCAGCCAAAAATTTCCACGCAGGTAAGCCAAGATTATCTGAGGCTACCACATTTAACAAAATGAAAAAAGTTCTCTCAGAAAACAAAATTGATGAGGACGTTCAAAAAAGAGTTTTGGAAGGCTTGCAAGAAGCCGGTGCCAATGTGGATGAAGTTGAACTTTGGCAATTTCCAATTTCAAAAATCAATACAAAAGAAGAACCTAACCTTAATGGTAGGGTATATAATGAACAACTCTGGAGAAATGTTGTAGACAAACAGTCAGACATTTGGAAAGGTGGTTGTGGCCTTGCAAATCACCCAGCTGATGACGAAGACGGTGACTTTATGAAACAATCAATTGTATGGTTGGACGGTTTCATAGGGGATGACGGTATTGTTTATGGTATTGGTACTTTAGTAGGTGAAGGTGGTGCACTAGCTCGCCAGATTATTGGTGTAGGTGGTAGAGTAGGTTTTAGTACTTCCGGATACGGAGATTTCTTGGCAGACGGTATCACAGTAGATCCTGATGATTATGAAATTGATAGGTTTGCTGATTTGGTATTGAACCCATCCCAGGGAGTATATGGTGATTATAGAGACAGCTATAAAAGAGCTGCACAAACTGTACAAGAATCAAAGGAAGGAAATAAAATTATGAAAGAGAGTGTTGAAAAGAAGCCTGTGGCTTTGAAAGAGGACGAAAATAAGAAATTCAAAATCAAGACAGGGGATGAAGAAAAAGAATTCGATTCCTTTGATGATTTCAAAAAAGAATTGAAGTCACATCTTAAAAAAGAAGATGAGGATTTTGATGATTTGGATGTTGGTGAATTTAATGACAAGTATTCAGAAGAAGACTTCGAGGGAGTTGATGATATAGAAGTTCCTGAAATGGAAGAAGAAACACTTTCTGAAAAATTAATCGTTAATTATTACACTGAGGAAATTAAAAAGATCAATAAGGATTCTAACAGAATTTATGAAAAGAAAATCAAGAAATTAGAATCACTTTTGAATAAGCTCAAGAAAGAGGAATTGAAAGAATCCTCAAAGACAAGAATTAATGAGCAGATTAATAAAATGCTTGAATCCATTGAAAAGGATATCAAAAAAGCAGTAAACGAAGGTTTTGATGCAAGGGCCCTTTGTGAAGAATTGGAAATCAGTTCTTTGAGTAAACTTTCTAACATCAAAGAAAAGATTGAGGATTTCTCTTCATTGGAAGATTGTTTGGTTAAGACAACTAAGGAAGCTAACAAGTACAAAGGTCTTTATGAAGGAAAAGTTGAGTCTGCCACAAAAGAAGCCAAGAGATTGTTGGAGAAAGAGGATGAGATTAAAACTCTCAATGAAAAGTGTGCATCATTGACAAAGTCTTTGAATGTATCTGAAAACAAGAATAAAGTTCTGGCAGAACAGGTTTCAAATCTCAAGAAGGAGAACATGGTTCAGAAAACCACAAATGCAAAATCTTCATTGAATGAAAAACATTCTAAAGAAAGAATTAATAAATTGCAGGAAGCAAACGCCCAGTTGAGAAGCCTCTCAAATGAATCAGACAAAACTGTTTCTTCATTGAGGGAAGCTTTGAGAAAGGCTAGAGCAGAACTTGCTGAAAAGAACAGAGTTATTGCTGAGTTGAGAAGATCAAACGGTCTTGCTGAAAACAGAAATGCTGTATTGAAAAAATCTTTACAGGATACAAAAGACAAGGTTCTTTCTTTGAAAGAGGATTACAGAAAAACTTTGAAGGAATTTGATGCTGAAAAGGCAAACAGGGCAAGGGCAGAAAGATATGCTAAGTATATTGATGATGACTTTGCAGCCTCATTCAATGATGACGGAACTATCCAGGATTACTACGACCAATTCGATGGTGAACAGTTTGATGGAATGGATGAAGCAAAAACATTGGAGCAGGCAGAGAACGCCTCTATCTTCTCAAACGATCTTTTGAGTGATGAAGCTGAATACGAAAGAACTTCAAACAGAAGACCTTCAGAAGATTCTGAGGATGTAATGACATTGTCTGACATGTTCAGAGACTAAAAATAAACAGGCCTCTCAGGAGGCCTTAAAGTTGGCTTAAAAGGAAAAAGGAGATATAAAATGAAAAAGACTAGAGAATCCAAAAAAGTCTCAGAAAAGGCTCTTAGGGAATCCTTAAATAAATGTTGGAAACTTTTGAAAGAAAAAAGAAGTCTCAAGGAAGATGTATCATTTAATGATATGATTTCTAAAGGAATGGATGTTATTACTAAACTTAAGAATGACTTGGCTGATGAAATTCCAGGATCAGATCCAGAAACATTCAATGAGTTGGTAATGAATGATTCTTTTGAATTGGATACTTCAGAAGATGATTTGGACCCAGTAGATGGAACTTTGAGTGAGTCTACAAAGGCTAAAAGAAAGGTAGAAAGAAAGTTGCAGGAAGGTTTAGGTTTCCGTGCTGCTTTGAAGGCATACATCCAGCAGGGTGGTGAAAAAGATATGTTAGCTTTCGGTAAGTGGGCTAGCGAAAATGGTTTTGGTGACAGAGTACTTGATAGTGTTTCTAAAGGTGGTTTCAACAGTACATACAATACACTTGCTGGTACACCTGCAACTCCAAGAGGACCTATGGGTGCAACAGGGGTTGCTCCAGCTGTAGAAGTTCCTCCTGCAGATCCTGCTACATATTCAAATGACCTAAAGAATTTGATCGATTTGTGTAACGATGGTGAACAGGCTGTAATGGATGCTGCTACTACAGTTAAGTTTAAGTATAAACAAATCCACTCAAGACTAAAGAGAGTTATTCTTGGTAAATCCGTTAACAGATATTACTTGTTGATGGGTGATCCTGGAATTGGTAAATCATTCATTGTAAGAGAAACTTTGGATGCACTGGGTTATGGGGATGTACCACAGATTACAGGTTCAGTAGGTAAAACACCTGCTCCTGTTGCTGCCTTCCTTTATCAGCACAAGGATGATGATATTGTAATCCTTGATGACTGTGACGTAATGATTTCAAATCAGGCCTCTAAAGAGGTTTCTAATATGTTGAAGGGTGCTTTGGACCCAGACAGACACCACGTTACAATTTCTCCAACAATTGTAAAAATGGCTTCCTCTTTCTTGAAGGAGCAGGAACTTAGACAGAAGTATAAGGGTGATGCTTTATTTGAAACAGAAGAGGAAATTGAAAAGAGAATTTCTGAATCAGAAGAAGCCGAAGTAGAGGGTGAAGGTGGAGAAGAAGTTCTTATTCCAACAGACTTTGATTTCAATGCTAGAATTATATTTATTTCTAACTTGAATGAGGACCAGGTAAATCCTGCAGTAAAGGATAGATGTGATAAATTCGAATTGCACTTAACTGTTGAAGAATACATGATTCGTTTGGGAATGATTATTGCCAACATTGATTGTGGACAGAAAGCAGGTATCTATTCTGAGGATGAAGTTGATGAAGCAAAAGCATTGTTGATGACAGTGCTTGCTTCTATCATTGAAGCAGGAAACAAAGGAGCAAGTCTCTTTGGTAAGAGAATTGTATTAGTTAAAGGTGGACTTACATTCAGACTTGTAAAGGATTTAACAGAATCCTATATCATTACTTTACAGGATTTCAGAGAGGAAAATCCTGAAGTTGATGAAGACACAGCCAAAAAGATTTGTGCTAAGGATTGGATCAGGATGTTCGTTCTTCCAAGAATTACTGCATAATTAAAAAATTGCAAAATAAAAGGGGAGGTTTTTTGCCTCTCCTTTTTTTATGGGTCTAATCCATTAATGCATTTGAACCTGTGTCTTCCGATTGTCTTTTTACATCCCATGGCCTTGGGTAACTATTTTCAGGCACCCAATCTAAATTAACTTCCATATTCTTAACAGGTACACTACCTAATTTTTCATTTTGAATCAAAATGGCCTTTCTATAAATACCTTTTATATTTGAACTTACCTGAGCAGCTGTGTGTCCAAAAGGGATTTTATCCAAATCACTAAACTGAATATCTTTTAATACAAAATGATTTACAAAAATGTTTTTGTTATTTCCATCTATGAGTGTTTTAGATGGTATTATAATATGTAAATCTATTTTGGATTTCTTTAATTTTACTTCAGAGGAGTCAGTATTTAGGGATTCAGCCTGATAACTATTTCCCCTAACAGTAGAGGATAATAAACCTTCATCCCAATTAAATCCCATGCATTTTTCTGAAATAAAATTATAAAAGGATAGACCAATATCCAAAGAAGTTTTTATAGAAAACTCATTACCATTTTTTACTTTAGATAAAATTCTAGAGGATGTTTGAAGCTGCCCATATTTCAATTGTGTAGTGGATATAGAGTATGGTTTAAAACTTACTTCATTTATATAAAAATAATAATAATGCCTTGCTGTTCCATCCCCATTCTTTACAGGGGATTCTATTTGGACTAATACATCCTTACCATCATCATCCTTTTCTGTGAACCAAATAATAAAGTATTGTAACTGTGCATCCAAATCCTGCATTATTCTAGTTACAAAACCTAAAGGTTGTCCACTTTCTACTGTATTTTTCTTTATGCTTCCTTTTGTTTTTGAGGATTCTGAACTCTTATTTTCATCAATTGAGGAATTTAACTTCTTTAATTGAATAGAGAAATTACAAACATTTAATACTTCTTCTTTGTCTGGGTCTTGTTGTAATTCCTTTTTAGCCTCTTTCTTTTCAGCCTTGAGTTCTTTTTCTTTTTTAGATTTGGCCCAGGGAGCTAAAGCTGCTATTATGTTACTACCTAATTTGGACCAACCATTTTCAGAAAACTCATTGCCAGAATAATATCTACCACTATTTCTATTTTTGGAATCAACGGAATTGGTTCTGGCAGCCCTAGGCATTTTATTATTGAAAAGGCCTGTTAGATCATCATTTACTTCTTTTTCTAAAGAATTCCACTGTGAAGAAATACCATCGTAAAAAGAAAATAATTCCCCTGCTGCAGCATCCACTATATCCTGAATTGGTTTTATCGCAGGATCTATCCAGAACTTTTTGGCCTCAGAATCAGAACTGCTCCCCTCATTTAACCAATCGGACCAGCCCTTCTTCCAGCTGTCCATCCACCCCTTATAACTTTCTTTTTGATTTTTTGACCACTCATTCCAATTATTAGATGTATCCCGTATCCAGGAGTTTGTTTCTAAAAGCTTTTTATTTATAGGTTCCGTAAAATCCTTATAACTCTGATCCACATCCCATTCTTCTAATTTAAAAGTTTTTGGATCTATGCCACCAGAAGGCCTACTTTGTTTTATAGTAGGTGCCTCAATATTAGGTATTTCAGGTGTTTTTATTTCTGGTAAAGAAATATTTGGTAATCCATTCTTATTATCAGCCATTTAAAGTTTCCTTATTAAAAATTAGTTTGACATTTTTAAAAAATTGAACAGACTAATTAAAAAGTAAAAAGCTGACATAACATTAAAGGAGATATAAATGGGTAAGCTATTAGAAAACCAAAACGTAGATTACACTCCTGCAGGGGTTTTAGCCCAGGCCACCGGAGATGTAATGGATAACATCTTCGATGTTAAGATTGTATGGCCTGAAGGTTTTGATGTAAAGGGAGTGACTGACGCTGAGGTATCATATAGATGCGACGGTTTTAATCCTCCTGATGTTGAAACAAAAACATACGATATTACTTGGCACGGTATTGCAGTAAAGAAAGTTGCAGCTGGTGTTTCAATGACAAGGGAATTTACTTTACAATTCCGCTTGAGTTCAAACTACCTTCTTTATATGTATTTGGTAAAATGGTCAAATACAGTAAACGATGTAAATACAGGTGGAGTAGGAAACAGCGATGCAGCCACAAGAACCGGTGAAGTTAAATTGATAGTTCCTTACTATGAGTATAACTCACATAGCTGGAAAGAAAGATCTTCTGGGGCAGAAACAGATTGGTTATTGTCTGATGCTATGGATGATAACTCTGGGTTATTAAACTGGCACTTTAAACAGGTTCAATGTGTAAAGGTAAGTCAGCCTAAATTCAAAAACCAGGCTGATGGTAAATCTCAGAACTTTGAGGCCAAGTTTATCTTCGGTGATGTTTACTATCCATTTTACGGAAGAACAGCCCCAGGTGCTTCAAAATAATTTTTATCACCAAACAAAAACACCACTCACTATATTTATAGTAGAGTGGTTTTTTTATGGTTGAAATAAATAACGAAAAAGATTTATTAGAAAATATAAAAGGGACTGGAAGATTAGATTACTCCTTTAATTGTTTGGAATGTGGCAAACATTTTGAAACAGGTAATTTCAAAATAAAATTAAGAAAAAGGTTGGAAGCTCAGGGTTATGAAAAATTTCTAAGATGTAAATCCTGTTCAATAAAATCTGGAATTTCTAGGAGAACCAAGGAAGAACAAATTGCAATTAATGAAAAAAGAAAGAAAACAGTAATAGAAAAATATGGCTATAAAAATGTTTTTTGTGACACAGAAAAAATTAAAAAATCCTATTTGAATAAATTTGGAGTAGAAAACCCTTCTCAACTAAAAGAAGTGAAGGAAAAGAAAAGGGAGACCTTTCTAAATCATTATGGGGTAGAAAATCCAAATCAATCTAAGGAAATAAAGGAAAAAATAAAATCAACTAACAAGGAAAAATACGGAACAGAATTCCCTATTCAAAATGAAACTGTAAAGAAAAACAGAGAAAGTAATAATTTGAAAAAATATGGGGTAAAACATTTCTCCCAAACAGGTTCATGGAAAAATCAAATAAAGGAAACCTGGAACAATTCGGAAAAAAGAAATTCCATATCTAAAAAAATGAGCGAAATCTGGTCCAAAAAAACCGAGGAAGAAATAAGGGACATCCGTTCCAGGGCTTTTAAAAGATATGAATATTGCAAGGAATTTTTTGATTCCTCCTGGGAGCTTGCTGTTTGGATTTGGGCCAAGGATAACAATAAACAAATCAAAAGGGAACCAATTTGTATAGAATATGATTACAATGGGGAAACTCATAAGTATTTCCCTGATTTTGAAATAGAAGGAAAATTGGTAGAAGTCAAAGGGGATCACTTTTTTGATTCAATGGGAAATCTTATTTGTCCATTTGACAGATCCAAGGATGGAATTTATTTGGCCAAATATAAAAAAGGATTAGAGGCCGGAGTAGAATTTTGGAGGGATGAACAAATCAAACCCATTATGGAATATATAGTATCCAAATACACAGAAAATTTCATACCTCTTTTTGATTTAAATGCCGAGTTCCCTTATGAAGAATTTAAACCAACAGGTGATTATGAAACTATAAGGTATTTTCACAAATCATTAAATTGGGCTTCTAAAAAAGGAAAATTGAGTCCTCTCCAGGCCTGGAACGATAAGGATTTAGTTTTAAAATCCGCCTTAAATAGGTTAAAATACGTGGGTTCTTGTTCTCCTAAAAATGTAGTAAAAGGATTTTCTGTGGCACAAATAGCCCCAAGGGTTTCTGTGTTTAAACCTTCCATTGCTAAAAGTTTAATTAAAAAATATTTGAATGAATTTAATGAAATTGTGGACCCTTTTAGCGGTTTTAGTGGCAGAATGATTGGATCAGCTAACTGTGGAAAAAAATATATAGGAAGGGATATAAACCCAGATCACGTTAGGGAATCCAATGAAATTATCCTTTATAAAAATTATCAAAATTGTTCTGTAGAGGTTGAAAATCTTTTAGAAAAGAAAAATGTAGAAACCTTTGATTGTTTGTTTACTTGTCCTCCGTATGGAGGAAAAGAACATTGGAATAAAAATAATGATGAAATTGAAAAAAGCTGCGATGAATGGATTGATATTTGCTTAGAAAAATATAAATGCAAAAAATATCTTTTTGTTGTGGATGAAACAGAAAAATATAAAAATAATATTGTAGAGGAAATCAAAACAAAAACCCTGTATGGGAACAGGGTTGAATATGTGGTTCTTCTTTAAAGGGTGTCCTTTTTATATGGCAACCCATTTTCATCGTATTGGTCTTGGTGTATATCAAAAAGAATAATTCTATTATTAAACCTATCCAGAATGGCTTCATTTACAAAGTAGGCTGATCCGTATTGATCTACAAATTCAAAATGAATTTTTCTTGGGTCAGTGTGCCTCATAAGACCTTCCATATTTTGGCCTGTTATCCAACCATCCTTTGTAAACCAAAGATTGTCATCCTTTTTAAAGGATTCTGCTAAATTGTTTAGTTTTAATAAATCCCAGCCTCTATTTATACTAGCCTGTTTTTTCTTTCCTAAAAAATAAAAAATTATTGAATTCAGAATTAAAAATAATACAAACAAGCAAGGAACAATAATTCGCAAGTGGTTCATATCTAAAATATAGTTATTAGTAGGTAATGGAGTTCTTTATCTCAATTGCGTCTTCATGACCCCATTTAGAGCGAACTTCATTTATCAAATCCTCTCCCCAGTGATATTTATTTTCAAACTCTTGCCACTCTTCCTGAGTTCCATCCTGAGGATAAATTGCAATTGAGTCTATTACTCTTTTATTCCATCTTGAAGAATTTTCAGTAGTAGGATACCAGTCCCAACCTGAACCATTTTTATTTGGTTGGCCTGAGTAATTACCTTTACTTACACCGTTTTCCCAGAAAGTTTTAGAAAAGAATATATGGAAACCCTCAGGTAATTCATAAGTTAATGATCCGTATCCCGTTTGACCAATCCAGGCCCATTCAGAGGCGGATAGTGTACCTATCCTTGCGGATGCAGCTGCATTTGATTGGTCCTCTATTAAACCTGTAGAACTATCATGTAAGAAAATTAAACTTTTTATGTTGGATGAGTAAATCAAATAGTTCCTTAAAAGTGTAACAGACTTAGGAAGTATTAATGTAGTAACCCTAGTGGAAACTAAGAAACCTGAGTTTTGTTCCCATGCAGTACCTCCAATAGTAGTTAAAGTACTTTCAGAAGGAGTTAAATCCAATTTTCTTAAATATGTGCACCATTTGAAAATACCCTGCCCAAATACCTCTACACCTTGAGGAATAACCATTTCCCTTAAAGATACACAACCTTCGAAAATAGAAGTGGACCACTCTTTTGCATCATCTGCAACTTTACAATTGCTTAAGTCTAGGGCTACTTGTCTTTCCAAATGCTTTACTAAACTTGCAATATTTTTCAAATCTGCAAGAGTTAAATACTCCTGGGTTATTATAATTTTATAAGGAGCATTATCCTCCCCTGTATCCTGCATTGAAGATAAACCTGTGATTTCACTCATGTAAGCATCTACTGATTCGTAATACCTTGTTTCTGCATAGGAGTCATTATCGTTTGACTTATCTGAGAGAACTACATACTCAAAATCATCATCCTCATATCCGGAAATTGTTAAATCCTCAGGAATAACTTTCCAACCATTAAACCAAACTTCTGCATCCTCAAAATTGGTTTCCTGAGTTTTATATTTTTTACCTTTTTGAGTAATAGAAAAAGCCACAACTTTGGTAGAGTATTCCATGTTATAATAATAACCTGTTCTATCTGTAACAACAACTGCGTTTAACTCAATCCAATCTTGATCCTCTAACTTCATATCTAGAACTAAACTTGTACTGATACTTGGTTCCTCATTGTCTAAAACTGCATTTGTAATTGCAACAGATGTAATCCTTACTGCGTGATTTGTATCAGGTCTTCTACAAATTCTTAAATAAATGTAATAACCTTTTCCATACCATTCGGCTAAATTATCACCCTCATCAAAATCAGTAACTCTTCCTGCCAAATTAATTACATCATCCAATTTAGCATAGTACCAATAATTATATCCATCAGATTGAAAAGCCTGAGTTAGTTTTAAACTAGACCCACTTTCATTTTGTAAAGTAAAAGTAGTTCCTCCGGATCTATACAAATAAATGTCTTTCCAATAGGAGGAATAATTCACATCTGTCCAAACTTCTTCTTGGGATATTTTTGGTACAGTTCTTGTTTTTTCTACCTCGTGCTCTTTTACGGCTGTTGTAATAAAATTGAAATCACCAAAGTATGTAACAAAGTTATTTGAGCTATCCAATAATGCTGAAGTTACTGTTTCTGTTGAAATAATATCCAACAAATTGGCAAAAGTAATTTGATTATTTGGTGCCACAGTAGCATATTTACCTGAGGTATTTGTAACTAAATCACTATTAAAGGTAATCCAATCTTGGTTTGTAGCTCCGTAGTTTGCAATAACTCCGGATGTCCCATTTGAAGGGGCCGTACTCATAACTCTATTTGTAATAGCCACCTGGGTGATTCTTACTGTATAATTTGTTGAATTAACTCTTCTATAAATGTACAGGTATAAATAATACCCCTTTCCTTTATAATTTGCTAAAGAACCTGATGCAGTAGCACCTAAAGCATTCAATAATGTATCCAAATAAATATAATACCAACTATTATATCCGCTGGTCATGTTTGTGGAATTTAGCTGTATATATTGATTTGTAGGAGAAACAAGGTAGAATTGGCCTGACATATCTGTTCTTACCAATTTAAATTCATAAGAGTTTGTATTTGTTCCACCCTCTATAGTTATTTCTTTTAGACTTTCATTAAAGTTAAACCAGTTAGAATCCCTCGTAAGGTGTTCTACCGCCCTATCTGGATATAAAAGAGGATCATAGTCACCTGAAGTATTGCAAACATAGATGTCCGTAATGGCAATATTATCCTTGGCTGAAGTAGAATTTCCTCCGGAGTTTGTCCAATAAACTTTACAATATAAATAATATCCCTTTGTTACATAATCATAGATATTTGTTCCGTCATCTACAATTTCCTCTCCTCTCAAGTCCATTAAATCTGAGAAGGAACAATATTGCCAATGGTAGTTCTGATTAGTTTCATCAGAAGGTACAATTCCTGTATCCTTTAGGACAACAGCCGTTCCAGAGGAGTTATTACAAAGGGCTATATAATTTCTGTCATCATAATGGGATTGCCAAGTTCCGTTAGAGTTAATACCAGCCATTCCTATAAAATAATCATCCTGATAACTTGTTTGAACTTCTGATGTTTCAGTTTCATAATAAGTCTCATCCTCTTCGTATAAAGTATCTATTATACTTTTTTCTTTGGAAGTTTCAGGTAGTCTTGCAACAGCCGCAGGCATTTTTAAACCATAATAAATGTCACTTGTGCTCTTATGCTTCATCCTACACATACGAACATTAGATTCTGTACTACCTGATCCTTTTAAAGACCAAGAGCCTGTGGAGGAAAGAGTTAAAGCCCCCTGAAAATAATCAGTTAAGTTTTTACTATTGTTTGTTAACTTTACTAAAATCTCCCCACCAATGAGGGCTTTTTCTTCATAGGGCTCCTCCACCTTTGTATATTTTGTTAGGGGTAGGAGGATTTGAGAATTGTGTAACTCACCTAACTTTACAGTTCCTTTCCATCTATATGTATCTGAGAATTTACCAAGCTCACAAGTGTTTATATCAATATCATCTAACAGTCTAACAACTTCTGGTTGATTTTGTTCTTTACTTGTATCCCTAATGATTTCAATATTGTCTCCTGCATTTAAATAATTTTGTTTATATCTTCCGCCAATAGGTACAAGTTTGTCATTATACTTTATGTAAAAATCTTCTTTGTCTTTTGTAAAAAGGAATTGTCTATTTAATAAATTTTTATTTGCAACTTCTTCTTTTTTGACATCTGTTGTTGTGGGTTCCAAAACTCTATTCATACTTCAATTAGTTTCTTGCAACAGTTTTAGAAGAGAATATGTCTTCTTCCTTCCTAGACTCAAACTCCTTTGTATCCCTTATATCCCACCCGTTAAACCAAACAGTTATTTTGTCAGGAGGTAAATAAAGAAGTTTTGTATGTGTAATCGTAGTAATTCCTCCAGGAATTACCATATATACATCCATAATTTTTATACCTACATTGGCCTTATAATCCATGTTAGAGGAATCACTTGTAAATATACTGCTTATAAAAACAAACCCATCACTTACATCCACTGTGGATTTATCATTTGGAGTTAACCAATAAGGATCGTGACACCAAATTTTTCCATCTGAAACAATTGTATCCTCATTTCCTGCAACAGCTCTTTCATGTGTAATAAAAACTCTATCGATAGAAAATTGGCTTTGATTGTTTATATAGATATCAAAATAAACGTAACTATTATTGTCGTAAAGGTCCAAATCAGAACCTGTTGTAAGAGGAATGCCAGTAACCCTTCTAAAGTCCTCCATTTTTAATTCGTACCAGTGACAACCATATTCATCCGCAGCAGAATTTGTACCTGTACTCAGAATATCAAATCTGTTAGTAAACTTTGCATAAACACCATCAGTAGATTGAAAATAAATATTGTTTTTATCATTTATTACAAAATAAATTTCACTAGTAACCCCTGTATCTTTTCCTTGGATTTCCTCATAGGTATATTGAGTTCTTAAAGTACTAAAGGTTTTAAGGCCAACAAAACTTTTATTATCCTTATAAGTTACCTTATTTACAGTACATTTTACATTTTGATCATCGCTTCCAAAAATGGATCCTCTCTCATTTCCACAAACTGTAGCCGTATATACGCCAAACTCCTTTTCATCCCCTCTTTCAATTTGAATTAGGAATTTTCCTCCAATGAGCTCTTTTGAGTTTAAGGAATAATTTACCAAAGGAAAGAATGTAGTATTTTCCACTTCCCCTAATTTTACGGTTCCTTTCCACCTTGGAAGTCCAGAAAACTTTCCAAGTTCCATTGTATTTATATCAATGTCATCTTTTAAACGTATATATGGAAATTCCTTATTTGTGTCCTCTTCATCAAAAACAATTTCAATATTATCACCGGCTTCTGTGTATTTTTGTTTTCCCTTACCTGCAATTAAAACCCAGTGATCAAAATTGTACATGTAAAGATTTTCCTCTGAAGTCTCCCAAAAGAGTTCTCTGTTCAAAGGATTGTAATTGGCTCTTTTACCATGAGGAACTAAGACTCTATTCATGTTTTAAATTAGTTTTTTAGTCCATTTCCTTGCAGAATTCTCTTATCTGCTCCAATGTGAGTTTACCATTTTGGCTTTGTGTTGTTTTTCTCAACAGTTTTACATCATAATGTTTGTTAAGAGTAAACTTTTCTGGGTTAAATTCTTCAGAATTGTCTACTGTTCTTGAATCCGTAAGGGACTTATCCAATGGTTTAATTTCACCCATTGTGACTTGAATTTCTTTTTTAGGCTGTTTTGGTTTAGACAAAAAAGAATGTCCCTTTGGGGTGCTAATAATTCCTTTGGAATTTTTAATCATTCCATAAAAATAAATACCTTTTTCTATTTCTTCAGTAGGCACCTTATCCAACAAAAAATTCTTTTTGCCATCATTATACCAATTTCTGTCTTTCTTTAATTTTGACCTTCCAATATACCAACCCTTTCCTTCGGGAAAAGTATAAGAGTATATTGTTTCAATTCCATTTGTATACCAACGTCCTTTTGGCAATCTTCCACTTACAAAACCCTCAGGACAAACTTTGGCCTTAATTTCTGTTTTGCCATTATTAAACCAACCGTAACCTTGATTACCCCGTTTTATTTTAGCCTTTGTGTCTTCTGAATGTTTTCTCATGAATAAAATATAGGTAAAAAAGAGTAAGGAATTCTAAATTAAATGTACAACAAGTATAATACTTTTGAAATAAATTTAAAATAACAAAATATTTTATTTTAAAATGTTTGACAACTCAGGCTTGTTGTACATTTAAATTAATTTTCAAGATTTTGTTTTTTCTCTATATTTTTCTAAATGACTAAAAACTAAATAATTTTGTATAATTTTATATACTAAAGGAAATTATTTTTATCATGAAAGCAAAAGGAAAACAAACTAAAAGAACATTTAAATTACCAACCATTCATTGGAAATGGGGGAGCAAAAAAGGTGAAAAGTTTTTTGAGAAGCCAACAATGGATTCCACGGAAATTTTAATATCCGGAAAGATAGTAACCTTACTTATTTTATCTTTTGTGTCAGGTGTTATTGACCTGGTATTCTTCTCAGAATTGTCAAAGTCCGTATTCAAAATAGCAACAGTTTCCGTGGCTGCAGGAATTGTTTACACTTTAATGTCAATTGGTTTTACTTCCGCAAAATTCTGGTGTGCAACTCAATTAAGTGTAATTAAGGAATTACAGGCCCGTTTAAGAGAAAATGGACTTCCTTTTAAGGCCTTAAATAAACCAAAGTTAAGATGGAACGTAATTCATAAATTCTTAATTGGAGTATCCCTTATTACTGCAATTTCATTGTCTGTAGTTTCTATTGGAGATGCCGTTCGTAAGAATCAAAATGAGATTTTAAAAGCAAAACAGGCCTATGAAAAAATTGCAAAGTATAGTAGTACTGCAGATGTTTCAGATGAAGAACAATTTAAGGCATTGGTAAAAGGTACAAATGCTTCAAGTAATGCTGCAGATACAGCTGCAACTCAGGCTGCAAAGATTTGGCCAATTATTGAAGAATACAGAGCCGAAATGGCAGAATTCCCTGTTGCACGTGATTCTAGAGAGCCAATTGAATGGAAAGGTAAAGAAATTATTCCAGACGATTATTGGACTGAAAGAAATGCAAAAGTTCAAAAAGATGTAAATGTTTATAGAAATTTAAGTCTTTATCAGATTAGAAATATTACTTCCGAAGCACAGTTAGCTACAACTATCAAAAAAGAAATTGAAGCTTCCGTCGCAAATACTTCTTTGGATAGTTTAACTGAATTAGCTGATAAGACAAACAATAAGGCTAGACAAGAAATTGAAAACTTGGAAGGAAGGTTTAATTGGCCAGATGGAAGCCCTGTAGTTTTTGACCCCGACAATATTTCAAAGTCCTTACAAACATTAGGGGATATTCAATCAGCCTACGAAAATGATAGTGGGGATGTTGGTCAATCTGCTAAAATGTTTATGATTATTGGCCCTGCCTTAGAAAGTAAGTTTGCAAATAAGGCCACTTTGGAAAACATTACAGAACAAAAAGTGTCCACAAACTCCTTTGGTACAACTGAAGTTATGATGATGATTTTGATTATGATTTTTGGTATTGTACAGGAGTTTATTATTGCACTTTACACTCCAAAGTCTACAATTGATCGTAGAACACTTTCTCAATTCTCTGAATACTTAGACTTAAAAGAAATGGAGAACAATGGTTTAGATATCAACCATTTCTTAATTAAGATTTATAATAATTATTTGGATGATGGTTCTTACAGCCAGGCCAAGTATGACTACAAGATGGATAAAGTAATTGAGGTAATTGCTAAGAGAAATTCAAATTGGATTGAGCACGAAATTGAAGCAAAAACAAATTACTATGCATCACTCTATACAAAAGAGGAACCGGAGGAAAAAGGAATTTCAGAAGAGGAGTTAGAGTATTATAAAAATAAAACTTCGACCATAGATGAAATTGCCGAACAAATTAAAGACCTTAAGGCAAAATTGGAGGAGACCAATAAAAAGGAAGAAGTTTCCCAAAGGCGAACTCCAATTATAAAGGTTGACAAAGAAGTAATGGAACAACTTACAAAGGAAGTTCCAATGGATAAACCAAATTGGGAAAAGGAAAGAGAGTTTTTAACTCAAAGACCTGTTATGAAGGAACAAACACAGTCAACTGAAAATTCTATATTAAAATATAAGCCAGGCACCATTGGGTATTCCGAAGAGGTAGACAATGCCATTGGAGAAATAGATGCCTTGCTTTCCGAGGAGAATAATTAATGCAAAAAACATTATCAATGGTAATAAAGGATCATGATTCCAGTGCAGCAAGTGATTTGGACAAAAAGACAGAAAGTTTATTAGCAGATAATTGGAAACTTGTCAATATGACATCAACACCTTTTGCGCCTAATAGTGTAACTGGGGTTTCATCTATGTTGGTTTTTTTAGTTTTTGAAAAAGCAGACTCAGAACTTTCCAAGAAAGAGCTTTTGGATTTAGTACAAAAACAAAGTGCAATTGCTGCAGCTGATAATTTGAGTAAATTAGCCACATACGGAAATTCAGGTGCACAAATACCAGGTGGATTAACTGAATTATTGTCGCAATTAGGAGCAGGAAAATAAAATGCAAAAAATAGAAGTTATTAAAGAACACATCGACAAATCAAAAGGTATTTCGATTAGCTTAGAAAAGTTTAATAAGGATGGCTGGGTGGCCAAAAGTTTTAATGTTATTGATTTGACTACTGCTGAGGTTGGTCCAATAACGATAGCTGTCCTTTTTGAAAAACCTGATACAGTTGATGCAGAAAAAGTAAAACAAAAATTAAATGAGGCTACTGAAAAAGTTAAAAATATTGATCTTGGTGGAATGGTAAAATCCTATACAGATCTTTTAGGAAGCCTAGAGAAAAGTCTTGAGAAGGCCTTTGAAGAAAAGGAAAATTAAAAAATGTTAACTGAAGAACAAGTATTACAAAAGTTGGCTTCCTATAAGGATGCCATCATTAAAATAAAAAATGATAGGGATAAAGCAAGGTCTGATTATGCAGACTTGAAAGAAAAATCCTATCATACAATAAAACATCTAGTTGAGGATAATATTGAAGTAAAAGAAAAAGAAATTGAGGAATTAAAAACTCAATTAAACTCCTCAACAAACGATATTCAAAACTTAAAAAATTCCTTAGAACAAAAGGATATTGAATTCAATAACCTTCACCTTAAGTGGCAGGAAGCTTCTAAGAACCTTTATGAAAAGGAAATGGAAATAACAGAACTCAAAAATAGAGTACAGGAATTGGAAACGGAGAAAACTAAATATACTGAGGGAATTCCTAGTGAAGAATTTATTTCCAAAATCAATGGAATAATAGAAGAAGCTGAGAAGGTCCTTGAGGAGTAATATGAATAATTATTCGCTTATAAGAACGTCTAGCATTGCGGACGGTGTCGGATTAAGAACCTCAGTATATTTTTCTGGATGCCAAAGGGCCTTGGAAGGTAAGGCTTGCCCAGGTTGTCATAATGCTATGGCCTGGGAAAAAGACTCTGGAAAGGAATGGACTGAAGAGGTAAAACAAAGTGTTTTGGACACTTTAAAACCTGATTACGTTTCAGGTTTGTCAGTTTTAGGTGGAGAGCCTCTTTCGGATTTTAATTTGGAGTGTGTTTTAGATTTGGTAAAAACAGCAAAGGAGTTGTACCCAAACAAAAACATTTGGATGTGGACAGGTTACACAGTGGAAGAGGTGTTAGAGGATCCAAAGAAAAAGGAGTTGGCCAAACAAATATTCCAATATGTGGATTACATTGTAGATGGCCCATTTATAAATGATTTAAAGGACCCTTCTTTAAAGTTCAGGGGGTCAAGTAACCAGAGAATTTTATACATTCGTCATCTAGATAATGGAGAACCATTTTTTGCGGATGTAACCTTAAATTTTTAGAACAAAATAAAAGGTCCTAAAAAATTAGGACCTATTTTTATGTTTACTTACCTTCTTCTTCAACAACTTCTTCTTTAGGTTCTTCGTGAGGTTTATCTTTTTTAGGTTCAAAACCCTGTAAGGCTTTTCCTGTTGTTACCAAAGTTGTTACAACTCCAAGTAATGTTGCAACACTTCCAAAAAATGAGCCATCAAAATCCTCAACTCCAGGAATAAAATGGGCTGCCAAGGCAGCTAGTAACACTACAACAATAACAGCAATATCCAATTTAACAACAGAGGCAAATGCCCATCTCGTACTAGAGATAGTTGTTTTATCATCCGCAATCTCTCTTAAAGTAATCATATTTTGTATCTCCTTTTTTAAATTTAGTTTCTCAAAAATCTATAATAATTACACAAGGAGTTTATTTTGGCTATAAAGCTGGATTATTTTTCAGGGATGGTCAATTCCATTAATAAAAAGTATGGAATGGAATTAGCAGTTGGAACTCAAGGAACCCAGATAGAATTGAGAAGCAAAAAAGGTAGGGTATTTGGTTCTGATGATCCAACTTTATTTGAAAGTGCCCTCAAATCCCTTAAAAAGGATGGGACAATTTCTCATTACCTCTTTGAGGAAAGAAAGGATTACAAGGCTTTTATAGAATCCAAAGTAAAAGAAGAAGGCTTAAACCCTAAACAGGCCCATAAACAATATTTTGAAAGTTTGCTCTAAACAGTATGAAACCTCACTAATTTTATTGTGAGGTTTTAAATGTTAGGTAGAAATAGACAAGGTCAACTTTTAACCAATTTTGTTACTGAAAAAGTAGACAAAATAAAAAAGGCTGATATAAATATCTTCCAGGATGATTTTGTTCAAGATACCTATGATGCTGCCTTGTTAAATGTGACTAAACTTTGGTTGTTATCTGGAAAATGGGATAGAATTAGACAGCCTGATTGGGCAGGTTTCTTTGATAAGAGATTAAGAGAGTACCCAATGAATGATGAAGGGGCCCAACAGGCAGAAAAAGACCTAAGAACCAAAATTCAAGAAAAAATACCTGACATAGTAGTTACGGATGTAAAGGCAATCCCAAAATTAGGAGAAAGGGGTTGGGAAGTAGGTGTAGATGTTATAGATGTTCAAACTGAGGTTTCTGCCACAATGACAAATAAAAAGGAAAACTTTATTTCAATTATGGATAGTGATGAGGTAACAGATAAGATGGTAAAAACCCCTGTTACTAACTCCGACGGAAGTACATCATATCAATTTGTGCATGAGGAATAATTAGAGTGGATTATATAACAAATTTAATAAAGGCACACAAATATTTATTAAAAATTGTAAAAGAAAGAGCAGCCAAGGATAGCGACCCTGATTTTTATTATGAAAAATATTTAAAGGTAAATGAAGAAAATTTGGCCTTAAAAGAAAAAATATCTACACTAGAGTCACAGGTATTTTCACTCAACAAAGAAATAAACAAAAGAAACATAGAAATACAAAAATTGTCCAAGTCTTAAAACCTGAAAATTCACTATAATATTCTACATGAATTTTCACTTAAAGAGATTAAAATTAGATAACTTTATGAAGTTTAGGTCTAAGGAAATAGATTTGTCCAAGGATTTGAACTTGATAGTAGGCCCAAACGGTTCTGGAAAGTCTTCAGTACTTGAGGCTTTGGCCATTTCCTTTCAGATGAAGGAAAGAGGATCCTCCTTTGGTAAGTATATCCGTAAGGGTACAAAATCAGCCAAAATTATTTTGGAAGCAGATTGGATGAGTTCTCCTCTAACCATAGAAACAGAACTTCTAAAGGGTTCCAAAAAGAGAAAAGTAACTTACCAAGGAAAGGAATACAAGGATGCAGAAGCCAATACATTCCTTTCTACTCACTTTGAAAAACAGCACAATGAGGTTACATTTGCCCTTCAGGGGGAAGATAAGTTTGTAACTTCCTCAAAAACAAAAAACCTCCAAAACCTGGTGGACCTTTTGCAGATGGATTTCAATAAAGAAATTGAAAATGTAAAAGGTATTATAAAAGAAACCAACAATAAAAAAGAAACAATTATCCGTGATTTGAACGGTGTAAGAGGTTCTATCCAAACATCTAAGGATTCTATTACTTCCTTTGAGAAGGTTTTAGAGAACAGCCAAAATTCCTTAAACAATATGGGTCCTGCACCTGTAGGTAATGTAGAGGAAATTGATAAGGAAATAGTTGATGTAAGAATGAAAATTTCTTCTTTGGATGAAAACATTCAAAAGAATGAAAAAACCAGAAAGGATTTGGAATATGTTTCCTCAGAAATTTCTAAAACAAAATTCAATTTGGAAAACAAGAAAAATGAAATTTCCAAATTAAATTCAGCTGGGGAAATAATTGATTATTCAGAAAAGGAAAATTCTTTAAAAGAGTTCCAAAATAATCTTCAGATGAAAAATGTTCAGCTGAGGGAAAACATTTCTAAAATATCAGGTTTAACCACTCAAATAAATTCTGAAAATCAAAGGTTGTCTCTTTTCAAAAATGGATATTGCCCTACATGTACACAGAAGTTGGAGGACAACGTAAAAGTATCCTTTGACAATTCCTTGGCTACATTGGAACAGTCTAAAAAGGAGGCTGATAATTTGTCAGCCGAAATTAATGAATCCATTAGGGGTCTTAATGAGAGTATTTCTGAAACTCAAAAGGAAATAGAGGCCATTAAGTTAAAGAATGCTGAGATTTCTCACAATGCACAAATGAGAAGCATGCTAGAAAATTCTATAAAGGAATTGGAATCTAATTTGACTGCACTGGAAGGAAAAGAAAAAGAGTTAAAAGAAATTCCAATGCTTCCTACAGATGAGGCAGCCAAAATTGAATTGACAAATTCTTTGAAGGAATTGGAAAATAAAAAGTTGTCTTTCCAAACTTGGAGGGATAATAAAATAAAATATGAAAATGAAATTTCTCAGCACAAACAATACATTGATACCTTTAAGAAAAATTTGGTTTCTTATGAACAGCAGGAAAAGGATTTGTCTCAGAAGTTATTGGAAACCGAAGCCGAAATTTCTAAATGGGTTAGAGTTCAGGAAATCTTTGTAACAGTACCTAAAGTGCATTTAAAGAATGTTGTGGATGACATAAAGGCCATCTGTGACAAAATAGTACACGACTTTGGATACAAGGAATTGAAAATGGAGTTGGATGAAAAAGGCTTAGAGTATTTACTTTGTGGTTGGCCTCTGGATGACGTAGAGGATGCTGATATCACTTATGAGATGTGTTCCACTTTCGAAAAGAATTTGGTTAACCTTTCATTGATATATGCTTTGGCCAATATGTTTAAAGTTCCACTTGTTTGTGTAGATGAGTTGGATGCCAATTCGGATGATGTAAATACTAAAAAATTAGGAAAATTAATATTGAGATTAACTGAATCAGTTAATGCAATAGCAGTTAGTCATGACCCTAACCTGATGGTCGATCTGTTGCAAAATTCTAGATCTATCTCTATATTAAGGATGGAGGAGAATAATGAAAGATCTGATGTCTGATGTAACTGACCTTAGTAGGGCATCCCTTCCAGAAATAAAAAATATTCTAGATCTATCCAGGTTGTTATCCCTCATTAATTTTATGAACGAGGAAGATGAGGAAGGGAATTCTTATGTAGAAATTCCTACAATGGGAAAGATTTTAGTTTCTAAGGATTTTGATTTTGAGTTTATTCCAAATCAGAATTTCAAAAAAGAGATTTTTGGGATTAGACAGAACCCTAGAAACTTTTTGAGGAATGAATTGAAGAAGGTACTGAAGATAGGAGAAGTTAATGAATAAGATTATAATGAGTGGAGTGGAGCCTTCTAAAAGAATTGTAGCAGGTGCCAAAAAACTTAAGGAGGTAGTAGCTTCCACACTCGGGCCAAAAGGCCATAACGTTTTGATATATGAGAACGGTGTAAGACCTATTCTTTCTAAGGATGGAGCCACAGTTTCCTACCACGTAGACTCTGCGGACCCTTTGGAAAAAATAGGAATGATGCTTTTGAAGGATGTTATTAGTAAGGTAAATTCTGAAGCAGGAGATGGTACAACAACCACAACAATTTATACGGCCACATTGTTAGAAAAGTTAAATGATTTGAAAAACCTAAACATTGACCCAAATGAATTGAGAAAGGGAATGAATATTGCCACTAAGGAGACAATAGAATTTTTTGAAAAGAATAAGAAACCTCTCAAGTCAATTAAGGATGTTGCTTTAGTTTCCACAAACGGAAATGAGGAACTTTCTGATTTATTTGAAAAGGCCTATAACTCTATTGGGGAAAATGGTAGTGTAATTCTTGCGGATTCTTACAGAAGGGATGGTTCTTCCTATACGGAAACTTCCTCAGGTTTGAAATGGAACGGTGGTATTCCTAGTGATTTATTTATTACTAACACAGCCACAGACACTTGTGTTATGGAGGATCCTTTAATTCTTGTTTATGCAGCAGGTGTTAAAACACTAGAGGATTTGTCTTCAGCAATTACTTTGGCTGATTCAAATGACAGAAACCTGGTAGTTGTTGCTCCTTACTTTGAGCCTAAGATTTGGTCTCAGGCCGCAAGTAGTGGTATTTGTTTGATAATGTCACCTGGGGATTCCTTAAATCATTTGGATTTACATGAATTGCTTTGTGACTTTGCGGTAACAGTAGGTACAAAGGTAATTCCTGATACAGCAAATACAAATTCAATAATTAAAAGTATTGATGACTTTGGTGTAGCCAAATTGGTAGTATCCTCAATAAAAGAAACCCAGATTACACAGGTGGATGAGTTAGAGGAATCTAAGGCAGAAGCATATCTCAAATATATTGAAAATCTTAAAAAAGAAATAGATGACAATGACGAGCTCACAATTGAAATGCAGAATCAGAAAAAGGATCGTTTGGCCAGGTTGTCAGGTGGGGTTGCCACAGTTTACATTGGTGGATTGACACCTGAGGAAAAGGAAGAAAAATGTTATTTGGCTGAAGACGCACAACACTCTATTCAGTCTGCATTAAAATATGGAGTACTTCCTGGTGGTGGAACTGCAATGTTAAAAGCAGCTCAGATGTTAATGTCAAATGAAAAAATTAAAAAGTTACAACTTTCAGATGCAGCACTTCAGGGTTACAAAGCAGTAGCGGATACTTTGAGGGAGCCTTCAAAATATTTGGTAAGGTCTGTAAAGCCAGACGATTATCAGTATATAGTTCAGCAAATTGCACATGAAGAAATTTTTGAAAATGGTTACAATGTAAGAACTGAAAAGATTTCTAATTTGGAGGATGATGGAGTAGTTGACTCCGCAGCCATTGAAATATTTGCAGCAAAGTATTCAGCCTCAATGATCGGTTCATTCATTCTTTCTGATAGTGTAATTGTAAATGCAGAACAAAACATGTCAATAGATATGAACGATAGAAAAGCAGCTTCAATTGGTGGAGGATATTAAAAATGGAAACAACTGAAACAATGGAAAAAGAAATTTTAGTACAAAATACATTATCAGAAAGGGTGCCTGATTTCTGTACAACACCCCATTGGTATATTTCTGGTCTTGAGAAGAAAGTTAAAATTGGAAGCAGGTCTTTTAATTATATTGATTATTTGGAGGCCTGGTGTAACTTTGACTGCAACACTTACAGAAAGAAAGATACACTGATTCCTATTAAAGAAAAAATTGCTGCAGCTTTCCAGGAAGTAGAAGAATACTATAATAATACAAACAACAAAAAATAAAAAAGAGGTTTGACCCTGTATGAATTACAGTGAATACGATTACAGGGACATGTTTGATATTCTTGGGTTTGATACACCCAAGGGTACCAAAGGATTAGTTAGGTGTCCCTGCCACACAGATAAGCATCCGTCTATGAGTATAGACGTAAGCAAAGGTCTTTTTAACTGTTTCTCTTGTCACTATCACGGCAGAATTGATATGTTGTATTATGAAACATATGGTTCTTTTTATGGCAAGAAAACCACATTCAGCGATAAAGAATTAAGAAGACTTTTTGAGAGAAAAGAAAAACCAAGAATTTTACAAACACAGAAACAATTTTTTACGGCATCTATGATAAAAAGAAAAGACCCGATCATGAATAAATGGTTGGAGTATAGAGGTATAAAACCATCTGTAGCAGATGAGTCTGGTGTTTTTTACGGGGATGTTAATATCACTTTCATAGATGAAAAAACAGGTAAAGAAAAACAATACACTGTACACGATAGAGTTATGTTCCCCATTTTTAATGAGAACAGAAAAATGTGTAGTATTGAAATGAGATTCCCCTTCTTTGGAAATGAGCCTCAAAGATTTGTGGATACAGTTCCGAAAGTATTATATCCAAAGTGTAGTTCAGTAAATCTCCTGTATGAACCTTTTAAGTTAGACAAAACCAAAAAACTTTACATCCTAGAAGGATTAATGGATTGCTTGTCTTTCAGGTCATTAACTAATTATAAAAATACAACGTCTATTTTTGGGGCAGCTTTTACAGAACATCAAAAAGAATTGTTGAAAGAATTTCCAGAAATATGCTATGTATACAATAATGATTTGGCAGGAGAAAATTCCGTGAAGGAGTTTAAAAATTTTTACAAAGGTAAAATTACCTTATTAAAACCATATGGTAATTATGATGATGTGGGTGATATGGCTAAGGATCATTTCGGAGGGGTTGAAGAATGGCTGAAGACAGAGCACTAGAAAATATAAAAAAGAAAGCAGAGAATTTATTTAAACATTTTCCTTGCAGATTCTTAAAAATACTTTCAGTTGAAAAAATAGAGTCCCCATCTACCCCTACTGCTGTAGGCATCTGTATTAAATATAAAACACCTGAGGAAGAAAATTCCTTGATAACTCTTTTTAAGAAGTCAGAATTAAAAAAGGAAGGTGACTGTATTAAAAGATGTATTTGTGCTCTTAAG
>Ga0247611_10001845_pt1 | contig 36605 bp, 31 predicted proteins | sample 177DNAGHGhighgp2_FD_192422 | JGI IMG/M metagenome (GOLD analysis project Ga0247611, IMG submission 192422) | Sheep rumen microbial communities from Palmerston North, Manawatu-Wanganui, New Zealand - 1770 DNA GHGhigh gp2 | ecosystem: Host-associated > Mammals > Digestive system > Stomach > Rumen... | reverse complement strand
ATGCAAGATCCAAGGGGCTGTTCGTCAGGCCAATTACTCCCCGTATTATAAGAAAAAGTGCAACTGTCAGAGTTAATTACTCTCTAACAATTACACTTTCTATGGTACTACAGGGGCTGTCTCAAAAGTGAATGGATTCACTTTCGGGACGGCCTTTTGTTTTATGCCGCAAAAGTGCAATCTTGTGAGTGCCCGCAAATCTTCCTTGAAACGTCACTTTACGGGCACAAGCACGGGCATTCGCATGGAATTCACATCAGTAAGTTGATTGTTTTTGATCCACGCATAAATACACACATCCCGGCGGATAAACCGCCGGGATGCGCGTAGTGGGCTTGAAAGATTGCTTCTGAACTAATCAGTGTAAAGGAGGCAATCTATTAAACTTGTTTACAGCATGTGTCCTGATGCATCAAATGTGTATTCAACACCGCCGATCGTTGCTGTTGTATTGCACAGCATAGCTCCGGTCGCATCGAAGTAGTACCAATAGCCCTTGTCGTTGAGCCAGCTGTCAGCCTTCATCGATCCGTCCTTAGGATTCAGGTAATACCACTTGTTGTTATTCTTCTGCCATCCGGTGAGCATTACGCCGTTAGTATCGAAGAGATAGTATTTGCCGTCTATGAGCTGCCAGCCTGTTGCCATTGCACCGCCGTCTTTTAAGTAGTACCACTTGTCGTTATCCTTAACCCATTTGCCTGATGCCATGGCTCCGGATGTCTCATTAAAGTAATACCAGACACCATCGACCTTCTTCCAGCCTGTTGCCATCTTGCCGTCAGCATTGAGATAGTACCAGACAGAACCGCGGTTAAGCCATCCTTTGTGCATTGATCCGTCACCGTCAAAGAAATACCATGCGTTATCAACTGATTTCCATCCGGTTGTCATTGCATTGCCGTTATCAGGATCGAGATAATAGTACTTGCCGCCATCATGTAACCATCCGGTTGCCTTTGTTCCGTCAGCATTATAGTAGTACCACTTACCGTCTTCCTTATTCCAGCCGATACTCTGTGTGAGCATGGGGATCTCAACAGGCTCTGTGATAAGCTGTGTTCCTGCTGCATCAGCAAACATCTTATGGCAGTTATCACAGATGTAATATGCTTCATAACCTACGCTGTCAAATGTGGGCTCTACGCGTGCCACATATGTCAGACTGTGTGATCCTGAATGAGATTCGAGGAATTCTTCAAGACTTGTTATCTCGTGCTCACACGCTTCGTCTTCGAAAGCTCTGCCGCATGTGTCGCACAGATAGTAATCTGCAGAACATGCATCTTCAGCGTCCGTGCAGTGAACAATCCTTGGTGTCGGGTGTGCACAGTACAGAAGCTGGTTCATTATATGGAAATCACCGAACTTGTCTTCAATATAGAGGAGCTTAACTCTTGTTGTTTGACCAGGGAATGTCAAAGGCTGATTTCCGTTAGTAGCCTCAATGCCGTTACATTCTCCGTATCTGAAGACTCTGTAGCCTTCCTGCAGGCCTGCAGTAAACTTTTTAACATTTGTCTCACCATTGCAGTCGTATTCCACATACAGTGTTGCAACACCTGTAACGGGAGCACCATAATTAATTCGAGTATGAAGCATTACGTGGGCGTGTCTATAAACTCTTGCCTCTGCTACGTTTACTTCAAAACTGAAATCATCCGGGATAACGGGCATATTTGCAGCATTCGTATAGATCGTCTTTGAGAAATACTTTGTAATGCCGTCAGGTGATACAACATTTGCCAGATAAACTTCACATATGTCGCTGCCGCTGCAGAAGAACGTTGTGCTTGCCTGCTTCATTGCATATGTGTCGCCGTTAGGAAGAGTACTTGTATCAATCTGATATCTTCCCATAGAGTTCTTCAGATTGTAGCTCTTCGTTACATATGTTTTCGAGCGGTCCTGATGTACGCATGTGTATGTGAACTCATATACACCTTCGGTGTTGATGTTGTAATCAACATATGTATTGAGTTTTACACCGTCTGAATGTAATTCATAGGTTGACACGTGCGGAACCATGTTGAATCTCCAGTCGGCAATACTTCTGTACATGTTGTCGGAATACAGACCCTCGATCTTGGAGATATACAGCATATTGGTATTTGCAGGAAGAGTAAGATCGACTTCAGTTGAATTCTGACCCTGGTAAATAACGATATCCTTGGTGATATGAGATACTCCGCTGCTGCCGGAAGTAGCATATCCGAATGTAAATGTATAAGGGCCGCCCTGTCTTGCGTTGGTATTGAGCATGATCTTATATACTGCTGCATTGCTTCCGCTTGCTGTCTTGTCAATGATACCTACGCTCTCAACAAACTGGGGATAGAAGCTGTCACAGGTTACTTCCATCTTGCAGGGAATGCCCAGGATCGATGTGATCGTAAGTGCGTTGACTCTCGATGAGTAAGACTGATTGGGGCCTGTTGCGAGCTCATAAGTATATGAGAAATGACCATAGTATGTCTCATAAGGATACGCGATATTTGCAGGAACAGAAACCTTGAGTTCATCATGCTGATAGTATCTATTGTCTCTTGAATTCCATCTCAGGTCTTCTTTCTGTCCGACCATGATCTTGATCGGAATCGTACCGTCAGGTCCTACATACTCGGAACCTGTAATTCCGCCTGCAAGTCCCTGGAATGTTACATCCTTGAGCATGGAGCCGCCTGCAGCGGTAATAATGTTGTCTCTTGTTCCATAATCCAAATTGGTTCTCGGATCAGCATAGGGACTCTTTTTGGTTGTGTCTCCTGTACCTGAAGTTGTCCAGCACCATGTGTTGTCCATGGCAATCTCATAGTAACCTTCAAGCTTCAGATAATCCTTGCCGTTGGCATTCTGGATGATCCTTGCATCAAGTCCGCCCAAAGCCATGGTGTGCTTGTAATTCTCAATCTGCTTAGTCAGGTTGTACTTTGTCTTAAGAAAATAGCCGAGTCCTGTGTAGCTAGAAGGCATGTCGTTCGGACGACATGGCTGCTCATAACGGGATCCTACTACAGTATAATCCCAGCCATCACTGCTTCCGTCTGCAAAAACCGCATTGCTGAATACTCCCGTTACCATAACGGATGTTAACAGAAGAGCAGTCAGCTTTTTGAATTTGAGATTCTTCATTGTTTCCCCCTGTAAGATTTTTTGTTTTTTTGCATAGCTGCGCGTTTGTGAAAGACACAATTCCTCCACAATGTATTAACAATTGTTACCATACTGTAAATCGATAGTAAATTCTTTTAAAAACCGATTTTTTTTTCAAAATTCAGACATCAAAATGGCAGATCCGCAATATGAAAAAACGAAATCAAGAAAAATAAAACTCCTGCTCATTTTGTTGCTGCAGGAGTTATAAATGCCGTAAAATCAGGCTGTAACGCAGTTTGGGATTTACAGTTTTCCTCTGTTGACGTCCCTGTATTTCTTCGGAGTCATACCACAGTATTTCTTAAAGACAGTGGAGAAGGCACTCTGTGAAGAGTAGCCTAATGACATAGAAATATCGAGGATGCTGTACTCAGAATGTGACAACATGTTCTGAGCAGTCTTCATTTTTGTGTCCGTAATAAAATCGCTGACCTTTTTCCCTGTCTCGTTTACGAACAGCCTTGAGAAATACTCCGGATTGAGATTCTGGCGTTCAGCAAGCTCCGTCACGGTTATGGGTCTGTTGAGATTGTTATAGATATAATCGAGTGCTCTTCTTATATGGATGCTGACGACATCAGCTTTCTTGATCTCACGCATTCTCGTGGCATAATCCACCTGCATGTCGGCAATGAGATCCATGACCTGTTCAATGCTTTCCGCCTCGTCTGCTTTATTAATATAAATATCGCTCAGAGTATAAGCGGTATTCATATCCATTCCGCCGTCGATGCACAGTCTGCTTATTACTGCGGCAGAAGCGACAAGGTGATATACGGCATTGCGGAGAGGGTTCTGGGATAATACGCCACGCCCGTCCTTGCCGTTTAGAAAGTTCTTGCGGGCGATCTTGAACCTGTTCCTGACACCTTCAACGTCGCCGTTCCTGATCTTGTTATACTGTCCGAACTCGGCAACGTGATCCGCGCGGACAAAATCTTCTTCTCTCTGAATATAAAGTCTGTAGTCAAGGATCTTATTTGTGTCCATATGGATTACTTCTCCTTACGGTTTGTCGCAAATATATTATACGATACCCAAAATCGCCTTGACAATTCCTTATCTGTCTTCGCGGTAGTAATTCAATCCGATGGCCGCAGGCTGGCCTGATCTCTTGTTTTTGCGCATTGAGTCGATTATCAGCACGAGCAGCGTTATCGCGAAAGGAAGTGCCGAGAAAAACTGTGCAGGGATCTTGTCGAGCCACCCGAGAACAGACGGGAAAGTCGCAGCAAGCGAGCCGTTATAGACTCTTAATGTGTTGAAGAATCCGAAGACAAAAGTTCCGACGACTGCCATGGCGGGATTCCAGTTTACGAAAATAACGAGAGCAATCGCGATCCATCCGTAGCCGTTGATCCAGCAGTTGCTTCCCTCAAAGGTGCCGCCCATGTTAAGACCCATATATAGGCCTCCGAGGCCCATGATGCCCGATCCGATCATGATGTGGATATACTTGTACAGAACGATCTTGACGCCGAGTGAGTCGGCAGCTCCCGGGTTCTCACCGATCGCACGGAGCTTAAGTCCCGGTATCGTCTTGTTAAGATAGAACCAGCAGAGTGCTGCGATGAGGACTGCAAGATATACCATGATGTTATGCGAGAACAATACTTTCCCGAGAACAGGGATCTTCGACAGAAGCGGGATCTCAATGTCACTGAAGCTCTTAACGAGGCGCGGAGCATCGTTTAAGACAGGCCAGTTATTGCCGAGGCCGTTGCCAATGAAGAAATACAGTGCCACACCGAATGTGGTTATGGTAAGACCGGTGACGTTCTGGTTGGCCTGAAGCGATACCGTAAGGAATGCAAACAGGGCGCCTACAAGGGCTGCTGAGATAAAGGCTATAAGCATTCCGAAGAAGAGCGAGTTGGATCTGCAACCGACGATGTAGCCTAATACGGCGCCGATGGCCATCGTTCCTTCCACACCGAGATTCAAGCTTCCGCTCTTCTCGATCATAATCTCACCGACCGTTCCGTAAAGGAGCGGGATGCTGTAAACGATAACACTGAAGAAGAACAGCGTAAGGACTTCCTGTGGATTGATCATGATTCTCCCTCCTGTCTTCTTACTATCTTAAACGTGACCGCGAAGTCGCTGACGAGCACTGCAAAGAGTATTATGCCCTGCAGGAGATCAGCAAAGTTGCGGTCGATCGCAGGATAGGATGTTGATGCTGCCTGACAGCCATACTGGAGTATAGATATCAGGAACGATGTAACAAGGATCCCGGGGATCGAGAGCTTGGACAGCCATGCGACGACGATTCCGGTCCATCCTGCGTTATTTGTCATTGAAGATGATACGGTTGCTGAAGCCGATGCGGAGAAAGCACCTGCAAGGCCGATCAGTGCCGCTGACAGGAACATTGTCCTCAGTATTACGTGCTTAACCTTGATGCCTGCATACTTTGCAGTAGCCGCACTGTCACCTACTACTGCTATCTCATATCCCTGCTTGGTAAATCTCAGATAGACATAGATGATACCCGTAAGGATGAGCGAGAATATGACTGAATACAGGAGATTGAACTGTCCTATGTGTATTCCCGGCATTGCAGCATTATCAGGGAACTTGGCAAACAGAGGTCTCTCGGAATCCTCCCTTAAGAAGAAGTTCCACGGGGCCTTTGTCTCGCCGAAGAACTTGACGATATAAAGCACGATATAGTTGATCATGAGTGTTACGAGTGTCTCGCTCGTCTTGAAGCGGCACTTGAGGAATGCCACGGCAAGGCCGATCAGGCCGCTCGAAATTATTGCTGCAAGGAACATCAGGAGCAATACAACGGGCTGGGGCAGTCCGCCGCAGTTGAACGCAACGGCTGCAGCACACATGCCGCCTATGAGGAATTCTCCTTCGCCGCCTATATTCCAGAAACGCATCTTAAATGACAGTGCCAATGCAAGAGATACCATCAGGAGAGGAACGAAGATCTTAAGGAATCCTTCGATGCTCTTATATGCATATCTGTTGCCGATGAGGCCTATTGTAAGCATGTCCTTATAGTAAGAGAGAGGGTTGATGCCGAGGGAAGCGAGCAGGATCGCACCGATACCCATCGATATCAATATGGCGATGATATAGCAGATTATCCTGCGGACTAAAGTGTTGCCGTTCCTGCGAACCAAGTGAAATCTATTCATCCGATCCCTCCTCCGCAGCAGCAAGCTGTGCTTCTGACAGTTCTATCTCTTTCTCCCACTCCTCCATTGTGAGTGCGGAGTCAACGGCGATGCCTGCAGGCTTCTGTGCATTTGCATCCGTGAGATCCAGAGCGCCTGTCATCATGAGACCTAATTCTTCCTTATTGGTCTTTGCCGCATGAACGACGCCCATGAGACGCCCGTGGCACATTACCATTATCTTGTCGCAGAGGGCCATCATGACATCAAGGTCCTCGCCTACGAACAGCACGCCCACGCTCTTCTGCTTCTGCTCATTCAGTATGTCGTAGACCATATAGGATGAGTTGATATCAAGTCCGCGGACAGGATAAGCCGTAACGATGACATTGGGAGATGCATTGATCTCACGGCCGAGGAGGACCTTCTGAACGTTGCCTCCCGACAGACGCCTTACAGGTGTGTCGATGGAAGGCGTTACGACTTCATATTTCTTTACTATCTCTTCGGCTTCTACTCTTCCTGAAGCGCGGTCGACAAAAGGACCTTTGCCGTTCTTGTATTTCTTGAGTATGACATTGTCCGTGATCGACAGGGACGGAGCAAGGCCCATGCCGAGACGGTCCTCGGGGATAAACGAGAATGCTATTCCCTGATCGAATATCTGCTTTGCAGACATTCCCACGATGTTCTTTCCTTTGTGGATAATCGTTCCGTGTTCGCACTTGCGGAGACCGGCGATCGCTTCGCACAGTTCCTTCTGGCCGGAGCCGGCGATGCCTGCAACGCCAAGGATCTCTCCGCCTCTTATATAGAAACGCATGTTGTCTACTGCGACGGCACCTTCGTCATTTAAGACGGTAAGACCTCTTATCTCGAGCAGAGGCTTTGTCTTGTGAGGTGCGGGACGGTTTATGTTAAGGTCGATCTTGCGTCCGACCATCAGTTCCGTGAGCTGCTTCTCGGAAGTCTCGGAAGTAACGACCGTATCAATGTATTCACCCTTGCGGAGAACTGCGACGCGGTCGGATATCTCCATGACTTCGTTGAGCTTATGAGTAATGATTATTATCGAATGACCCGATTCCTTCATCTTGCGCAAGACATCAAAGAGCTTGCGCGTCTCCTGTACCGTAAGCACGGCTGTAGGCTCATCAAGGATGATGACCTTTGCGCCGTAATATAAAACTTTCAGGATCTCCAGTGTCTGTTTCTCGGAAACGGACATCATGGCAACCTGTTTTTTGGGATCTATCTCAAAGCCGAACTTGGCGGCCATATCTTCAATTGTCTTAAATCTGTCAGCCTTAAGCATAAGGCCCTGATTGCGTGCGCCGATCCAGATGTTATCTGCACACGAGAAAGCATTAACGAGCTTGAAATGCTGGTGGACCATTCCGATCCCCAGTTTGACGGAATCCTCCGGAGAGGTGATCGTAACTTTTTTGCCGTCAACAAAAACGGAACCTGAGTCCGGCGTATAAATGCCAGACAACATGTTCATCAAAGTGGTCTTGCCTGAACCGTTCTCGCCAAGCAAGGCAAGTATCTCTCCCTTGCGGAGATTCAGATTGATATTGCGGTTGGCTCTGATCGAGCCGAAAGTCTTGGATATTCCTTTTAATTCTATCGCAAGGTCTTCTGCCATTTTTCCCTCTGTAAAACAATAAAGGGGACCGGCGGTCTGTCCGCCGGCCCCCGGATCAATTGATCGTTATTCGGCTATAACGCCTTCAACATAGTAGTTCATGGAACCCTGGATTACACCGTCATCAACGGAAGGTCCGCCTGCTGCAACGATAACGTTGCCTTCGTTGTCCTTCAGGTCTTCAGCAACTTCATTGAGTTCGGCTGAATCACCGTCGATAGTGAATACAAGTTTTGTTCCTGAGAATACATCCCACTCGCCTGATGTCATTCTCTGTCTTGCCATGTTGATGGCAGATTCAGCTGCAGGTTCGCAGTTCTCTGACAGAGGTGAGATGTCTACCATACCCTCAACAAGACCGCCGTAGTAGTTGCCGATCTCCTCTGAGAGGTTCTTGCCTGCCATAGCCGTCTCGATAGCGAGCTGATAATATACGTTCCAGTTCCATACGGGAGCTGTGAGGTGAGCATTGGGAGCCTGCTCTGTCATGTCGGAGTTATATCCGCATCCGAATACAGCCTTCTCCTGAGCTACGATCTGAGGCTGAGCGGAGTCACAGTGCTGAGCGATAACGCAGCAGTTGTATGTGTCGATGAGGACCTCTGCTGCCTGTCTCTCCTTCTCCTGGTCGCCCCATGTGGAGATCTGCTTTACGTGGATTATAGCTTCGGGATTTACTGATCTTGCGCCAAGTGCGAAAGCATTGATGCCGGAGCATGTCTCAGCATACTCTGTGCCCCATGCGGATACATATCCGATGTTGTTGTTGGCACAAGCAAGAGACTGGAGACCGGCTGCGATACCTGCAAGATATCTTGCCTGGTAGATCCTGCCGAAATAGTTGTTGAAGTTAGTGTCGTTTGACAGATAACCTGTTGCATGTGAGAACTGGATGTCGGGATATTCCTCAGCCTTCTCTGCGAATGCATTGAGGTAACCGAAGCTGATACCGAAGATGATATCGCATCCCTGTCCTGCGAGCTGGTCGATGGCATTAGCTACTGCCGTGTCGTCCTCAGGAACGTTGTCAACGATCTTGAGCTGTGTTGATGTGTCGAGGCCGATGTCCTCCATTGCTTTCGTGATGCCCTTGTGATGAGCATAGGTGTAGCCTGCAGTGTCGTTCTGGCTGTTGATGTAGATGGCACCTACAGTGAAATCCTTGTCACTTCCGCCGTTGCCGCTGTTGCTGTCACAGCCTGCAAATGCGAAGAGAGATGCCAATGCCATTGCAGATACTGTAAGCAATGATAAAAACTTCTTCATAAATTCCTCCCGAAAAAAGTTATATATGTAAAAAAATACATATCGTGATTAAGATCATTCGCCCTGATCGACGAATGTGAGTGAGTCATCGCTCATCGAATCGATTATGGCAAGCGATACGAGCTTGATGCCCATATCCCTGATCTTCTGACCGCCGTTCTGGAATCCTTTCTCGATGGCAACGGCAGCGCCGGCGCATGTTGCATCAGCCGTCTCGATTATCTCGAGAAGACCCATTATCGCATTGCCTTTTGCAAGGAAATCGTCAACGATCAGGATGACGTCGCTTGAATCGATATATTCTCTGCTTACGACAACATCATATGTCTGCTGATGCGTATATGAGAATACCTTTGTCGTAACAAGAACGGGATCGAGATTATTGGACTTGTGCTTCTTGCCGAAGATCATGGGAACGCCTAAAGCCTGCGCAGTTGCAAAAGCCAGGGCTATTCCTGATGTCTCTATAGTGAGGATCTTGGTTATACCGTCATCCTTGAACTTCTCGGCGATGGTCTTGCCCATCTCCGTCATAAGTCCGGTATCTATCTGCTGATTGAGAAAACTTCCTACCTTGAGGACCCCGCCGGGGTATACCTGACCCTCGCTCAAGATCCTTTCTTCAAGAATACGCATATCAGACACCCCCATACTTGAGAATACCTAATAATAATAGTTTTATTACAATTGTGTGTCAAGATTATCCGGTAACTTTCCAGCTGATGAGAACGAATACGGAAATGCCTTCTCCTCTGCCGAATTCAGTAAGTCCTTCGCCGGTCGTGGCAGTGATCCCGACGGACTTCGGATCAATGTTAAGAAGACCTGCGATGCGTTCTCTCATTGCAGGGATATGGTCCTTAAGTTTGGGCCGCAGGCACTCCATTGTAGCTGAGACATGAAGTATCTGAGCGCCCTTCACATCCTTCATTGCTTCAGGAATATATACAGAACTGTCCTTTATCCCCTGCTCAAGACAGAGCTTGTCGGCAGCCCCTCCGAGCACATTTACGCAGGTATATCCTGATATCGCATTTGTTATCGCATGAAGCAGCACGTCACCGTCACTGTTGGCAACATAAGCCCTGTCGAAAGGGATCTGAACGCCGCCGAGCATTATATATCCGCCTTCAGGGGCTTTGTCGTCAAATCTGTGGCTGTCCTGTCCGATAGTAGTTATAAAATACTCCATGCTTCATCCCTCACTGATTGATCCTTGAATAATCGACTCTGACTCCGCTCATCGTTACCCACGCGGCAACGTCGCTCATGGTCCATTCACTGTAATTATAACCTTCAAAACGCGATATCTCATTTCCGGATCTTACAATGACGAATTCCGGTACCTTGTCGATCTCATACCGCGAACTGAGCGCATTATTGTCAAGAACATCGATCATGATTACCGTCATCTCACCCCAGGTGCACTGGGCAATATCTTCCGCACCTGCCGTAATGCCGTAGATGTCTGAGGCCATTGAACTGTAGAAATAGAGCATCACCGTATTGTCTGATGCAAGAAGTCCTTCTATGTCCTTTACTTCCCTGTACTGGATACCGTACTCATCCTCACCTGCGACTGACTCATATACAAAAGCCGTAACTGTTGAATCATAGCTGTAATCACCGAGATATTCGTATATACCGGGCAAAGTCTCTTCCTCTTTGCCGCACCCGGCAAACAGGGCTGCAGTAAATACTGATATCAGGATGCAGGAGATAAGGCGGCGCATGTTCTAGAATGCCTTAAGTTCAGCTTTGCCGTCTTCGATGATAATATAAGACGGAACCGAATCCTTCTTGGGGATCGATGGCGAACCCGGATTCATGTATCTGAATCCTTCCATCTGCTCGTCGGCAACGATATGCGTATGTCCGCACAGGAGTATTGCACCTTCGGGAAGATTAACAGGCGGCGTTAACGGATTATATTTGTGGCCGTGTGTTGCAAATATAACAAGGTCATCCGAGATGATATATGCATATTCCGCCATGATCGGGAATTCCAGAACCATCTGATCGACCTCGGTATCGCAGTTGCCGCGGACGGCGATAATGTCACTCTTAATGGAATTGAGGAGTTCTATTACTTTCTTCGGTTCGTAATCAGACGGAAGGTTGTTGCGGGGACCGTGATAGAGGATGTCTCCTAAGAGAAGGAGCTTGTCTGCTTTCTCTTCGCGGAATTTCTCAACGATCTTTTCCGCCCATCCGTATGATCCGTGAATGTCAGATGCTGCCAGTATTCTCACTTACAGCCACCTCTTCCGCGATGATATCGATCTTATTGGGATCTTCTGCCACCATCTTGCTGGGATCCTTATTCGCCGTTGCCTTATAGTATGTATCCTTGATCGTCTTAATCGCGCGGTCGTAGACATTGTGCATGCCTCCGATGTCGACTGTCCTCAGGAGCCTCTTCTCAAAGATATTGAAGCTGTCAACAAGTCCGAACATCTTCTCTGATGCAATGTCCTTTGTCTTGAAAGCAGCATCCTTGCCCGATGCCATGAACGCCTTGAGATATTCACGCTCCTCCGCCCTGTGACGCCTTGCGAGTTCGTTCTCTTCAGCTTTGTTGTCGTTGACGAGTTTGCGGTATGCATCGTATGAATCCTTTATAGGACCCTCTACTTCCATTATCGTGTCAACTGTTCCGTAGATGTTGCCGCCGATATAATCGGATGCCGTCTTAACAGTTGCAGAGAACTTGTTGAATGTCTCGAGCTTGCTCGCAAATCCGATGATGTTTGCAACGGAAGCAATAAGGTCGACGACCATTATGAGAGAGAAGATGCTGAGAATCGTAAGCTTAACCGGGAAGTTCATCCAGCCGATGACCTTCAATACCGCAGGGTGCAGAGCATACATACCGAGCGTTCCCGCGATACCCCAGTAAATAAAGAATCTCAGGCATATGAAGCCTCGGAAATTGAATTTGTAATTTGTATAATCCCACCATCTCAGATGGAAGATGTGATACAGGATAACACCTGCTATGAGCTCAACGAAAGTACATGCTCCCGCAGCACCGAAGAAGATAACCGCAACATTTGTCTTGAGCGGCTCAAAAAACCACAGTGCAGTATAGAAAGCAAGTCCGTAAACCGGACACAAAGGTCCGTTAAGAAAACCCCTGTTGATGAACTGGCCTTCTGTGATGCCGTAATAAACAACTTCCACGATCCATCCGATAAAACTGTAGATGAAGAACATCATCAGTGAATCGGACAAAGTATAAGGCAAAAACATATTATCCCTCTTATTCCTCTCTAACCGCCTTCATAACGCGGTAACCGCCGTCTATCCCCAGTGTCTCGCAGTTGCCGAAGAGCTCTAAGAGCTTCTTCTCTGTTGACGGTGCGCCCTGCTTCCGCTGGAGTACTACATATATCGCACCGCCGGTCTTCATGTGCTTCTTCGCCTCCTCATAGAACCTGAAGACTACTGCCTTGCCGGCTCTTACGGGAGGGTTCGTTGCCACGATATCAAATTGTACACTATCCTCTATCTTATCTAAAACATCACTTTGAACAAAATTCACCTTGACCCCGTTGAGTTTTGCATTCTCATTGGCAAGAGATACGGCTCGCCCGTTGACGTCAACTCCCATGCAGTCGAACTTCATGAACTTGTACTTGAACGTGATGCCGACGATCCCCGCGCCGCACCCGAGGTCTAAGAAAGAACCGCCTGAAGGCTTTGACTTCTTAACATCTTCGATCATCTCCTCTATCAGAAGGTTTGTACCGAAATCAACATTTTTGCGTGAGAACACATCGCTGTCGGTAACGAAATGAAGAGTCGTGCCGAGGACTTCATAATCGATCATCTGCCTTTGTGAAGGCGTATTGGGATTCTCATCAAAATAATGTGCCATATATACCTCTTACATCATCGTCCGGAGTTTGTCTCCGATAGTGACGATAGCGGATGTCTTCGACCACGGCATCTGGGAAGTCTGTCTTCTGCCCGCCTTGATCGCATCAGTACATGCCTTAACTTCCAGAGCGTACCCTGACAGTTCATCCTCTCCGCGGAGAGCCACTTCCATTACTTCATGCTTGTTGTTGAACAGCGTGGCGCTCTCATAATTGTTGACGTTCTCTATCCTGATTCGTCCCTTGTCACCTACGATATCGGCACCCTTGTCCGTCTCGGCACACATCGTGACATATGCAGTGGCAACAGTGGTGTGGTCCTCGTTTTCGAGCGTGTAGAAAATGTCTTTCTCGACGCCCGTATTGATCTTCCTTGCATAGCAGGATGTGGGGATCAATTTCTCACCTATAATGCTTACGGCAAGGTTCGTGGGATATACGCCGAGGTCAAGATATGCGCCGCCGCCGAGTTCAGGATTGATAAGCCTCTCCCTTGTCGATATCTCATAACCGAGATTCGAGGAGATATATTTGACGTTTCCGATCTTCCCTGATCCGATCCATTCCAAGATCGTATAGTGGATCGGCATAAAGGATGTCCACATAGCTTCACAGACCAGTACTCCGTGATTTGTAGCTTCGCGGAAGATGTCCTCCGTCTCTTCAAGATTCATCGCGAAAGGCTTCTCGATAAGGACGTTCTTGCCTGCCCTGATGCAGAGTACCGCATTGTCGTGATGACAGTTGTTCGGGGTCGCGATATAGATGAGATCGAGGTCTTCATTGACAAGTTCCTCGTATGAACCGAATGCCTTTGCACCCTTGCAGTAATTCTTGGCAAAAGCCTCCGCCTTTACAAGTGACCTTGAAGCTACTGCCGCAACTTTGTGACCCGGGAGTTTCTTTATGCTCTCGCACATTACAGATGCAATCTGTCCGCAGCCGATTATTCCTATCTTGTACATAAGCTTATAAGACCTCCCTGTATTTGATCAGATGTAGAAGAATACCCAGGCATAAAGGAGGATGAATCCGTAAAGAATCCCCATCCTGCCTGATATATATCTTCTGTCACCCGTGAATTCCTTCTGTCCCGATATGTCTTTCCTGCCTCTGTAGAAGACTACAAGAAGGCTCAGCAGTATTGCAGCAAGACACGTGAATATGGCAGGCTTTGCGATGGGAGAGATGTTCTCCATCAGCTGGTCCATTTCGATGAGATATCTGTTCTCGCCGGCAATATAAGGCATCAGTCCGAATGTGATCTTATTGATGGAAGTGCTGCTGATATCTGCCGCGAGAATATAGATGAATTCCATGACGATCGCAAGGATCGTGATCTTGTTGTCTTTGAAGAAAGGAAGCAGGAAGAACATCGACAGCGCCAGAGGGATCATCCACTGCTGGTGCCAGTCAACGAATATGACAAAGAAACTGTAAACGGCAAATACCGCAAGATTTGAATCGTAGAGCATCTGCTTTTTGTTATCCGCATCCGTCTTTGTCATGTAGCAGATGATGCATATTATCACGAAAGCCAGGACGAACAGCGATACTGTATCTCCAACCCTGACATCCGCGATCCTTGCCACATATGAATAATCCTCTTCGATTATCCTGCTTATCGCCTTATGCCCGTCAGTGCCCTCAAAGAGGACTTTTGTCAGAACGGGAGCTGCCATAACGATCACCGTATTGATCGCGATGTCTTTGATCTTCTTGTTTGCAAGAAGGAGCAGCGGGAAGAATATCAGGAGAGGCAGAGTCTTCATGGCAACAGCCAGTGACATGATGAGTGCGAATATCCTGTATTTCTTTTTGTGGTAGAAAGGGAGTGACAGAAGGATCACGATGATGTACATCAGATCGATCTGACCGTGTGATATCTGCATGTGGATGATCATGGGGGAGAAGATGAAGAGCTTGTCTACTATCTGCCTGTATTCTTCCGGCATGCCGCACGCTCTCGTTATCCTGCGGATGAGGAGCATTGCAGCAAAGAAAAGGATAACCATCACAACAGTGAGGTATGTAACTGCAATAAAACCATCCATTCCTCCGCCCGTCAGCGTTCCGTCGTAGAAGAATGTGAGCGGAAGTATCAGTATCAGGACAAAGAATATCTGGAAGAAATTGTATTCATAAGCAAAGAGCATCTTGTTGCTCTGGTTTTTGAGTTCCGCCAGATATGAACTGCCGTAGTAATCAGTAAAATTGCCTGCCTTGAACGAGTCGAACATGCGGAGGGCACTCTTGATGATCATGAACAGATCGTAATACTGGCTTACGAGGAAAACTGCCATAACAAGCAGTGTTCCGAGCAATACCCAGTCGCAGTACTTGCCGTCTTTGAAGGTCTTCTTATCCAGGAAGAAGACAAACAGAAGCACCATGACGGATATGATCAGATAAAGCCTTATGAACGGAGCCTTATATCCTGCTCCGGAATTTGCGCCGTAGAGCTTGAACTGGATATCTCCGCTCCTGGGATTTGCCATTACCGTGGGATGTTCCACATCCTGTCCGTTGCCTACACTGTGAACCTTAAGCTTCAGTGTATATTCGTGACCCTTTGTCACGGGGATATAGCCGAAGGAAGCTGCAGCATCGTAAGCCGATGTGGTTTTCTTGCTGTAGACCAGATTGCTGATTGAATCGTAGAGTTCGATATCCGCATTGAGAGCAACTACATAAGATGCGGGATTCTCAACAAGAAAATCGATGCCGCATACTCTGTCAAACGGCATCGTGAACCTGTATTCGTATTCGTCCCCGGCCTTAAGCTCGACTCTGCTGCAGTTGGCTGCATTGCCTCCGGAGCACTCTGACTTCCAGATTCCGAGACGGGGAAGAACTGTTGCAAACACGGCATATACTGCGATTAAGATCGCCAGTGCAATGCCGAGTCTTATCAGTTTCTTCCTGTCTGTCATATGTGATTATCCAAGCAGTATCTCGCGAACCTTGTCTTCCATGTCGTCTTTGTTGATGACGTCCTTGTGTCTGATCTCCTTTGTCGGGAGTTCCTTGATGCTTGCAGGGATCTCAAGACCGCTCTCCTCTGCAAGTTCTCCGATAACAGTCTCGACAGACCTGCCGTTGCTGTATCCCTCGCCTCTCAACGCATCCATGACTGCAGGAGCGAACTTAAACGGTGATGCCGTCGAAGCAAAGACCGTCTTGTGCTCATCACCCGATCTCGCGTGATATCTTGCATAGATGTTGAATCCTACTGCAGTGTGAGTATCAACTACGTGATCCGTGCGGTCGTATACATCGAGGATCGTCTTGGCAACGCCTTTCTCATCGGCAAAGCCTCCGACGAACATCCTGTGGAGAACCTTGAGTGTTGAAGGATCGACTGTATATGTTCCGTTGGAATAAAGCGCATTCATCCACTCGACAACGAGAGCCGAATTCTGCTCCGTGATCTCAAAGAGGAGTCTCTCGAGATTTGATGAGATGAGGATATCCATTGAAGGGGATGTCGTCTTGTAGAAATCCCTGTTGCGGTCATATTTTCCGTTGTTGAAGAAGTCACACAACACCTTGTTGCGGTTGGAAGCGCAGATAAGCTTATGTATCGGTATGCCCATCTGCTTTGCAAACCATGCGGCAAGGATATTGCCGAAGTTGCCCGTGGGAACAACGATGTTGATGGCTTCACCCATCTCGATCTTCTCGGTTCTCAAAAGCTCAACGTAGGAATATACATAGTATGCGATCTGGGGAACCAAGCGCCCCCAGTTGATTGAATTTGCAGAAGACAGTCTGATGCCTTTGGCAGCGAGTTCCTTTGCAAATTCCTCATCGCCGAATATCTTCTTTACACCTGTCTGGGCATCGTCAAAGCAGCCGTTTACTGCAACCACGTGAGTATTGCTGCCGCCTGTCGTAACCATCTGGAGCTTCTGTGCCTCAGATACTCCGCCCGTAGGATAGAAAACGATTATCTCAGTGCCGGGGAGATCTTTGAATCCCTCAAGAGCAGCCTTGCCCGTATCACCTGATGTAGCAGTAAGGATGCACACCTTGTCCTTTGCACCTGTCTTGGCAATTGATGCTGTAAGGAGATGAGGCAGGAGCTGGAGAGCCACGTCCTTGAATGCACACGTGGGACCGTGCCACAGCTCGAGGATATATTCCCTGTCGTTATACTGATTCATCTGAACGAGAGGAACGGTATTTTCTCCCCACTTCTCCTCGGCATAAGCCTGGGATGTGTAATCGAGGAGCTCCTCCTCTGTAAAGTCTTCAAGGAATTTGGAGATGACTCTTGCCGAGAGCTGATAATACTTCATGCTCTTCATTGCTTCGAGATCGCCGCGTGACAATGTAGGTATTGTCTCCGGGACAAACAGTCCTCCGTCAGGCGCGATGCCTAAGATGATCGCTTCCGCTGCAGAATATTTCTTCTCAAATCCTCTCGTACTTATGTACTTCATGTTTCCTCCTGCTGAACGGACGGTGCTCCAAACTGTTCCTGATATTCACGCAGGATCTGTGCGACCGTCTCATCGTCTTTATGTTCTTCAAGTTTGTTTGTTATGAATTCGACCTTTGCGGCATTATTATCCGCATTGCTGATCTTCTTGCTGACAGGGATAATGACAAAAATAACCAGGAGTGCCACTGCAGCTGCAGCAAGGATCCCGATAGCGATCTTAATGCCGAGGCGGGCTTTGTCGGCAGGCGTCATCATGCTCTCGATGTCAATATCATCACTGGCCTGCTCATCGCCGCCGGATGCAGACCTCATCATGATGTCCCTTCTCTCTTTCTCGGAAGCCATCTGGAAGGAATTGACGCCCTTGGATGCCTTCATGAGAATGGGAGCCTGATAATTCTTCCTCTCTGCAGGAGATGACCCTTCGGACATCTGTGCATTCTTCATCTTGTCCGCGAAAGCAATGGGCGGGAGCTCACTTGCAGGGAGCTTTACGTCCTCTTTGCACTTCCTAAGAGCATCCTGGGCAATAGTCAGATATTTCTCGTGACCGAGAACATTATTGATCGCAAATTCAAGGCTCTGGATCGCGCGGTTGAACTGTCCCTCTCTTGCAAGACAGAGACCGAATACAAGTGCCGTATCACCCCACTGGGGATATTTTGTAACAAGGGGCTTCAAAAAGATCTGTGCAACGTCCGTTCCGTCGCCCTGGGCATTAATGAGCGCCCTGTTGAACTGTCTGATTATATTTGCTTTCTCTTCCACGCTCACGTCGAAGAGAATGAGATCCTTCTCTTCAATGGGGCTAATTGCCAGCAGTAAACTCAGATAATCATGCATCAGATCAACCTCTTAATCTCACCTCTCACCTGACCGAGCAGATAAAGCGAACCCGTAATGATGAGCGGCATTCCGTCTTCTCCAGATTTGTCAAAGGCAAGCCTTACAGCCGTCTCCGGCACGTCGGACGAACCCCTGTCAATCGATTCATTATACACTTTATTTATTATATTATAAAGTTTATCGGGATCTTCCGTTCTCGGATTGTTGACACGGACGGGCCAGACCTCGGCGATCTTTATGCCGCCTTCCCTGTATCTGCCGATGATCCCTTCAACATCCTTGTCCTTCATGACGCCTATCACGAGCCTTGCAGCCTTCTTGATGATCTCTCCGCCGGAGATCCTGCCATATACTGCCGCAAAGCTCTCCGCGCCCTGCGGATTATGACCTCCGTCAAGGATCACGAGGGGTTCCTTATTTATTATCTCGGCCCTGCATTTCCAGACAGTATCGCGTATGCCTTCAATGCATGAGTCAACCGTTATGGACGGGAATATCTCTTTGGCTTCCATTACGGCACATGCCGCCAGAGTGCAGTTACCGCACTGGTGATCACCGAGAAGGGATGTCTCACAGATCCTGCCGTCAAGAGCATCTACGGCAAACCTCATCGTATAGTTATCTGTATATTCTATCGTCTCAGTCCTCGGAGTTATAAATCTGAGACTGCATTCTTTGTCTGCAGCTTCCGCCGCCAGGGTATCTGCAGCTTGCGCCGCCTCTTCCGGGGACAGTATCATCGAAGACGGATCAAGACAGAATGCCGGTCTTCCGGCTTTGAAGATACCCGCTTTCTCATAAGCGATCTTTGATATCGTATCTCCCAGTATCTCCATGTGATCCATTCCTATGGAAGTGATCACGGATGCTATGGGATCTTCGAACACATTGGTCGAATCAAGTCTCCCCCCAAGTCCCGTCTCCATCACCGCGACATCAATATTCTCGTCACGGAAATACAGAAAGCATATTGCAGTTACAAGTTCAAATTCAGTAGGATCTTCTATCCCTTCCTCAACAAGTCTTGCCGCAGCATCCTTTGTCATGCCGGAGAGCCTTGCGAGAGCATCGTCAGGTATCTCGCCGTATGAATCATCTTCCAGGTATCTTCTAAGACCTTCCCTTCCGTCAATGACGCGGATCCTCTCAGAGAACCTCTCCAGAAAAGGTGATGTGAATATTCCTACCTTAAGGCCTGATGCGGCCAGCATGGATGATGCGAAAGCAGAAGCAGACCCCTTGCCGTTAGTGCCTGCTATGTGTATGACTCTGAATGACTTCTCGGGATGGTTAAGCAGTTCACAGAGTCTGTTTATCCTGGCAAGTCCCGGATTGATGCCGAACTTGAGTGCTTTTGTCAGAAAATCAGGAGTCTGTACCGCCATATGTCTTCATGTCTTCTTTCTTGAATACAAACCACTTGCTGAGAACGTAATTTGCAATTACGACAAGGACTGCATTAAGGATCTTGATCAGATACAGATATGTGAACTTGAAGCTTCCGATAAGGAACATTGCATCTTCCTTCGGACATCCGAATGCACCTTCGCAGACAGCGATCATGATCGAGAATACACCAAGTTCCAATATAAGGAATGACACGACTCTTGCAGCTGCAAAACTCAAAAGTTCCCTTATTACGCTTCCGGAGGATCTGAATACGAATATCCTGTTGAGAACATATGCCGTTATTACGGCCAGGGTCCATGCGATTATCTGGTTGAGCAATACCATCAGATCGAATTCATATCCGAAGACCGACAGGTTCACTTCCTTCTTAACGAGAAGATCGAATACAAGGAACGACACTGTATTAACGAGTGTCGTAAGACCCCCGCTCACGAGATACATGAACAGTTTTCTTATCTTCTCCTGCTTCTCGGTCAGGTGTTCCCCACCGTACAGCACTGTTTTTATTGCACCCATATTATCTCCAAATCAAACATGTTTAGGTCTGGGATTCTTGCGGCTCGACAGGACTCTGTGAACGATCACGACGATTATCACGATGAAGAGGGCCTCCACAGCCGTAAGTATCATGAAGACTATCATCAAGGCACTGTATGCCTTTTCGGCGGTTCTGTCAACAGGAACATATCTCCTGAACGAATTCTCGGTATTGTCAAAGACATAGAAATCGCTGTTGCCGGCCTCATCAGACATATAGCATACAAAATCACCTTCGCTGTTTACAAAGCCGTCATACAAGGTTCCGCTAATCTCTCTTGTCTCCGCGGTAAAATCCTTGGGGATCTTGACTTCTGCCGGAATATCGGTCCTGAGCAATATGCTGCTCTTCCTTATTACCGTCCTGTCTCGGTCATAAGGAATGATTGTCTTAAGATCAGGATTATAAAGATACAGTCCGGGAGGATTCTCACCGTCATACAGATATAAGAGAACACTCGATACGCCATCCCTTACAAATGCGGGAACGGAGAACTCGTTGATGGTCTTCATCCTCTGTGAAAACCCTTCGGGAGGAGTAAAGTTTGCAGGCGTATCAAGCAGCGTGTATGTAACGCCCATTCCGTCTGCCAGCACGGCATCCTTAGGAAGATAACTCTCTCTTCTGGTAACGGAAATCCTGTATTCCTTTGTCGTAACACCATCCTGCGCCGTTACAAGAACCGAGATCAGATTTGAACCGATCTGCAGATTATTGCATCCGTTAATAATGACACTGGCCCACAGATTGGAAGATGTCGCGGTAACAACGGCATCAGTCACCTGACGCTCGACCGTTGCCTGGTAGTCCGTGATGTCGGGGGAGAATGCAGGTTCCAGTTCCGTCGTGTTTATCTTGAGCATTACAAGATCCGCATCATCGGAAACGCGGTCACTTATAGTGACGCTTATTGAATTGTCCACGACCGTAGATACGGTATTGCCGCCCGCATCTGTAAAATCACCGGGCGTATCTATCCAGAAAGGGATCTGGCCTGATGCTCCCTGCTTTACCCTGAAGGATATTGAGAAGAGTATCATGTTGGATTCGATATTTACTGTCTGCTGTTCCGGCGGCACTTCAACATCCTCTTCATTTCCCGTCTCCTGGAAATACTGGTCTACCGCGGAAATGCTGACAAAACTGTCATCATGTGACACGTTATAAACAAAGTTGGATATCTCGCTTCCGAGGTCGACGGACACATATTCCACGAGGCTGTCATCGTAATGGACCTTTGTCGTGCCGAACCTCACGATATTAGGGAAATTATCAGCGATTACCGATACCGTCAGGATGTCTCCGACACCGGGATCGGTATTATTTGCCCTGACAGACAGATTGATGAGACTGTCGGCGCGCATACCTGCGGCAGGTGCAAAAATGCACACTGTCATTACAGCAATAAGTAATAATGCGGCAATCCTTTGTCTCATGGCAGGTATCCGTACTCCTCCGGCATATTATCGTATATCGGAATGATAAATTCAAAACTGTTGCCGAGCTGGTCAGTCTCCTTGTAGCTCTTATAATATCTGTATCCTTCAGAATATGCCATCATAATAAATCCGGCATACTGATGATCATACAGCCCCGTGCCGTTGTCAACAACATCGAATTTCTGGAAATAGAGTGTATCCTGACCGTTATTGATATATCCGTTGGCGATCCAGAGAGCGCCTCCCGTTATCGCTTTGTCAATGGAATCCCAGGGAAGGAGATACTGCTCTTCCCTCTCCGTGATCTCCTGTGCATCAGGATCATTGCCCCACCTTGCATACCTGGCACCGTTCAATACAGGGCCGCCCTGCGAAGTTGAGGCATAAGAGCCGATATTGTAGTAGTTGTAATATCCCTCATATCCGCTCACCGTACCGGTTGCCAGGTCTGACTGACCGTAGAATCCCATCTCCTGAAGTATCCTTGATGCAAGAAGATATGGCGATACGCCTGACTGTCCTGCTGCATTGTAGATGGCCTGCGCATAATCAAATTCATCCGTGTCCATGAATGATCCGGCTATCATCGACCTGACACCTTCTATCGTGTGATACTGGGGATTGAATGACTGCCTCTCGAACATGAATATCCTCTCGATCCTGAGGAAATTGCGCGGGTCGAGATAGTACCTTATAACCTCGGGCTTTACGGCCATCCAATCAGGAGCATCGTAGATGCGTGAATCAGGCTTAACATAACTCGGATTGTATGTATATGTTGCAAGGCTCCTTCCGCCCGAATCCTGAACATCCACAACGTCCTCGAAGTCCAGTCCCGTATCGTATGCCGTGAATACATAATCGGGATACTGGATGTGGAGAAGTATCAGACCGCTGTAGTAAGACTTCGGGAAGTCCTCGAGAGTCGATCTGAAGTTGCGGTCATCATCACCGCACAGGATATAGATCTTATATTCAGACTGTTCCCCCGTAAAGGAATCGATCCTGAAAGTGATCGTGTTAAAGCCTTGCTCTATGTCAAATTCACATCCGGTATAATCTCCGCTTCCGGACGATCTGTCTGAGGATACCGTAACTTCCGCCGCATATCCCTCCTGGGAAATACATGACACTTTAAGTCTTGTCTCCTCTTCGATATAGTAAGCATATTCTTTTGTCTGGGATTCAAATCCGGGCCACAGTTCTATGGCCTCTCCCTTTGTAACATCAGTTACCGACAAGGCGCAAAGGGCACCGTTAATCGGCAGGAACTTTATATTCTTTGCCTCGTCCTCATACAGTTCCAGGTCTTTATCCACAAGACGGTATTTCCCGTCCTCCTGAGGGATGACTGCCATATATGTTCCGTTGTAGTATGCAACCTCCGGACTTCCGATCATCATGTATGTAATGTCTTCGCTGCCGGAACTCAATTCACCCTTCTGAACGCGGATATAGAAGCAGTTGGATATGCCGTTGATGCCCGTTATCCTGACGGCTTCGCCGATATCCTGGGCTTTGCCCCTCAAAACCTCATTCTGTTTGCCCTCAAGGTCGTTGCTGCCTATCTTGTTGCCAAAGAGGTCGAACAGATCGACTCTGATATCGTCTGATACTCCTACAAAATTCACATAGCAGTCCCGGTCCTCACAGTTGAACCTGTACCAGGATACTCCGCGGGAAGCAGGAAGAATTCCGTCATACGCCCTGTCATTTGCAAGGTCCTCAAATTCGGGTATGTCGATCCTGCCTGCAGGGAAAGACCTGCTCCTTCCGTCCGCAGTTCTGAATATTATCGATATCTCATGATTGCCGGGTCTTGCCTGAGATGTGTCCCACGAGATGTTAAACTTCCTCATACCGCTGTCATCACTGCCGTCAAATGTCAGGAATCCGTGACACACGGCACCGTCGATGAAGATATCTGCTCTGATGTCATCCCTTGTATAATCCATCGTACCAGATGCCGTGTTGATCCCCATCAGGACTCTGCCGTCGCGAGAGAAATCTTCAGTTATATTTACATTGGCAACACCGGTGCCTTCACCCTTGGGGACCTTCATGGTGGCTTTGTATGACGACTTTATCGACTTCATTACAGTGCTGATCGTATTCTGTCTGGTATCGCCTTCCAAAAGCCCCATGATATAGGTGACATCCTTATCCTCATATTCACCGTATGCGACCCGGGCAAGGTCTGCGGCAAACATCTCGTCGCTGTCACATTTCGTAAGGTATTCCGGTGATTCGAAGACAGAGATCAGGTAATCCGACACCGAATACATGCCGGCACTTATCCTGTTCTCCGCAACTGATTCTCCGCCTGCCAGAGCCTCTGCCCTGTGTATGATCTCCAGACCTTCCGCATCCTTGCGTGACAGGAGCGGGTTGCCGGAACTGATCATCATGATACACATCAGCACCGTAACAACGATGCCTACAGCTGCAGTCAGCAGCGACAGATACAGATACTCGGGACGCCTTTTGCCTCTCATCATTCCTTACCGTTCAGCTGATCGAGATTATATGTATACGGAGGTATGTATTTCTCCATGAATTCATTAGCTTCCGGGAAATCCATATCGTCGATGAATGCCTTCAGGGTCTTCATGGCAGATGAGAATTCCTTGTTGCCCGAAGACTCTTCCCTGATGCATTTGATATAAGCCGAGATCTTATCGGCAGCCTTAAGGACCTTCTTCATGACAGGTCCGTCATCACCGTCAAACTTCGGATCCAAAAGCATGATATAGTCATCGTGAAATTCCTCCGGAAGGAGTCCCGCAAGGGCTTCTGCCGCCTCGGATTCCACTTCCTTATATGCTTTCTTGATCTCCTCATTGCGGTACTTGATGGGGGTCGGAAGATCACCGGTTATGATCTCCGTGCAGTCGTGATAGAGACCAAGCGCTGCAGCCTTATAGGGGTCTATCTCTATAAAGCCTTCCCTGCCCGCATTGTTGCGGTTATACATCATGGCAAGGCACTGTGCAATGACTGCAACGTCAAAACTGTGTTCCTTGATATTCTCTGTTCTCGAATTGCGCATCAGGACCCATCTTGCTATATACTGCATGCGGTCCAGCATGGCAAAGAAACCGTATTCGCCTTCGTTCATCTTATTCTCCTGTTCATCAGTTCCTGTAAAGTTCGTTGAAGCAGTCAGTCGCAAACTGATCCGTCATTCCGGCTATGTAATCCGTTACCTTGACCGCCAGAGGCGCATCAGGCTCAGGATGAGCCGATACAAAATCCGCGAAATGTCTTATCGCATCCTTCTTCGTGTGTGCCGCTTCCGCGAGGTTGTCCCCGACATTGTAGAAAGCGTCAAAGAGTCCGTTGATCATGATCTCCACGGTCTTCTCATATACCATTACCTTGGGAGCCTTATAGATCTTGGACACATTGTTGTTAAGGAAATCCTGCAGTGCATCCCCTGCAAGATCCGACATGCAGATCTCATCCTTGTCGATGCTGTTGTCGATAATATCTTCCACAAGCGTATTGATCACCTGTGAATTGTTTGTTCCGAGCACCGCCGCAGCTCCCGGCGCCAGTGCATTTATATCCTCGATTATTCCCGTGCGGAGGGCATCTTCGACATCCCTTCCCACATAGGCGACCTTATCGGCAAATCTGACGACACACCCTTCAAGTGTTGCGGGAGCACCGCGCCGTGACTTGGGGATCAGATAAGATACTTCCTCAGCATTCTTCTCCCTGTCGGGACGAAGCCTCTTCTCATCGTAGATCTCACCGCAGTGTGACAGGATCCCGTCCCTGACTTCGAAAGTAAGATTAAGGCCCGGGCCTTCACCTCTGCTCTCGAGGAGATCGACGACTCTTATTCCGTGCGCCTCATGCTCGAAGAACCTGTCAGGTTCACGTGACTGAAGACATTTGTTAAGGACCCTCTCTCCGCTGTGTCCGAACGGTGAATGACCGATATCGTGACCTAATGCGATCGCCTGGATAAGATCAGTATTAAGATTGAGTGCTTTGCCTATCGTTGATGAAATATAGTAAACATAAAGTACATGCTCAAGCCTTGAGCAAATGTGGTCATTCGTGGGATTGAAGAATACCTGTGTCTTATGCTTCAGCCTTCTGAATGACTGTGAGAATATGATCCTTCCGACATCACGCTGGAACGGAGTTCTTATATCCCTGTCATGTTCCTCGATCATCCTGCCGCGGCTCGCAAAGGTCTTTGCAGCAAAGTTGGACAGATGCGAATCATTGTCTCTCTTGATCAGTTCCAGCGCATCGTAGTTCTTATCGCTGATCCCGGCAACAGCACCGAAATCCTTGAATGTATCGCTGTAAAGATCAAATAAGCTGTTTGTCTCGATCATGCAGGAGCCCTCCGAATCTTATAAAGATCACAAATTACATTATATCGCAAATGTCACTGTGATGCTTTCTTCAATCCCGCAGCCCTTGCCAGCATATTCTTGCGCATGCCGTCAAAATCGACGGTTATAAGAGCATCTCCTCCGACATGCTCACACTTGAGCACTTTGCCTGTTCCAAACCTGTCATGATGAACCATCAGTCCTACGGCAATCTCTTCAGGCTTGAGCACGCCGGGATCTTCCTGCTTCGGCTTCGCTGCAGACACACCCGTATGCTTTGTCGCCATTGCTGTAGCGATGGCTCTTCTGGCTTCTTCACGTCTTGTCACAGGCGCATCATTCTTCTCAGGCTCAGGACGCTTGGTGCCCATCTTGTAGAGAAGGTCATTATCGATCTCCTTGATGAATCTTGACGGCATGTTGCTCTGAGTCTGACCGAACAGCATCCTCTGGCGTGTCATCATGACAAAGAGGTTCCTCTTCGCTCTCGTTATCGCAACATACATCAGTCTTCTCTCCTCCTCGAGATCATCGGGAGTCTGAATGGACCTGTAACTCGGGAAGATCGTCTCCTCTGCACCGACGATGAAGACAACTGCAAACTCCAGTCCCTTGGCGCTGTGGATCGACATGAGCCTGACGTAATCATCGCTGTCTCCGTCCCTCTCCTCATCTGTGTAAAGTGCCGCATTGGCAACATAGAGAGCTAATATTCCCTCTGTCGTTGAGGCGGTTGCAAAACCCGGATCTTCCGCTAACTCCTCAGGAACTTCCTCCTGATTGCCGCTCCTGTGGGCATTGTCAAATTCCGCAGCTTCTGTGAGCAATTCCTTGAGGTTCTCAACCCTGTCAACTATCTCACCCTTCTTCTCGCGTTCCGCGATTATCTCATCGATGAGGCCTGATTTGCCCTGAACATATTCAACGAATGATGCAAAGTTCATCTCATCCTCAAGAAGCTTGGCACGCATAGTCTCGATATTGTCAGTAAAGTCGATCAGCCTTGCCGAAGCCCTTGACAGCTCCTCAAATTCATATGAATGCTGTGCTATATCGAACATACTCCTGCCTGTCTCGGCGCCGAGAAGCCTGATCTTGTCGATCGTTGCATCGCCTATGCCGCGTCTGGGGACATTGATTATCCTCTCAAAAGCCAGGTTGTCACTGCAGTCATTGATGAGCCTTAAGTAGCTCAGCAGATCCTTGATCTCCTTACGGTCATAGAACCTCAGTCCGCCATATACCCTGAACGGGATCTCCTTCTGCCTCATCGAGCTCTCAACCGAACGTGACAGGGCATTCATTCTGTAGAGCACCGCACAGTCGGAATACTTATACTTGCCCTTCTCGACGAATCTCTTGATGGTGGAAGCCACAAAGTCAGCCTCACCCATCTGGCTGTCGGTATTGACTACGACTATCTTCTCCCCGTCACCGTTGGAAGTCCTAAGTTCCTTCTTCTTCCTCTTCCTGTTATTGGCAATTACCTGATTGGCTGCCTCAAGGATATAACCCGTGGATCTGTAATTCTGAACAAGCTTGATGACCTTGCACCCGGGGAAATCCTTCTCAAAGTTCAGGATCATTCTGACATCGGCACCTCTGAAAGAATAGATCGACTGGTCATCATCACCTACAACGCAAATGTTGCCGTGCTTCTTTGCCAGGAGCATCACAGCCTTGTACTGCGGCAGGTTCGTATCCTGATACTCGTCGACCATGATATATCTGAACTTATCCTGATACATCTCCCTGACCTCCGGATGCTCTTCAAGGAGTCTTGTCATGTTGAGCAGGATATCATCAAAATCCATCGCATTATTGAGCAGCAGTATCTCAGAATACCTCTTGTATATCCTGCCGCACATCGTCCTTGCATAATCGCCCTGAGCATTAATGAGATATTCGTCGGGCGTTATCATCGTATTCTTGGCATTGGATATCTCATACTGGGCAGACCTTGCCTTGATCTTCTTCTCGTCGATATCAAGCTCCTTCATCGCTTCCTTGACGAGCTTGAGCTGATCGTCAGTATCGACGATCGTAAAGTTGTCAGAATAATACAGGAGCTCAGCATGGCGCCTTAATATCCTCGCGAAAATACTGTGGAACGTGCCGCACCAAATATACTTCGAACTGTCACCCACAAGGGTCGTGATCCTCTCCCTCATCTCGTTGGCAGCCTTGTTTGTAAATGTGATCGCCAGGATCTGAGACGGCCTCACATTATGCTGCTTCATCATGTAGGCTATCCTGTATGTGATGACACGGGTCTTGCCGGATCCTGCCCCCGCAAGGATCAGGAGAGGTCCGTCAAGGTGGGTAACCGCCGCCTTCTGTTCCTCATTGAGGTCTGTGAGGAGGTCTGATCCGTCACCTGACATGCCCGCTGTATTATCGTAGATCTGCTGCAGATCATTAAAAAATTCGCTGTTATAGTCTTCCAATTTGCTGCTCCGCTATTTTATTATTTTATTATTATAGCATGACGTGTGGGCATTTAATCTCCCATTGTCGTGTTATAATGTGAAAATGGACGGGAAATCAGATTATTACAAATACTATAAGCAATTCTCCCAAGAAGGATCCAAGATCGGCAAGCTCATGCTTGTTCAGCAGAGTGTCTTTCAGATCGGTTCGGTCGTACTTTTATTCATTTTTCTGGTTGTCATAGGCATATTTGCAGGAATCAAAGGCGGAAGTTTTGATACAGAAGCTTTCAAAACTGCGGCAAGAGATCCGCAGAACACGCAGATCTGCACTTATCTCGGCTCTGCCGCCATGCAGATCATAGCAAGCATTATATTCATCATCTTCGCACGCGAGAACAAAGATATCATGAAGAATGCCCCCATAGAGGGCGGTCACCTGTCGCTGTGGCTTATGGTCAAAGGGTGGTTTTATATAACTGCAATGGGGATAGTGTTGACATCGATCACATACTTTCTGGGATTGCTTGTCGGCGCACATCCGGGTGATCATCTGCTGCTTAATTCCGATCACAAGATATTGCTTTTTATTCTGACCTCGATATTCCCCGGCATTGTCGAGGAACTCCTGTATAGAGGGATACTGTTCCGCTATCTCAGACGGCACGGATTCTTCTATGCGGCACTTGTATCATCTGTTATTTTCGGGCTGCTCCATCTGAACTTCTCCCAGGCGTTCTTTGCCGGCACAATGGGTTTTGTTCTCTGTTATGTCTACGACAGATCAGGACACCTGTGGCCCTGCATGATCCTTCATGCACTGCACAACGGCTCCGTCATACTGCTGACACTGATCGATAATCAGGATGTGCTGATAGTTCCCGTTCTTTATCTGGGAGTAAACTGCCTTGCAGCACTTATATCTATCTTCTTCGTATCACTCAAGCCAAAGATCGTTACGGATAAGACCGCAATAAAGAAAACTCTTACGGCAACTCCGCTGATGATCCTCATCATCGGAATACTGATCTTCTGTACTATTAGAGTTATATTCAGATTTTGAATTACCCGCTGCGGTACCTGTTAGAGCAGAAAAAACGGTCCGAACGGAGAATGAATGAATAAATAATCAAAAAAATGAGGCTGCCACATCAAGTGTGACAGCCTCATACTAAACAACTTAGCTTATTAAACTAATCAGATCAGTGCCTGAGTCTCCTGAGCGATCGCAAGCTCCTCATTTGTGGGGATAACAACGATCTTAACCTTGGAATCATCTGCGCTGATGACTGCCTCGGAACGGTTGCCGTCGTTCTTTGCGGGATCGATCTTAGCGCCGATGAATGCGAAGGGCTCGATCATCTGCTCACGGATCTTCCATGTGTTCTCACCGATTCCTGCTGTGAAGACGATAACGTCAACGCCGCCCATAGCAGCTGCATAAGAACCGATGATCTTCTGGCCCTGATATACGAACATGTCGAGAGCAAGCTGAGCTCTCTCGTTGCCTTCGTTTGCTGCCTTCTCGAGATCACGGAAGTCGGAACCTACACCGGAGATACCGAGAACGCCGCTCTTCTTGTTCATGAGAGTATCCATCTCTTCGGGCTCAAGTCCCTCTCTCTTCTGGATGAAAGGAACGATAGCGGGATCGATGTCACCTGTTCTTGTACCCATGCAGATACCTGCCAGAGGTGTAAGACCCATTGATGTATCAACGCACTTGCCGTCCTTAACAGCTGCGAAAGATGAACCGTTGCCGAGGTGGCATGTGATCATCTTCAGACCCTCAGCCTCAAGTCCCAGGAATTCCCTTGCACGCTTGGAAACGTATCTGTGGCTTGTTCCGTGGAAGCCGTATCTTCTGATGGAATACTTCTCATAGTACTCGTAAGGGAGTGCATACATGAATGCCTTCGGGGGCATTGTCTGATGGAAAGCTGTATCGAATACTGCAACCTGGGGTGTGCCTGCGGGAAGTGCTGCTTCGCATGCTTCGATACCGATGAGGTTTGCAGGATTGTGGAGAGGGCCAAGATCGAAGCACTCTCTGATAACGCGCTTAACGTCGTCGTTTACGATAACGGACTCGCTGTAGTACTTACCTGCATGGAGTACTCTGTGGCCGACAGCTGCAATCTCGGATACATCCTTGATAACGCCTGTCTCGGGATCTGTGAGCTGCTCCAAAACAAGCTTTACAGCAACCTTGTGGTCAGGAAGAGCAACGTCCTTGTTGAGGTCAGCACTTGCCGTCTTGTATGAGAGCTTGCCGTCGATGCCGATCCTGTCAGCATTACCCTTTGCCAGGACTGTTCCGTTGTCTACATCGAAGAGCTGGAACTTACATGATGAGCTTCCGCAGTTAATAACAAGTATATTCATTCAAATCCTCCTTGAGATCAGCCCATCGCCTGAGCCTGTACGGCTGTGATAGCGATAACGCCTACGATATCTTTATATGAACAACCTCTTGAAAGGTCATTAACGGGCTTTGCGATACCCTGGCACATAGGACCGTAAGCTTCAGCCTTTGCCAGTCTCTGAACGAGCTTGTATCCGATATTGCCGGCATCAAGATCAGGGAAGATCAGAACGTTTGCATGACCTGCAACAGCAGATCCGGGAGCCTTGGACTCACCGATGGAAGGTACCATGGCAGCATCTGCCTGGAGCTCACCGTCGATAGCGAACTGAGGATACTGCTCCTTGGCGATCTTTGTTGCCTCAACCACCTTTGTAACGTCATCGTGCTTTGCTGAACCCATTGAAGAGTGTGACAGCATTGCAACCTGTGCCTTCTTGCCTACGAGCAGCTCGAAAGACTCAGCTGAAGAACCTGCGATAGCTGCGAGTTCCTCGGGGTTGGGATTCTGGTTCAGACCGCAGTCACCGAATACGAATGTTCCTTCTTCACCAAATTCGCAGTTGGGAACAACCATTACGAAGAAAGCTGATACGAGCTTTGTGCCGGGCTTTGTCTTGATTATCTGCAGTGAAGGTCTGAGAGTATTTGCAGTTGAGTGGCATGCACCTGATACGATGCCGTCACCGTCGCCCATCTTGACCATCATGCATGCATAGTACATGTAGTCGCCGAGAAGTGTGTCTTTTGCCTGCTCGGGAGTCATGCCTTTCGCTTTGCGGAGTTCATAGAACTCGTTGATGTAAGTGTCTGTCTTCTCGTTTGTAAAGGGGTTTACGATCGTGGCCTTGGAAATGTCAAGACCTTCGCTGTTCTTGGCAACTTCCTCTTCTGTTCCGATGATAACGATATCTGCTATATCATCTGCGAGGATCTCTGCTGCTGCTTCAAATGTTCTCCTGTCCATTGATTCGGGAAGGATGATCGTCTTCTTGTCGGCCTTTGCACGGGCCTTGATGTCGTCAATAAATGCCATGTCTTTTGCCCTCTGTTAATAATAATATTTGGTTAGGATATATAACTAACAGAGAAAGTATACTCTTATGGGGAATGCTTTTCAAACAGCAAACATACCATTTACGACAAGATAAATCCTGATATTCTCATCAGAATAGAAAACATACCTGTTATTCTCGCTTCTGAAGACGAGATACAGCGCCCTGCTCTGTGTTTTGGTGGCAACTCTCACCGACAATATCTTTGCGATCGAGCGGAACAGATCTGTATCGTCCTTGAACTTTGCCAGGGCAAGAGCATCAACGTAAGAGTCCTGCAGTTCACTTCCTCCGGTAAGGCCGGTCGTCAGAGAATATGAACTGTAGATCACGCCGTCGTTTATGAGATTTGTCTTGAACTGGTGATAGATGCTGTCAGACAGGAGATCCACTCTGGCGAGGTTTACCATGGTCTTGACTGAATCGCCTACGGATATCGTCGCAGCCTCCATCCCCGAATAGATGTAATCCGCCTCGCCGCTGTCATCAATCACGCAGGCATAAGCAAAATAAGGCACATCGTATGACACGACGCCGCCTGACACTACCGAGCAGTATCTGTCATAAGAACCTTCAGCGATGAAACCGTTGCGTTCAAGGTTGCCGATCAGTTCCAGATTGATATCCGACAGTTTGACTCCGCGGAATTCGTACGTTTCCTCATCCTCGCCTACCTCATTCGTGAAAGTCGTGCTCTTGAGAAGTTCCGGCTTAATAAGACCCGTATCATCGAAGACAACACTGACTAAAGCCCTGATGTTTTCCAGATCCTCATCGTTGCCGTAAGCGCTGTAGTATTCAATATATGCTTCGAGAAAGGTGAGCTCATCAGAGTTTGTATAAGACTCATCCGCTTCTCCATCTTTTGTGATGCAGGCTCTGTAAGAACCGTCACCGTTGCGGAAATCCTCATTTATCTTTCCGACGAGCTTGACACTGTTTCCCCTGTCACCGGAAGCAAGATATCTCAAAAGGAGCCATGACTGATCCTTGAGTTCAAATTTGTCAGAAGGGACTGCATCCTGGTTGGCAAGCCTTCCTTCGAGCATATAGTCCGACATCAGATAATCGCCGTCCATCAGGATGTTCTGGATCCTTCTCCACATGTAGGACGGCATGATGTTGCTGTCCGCGGCAATGGTCCTGTATTCGGAACTGATGACCGTCTTGTGTGCGAGATCGAGTCTGTGTTTGTTAACGAAAACATTCAGATACAGCAGGTACAGTCCGAGAAGCACAAGGGCACCGATGATGATGCCTATTATGACTAATGCCCTTTTCTTCATTGCGTCCTGCCTCCCGCCTCCAGTCAGAATATAACCATTTTACCAAATAAACAGTTATAATGTTAACCATGAGAGTTATAGGAATCGTAGCCGAATATAATCCTTTTCACAAAGGACACGAATACCTGATAAATGAAGCACGCAAGGCTGCCCTAGACCCGCGTGCCGTTGTCATGAGCATAATGAGCGGGCCGTTCACACAGCGCGGACTGCCGGCCATTGCACCGAAACACATCCGTGCAAAGCAGGCACTCCGGTGCGGAAGCAATGTCGTGCTGGAACTTCCTTTCGAGTGGGCATGTGCTCCGGCCTCTGAATTTGCCCGTGGGGCCGTAGCGTCATTGCTTGCATCGGGAGTCGTGACAGATATCGCTTTCGGGATCGATGCCGGATCGCCTGACATGATAAGATTTCTGTCTGATCCCGCCCTGTACACATCTCAGGGATATGAATCCGTTCTCAAAGATGCTCTGTCGGAAGGGGCAAGTTTTCCCTCGGCAAGTGCCCGTGCACTGATCGCATCAACTTCATGCCCATATGATGCGGATTCACTGGCTTCAGTCTTACGGTCGCCCAACTGCATACTGGCGGTCGAATATCTGAAAGCAATGAAGTCCCTTGGTGCAGGATTTAATGTGCACATGATCGAACGCAAAGGTCAGGGGTATTCAGATGACGACTATTCATCCGATGATATCTTATCAGCTTCTTCGATCCGCAAAGCACTTTCTTCCTGCAGATCAGCATCCGCCGCAGCTGACGTGCTGTGCGGCAGGGTGCCTGACGCATCCGCTGCAGTCATGCTGGCAGCGCTGTCAGACGGTTCATTCAGTTTATGCAATTTTGATTCATATGCTATGCGTGCCGTGACGGGCCGTGTTACCGATAACACGCGTTTCTGCAACGACGGGCTAGCTTCTTATATAACTAATGTTTTTGCAGACCTCCGGCAGGAGGAAATGACTTTCGGGAAAATGTCTGCAAAACTTGCCACTAAGCATTTCACAATGCCAAGGATATACAGAGCCTTAACATCCGGTATGCTCAATGTAACATCAGACTATGTCGATTATGAACCGGGTTATATCAGGGTGCTCGGATTCGATCATGAAGGAAGGTACTGTCTGAAGATCATGGGAAAGTGTTCAAAGCTCCCTGTCATACATAACCCTTCAGACTTTCTTGAACATCCGGAACTTGAGAAGTCCATGCGTCTCGGGATCGCAGCCGATGATCTCGCCTGCACTTTCACGGGAATGACACCGGCAAGTTCGTGGAATATTCCGCCGGTCATAATTAAATAATTACGGTTTACTTATGCATAAAAACAGCCGCCCTGACGGACGGCTGAGATTGTCTCAGTTCAAAATCAGATTACTTGTTTGCAGCCTTTGCAATTCTTGACTTTGTTCTTGCTGCTGCCTGCTTGCTGATGTGACCCTTAGCTGCAGCCTGATCAAGTGTCTTCTGAACACTCTTCAATGTCTCAGGTGTAGCCTCGCCAGCTGCTACAGAAGCCTTAGCCTTCTTAACAGTTGTACGGATCTCGCTCTTCTTCATTTTGTTAGCAGCTGTCTTCTTCTCTGTTACGTTTACACGCTTGATAGCTGACTTGATATTAGGCATCTGAATATCCTCCAAATAATTATGTTCTTATTTAACCCGTAAAGTCTATCACGATTGATTTTGATTATCAATAGTTATTTTTGCATAAAACGCGACTTTGTCGCCTCATACAGACCAATGCTGGCCGCGATCGGAAGATTAAGGCTGTCTATCGCATCCGTATGCTCGATCCTGACAGGCTGACCGATGTCTTTGAATTCCTCAGGCAATCCCGTCGCCTCATTGCCCATTATCAGACTGAAGGGCTCCTTTATCACGGTCTGTTGCAGCAATACGCTTCCGTCAAGCATAAAGGGATAACAATTGTTCTCAGGGAAAGACTCCCTGTACTGCCCGAAAGAATCGAACACCTCGACTCTCACTCTCGCCAGCGCCCCCATCGAAGCCCTCACCGTCTTCGGATCGTAGTGATCGGCCGCAGGAGGTATTATCGCGATATCCGTTACTCCGAACCCGGCGCACGACCTCATTATCGTTCCCAGGTTCCCGCAGTTGGAAGGATTGACGAGAACCATATGACATCCGCTTTGGATCTTCTGCTCACGCTTTTTGATCACGCCAATGACAAAGCAGTTCTCTTTCTGGGACAGTATATTGAAAGCCTTTGCATCCGTCGAGATCTCTATCCCGTTCTTCGCACAGAGCTCCTCGATCTCACTTTTATACTCACTCCTGAAATCAGGATGAAAAATGATGTGGATCAGGCTTTGCGGATCGTTCTTCAGATACTCCATGGCAACCGTTGCACCAAGAGCATATGAAATGTCCCCGGCCTTCTGATAACGTGCTACTTTCATATAATATATAAGCCTTTTTATTGATATTTTGTTCTATTGTGTTATTATAATTCTAATTCTTATTTTTTGGAGGGACTATTATGGAAAATAATGAACAGTTCAACGATCCTACGATGAACGCAGCAGAGTCCGAAGCAGTTTACGGCGCTCCCACAGGTTCAGAGAAAGCATTTGCTATCCTCTCATACATCGGTATCCTTTGGCTCATCGGTCTGCTCAAGGAACCCGAGAAGGATGTACCTTATGTAAAGAATCACGTTAACAACGGTATCATCCTCTGCATCGTTAACGTCGCAGCAGCAGTACTTAATATAATCCCTGTTGTTGGAACGATCGTTTATGGCGTTGTTGGTCTCGCAGCTTTCGTATTTGCTATCATCGGTATCGTTAAGGCTTGCCAGAACACAACATACACGATCCCGCTCATCGGTGACAAGTTCGTTATCATCAAGTAATTTACTGTTGAAGTGAATTTTTAAGACTGCCTCATCCGGGGCAGTCTTTTTTTGTCAGCAGATTCCATTAATCTCTAACACCAACCTGCGTACCGTTCGGCATACGCTATGTGTAACGTGTACCATAAAAACGGCTTTAGCCCAGTCTAAATGGTACATCACTATGGTAATAAGCTGCCAATTTACCGGAAATTTGTGTGAAACCGGTTTTTGTGGTACACGCTCTGGTACAAAGCGTTACAGAACAGCACAAAACACCACAAGACACTCTCGATATAATCGAGTAGGGGGAATTTAATCCCCCTCTCACACCACCGTACGTGCCGTTCGGCATACGGCGGTTCAACTTAACTTCAAAGCATGACGCTCATTGTAATAATCAAGACAGCTGATAAGACCTGCCTTGCCAAGCACCTCTTTTGAGATTGCCCGTGTTACACAAGTCTTGGTCACGACCCATTGGTATCTGTCTCCA